>Ga0105239_10000570_pt1 | contig 52954 bp, 49 predicted proteins | sample KBSC44metaG_FD_92761 | JGI IMG/M metagenome (GOLD analysis project Ga0105239, IMG submission 92761) | Corn rhizosphere microbial communities from Kellogg Biological Station, Michigan, USA - KBS C4-4 metaG | ecosystem: Host-associated > Plants > Roots > Rhizosphere > Soil | place: Michigan, USA...
CCCTATCCCCTTCCCCCACCCCCCCCCCCCCACGCATCCATACTCTCTTTTGCAATGCTGCTTGTCTCTCACGGATGTTGACGGGACATCACCACCACCACCACCACCTGCTTAACTAACCCACCTCCTGGCACTCTGGAACAACCTGACCCACGGACCGTACTCACCCCATTCCTCAGCCTTGCCCGCCGGGATATAGCTGCCGACGCCACTCAACACAGTGCGTTCCGGATGTGGCATGAGCGCCAGGACACGGCCGTCGACGCTGCGCACGCCCGCGATGCCCTCCGGGCTGCCGTTCGGGTTCGCCGGGTACGAGGTCGTCGGGTTGAGAGTCATGTTGTCGACGTACCGGATCGGAGCTAGGTGCGAGGCTGCGAACTCGTGCGCGAGGGATGCGTCTTGCGCTTTGCGGGCGCCAGAGGCGGCGGAGGAGTTGTCGGAGGAGGAGGAGAGGAAGCTGGCGCGTCCCTCGCCGTGGGCGACGGCGATCGGGAGAGCGGTGCCGCTCATGCCGTGGAAGAAGACCGAGGGTGGCAGGCCCGACGAGGCGGGCGGGTCGGAGATCTTGACCATCGACACGCGGCCCTCGTAGCGTTCGCTCTCGTTCCCTTCGAAGGATGGCCACTTCTCCGCGCCGGGGATCAGCTCCTTCAGCTTGCTCAGGACCTGGCAGCCGTTGCACACGCCGAGCGTGAAGGTGTCGCTGCGCTGGAAGAAGTCCTGGAACTTGCGGCGCGTCACGGCGTGAAAGAGAATCGACTTTGCCCAGCCCTGCCCGGCGCCGAGGCAGTCGCCGAAGCTGAACCCGCCGGCGAGGGCGAGGCCGGTGAAGGAGGAGAGATCATGGTCGACGCCCAGGTGGGTCTGGTGCGGTTTGGGGTCGAGGATGTCAGACATGTGTACGTCCACGGTCGTGAAACCTGCACATTCGAAGGCGAACGCCATCTCGGCGTGGCCGTTGGTTCCTTGGTCGCGCAGGATGGCGACGCGGGGCCGTGCGGTGGGTCGGACGTAGTTGATGACGGAGGTCTTGTAGGTGTTGATGTTTTCTTTGGGGTTGTAGGTGAGATGGTAGGAGATGCCGGGGTTGCCGTCGTCGAGAATTGATGCGTACTCCTCGTCCGCACAGGCTGGGTTGTCGCGGGCGCGCTGCATCCAGTATGACGTGTTGGCCCATTTCTGTTGCAGTTCGCCTCGTGTTGCGCGGTAGACGAGCTTTCCGCCATGGTAGATTGCCATGTTTTGTTGGGTGGACTTGGTCGAGACTCGGCCGATCTTGAATATGAGGCCGGGCGGCGGCCCGCAAGTAGCGAAGCAGGCTTTGAACCGATTCTCATCTGCCTTGCGAACCTGGAAGACGGCACCGAGCTCCTCGTTGAAGAGGCACGAGATGACATCGGGCAGCTTAGGTGTGGGACAGATTTCGTTGATCATGACCTCGACTCCACAGCGACCGGCAAATGACATTTCGGCAAGAGTCGTGAAGAGGCCACCGTCGCTGCGGTCGTGGTATGCTAGCACGAGACCCTGTTCATGCAACTGTTGTGTGGCGTCGAAGAAGTCCTTGAACAAACCCACAGAACGAATGTCCGGCGACTCATCACCAATTTGTTTGAATGCTTGGGCAAGGATGGAACCTCCCATCGCGCGATGCGCGAGTCCAAGGTCGACGAAGAACAAAGTGGATTCGCCGACATCGCTGTAGCGTCGTAGTTGTGGAGTCCATGTCTTCTTGATATCGAGGACTGGCGCAAAAGCGGTGACGACCAGGGACAACGGTGCAGTGACTTCCTTTGCTTCCTTGGTTTCTGGGTCTTGCCATTTCATCTTCATCGACATCGAGTCCTTGCCAACTGGAATTGATATACCTAACTTGGGGCACAAGTCCATACCGAGAGCCTCAACCGCCTCGTAGATTGCCGCGCCCTCACCCGGATGGTTTGTTGCAGACATCCAGTTTGCCGACAGCTTCACTTGAGACAAACGGTCTGGAAGGTCTGCCCCGGTAAGATTCATGAGCGACTCTGCAACTGCCATCCGGGCTGATGAGGCAGAGGATATCAGAGCGAGAGTTGGCTTCTCTCCCATGGCCTTGGCTGTGCCAGTCTTGATACCTGTGCTGAGTGATGTTGCTGTGACGCCGACATCTGCGACGGGGACCTGCCATGGACCGACCATCTGGTCTCGGGCTACCATACCGCCAACAGTCCGATCGCCAATGGTGATCAAAAATGACTTTGAGCCAACTGCAGGCATCTGCAGAACTCGGGATATCGCTTCGTCGAGCAGGCCATCCGTTGACGCTTGTGGGATGTACAAGCTCAGGCTTGTATCAAAGCCAGGTAAGTTCACCTTCCGTGTGGTCACATCTCTGGTCATCTTTGGTGGTTTGCCAAAGAGTACTTCCATAGGAAGGTCGATGGGATCCTGTCGACCTTCTGTTGCGGGATTGAGACGATCTGTCAGTCTGATGGTCTGATTGTTGATGGCGCGACCAACCACAGAGATCTCGCAACGTTCTCGCTTGGCGATAGATTGGAATCTATTCATTCCCTCCTGGCCAACTGCTAGGACGTATCTTTCTTGAGCTTCACAGCACCATATTTGTAAAGGACTCATACTTTTGTCGGCACACTGAACCTCGCGAAGCTCGAATTCCGCACCGACGCCAGAGTCCTTGGCTAGTTCAGGTAGTGCATTGGAAAGACCACCGGCTCCAACGTCATGGATGAAGAGAATTGGATTCTGGGGGCCGAGGGCCGCACACGCATCGATGACTTCTTGCGCTCGTCTCTGCATTTCTGGGTTGCCTCGCTGAACACTAGCAAAATCGAGATCGGCCGATCCTTCTCCTGAAGCAATGCTTGAAGCAGCACCACCTCCTAAGCCGATCAACATGGCCGGGCCACCCATGACAATAAGAAAAGCACCCTCTTTGACGAGATCTGGATCTTTCAGGGCAAATTGTGGTCTAACAACGCCAATACCACCGGCGATCATGATGGGTTTGTGGTAGCCCCTGATTTCACTTGAATCCTTTCCAGTCTGCATCTCTGTGAGCAGGGTTCGGAAATAACCGACGAGGCAAGGCCTGCCGAACTCGTTGTTAAATGCAGCACTGCCCAGAGGAGCTTCAATCATAATGTCATAACTGCTGGCAATGTGATTAGGCTTGCCATAGTCAATTTCCCACGCTTGACGGTGGTCGGGAATGAGCAGGTCAGAGACACAATAGCCGGCAAGGCCTGCTTGGGGTTTCGATCCTCGGCCTGTGGCACCTTCATCTCTGATTTCACCTCCGGATCCCGTGGCAGCCCCGGGAAAGGGAGAAACAGCTGTGGGATGATTATGTGTCTCGACCTTGGCGAGGAAGTGGACTTTCTCTTTGGTAGATTTCCATTGACCAGAATGAAAATCGGGCGCCCAATGTGTGCCTTCACTTCCGCTCAGAACTGCAGCATTATCACTGTAAGCACTGATGGTTCCCTCGGGTGTCTGTTTGTGAGTGTTTCGGATCATTCCAAATAGAGAGTTTGTCTTGGGCTGTCCATCAATTGTCCATGATGCGTTGAATATCTTATGTCGGCAATGCTCTGAATTGACTTGGGCAAACATGAATAGCTCAACATCTGTCGGGTTTCTTTGGACCGGGCCATCACGAGAATATGCTTCGGCTAGATACTGTATCTCGGAGGCGTCCAAAGCGAGTCCAAGCTGGGTATTGAGACCCTGGAGGATTTCAGTAGGCGACTTTCCGTCGCTGTACAGGTCGTAGGTACCCAAAGTACCCGCGTCTTGATGGAGAAATAACTGATCCAGTTGGGGTTCACCTTCTGTTATCGTTTCTGTCATTCGATCGTGCAGGACGTCAAGTGCAGATGGGGAGAGTGAAGCGCCCTCCTCCAGTTGAACGGTGATCTTAATCCCTCTTTCGATCCTCCCGACTACCTTCCGAAGTCCACAAACATGAGCAATGCTCGTTGCCTTGGTGCTCCATGGCGAGATAGTGCCAGGTCTGGGTAAGATATGGAATACCTTATGAAGACCGGGCTGCTTTCCCTCATGCTCAAAGGTTTGACCATAGGACAGAAGCTTTTCAACCAAGGCACTACTTTCTGGATCGAGAGTGCCGGTGAGCTCGATATAATGGATGAACTGTCCCTGAACATCTTGTGCCCCAACCTGTGAGGCCAAGGCCTGGCGACGAAATTCGGAGAAGGCTGAAGATCCTGGAACAACACTGACCTGAGAAGCGAGATCAGCCATAGCTGATGAATTTGGTGGTTTCAGATCAATATGGGTCACGTCGGTCTCCTAGCGGGGGAGGGAGAAGAGCATAGCCCTTGGCGGATGAAGCAGGCTTGTGGGTTTCGGAGGAATCTGACTAAGATATCCAAGTCAGAAGGCCAACAAAGACCAGGCCACACGATATATCAGAGGTTCCTGTTATGAGGAGTCTCTCTAGAATAATTTTCATCGGTCATACGGTCGAGTCATTCTTCAACCTGCCGGGTGTGAATACTGTGAAAATATCCGAAAAGCTTGAGGAGTGGAGGCGAATAGACCAAAGAGAAAATACATAAAATGACAGAAATTTTTAGTGAACCGCTTGGTATGAACTCGTGCATCCATGGTGGAAGGCAAGTCTAAACAGGTCGTCAGACAGGGACAGACCTCAACCTGGGCGGGAGCAGGGAAGCTCCACTCCTTCAGGCTCTTCATTTGGAGTTCTGGGGCCCCTTGGGCTTCAGATTGGGTAATTGGCCTTGGTGTTTGGGCCCAGTGGCCCCTAATGGTTGCTCGATGTGGCCCCTCACAGCCTAAGAAGACCGCCTATGGCCTCTGTTCGCTTCACCTCTACGGGGCTCTTCTAGGTAGGGTAGGTAACCACGAGGATACCGGTTCATCCAAGTCTCCTATTACCTAACTCCCCCCCTACGGCTCTCGCTGAATTAATTGATAGGGAAATCCATTGCTTGAGATGGACACATATCTTGATCCATAAATCCTCCTGGTTATTGGGTTACTATAATATTGCTGGATCTTTACAACTACGCTCGCACACACTGGCAGGTCACAAACACCCTCTCCCATCTTCTCCAATTTTATCTCATCTGCGCTCGCATAAAATAGACACTTTCATCTCATTCTCAACACTCTGATCGCTATCTGCACACCTGCCTATGCTCCGCTTTTCTCGTGACTGGTTGCTGATACGTATCCGAGCAATACCTACGAGCACAAGCAGTTGAGCACCAGTGACCACCACCTTGGTTTCCAAAACCCCATCCAGATTCCAGCCTACCGACTACTCCGTACTCCGTCCAAGTATTCCTCAATGTCATAGCTCAGCCCATCAAGCGACCGCAGCGAGCCACTCTCTCCGCTCGACTTTCTCCTTCTGATCTTTGAGAGCCGACGCTTCCACCCCAATCCACGCGCCTACTTTTGACAAACTAATACTCGTAGTACGGAGTACGCAGTCGACCCACTCACTTCTCTGTCCCCATCTCGATCCATGTCCACAACTGGGCACGAGATCTGAGCAGGTCATTCTCTCACCCCAGTTCTCCATCACATAGAGGCAGGGTCAGTCGAACGACTGCCCCTTCGACGCCGCCAACATTCCTTCCCCTCGCCAGTATCCTCAATCCCTCCTCCATCACCGATCGCAGTCTTCTCGGTCTCGCTCTGATTTCCCTGGCCAACTGTCCACCGTGCATCCTCCATCCGACACAGAAAAGGGCGAAAGCCATAGGCGCCAATCTCGTTCTTCAAGTTCCGAGTCTGACGATTTCTCGCTCTGGAGTGACACTGGAGATCTTGCTGAACAGTTTGCCAACCACGAAGACCCCCTTCGGATCGAGCTTGACCCTTTGACACGGGAAGGGCAGAGCCTAAGAGGCCACCGCCACGGTCACGGTGGAGGACGGAGGAAGAAGGTCGATTTCCATCCCGACCACCTCGAGAAGGACCATATCGCAGGGAGAATCGAGAAAGAGACCATCTACATACCCGAACCTCCACCGAGGCGTATAACCGCATCTGAGAGAATACTTGCTCTTATCATGGCTCCCAACGACCCTCAGACGGCGCGGGCCAAGGGCCTGGTTGGCAAGCCATTGCTGTAAGAGAAGAGCCCACCATCAGATACTGATTCTTCATCGACTCACATATATCCAGGTATTTTACAAGCGTGTTTGTATCGTTAGGGGTCTTCCTCTTTGGCTATGATCAAGGCGTTATGTCGGGCATTATCACGTATGTGTGCACTCCCCAGGCGAGCTATTTCGCTGACATTCGCGCAGGGGGCCCTTTTTCAGAGACTATTTTAATCAGCCGGGACCAGCTGAAGTCGGTACCATGGTTGCCATCCTTGAGATTGGTGCCCTAATCTCCTCGCTCTTGGTCGGCCGCATTGGGGACATCATTGGTCGACGGAAAACTATTCTCTACGGATCCATGATTTTCTTCGTCGGGGGCATGCTCCAAAGTCTTGCGAATGGTATGCCCATGATGATGATTGGGAGACTGATTGCAGGGTTCGGCGTTGGTGCGCTGTCCACCATTGTGCCTGTCTATCAATCCGAGATCAGCCCTCCTCATAATCGAGGAAAACTCGCGTGTATTGAGTTCACCGGGAACATCACGGGCTACGCAGCCAGTGTGTGGGTGGACTACTTCTGCAGTTTTATCCAAAGTGACTATTCGTGGCGAATTCCGCTTCTTATGCAGTGTTTCATGGGTGCCCTCCTTGGATTTGGAAGCATGATCATCTGCGAATCCCCCCGGTATGAGTGTACCTGCGAGAGCAAACTCGAAGTGTGCTAATGTTCGCCTGTAGATGGCTCCTCGACAATGACCACGATGAAGAGGGAATCATTGTTATTGCGAACCTGTATGGAAAAGGCGACATTCAAAACCCCAAAGCTCGCCAGGAATATCGCGAAATCAAAATGAACGTTCTCATTCAGCGGCAGGAGGGAGAGCGCTCCTATTCTGATATGTTCAAGCGGTATTATCGAAGAGTATTCATTGCCATGTCAGCTCAGGCATTTGCGCAATTGAATGGAATCAACGTCATCTCGTACTACGCACCACTTGTTTTTGAGTCGGCTGGGTGGGTGGGCCGTGACGCGATCTTGATGACTGGGATCAATGCGATCACGTATTTAGGATCAACTATTCCTCCATGGTATGTGGTCGATCGATGGGGCAGACGACCGATTCTGCTCTCCGGTGCGGTGGCGATGATCATCTCACTTTCACTCATCTCGTACTTCATCTTCATCGACGTCAAGTCAACGCCAACGATGGTGGTGGTCTTTGTGATGATCTACAATGCTGCTTTTGGGGCAAGCTGGGGGCCAATTCCTTGGCTTTATCCGCCCGAGATCCTTCCTCTCAGTATTCGAGCAAAAGGGGCCAGCTTGAGTACCGCAAGCAACTGGGCATTCAACTTTGTGGTTGGGGAGCTTACACCTGTTCTTCAGGGGGCGATTAAATGGCGGTTATATCTTGTACATGCCTTCTTTTGTGCAGTCAGCTTTGTGCTGGGTGAGTCTTGTGGAGAGAGGCATTTCAACGTTTGCAGCCACTAACAAGAATTTAGTATATTTCGTCTACCCAGAGACGGCCAATGTGCGGCTTGAGGACATGAACGCGATATTTGGCGACGCGACGACGGCCATGCCTACGCCAGCGACGCAGGCAGAGCGAGGCTCGTTGATGGGCGCTGGATCACCGTCATCTATGGACATCCGAGGGGGTTCGCCTCGCCCTGGGATGTTCTCCTCGGAGTCGGCAATACCAGGGCTTGATATCGATCCACCGGATGTTCAATTGGATTCAGAGGGCAGACCTCGAGGCCGAGACTATAATAACGAAGGGATCGGTGGGTGGATTGGTCGGATGGTGTCAAGAACAAGACAAAATAGTCGAGGCCGAGGCCAATATGGAAAGATTGGGCAGGACGATGACTAGGTAGTAATGAGCCCAGGGGCTTTACTCGTTTATCGACTACACTTTTATGACGACCTATAGACTAGAGGCACTGAGCCTGCATAAGGTGGATATGAACTGGACCGAGGAGTCATGCACAAAAAGGACGCGACCGAGCAGGACCGCAGACGTGTTCATCCGGGATTTTCTAATGGGTGTATAGTATAGCATACATATATCAAATCTAGGGAAGAGGGGTTTCTGAAAGCATCAACCTGTGGAGTTGGATTTCCCAGCGTGACAACCTGGGACAAGGACACAACTTAAGAATGGTCAACAAGGAATGATCATGCCACTGCTTGATACCATCATCTTGTCTTCGTTATTGGTTATATAACTACCTCGGCAGGCACGTGCATTCAGTGAAGGCCAGCATGACCCAATGAATGGACCAGTGGGCGAGTGCATCGTCGACCTGGGATCCATGCGATGGACGTGGGGGGGGGATGGAGGTTGAGTACGGAGCACCATAGCCCACCAAAGAACTCAAGAGTTATGACTGTCTGACAAGGGCATATTTCGCAATGCCATAGAGTTTTTCTCCCAACTCTGGTTGCAGTGGTTGTTCATTCCGGTCATTACATGTATATCGCGGGACCTGCTAGGATGTCCGTGTGCAGTGGAGGTGGAGTTTGAAGCGTGCAAAATACGGAAAAAGTAATCCCCCATTCCCCGTCCTCTGGCCCACAATACAAGCGCTTTTGCGGAAGTTTAGGCCATGAGTAGCAGCCAAATGGGGGCCCGAGGGGCCCGTTGGGGTTAAACAATTGAGCACTTGGTCCCCTAACTCGGGTTGCTCAGACGGTACTTTAGGCATGGGACGCCACCCTTAGACGGTGCCGACTCTAAGCGGGAGGCTGCTAAGGTCCCCCCCAGAGGGCAGCGAGGGGACCTCTTCGTCCTGGTGGATAAGTATTAGTTTGCCGCCTTCGTTCATATCGGCCTTTCCGCATCCGTGCCAATCATGCTAACTCCCACCCAGTATTACTACTACAGTACGGAGTCTGTATTACTACTTACTGAGTAATTACATATTATACATACCACTTTACTGTTTAGGTAAGTATAGGTAGCACCACGAGTATACCGATGCTGTGCCTTCTGCTACCACCCACCGCTACGCACCTCCACCACCACCACCACCACCACCACCTCCATGCGCCTACCAAGTAACTCTCTGCCTTACACTCCCGAAGACTCTTTCTGCACTACCAACCTACCGGATCTAAGGCGAAGATCCTGACATTGGGACGATGCAGGCCTGGCTCGCTCTTGTTTCTTGCGGCATTCTTTGTTGAATCATCATCAGGCATTTGTGCCAGTGAAAAAGGTCCACGCGCCTGTCACTCGCTATCACTCATTCCCACATCCACAACCACGTCCGCATCCGCACCCACGCCCCATCCCCCTCCGGCCTCGCCTCGCTTCTTCCGACCTGACCTGCGCTCACCTCGCGCACCTTGCGCGCCTGCCAATCACCCGTGTAAACCAGTCGTTTTCTCCTCAGCCTTCTCTTTGTCTCTCTGAGCCTCTGAGCCTCTGGGCCCCTCCCTTTATCATTTGACAATCGCCTGCGAAGCTCCAAGCCACTGTCGCCGACCGACTTGTCGCTGTCTCTTTCCTGCAATACCCTGCCATCACTGTTACCAACTGACAATCCATCCACTTCGAACCAAACCGACATACTCCCGCTCCCAGAAGTTAATCTCATCTCAAGATACCACGACAAATCCATTCCCGACCTGTCTTTCTGACACCACCTCCACATTGCGCCTGCAGGCATGTGATGGCTCATACCCCGAAAGACGAATTCCTGCCATTCGTTTCGAGGCTTTCGTCGCACAAGTCGGTGATGGAAATATAGGTTTTGCCTTTGCGACAAAATGTCCCAAGGTATGAACAAGAATTCCTCAGATAACCACTATTTGTCCAAGAATATCCAACGTACCTCCGAAATAATATCTCAACTGGACGGTCGCTTGAACCGATTGCGCGAATCCATTTTACCCAGACAACCCTATCTTGTCTCCGTCCCCTCGGATGTCCCCTACCGACACAGTTCCCGATTTGTCAATACCTGGTATGAGGGTACTCCCTTTGATCGCTCCGAAGAACAGTTGCAATATCTTAGTTTTCTGTCACGCCAACGAGAAGACGAGTCACTGTTGAGAGTTGAAGGAAGTTGGGCCGACGACCAGGGCAATCGAATCGACGAAGACGCACTCTCCCCAAGGACCATCCCAAACACAGGCCAGAATACGCCTGCCGATCAAGGACATCGGAAGAAGATCAGTTTGAAAGACTACAAGACAAAGGGCAAACTTTCTCCAGACTCTGCTCCTCGACCACCCCCCACCACTTCACCAAAGAAACCAATTCCAGAACCGCTTGTGCAAAAACCTACGGCCAAAAAGGCACCAGAGAGGATCCTAGAAAACGGTGCGCCAGATCCTGTACAACAAACTAAGGAGACCAGACCGCGGCAGTCTGAGCCCAGCGCAGTATTTACTGACGGCCACTCTTCTCCCCCGCGGACACAGCCCAACAACTCAAACACCTCCCCCAATCCAGCAAAGCGCCGGAAACTCTCTGCAGCCGCCGAGGAGCGCAAGACTGCAAACATGTCTACCAAAGTGGAGGCTCAGCCTGCGGTCATGAAAATGCCCAGGTTACTATCCCCAACCCTCCCCTCTCCACAAAAGCCCAAGGGTTTACCTGAACTGCTCTCTCCTCTTCTACCACCTTCTCTAGCCAAAGCCATTTCTACACCCTCCGACACCATCTCAATTGGCAGCCCTGCCGGAGGATCCCACTCGCGCACAGATTCTGTCCGCGCAATACTAGCTGGCGCCGACTTGGACGACCCGCCGTCAAACAAGGCTGGTGGAGACCGAGTACGATCCGACAGTCAGCACTCTGCCAGAGATTCCCTCCCAGGTACTCCCAACGTAGCTAGACCTGTTGGTGCAAAGGCCCTGCCAAAGATCGGCGCCAAACTTGGAACACCGGTCCAGCAAGGTGCTCGAGTTAGCCCTGGACCACGACAGCGGCACACCATCATTCTCAAATATGGCAAGAAGAATCGGAAGAGAGTTGAGGCACTTTTGAAACTTGGGCCACGACCTAAGAAGACTATTGTCAAGAACGAAGATTCCACCGCAAGAACAAACACAGATGTCAAGCCGAAGAAAGAACCATCTAAGAACGACACCATTGAAGCCGTCCGCCCAGCAGAACGAAAGTCAAAGAAAGATCTCATACCAGATGAATCCCGGGAAGTTCGTCGCGACAGGGATGCACCGATCAAATCCGTCGCGCCTGATACCCTGCGACTGGAGAAGAAGCGCAAGTCGGAAGTCAGCCCTCCGCTTGCGACCAAGAGATTGAAGCCCTCTGCAGAGCACGAGAAACGACCATCGACACCTGTTCAGCCTGCAGGAAAGGCGCCTCCAGCATCACAGTCCAAATCCACCTTTTCCACACCCAAGAAAGAACTCAAATCCACTGCAATGCGGAGAGTCGAGTCATCTGATTACCAGGATGTTCCGACCCCTACAGGCGAAAGAGGCCGGGTTTCAACTCCTGCAGCGGTGCCGAAAACCTCCCCGCAACCCACCACAACCACCAGCAGGGAGGAGGAGCGACATCTATGGACCGGCATAAACACGAAATTCTTTGCACTAGGGCGTTCACTCAAACACGAAGGGACCAAGATTGGGCCATCCGCCAATGGACAAGTTAAGGGTTACTCTGGAAAGTCGGTGGCATTGCTGACCGAAGCGTTGGTTTGTTTCATGATCAACATCTCCGCTCAAGCTCACGCACGGCCTGGCGTTGACCCGGGTTGGACAAGCATTATTCCATATCACATTTTCCTCTTCCGAGCATCGAGGAGACATCCTCATTTGCATGGTCTAGTGGTCCAGTTAGGCGCTGTTTGTCGGCAATTGATTCACAAATGCGATATGGATAGGCTCGCGCGAGACCCATTACCTGACGATTACTGCAACTCTGCACCGACTCCTGGTAGCGACGGAAATACCAAAACCAACGAGGACGCGGAGAAATACAAGAAATCCTATATTGAGTTCAAAGACAATCTGATTCAAAATGCGCGGGAGCTCCAGACTGCCTGGCTGGAAGGCTCCCGGCAACTTTCACCCGATGTTCTAAAGCGAGAATATCCCAATACATTTTCCAAGCGAGCGAAAGATTCATCCATTCGATTGCAAGAAAAGCCAACACCGTCAAAAATTTCAAAGGAATTCTATCTTCCGTTGGATGCAAATACAACAGCCTTCGAGGCAGCCCGCTTTGCCCTCGCTTTTCTTCAAGAATGGGCGGAGAAGGAGAAGGTCGAATGGAAGACAAGCGTCGAGCTTTAATGATTTTCAAATGTACTTTTTAGGACAGATTCAGTAGGGAATGATTTTGTCCCGCTGCGAGCCAGAGCGTTCCAGGAGAGCAATGTGTGTCAGAAAACGCTGGAATGTTAGGGTCATGAGGATTTGAGCTGAATTAGACAGATGGCGAGTCATAGATACCCCATAGTGCGCCCGTTGATTAAGCGTGGTACAATACGATAATGAATGCAGATGTTTCTGAACAGAGGTTACCAGATTTAGCCCAGGTACCTGCAGTATTATTAATTATTAATATATTCCTGTTCCTCTAAATAGTACCTATGGTGTACGTATAATTACAAGTGTGGACTGTCCAATGATGAGCCTAGCTCCCAGCCTTACAAGCCTTGCGTATTGGAGTCATATGCTTCCCCGTATGAGACTTATCGAAGCTTGATTCAAGGCCAAGGGCAACGCGCGTTGTCGTCATAGCTACTGTTGACTGTTCTATATTCTTAATACACCCCTGGCATCTGGAAGTCAATGATGGATGTGGTAGGAATACCATGTCCATTGAAGACGATCCTACCGACTTTGACGGTTCTTTAGGGATTCTGCCCGTGATACCTGACGGTTCCTCATCCCCGCTCTTCAACGATCCCAGAACCAATGCAGCCACTGGCGCTTCTGCGGCTGGTGTTCGTGCCTTCACTGCGCAGGCGGTAGCATTCTACTTTCGGGCTCCTGTGAAAGCGTTTTTCAGAACTCGCGTGGATTATTTGGTAGGTCGGACTGGGCTTGAGCAAGAGTTGGCCAGAGAAGTAACATGCTTTGCAGGCGTACGCGAAATCCATCGCCAGCCAGGATGTCCAGAGAGGCGGCTTTACCTGGCGCACAACTACAGCGGGTTTACTCGCCAATGCGGTTGGAAGCTATGGTTGGCGTTTCATCCCCGAACAACTGCTCCCTCCGCTAGCAGCAAATATTGTTGTCGGGGCGGCTCTATATACTTCGTACCTTCAGATTCTGGCTCGTCTCCATGAGCCATCTGCACACGCCACCAAGGCCGTCTACCCTCCCTCTCCCCCGAATCACACATTCGTCGCGGGTTTCGCTGCGGGGACCATCCAGAGCGTAGTCGCTGCGCCGCTGGATGCGCTTCAAATCCGATTTGATCGCCGGGGCCATGAATATGAAAATAAAACAATGTGGCAATACGGGAGAGGGAAGCTACACGAGATTGGCATTCGTGGAATATTTGCCGGGTGGGGGCTTTCGTTCCTCAAAGACAGCTTTGGATCCGGCGTGTTCTTCTGTACTTTCGAATACATCAAGGCGCAGGCATATTACCGATATGTCCGATGGTACTATGGGAGTCTTGCAGAGCCCACCGTAGACAGGTTGGCGAAGAAGGCCGGGATGGCTGCTACCGAAGACCGGCCCACAGCGACTATTCGGCCTCACTATGCCCTGGAGCCTACGTTCCTGATGTTCGCGGGGATCACAGCCTCGTTGACCCAACAGGTAGTCCTGTACCCGTTAACGACGCTTCAGACGCTACATTTCGAGCGTCTAGAGGAGCTGGACAAGAAGGCCATCAAGCTGTCGCGGTCCCCGTCACCTAGGCGTGGGCGCATGCTGAGGGCCTACTATCACGCCTACCAGGACACGTGGAGGCAATCGAAAGCCCATGCGAGAAGGGTAGGAGGTCTCAACCGTTGGCTTTTCAGAGGGTTCTGGTGGTTCACCATCCGCCAGGTCCCGAGCACCAGTGCCGGATTGATTATTTTTGAGTTGGTCAGAAGGAAATATGGTATTGCAGGGGATGAAGTGAAGATCACCGAGGATGGATATGACATCCTTCTCACATAGATGCCTACTTGGCGGGGAAGTAGCCTATTCTCCTCTCGGTGAAGTAACTCGCCTCTTACACTGAAGGGAGATTGAATCCGCACGCAGTATTAACTATATCCCTCGGTCCACACTAAATACGAAGTATCATAATATAGGATGGTGATTGTTGAGAATCATGCTTACCATGCCTGAAGCAATCGACCATGTACTCAAGTACTATATCTAGATTACTCGTGAACGAAAAACCTAATTGCCATCCTATGCATCTTTTAGTGTTTGTTCTTTTGTGAGGTAGGCCATTCTGATCGTCACTTCTTCCGGGCTTTCTTGTGGTTCGCTCTTATCCGAGACGATATAGGGTGGAGGAAGACTTGGTCTGCTCCCTGATTGACCGCCTGGGTGCCGCCTATTTTGCGGGGTGATCGGCCGAATTCAGGATATGGGAATGCAATGTTAAGAGCTCTAGATTACTGAAGTACGAAGGGTGGCAGATGTAAGAAACAGCCTCCGAAAACACGCAAGTGAGAGCTTCGTCACGTTCTTGAAATATCTCCCTCAAGAACTACCAAGATCCTTGCCTAGTTTACTATTATAGAGTATTGATAAATTATATCCTCCTGCCACTTTAGTGGTGGTCGGCGTGTAATAGGCATCCAGCGCGTCTCGCGGCGCGCCAAGACTTCGCGCGTTCTCTCTGGGTTAAAGCTGGTGTAGAGCATGCAGCATTCATCCACTGCTCCTACTGGCAGGGCTTGGAGGAACCTATTATAATCTACAAATCGTTACTCCGATAACTTTGGAGCAACGAGACTCTTTCTCGACACCTTGTAACAGCCTCAATCGAGGATTGTTCACCATCCTCCCGCAATCCTTACTTCTATTTAATCTTTGCGTTCCCAAGAATCATCACCTCACCATCCATTATTCCCTCAACCGCAGTGTTTGCGCCATCGGCTTCGAGTTCCCCTCCATTCAGAGAGACTTTCCCGTGTACAGACACGCCTCCTTTGAGGCAGGCAGCAAGATGAGCGACATCTTCATCAATGCGACCATCTTCCACGAGCGCCTAGCCACCCTCTACAACACCTGGAAGAATGACAAGAGATCTCCCGACGGCGTTTTCGGCGGCGCTGATTCTCTTGTCATCGTGACTGGAAAAGCAGACCAAGATACCATATACCACAAGAACAATGCAGTCCATGTGAGTTCTTACCAGTCCACAACCGCGCAGGCATCCATCAGAATGATGTATTTTGTACTCACTTTCCATAGTTCTGGCTTCTTGGTTATGAATTCCCTGCTACTTTGATGGTCTTCACCACCGCCGTCCTCTACGTCGTTACTACTGAGAAGAAGGGTGAGCATTACTTGACATGACTGGAAATTTGTATCATTCTCACAATCGATAGCCAAACACTTGGATAAACTCAAAAACGGCAAGATCCCCATCGAAGTCATTCCCATCACGAAGCAGGCCGAAACCAAGACACAGGCATTTGACAAAGCTGTGGACATCATCAAAGGTGCAGGCAAGAAGGTTGGCTATGTCCCCAAAATTGATGCTCTTCACGGTCCATTCCCAGAGGAATGGTACCGGGTGCTTGGTGATCTGTCCAAAGAGGTTGAACAAGTGGATATCTCCAATGCCCTAGCAATGGTGTTCGCCATCAAGGATGAGACGGAGCTGCGAAACATGCGGACAGCATCACGAGCTGCAAGTGGCCTCATTTCCAATTATTGGGTGGATCAGATGTCAGAAGTTCTGGATCAAGAGAAGCGCATCAGCCATCGCGCTCTCGCAGACCGCATGGCGAAGAAAATCGACGATACCAAATTCTTCAAGGGGCTCTCCAAAATTGGCAGTGACTTTGAAAATCAGCAGCTGGACTGGGCCTATGGCCCAATTGTCGAGAGTGGTGGCCAGTACGATTTGAAATATTCAGCTCAACCCAACGAGGATAACCTCCATTCGGGATGCATCATCGCTGGTGTTGGTTTTAGATACAAGACCTACTGTTCGGTTGTCGCCCGGACTTATCTAATCGATCCGAGCAAGTCCCAGACTTCAAACTACAAGACGTTGCTTGCGGCGCACGATGCGGCACTGAAAGAGACCAAGGATGGTGCAGCTGCGAAAGATGTCTACAATAAAGCCCTCGGTGTCATCAAGTCACGGAAGCCTGAACTGGAAAAAAATTTCGGCAAAGACGTCGGAGCTGCCATCGGCATCGAAATCAAAGACAGCAAGATCGTCTTGAATGGGAAGAACCCCAAAACTTTGAAGGATGGCATGACCGTCAGCGTCACGACCAGCCTTTCAGATCTCACCAATGACAAACCCCAGGACAAGAAAGGCACGAATTACACTCTTGTCATTACAGATACCGTGAGAGTTACTCGTGGAGAGCCAGTCATTTTCACCAAGGAAGCCTCGACAGATCTTGACTCAATCGAATTCTACTTTAAGGACGATGAAGAAGATACGAAGCCCAAGCAAGAAAAGGCCAAGAAACCCGGAGCCAGCGCAATCGTCACGTCGAACATTAAGTCGTCTCGCCTTAGAGCTGCTAACCGCACAGACAATTCTAAGGAGGAAGAAGAGGCTCGTCGACGTGAGCATCAAAAAGAGTTGGCCGCTAAAAAGCAGCGAGAGGGACTTGAAAAATATGCCGAAGCCACCGGAAACATGAATGGTGACTCAGAGAAGAAATTCAAGAAGTTCGAATCCTACAAGCTTCATGCGCAACTCCCTGCCCGAGTCAAAGATATGATTGTCTGGATTGATCTCAAAGCCATGACTGTTATTCTTCCTATCATGGGTCGACCTGTCCCATTCCACATCAATACCATCAAGAATGTCAGCAAATCTGATGAAGGGGAGTACACCCACTTGAGATTCAATTTCTTGTCCCCAGGTCAAGGTGTGGGGAGGAAGGATGACCAGCCATTCGAAGATCCTCAAGCACATTTCGTCAGATCTCTAACCATTCGATCCAAGGACCAAGATCGCTTGTCTGAAATCTCGGCACAAATCACCGAACTTCGCAAGTCAGCGGTCAGACGCGAACAAGAAAAGAAAGAGTTGGAAGATGTGGTCGAACAGGACAAACTCATTGAGATTCGTCAACGTCGACCCATCAAACTTCCAGATGTCTACTTGAGACCAGCACAAGACGGCAAGCGTGTGCCTGGCGAAGTTGAGATCCACCAGAATGGTCTGAGATACCTGTCGCCCCTGCGCAATGATCACGTTGATGTGGTATTCTCAAACGTCAAGCATCTTTTCTTCCAGCCTTGTGTTGGCGAGTTGATCGTTATCATTCACGTTCATCTCAAGAATCCTATCATCATTGGAAAGCGCAAGACCAAGGATGTTCAATTCTATCGAGAAGCTACTGACATGGCTTTTGATGAGACGGGAAATCGGAAACGCAAGCATCGATATGGCGACGAAGAAGAATTTGAGCAAGAACAAGAGGAACGACGACGACGGGCTGAGCTTGATCGTCTCTTCAAGGGCTTTGCAGAGAAGATCTCTGATGCAGCTAGGGAATACAACATTGCAGTTGATATTCCCTTCCGGGAGCTCAGCTTCAACGGTGTCCCTAACCGAAGCAATGTGCTCATGGCACCTACCACAGATGCTTTGGTGCAGCTGACTGAACCTCCGTTCACCGTCATCACTCTCGATGAAATTGAGGTAGCTCATCTCGAGAGAATTCAGGTAGGTCTCCACTTGTTCCCATATTTGACTGCATGCTAACATTATACAGTTCGGACTCAAAAATTTCGATCTTGTATTTGTCTACAAAGACTTCCATCGGCCACCGACTCATGTGAACACGATCCCAGTGGAATCCCTAGACCGGGTGAAGGAATGGCTCGACAGTGTTGACATTGCATACACGGAAGGACCACTCAACTTGAACTGGGGCACCATCATGAAGACTGTGACGACCGATCCGCACCAATTCTTCAATGATGGAGGTTGGAACTTCCTCGGCACCGACTCCGACTCCGAGGGCGAGGCCGAATCTGAAGAGGAATCTGCGTTCGAGATGAGCGATTCGGAACTCGCAGCTAGTGAATCCGAGAGCGAAGAAGATAGCGAGTTCGACGATGACGCTAGCGCCAGCGACGATGAAGGTGAGGCCGAGAGCGAAAGTGAGGGCGAAGACTGGGATGAAATGGAGAAGAAGGCCAAGAAAGAAGATCGAAGAGGTGGTGATGCCGATGATGAGGATAGAGGAAACAGAAAGCGCAAGCGATAGGCTTCCATTTCAGGGCTCGGGCAGTAATGTTCACGGGTGCCACGTTCAGCTTGGTTTTCGAAGCAAGACTCGCTCACACCCGTCGTGGTAGACTTTGGAGGGGGAGCCAAGGAGGCAAAATGACTTTGCACGCTCGCCGGGAAAACAGCGCTCACTAATTACGCAGCAACATCAAATGCGTGAATGACTGGAGTTGAGGTACTGTGTTCTGACTACCTGCCCCACTGTAGTATGTATTGATAATTTTCCGTTTCTCAACCGAATGAATGAAAAGTACAATAAAAAGGCCAGCTTTATGGTGACAATTCTCTCATCTTGAGAGTAGTCACAGTGCAGCAAAATCAATCAGAGACTAATGTAGGTATAGGATTGTTAAAGAAGTTGACCACGAATAGTCCTATCTAGGGTAAGGAGTGTGTATATATACTATACCATTGCACCAATGCAGCTCTTGATCACGTGATGTAGCCTCGTCGCTAACCTTTCACATGTCTAACCCGCAACATGCTTACTGGTACGACACATGAAATGTTGGCCAAGTATGTATTCGGATTGAATTATTCATGTTTTCTAGAAGCGTTCTAGTTCCGAGCCATCAAGGACTTAGTCAATATTTAATGGCAGATTAAAAATCTTGATCGCATTACGAAACCCCGATGTCTTTCCACGTCTCATCCGAGACTGGGACAGATTCAAACCATGCTCTCATCTCAGCAATGCTTTCGTAGGGGTAGTCAACTGAAAATGTCACATTCCCAACCTTCGTTTCCCGGAGTAAGTTCATCAGCGCCGAAGTTCGAGGCATACCACTTGTGTTGCAAATAATATTGTTCTGAAAATAGTAGAGGAAGGACTTTTGTTTCGGTCCTTGCGCCTCTGTAGGGTGACTTTGTTAGTTGAGTTATACACATGGGAAGCAAAGAAGTCAGCATATCCTTTGAATACATCCTGAATGTCGTGTCAGTCCTAGGTAATGTCCAAGAAAGTCCCTCTCCACAATGCCCAAGACAAATTTTCAAGTTGGGAAATCGATCGAATACCCCAGAATACATTATTCTCAGCAGGTGCTCGACAGTTTCCCGTGCGAACCCGTAGGGTGCACCATGGAATACCGGCATGTCTTCAAGCACTTTAAGATTGGACAATCGCGGTACACGTGGGTGAACAAAGATTGGCTTTTTGAGTCGCTCTGAGACTGCCCACAGAGCATCATACCGTTTCTCGTCTAGGTATAAACCCACAGTTGGGTCATCGGTGACAGTGTAGCCATTGATCATAGCACCCACGAATCCGTATTTTTTCACACATCGCTCAAGTTCCGCAGCCGCAGCTTTGCCATCTTGTGTTGGAAGAGTTGCAAAGGCGAAGAAGCGCTTTGGGGACTTCGCGCAATATTCCTGGTATATGAATTCGTTTGCTTGATGACAAAACTTGACACACTCATCAAGGTTCACGAAAGCCTGCGCAGTCGGCTGATTGAGAGAAATAATCTGAGCGGTGATGTTATTGGCGTCCATGATTTTCACTCTGAATTCGACGTCCCAAAGGCTTTTTTTTCAAGCCATTGAGGAATTCGGGTTTAAAACTGTCGAATGTGACTGAAGTGGCCGGAACGGGAAACGGGGTGATTGCATGTTCCTCGAAAGTGGTTAAGCCAGCGTTCTTCCGGTCTAGGACTACTGGTTTGAAATTAGATGGATCTCTTCCCTCAGGTATGAGAGTAGAAGAGTCTGCTTCCAAGCCAAACTTAGACGCTGGCACACTGATAGACTCCATGTTTGGAGACAGGAGTGTGTAATAATGAGATCGCCTCTTGTTGAGATGTCTCTTCAAGATAGAACAATCTGAAACAAGATGAAAGGGTTTTCCGACGATGATGGCTATATAGACCGGTGGTGATCGTACACTGCGATGCACAAGATCTTGAAGAACCAGCTTCTCGGCTACGGGTATAACACAGTTGACATTCTACATTGACTCCACAAGCGAGGCGCGGTTGTATCGGGATGCTGGGCAGAGGCAAAATGGGCTACTCAGCGGTCGATCTTCTTTCAGCTTGAACAGCTGGTTTTCGAGAAAACTTGCCGCCTACTGGGTTCAAGTTCCAAGTCTTATCAATCATCTCCAATCGCCATCCTGAATACGGATTCTAAGATATACTGTGAAGCAAGTACATGCCTGTCTTCAGATCCAGTACGATCTTTCCCATTACCTTTCCGGATTTTATTTTATCCAACGCCTCGTTTATATCCTTAAGATGTAAGATTTCCAGCTCTGGAATCACTTTTCCAGCAGCACAAAGCTCTAACGCGGCTTTCACATCGTGCTTTGTGCCCGTCTCATTAGATCTAATGATAAGGTCTTTCTTTGAGATTGGTCTCAGAGGAATGCTACGTCACGTGTTAGTTGAGTCAGGTAAAGAGGTGCAAAGTCACTTACTGCGCATTCCCAATACCGACCGACGTTATCTGCCCTCCGAAGCGTGCGTACTGTTCCGCCGCGCTAGAGTCATTTTCGTCAGGAGTTTCCAACATCAAGCTTGAAGGATCACTTACTCGTACGCTGACTGGTGTGGACTCAGTACCAGAGTGTAGTCTGCCCCTCCGTTCGTCTCTTTGTAAACTGTTTCTGCGAGATCACTACGGTTGAAGTCGACGTATGTATTGGTATCCATTCTTACACAGAAGTCTCTTTTCTGAGGCTCTCCTCCGTCGATGGCGAGAACCTTTAGATCCTGTGCCCTCGCATATTGAATTGCTAGGTGCCCAAGTCAGCCAGCGGCACCCGGTATAACACACCATTTTCCAGGTCGAGGCCGCATGAGGAGTAGCGAAGAGTATGCTGTTACTCCGGCGCACAAGATAGGACAGGCACTTGGTAAAGATATTCCAGGTGGCAGACGAACAAGCTGAGCAGTTGGGAAAGAAATATATCCTGTGGTTCTTGTCAGCAAATTGATGAACTCATGTAACATTTCAGGACTTCTGATGCCAACCTACGCTGAAATGTGCCATCTCGATGCGTCCCCGTAATCTTTAGATTGAAGCAGTGATTTTCTGAGCCATTGTTGCACGCTTGACAAGTTCCACAAACGTAGCTCCTCCACGCAATTCCCACAATATCGCCTACTCTAAAAACCATCTTCAAGACGCTCTGTACCCATGGCTACAATCGTTCCAACGCCTTCATGGCCACCTACTAGTGGTCGGACGGGGTTGATCGGTGCGGGTCCCCCACCGTCTCTACCATACTCGTCTCCATGGCAAACACCACTGTACAACAGTTGGACCAGAGCCTCTTGTGGACGAGGGTGCGGAATTTCGGCCTTTTCTATCGTATACGGTTGCCCATAAGGGTTTGTCAATATTGCGGCTGGAACTATGCCAGAGAAAAGAGCAACTGAGGTCTCAGTAATGGTATCACTCATAGAACCCATCGCGTCTGAAGCCTGGCTGCAATGTATGAGTTGTATAGGCAATCTTTAGAGGCAATCTTTAGAGGGGCCATGTAGTGGTGGCGTTCCAATGTGATCGAGCGCGTCGAGAACCACATGTTTCAGCCGCAAGTTGAGGTCCAGTATCTTGAGCGTATCAATGTCAAGACTCTCCTCACCCCAGAACATCCCTCGAAGGCTCAAACGTTCCCTCGCCTGGCGATCGGGCTACGTCGGGTAAGTAAGGTATGATCCAATATTGCTATTTTAGCCAGTGGGAATGAAGCCGATGTAACCGGAATACCAAGAGGAGTTGTCGCCACGGCCGTCTCCTCCGCTGGGCCTTTCGGTGACTGCATTGCTAGACTTTCATTGGTAAACACAAGACCAAAGTGACTTAGCCTCACCTTGAAGATCTGTTAGGTACATGAAATACACTCTCGCTGAAGTAAGCCATGGCCGCTTCGCAAACTGTTCTATTTTCCCTCTCATGCATCGATCAGGATAGTACCACTACATGTTGATTTATCCAAAAAGAAAATGCAAAGCCTCGAGCTCAATCTGCTTCTGCGGGATCATATGTACTCTTCATTCGCTCTTCTATGTCTGCTCTGCTCGGTAGCATGGCAGATTTTCAAACACCTGAACGGTCCGTTAAGGCACATCACAGGACTTCGGCTCTCCAAGATCACTAAGCTTCCCCTGTTCATTCAATCTTTCAGAGGAAACAGGGCCAAGTGGATCATTCAACAGCATCATGTCTATGGGCCAGTCATACGCATCGCGCCAAATAAGATCTGCGTTGCCTCGGCCGAGGGCATCAAAACAATCTACAGTAACAAAGCTAAGAAATTATCCGTCTATGAAGGATTCCGCTATTACGACGTGAAAATGTGCATCGGTCTACAGGATCTCAAGTCCGCTCATATGCGTCGTAAAGGGATGTTGCCGGCATTCTCACCACAGAATCTGATAAGGATGGAACCTGTTATCAGACACCACCCGGAGAAATTTCTGAAGTGGCTCGAGAAATTCGACGCCAGCGGCGATTACATCGACTGCTTCAGGTGGTTCCGGTGTCTAACATTCGATGTGGTGGCTGATATTGCTTTTGGACAACAAATTGGGATGCTTGTAAATGAGGACGACAATTTCATCCAGCAAGTTGAGTTTGGAATCAAAAGAAATGGCTTGGTATTATTAGCACATCTTCCAGCGGTTGCAGCCCGACCTAACAGCTTTATCGGCTGGACCATTTCCATTCCTCATCCCATTGTTGAAGGTTTTGAGTCCTGTGACTGCGCGAAACTGGATCAATGTGGATGACGAGATTGCTAAAGTAAATTTCCAGTCTATTATGTCGACCCTACATGCTGATCGATACCCTACTGCTGTATGCGATCCGGGCAAGAGATGGATGGGCTAAGGCTGAAAAGACTGACCGACCTCGAGTGGACATTCTAGCCCGACTTGAGGAAGCAGGCGTGAAAAACCTCACAGAAGCACTGGCCCCTGAAGAGATCATTGCCGAAATGATGGAGAGTCTGTAAGTCAATAGACTTGGACTCGGTGGATAAACTGACAAGATAGAAGTAATGCCGGAAGTGATACTACGGCGAATACAGCCCTGTTTTGTTCCTACGAGCTTGCAACACGACCAGAAGTCCAAGATAGGCTCTACAAGGAACTTCTTGAGGCATTTCCTGATCCTTTGATACCATTGGATTATACCAAACTGTCTCAACTCCCATATCTCGACGGCACCTGTCGCGAGGGTTTGCGTATCCACGCGCCTATTCCATCCTATCTAGAGCGAATAGCTCCTGAAGAGGGTCCCACTATTGCAGACATTATATATACCTGCAGGGACAGTGGTTGGAATGCAGGCTTACACTAACCATCGAGATCCGGATGTTTACCTGGATCCGACCAGATTCGCTCCAGAACGCTGGTTTGAGTCCACACCTGAGATGAAATTAAATTGCCTTCCTTTTTCATCTGGCCCAAGACCCTGTATCGGACAGAAGTAAGTTCTCCTGCTGGGTTTAGTACCCTTGACAACTTGCTAATTCAGTTTTCCATCAGCTTGGGCAACATGCAACTTCGGATTCATCTTGGCCACATATTTCGAAAGTATGAGGTCGTTTGCGCCGAACAAACTACACCCGAGTCAATGTCAGAAAAGGAATTTTTAACCATTCGACCAAAAGCCGGGAAACGCGACCTCTACTTTCGTAAAGGGAAGGATAGATAGTCTCGGCTCACGATTGCTATATGAAACAAAGAGCATGCATGTATCAAGGGCAGACTTGGAAACAGAAAAATAATGAATTCAAACCTTCCACCCTTCGTAATGACTTTTGTAAATTCGTGGTCTTACCCAGCTAGTATTTGTGCACTCTAGATTTACCTTCATCTTAGTCGATGCTTAGGATGCCCTAGCTGAGAAGGCAGCACGAAAGTAATATGTCTTGGCTGTGAAAAAACATTCTATAATTACAGCTTCTGGTCCAGGTGAATGTTCATCGAAGTTTCAAATTTATAGCGGCTCAGCCGTGAGGAGCAACATCCTACCACGGCTTTATGACCTGGTCCAGACCCGAAAGTGTTCTTTTCGGGTTTTCAATGCGGATGCTTAAGCTACTAGGTTCAATATCTTGAGCCTAGAATGACTGAAAACGAATGTAAGCTCCTGGGGAAACTTCGCCGAGTTGACCGAGCCGAGTTCTGGCTCCCAACAACGAGACTCCTGCAGATGTTCGGATATGTCGGCACCGCTTTCGTCGATCGTCCCCAATGGGATGCGGCTTCAAGAGCAATACGCATGGATCTGATGGCATGTCCTACGAGTACAGAGTGGCCAGTTTGTCCGTCCTTGATTAAAAGCTTGTCAGCACTAGATGAGAATCGCACATCCAAGTTTCGTGAATTAAGAGTTTCCAAGATGGCATTTGCAATAAGCCTCGAAGACCACTTTATTTCCGAAGCGGTTCGAACCTCTCCTCAGGTCAAGGCCTTTGCATTTGATATATTCGAGCCCCATGTGCTAAACAAGCTATTTGAGATCCGGGAAGGGAGAGTCGCAGATCTAGATAAAGGCCATGTGCGAACGCAAGTACTTTCATCCATCCCGGTTAATCAATCCTTGGATATTTGCCATCGGACAAACTTGCAAATCGCAGAATCCACGCGAGATTTCCCAGACAGATTTGCTGGTTTCGCGTGTCTGCCCATGTCGGATCCAAAAGCAGCAGCAACTGAGCTGGAGTATTGCATTAAGGAGTTGCACTTCAAGGGAGCGTTGATCCCTAATCACGCCAGTGGCGTTTACTATGACAGGGCAGAATATTTCGATTTCTGGAAGAAAGCTGAAGAACTCGACGTCGTCATTTATCTTCACCCATCACCTCCTCATGGGGCACTGAAAGAACACTACCAAGGGAACTACCCTGCCGAGCTTGGACAGATCTTGGGTATGCAAACATGGGGCTGGCATGCGGATGTGGCAGTGCACATACAGAGACTCTATTTCAGCGGCCTATTCGACAAATTGCACAAGTTGAAAATCGCTATTGGCCACATGGGCGAAATGCTTCCGTTTATGCGAGATCGGATAGAGACCACGACTCGAAATATCTTGGGAGCGCACAAGCGAGGTTGGTTGGATGTATGGAACGAGAACCTGTGGTTTACTACAAGCATGTTCGACTTGACCGCAATGTCTTGTCTCTTGAAGACGACGTCGATTGATCGGATTATGTATAGCGTGGACTACCCGCTGGTTGACATGGAGGAAGGACCAAAGTTTATGGACGACTTGAAGAAGAGCGGATTGGTGAATCAAGAGGACTACGAGAAAATCATGTTCAAGAACGCAGAGCGCCTGTTGGGACTCAAAGTCAAGACATCGTCGCCTGACAGATCAGAGGGCTCAGCAGTGCATCTGTGACTGATGCTCTCTCGGTTCATAGTGGACCTGATTCGTGCCAGTTCTGTACAACCCACCGTGAATCGATTCATTCATCCACAAAGAGTTCTTTCCATTGGATCTGCAAGATATTGACACTAACCGTCATGAAAATCTAGCGCCAGTAAGCTCCAAACCACTAGAGTCTTCTTCTCTACAGCCCTGTCATAGGTAGGGAGTCTGATTACAAGACACTAGCTACCAAGGCTACCTAACTGCAACCCACGTCGCAGAACAGAGAATGTTGCTGGCCTGCCTTATGAATGTTTTACAAGGCTTAAATTCCTCAGCCCATCAATGTGGTCAGGGTTTAGTTCTATACCACTACGGGCTGAGCTGTGGAAGTCTTCGAATCCATCCTGTCGACAGCTGATGCTTTATTGCGTTGCATATGTTATTTTCTGCTGACGCTTATTCCTGCTGAGAGGCAGGTCATCATCTGCAGTCCGGATGTCATAGCCAAGATCATTCTTCGGATCGAGTTCAGTCTGTGACAAGACATTCCCAAGCCATGAGAAGCTATTGCCTACATAGCGTATCCGGTAAATGAAACCGGTCAATTAAACCAGGAAATGGAGGCGGTTATACTTACATTCCAATCATCCCATCTGGGCTCCTTGATGCCCTCAAAATAATGGAGGGTACTTCCTGCGCAGAGCACTGATATTCTCCCAGACTTCGAATTGCTCTTATACCACGACCTACAATTACTGGTGAAGGCAGTGACCTTCATGTAGTCTTCAGCGTACGCAGTGAAGTCGGCCGCTGCCTCCTCTTCTGGTACGATGGAATGAATGTTCTCGGTCTGCCAGCCATCACTTATTTGCATCCTAGGCTTTTCCTGTGGTCTGATATTGGTTGTCTTCGCGGCAATCCCAGAGTTGCTGCCAAACAAGTACCGGTTAGTGATGCGACATCTTAACGCAATTAGCGTTGCTTACAGTATCCAGAGGTCTAGGTCTAGCATGGATCGAAGCTGCGATTGTTATGCCTTGGGGAACTTTCGCTGTCCTTCTCGGTAACCTCTTCGTTCTACATGCTACATGGAGATGGGTCTACTATGTGTCTGTCATCTATGCAGCTATATGCCTTGTTGGGACTGCCATTTTTTATTTCCCCCCCGCAAGGCCGCTCCAAGATTACGAACGGACAAGATGGCAACAACTGCTCCAGCTCGACTTTGGCGCCATGTTGCTCTACACAGGTGGCCTAACTTCAGTCTTACTTGGCTTAAGCTGGGCTGGATCACCTGGCCACCGTTGGAGCTCAGCATCTGTAGCTGTACCGATCGTTGTTGGTGGTTGTGGGTTTATTGCCAGCTTTCTCTATAACTTTACCCTTGTGGAAGGCCTTGCGCGACCTCTATGCCCAAAGTACTTGCTGAAGCAGTATCGAAAATTCACAGCCTCGCTGGTTGTGATCTTTGTTGGAGGCATGGCATATGTAAGTGCACCTTTGACTAACCATAAACGTAATTCTTACGTAGGTTTCGGTATTCAATGACTGGTCTTCTCCCTCAGGGCACACTCTACGTGTATACAAATGACCCCTTCGAGATTGGAGTCATGTTTCTTCCGAACGGTTTTGGACAACTTTTCACCACTGCGATTATGCCACTCTTTCTTCATTACACAAAACGGCCAAAATACTACATCATCGTTGCACTCGTTGTTCAAACACTGTTCAACGCCCTATACGCGTATGGAATCAGCTTTCACAAATCAGCGTGGATTGCATTCCAATTTTTCGGTCAGGGGTGTTTTGGACTCATCACAATTGTCACAGTGATGAATGTAGGCTTGCATGTGAGGCCTTCGGAGTTGGGTGTTGCTGTTGGGTTACTAGGAACATTCCGGAGCATGGAGGCAGTGTTGGGTCTTCCATTTTCAGCACCATACTACGCACAACTGCTGACAAGGAATTGGAGAGACGTATTCCTACTGCCGCACCGGCGAATGGCTTTGGTGGGGACATTTCACAATTAATTCCTGCGGTAGTGAATGCTGCTATTGGTATTCCTCATGCCTTCGATCCCATTGAAGGGGCAGCCTTGGCGGTTGAGGAAGCAACACAGCTCGCATTCAAAGAGTCATACGCATACGCTTACCGGATTGTCTTTTACAGCACTATTCCATTCGGTCTCATCGCGATAATAGCAGCATTCTTCATCGCCGATGCCTCCAAGTACATGACGAATCACACACAAGTGCAGCTGGAGAAGGATATTCTACGAAGAGGACAAGGAAATACCCAAGAGGTTGAAAAGAGTCAGGCATAGTATGGATTTTTACATAATTTCTATGGACCTGAACTGCACCTTTTCTCGACCCTCTCGCTACCTCATCCTTCGCTGCGTTACGGAATTGTGGCATCGTGCGATTGATTTCCCACCCACCTGACTCACTATACAAACAATATCAATACTATTAACACACCAGAAAAGAATGACTGTCCGCCAACGGGATCACTGTCCTGGGAGTCTGTCTCTGCCCTACGTCCACGAACACTTCACCAATTAGTCGGTGATATCGGTCATCGAGGCTCCTCAGCACATACGGCATGCTCGAACCATCAAACATCGCGCCAATATCTCCATCGGCTGCCCCGTCGGTACAGAGCCCCATGATACCACCGTCCGCGACAAACACCTTTTTCCTTCTAAGAGTCCGCTGCGCCGCCTTGAGTGCTGTGTGCCGAAATGTGCTCGTTCAGATTGGCCCAGGCTTCCTCCTCGCCCTATTAGCCGACCGGAGGAGCTTCGTTTCGGTTTTCGGACTCTTCCACATCGTTTAGGCCAGCGCCATTATATCGGTCAGCGAGCCGGCCTCGTCTAGAAATTCCCAGCTATCCACCTCAGCTTCGTAGTTCTCCAGCTCTTCCATGAAACTTAACATGTTATGCTCTGGCGGCGCAGCAAGGCGTCCAGGTAATACGTAAGACTTTTGACGTTGGAAGAGGGATCTCGTGGTTCCAGGATAGGCACGACTTAGTCAAATTTTCCTTCGGACTTCCAAGCGCTTTCCATTCCAAAAAGATTACACTCTAGCACAATAGCGGGGAGAAAAGTGGCTTCATGCTTTCCACACTGCACAGCCAGGGTTTAACACCTGACAATAGCCTGTCCGTAGAATGTCGGTGCACAAGCATAACATGACTAGTCATCGGGTAGTTCTCTTTCTCAGATGCAATAGTTTTTCGGTAGGTGTGGCGGTTCGGAATGATAATTTTGTTGAAGGTGATCGGCAGAGGGCAGTGGGCACATAACTCTGGCAAATCACAAATAGATTGAGATCAGATTCCACTCAATGATTCATCGAGAAGGATCGGGGTTACAATATTTGCCTCGGGCCGCACGGGCCACCTGGCGCTGGGAAACAGGCTCGGTGGGTAGACTTTCAATCCCTAGCGAGCAGGCAGCCATATATATAATAACCACTAACGTCTATCTCTCCATGCAACTCCGCCTATGAGGCTGTGCTTTCGAGGGCCGGAGATTGAAGGAAGAAGCTACTGTGTGAGTGCTGTCATAGCTCATATTTTGAAACTCAATTCTGATAAGCTCAAATGCATTTCTATCCTTGTGCACCTGCTGCCTGGAGGATAGCGCGTTCGCGTCCCTTACTTCACCACCTGTGCGGTGGAAACATTGTCTGTACATTTAATTTCTTCTCGGGCCGGAATACCTGGCAATAGGACCGTGTAAGGTACTCCCGGTATAGTGCCCAGACGTGGCTAGGGAGGAGACGTATAGGTCGTGCCAATCCGATTAAAGCTTTAAGCTTCGCCTACATCCGCTTATTCTGCTTTGTCAACTATGCTCACGAACTAAGTGACCTCAACATGCAGCTCTTCCCCTACTTATCAAAGGCTGTCCTTGTGGCTACTGCTCTCTTATCTCTTCCTGCCTTGACCATCGGTGCAGTTCAGACCATACCCCTTACGAGGAAAGAGCTTAGATTCGCCAATAATGGTCTCCAGAACAGAAGAGCAATATCTGCGAACAGTGCATTATTCCAGGACGAGGTACTTTATCTTTCCTAAATCTACTGTAAAGTTTCTTATTTGACATAATAGTTGTTCTGGTTCGGACTCTTTGACCTGGGAAGTTCTCGAAACCTCTCACTTCTAATCGACACCGGATCACAGGATTTGTTTCTTAATCCTGGTCATGTGTATAAGCCTGGCCCAGATGCTGAGGCGCTGAATAGTACCTTTGACTACTCTTTTGGCACGGTTGAGGCTGATGGATCCGGCAGCGAGACTGTAAGTGGAGCACGAAGCTTCCCTTTCAACGAAAATACCTTAACGATATGGTTATTCTAGATATCTGGAGATATCTTTAGGGATTCAATTTCTCTTGTCGGAAGCAATTTACCAGCCGTGCGACAAGAATTGGGGAATATCACCGCTTGGGAGCGAAGTGGTGGTGGCTTACCATTCCCTGGGGACGGTCTAATTGGTTTCCTCAACCAACCAAGCTCCTTAGGTGACAACGCTACTACTTGGTTCACTAAACTGTGTGACAGCAAATTAATAGATCAATGCCGTTTCGGGATTGCATTGAGGACTGACTGCACGGGAGAACAATTCTTTGGGAGTGTAGAGCACGCTGTCTTTGATAATGAGCTCACTGTTGCCCCCATCTTGTTACCGTGGGCGGTCGCCGTCGATCTCGCATTCAACGGAGAGATCATATTCGCCGACGCAGCAATATTGATCGACAGCGGAACAAGTGTTATCCTCGGGTAAGTCTGCTCCCTTTACCTTTAGATATATATTGATGGATAGAACTATTCAGACCTCTCGACCAAGTACAAACGATGTTTGACAGAAGCGGTATTCAAACCGGGTTTGCCAAAAACGGGGATAATAACACAGTTTTGAGAGGCTACTATCCCTGCGACCATCCACCAAATTTTGGCTTCTCCATTCCGTCTACGTCGAATTTAACCGCTGCACGCCAGAACAAGAGCAGCCCTGTCAGTCATCTGAATACTGTATTTAATATCGAAGCTGAGGCTTTGGCAATGGATTCAACTGGCAACAACTGTACTGCCATCATACAAGGAGTAGTTAATCTAGGAGGTTGGATCGTGGGCCAAGGTAAGCATAATGAATTGTATCGTCTTAAAATTGCTAATAATGTGGTGTAGCCTTCATGCAAGGAAAGTACATTGACCATAATGTTGAAGATCAGACTATGGGTTTTGCAAAGCTGAGGTAGATAGTGCTACTGCACATTAGTGTGGGAAATAGCCCAGGTCGTCAGGTCAATACAGGCAGTGGTGTAGGTTCAGGAGTAGAGTAATCTGCCTCGGGGGGCTCCTAGCCATCTCCTCCATGACAGAAACCGCTCGTGGAACAAACTGGATATCAGTGATGTACCAGTGTACCATGGTACGTGATGGATGTACGCCAAGGCTCACAGATATGGGCGGGTACTATAGCGGCCAGTGCTTGACCATCAGTGTTCGGAACACCGTGTAGCTTAGGTCTTCGTAGATGGAAAATTCTCTTCTGATAGCGGATCTTCGGTGTTGCCGGGATTTCTATGCGGTCCCAAACAAATACGCAGGTGACCCTCCAGATTTGGTTTGCTGGAGAGTGAAAACTAATTAATCATATATGTGTGCTCAAACTCCAGTCCTTCAGCGGTAAAGTGTCCGAGTTCAATCCCTGAGTAGAGGTGGGGTCCCAAACCGGGGAGAAAAGGGCTGCCATAGTCTGTTTCCTGTTGAAATCTAAATTGACAAAACCTTGATCAGATCATTGTAGATGATAGAGTTCTGGCTGGTGGCCACTGGGCCGGCACCAGAAGTACAACCATCGCGGACGTGATTGCGCCTCACTCTGAAAGTAACCTGGCGATCCATAATCATTATGGCAAAGCTGTAGGGCCCAACGCTCTCCTTGAACATCGAGGACAAAATCTCCCGCGTCCATGTGACTATCTGACGCAATGAATCAATTGTGAAGTATTGGGCATGCAAGCAGCCATTTATTACTCGCGCGATTGATGGCTGATAGTTCTGCCTACCTTCATTGTCAGTGCCTAAGGGCCCTCGATCCAAAGGAAAGTCGATGAACCACCAACAAGCGGATCCAGCACCATACCATGGCAGACTCAGTGGATCTCCTGCGTCGACCTGATCACGTTGAACGAGAGTATATTTGGGTTCTGGATAGATTAGACAAGGATTTATTCCCGCATAAGAGGACTGGAAAAAAGTGATAGCAAGATACCTCTATACTGTCGCGCAAAGAAAAGTAAAGCATTAGCGGAAGCAAAGAACTTTCTTGGTCCTGGAATACGACTTAAGTAGTCCGCAATTAGATGGAGTGGCTTTGGCGGACCCACCACAATCACCATAATTGAACATCTTGGACCCCAGAGTAGCTATAAGCCATTCCGGTTGGCTGCCACCCGAGGTTCGTAAGGAGCATTTCATGCATAGAGCCTGTCGCCGTGAGAAGTGCAGAGATCTTCTGGGCTGCCGCCTGGACGCCGAAATATTTAAACATTCAGTTTTTTGTCATGATTCGATGTGTACAACGAAAGGCTTCTACAAGTAGTCAGGAGTTTCCGACCAGGTTCCGTCTCGACTCACAGCGCTCAGGCAAGTAGTGTATGCTACAAGAAATTACACAACCAGCTATGCGCGCCGTTGAAAGCTCACGATTTAGAATCTTAGCCTATGCGTATGTAAACACAGATTTGTTGGGACGCAATGCTATATTTCTGACTCAAACTATATCTCTCAAGTCCTTGGGAAAGTAGGTGTGGATAAGCCGTCATTGAGCCATCCCTTTTATGTACAAATCTGTTGGTATGTGCACCGTGACGACCGAATATTCAGGATTTGCTTTATCGTGTATATGTCTGGGACCTTCGATCTCTTATCGGTAGAACAATGTGACGCTCATGCATTCGTTCTGTGCACCCCTGACAATATAATGAGTGGCTATCAATGCCGTAACGAAACTTTGCACCACCGAAATCCTTCCTGGTCTGAGCCCACGTGATGTCTCCTGACCCGGCCATAGTCCCATCCGCCTAAAAGGCCCCGACAACGGCTGCTGCAACACCAAGCAGCAGCGTATCCATGCCGACTGTAGGCATGGTAGCTGCTCCAGTAGCTCTCGTAGATGTTTGAGTAGCGGACGACGAAGATTTCGCAGTGCTCTTGGCACTGGAGGCAGTGGTGGAACTTCCGGTGTGGCTTCGCACTGCTGTAGAAGTGCCGGAGGCAGATGAGGAGGCGCTGCTTTGGGCCTGGATGAGGGGTGCTGCTGCGAGGAGAACAAGAACAAGGGAGGTCGTAGAGAAGTACATCTTCGGACAGATAGATACAAGGTAAATTAGGTGCGTTCTGTGAGTTAGCTTGCTTGGGAGGTTTACAAGCAACACATTGATATGCGAAGCACTGATATTTATGTTCGACGGACAAACAGCAACCCCGCCAGCAATGTAAGAGACCATCGATTGCTCCAGGAGAGAGCAGTAGTATAGACGCGCGGCGAGTAGTGCCACACGTATCTCATATTTTACAGCACTGAACACATGGTGCAAGCTTTTTCAAACCTTATAATGAATCTGTTTCTATTTTTATTTCCGTTTCTAATTAGCAGGCGGGTCGCTGCTTTCCGGCACCCCTGGAGACCGACGTCGATACCACGGTTCTCGAGCAGTCAAATTGCGCCTGATGTATGTACACGTGGAAGTTGAATGGTGAATAATAAGGAGAGGGGCTTGAGGGGATTGACAGGCCGGGACTCGTCATCTTTTGTCCTAGCGCAGGTCAAGAACACCCTGTATGAGTAGTATCTTCGCAGACCTACGTTCGGCAGAGGCTTTTGCGGGGACTGAAAAGTTCGCTAGGTAAATCGTGCTTCTCGGAGATGTTACGCGTTTAGGTCAACTGGAACAGTTATTAAGAGTATTATACTAGGAGATAAGCGATGGCTTGTGATGCGTGTTCCTGTCGCCAAGAGCCTTGGCTCAAAATATCTTGACTTGTTAAGATTCATGTCTCGCTCTTAGCGTTGCTTGGTATTCTCAATCAAATCTGGGGTTGAACAATGGCCGCGCGTTCGTGGCTCCGTGGGAGACGTAAGCCAGGTAGCCAAACCCCTTTGGTCACCAGTATGAATAATGTCTTATTCTATACGGCTGTAGCAAGGGCTCGGCGTCGAAGAAAGGGGAAGTGATTTTGTCTGAAGTCGTTATCGGACAGTCCCGCTATAGAAGGTTTGTGACCGTCTATCTATTGTGATCTTGATTCGAACCTCTGGGTGCCAGAATGCAGTATGCATAATCAGGGCCTGCCTTCCCGGTCGCTGTCCTTGCAATCTGCTGGAGGCGTGCTAGATGCCCAGCTCGGCGAATGTCACTCTATCATCCTGATGGATGAACTGGCAAGAATACCTACAGAATTGACAATTGCTCTAGCTGCTGCATCTCATGTTGCAGCCCCTCCGATCCTCAATGCAGAGACCGTAGAGCAAAAGATTCGGTGGCATCCCGGTCTCTTTACCTGGGAGACCAGCTTCTACCTTGGAGCAGTAGAGTCGTCAGCTGGTAGCGATATTAGTAATGTCTAAATAGTAGCCAACGGACTCAAGATAGTAAGTTTTTATCCTCGATAGAGTTAAAAAATAGATAATAAAAGCGCTATTAGTTACCCGTATAGTCACTACGGTGAGAATAATTTCTATCCATGCTTAAGGGGTATCTAGAGAGAAGATTAAAAAATCGGAAAACAATACTAATAAGGTATCCTAAGTAAGGCTAGAAAATACCTATAATTATATAGAGATCAGAACCTAATAAGCGCCGTTAATAATAGTTTTCGTATCTTGATGACGAACTTCAACAAAGAGAGGTATATAATGGCTGTCGACTGTAACAGACAGGCGAGAGATTGTCTTGCGAAGGCAATGCACTATGCCCCTGAGCGAGAGGCATTATAGTGAACTCTTATCGAAGAGTCAGTAGTCAAGTGAGCCTCGGAACTCGCTTCTAAAGTTTGCGCTTGAATCCAGGACGACTTGTAAAAGGGAAATAGTCACTCAGGAAGCATAAATTGGTGGCAGGTAGATCTCCGTTCGAGTAAACAATCGCAAATCGGTCACAGACCAACTTCAGACTAGAATCGTCGGACAATATGGGCACGGCGTGATCCTTAGCAGCGAGGTCATGCCCGCTTCGCCAAAAGTGCGGGCATTTGCAAGACCGTGTCAGCAAGCAGGCTCTTGGATGGGATACGTAACTCTCATTTACAGCTTAGAAAATCAGATCTTCATCATCAAGCCATCATTATCAAGCCATCACAAGCCACAGACCAGAATGTTTTCTACGATGAATGGTTTACTTACGTGCTCAAAATCACTGCTTGGCAAAATCTCAGCTCTGGGATGATCGACTATCATAGTACAGGAACTATCGAGGCGAGCAAGAACTTTAATACACCTTGGAAGGGCGATGTGCAACATTTCCGAAATGCTTCTTGCCCAGCCGATCCTCGTAATAAATCTGGGAAATTGTTGCCTGAAATATTACCTTGGTACTGTCGTCGGAAATATCATTGGCCGACTCAGATCTGTGTCTTTTCGCCCATACGGAACTCGGTATCACCTTTGGAGTCATGATAGTGGTTCCTTTTTGGGCTTTGTGCGGCCGCTAAGCTAGAATCACCGCAAAACATGTGAAAAGGTGGCTGTAAAGATGTCTACTTTGAAGTCTGGTGTGTAGTATAGCAGATTACAATCAGGTATTCAGGGCTTTACGGAAATATATCGTCGGTTTTTAAAGCAAGTGAGATGTGTGCCATCAAGGCGTGATATGGAATAACCATCCAATACAATACCGTGCTAGCCTAGTCATCGCGCCTCGAGTTGGCCGCATTTTTGGGTATCCATGCATGAAGCTTGCCTCAGACCTTACTCCTTCATCATGAACCAACCTCTCTACCCCGTGCGACTACCAGCATCCGTTGGATGACGCAAGCAGCTAGATGGATACAGCTATACGGAGTACATAACTCTCATATCGCTGTGTGAATACTTCGTTGGAGGGGGTTATGTTGGCACATCTTTGTGCACCTATATTTTGGGTTGAACTGGAACGATATTGTGCACCTGCATAACGTCTTCTTATTGAGGACTATGCAGAATTCAAGTGTTTGATCGACGCCCCGGATATCCATCTATAGACATCGACAAAGTTCATTGGTTTAAAGTCAAAGGAGTTGGCTCCGCAATAAACATACCCAACGTGATGAGGACCAATAGTGCATTGACGTTGAAATCAGAAGTACCCGCTGTGGAAAGGTCCTGGGCCCTATCCGGCAGGGTTTCAGCATTGCGTTCGCTGCCACCACCTCAGCATAAATAAGATGTAGAATTTCCAGCCCTTCGCAGTCTCTCACAGGCTTCTTCTACTTGCACCATGGAGCTCCAACATCTAGGACAGCCGTTTCGGCTGTCCTCCACCTTCTGCTACGTTTCACTTCTTTCAATTGCTCTCTATGCCTTACAGCTCTTCCTTAAGGCTGCGTACTATACATTCTTCGGTGCGCTAAGTAAGTTTCCTGGCCCAAAGCTTAATGCCTTCTCCATTCTACCATATCTCTGGACGGTATGGAGCGGCAATGAACCGGCGAGCATGATTGCACTGCACAAGAAGTACGGCCCAATCGTTCGTTTCGCACCAAATAGAATCTCTTTCCTCGGGGACTCGCAGACTTGGAAAGACATCTACGGTTTCCAGAAAACTGGTCAACAGTTACCATACAAAGACCTTCACTTGTTCAATACACCATTAAATGGCACCCCATCTATTATTCTTGCCAATGACAATATTCATGCCCGCCACCGGAAGATCCTCTCGAACGCTTTCAGCGATAAGGCGCTGAAGGAGCAAGAGCCTCTGATGAAGCGGTGGGCTAGCTTGTTCCAGGCAAAACTCGCGGAGAAGGCCACAAGCGGCGACAAGGTCGACATGGTGAAGATGCTAAACTGTACGACATTTGATATTATGGCCGATCTCACATTCGCCGAGCCATTGTACATGCTAGAGAATTCAGAATATAGCCCTTGGGTCAAGTCTATCTTCCTAAGCATAAAGAAGGCAGCGATCATCCGTTGCATTAGGTATTACAGTGCACTTACGAATTACTTGATTGACAAATCTTTTGTGTGGATTCCATCAATTCGGGAGCAACAAATGCGGCATTGGAAGTACACGGCTGAACGAGTCGATCGACGCCTCGCAACGACACCCGACAGGCCGGATCTCTGGTCCCGCATCCTCGCAAAGGGCCAAGGGACAGGCGGGCTATCACTAGCAGAGCAGCACTCAAATGCTGGCGTGTTCATGTCAGCTGGCACCGAAACCACGGCAACAGCTCTTAGTGGTATTCTTTTCCATCTCGCTCGGCACCCCGAGATTATGCAGAGGGTCAAAGCTGAGTTGAACGACGCCTTCGACAGCAAAGATGATCTCCATCTTGAGCCTCTTGCCCGCTGCAAGTACATGGAAGCTGTACTGAAAGAGGGCATGCGGGTGTATCCTTCTGTTCCTGTTGGGTTGCCACGAATTATACCCGAAGGCGGGGCAACTATCAATGGGTACTTTATCCCTGAGGGCACTAATGTCAGTATACCTGGGCTAGCATCCGGCCGTGCGGATTGCAACTGGGTTGATCCCGACACATTCGCGCCCGAGAGATGGCTAGGTGAACCCAAATATGCAAATGATAAGAGAGACTCAGTAGAGCCCTTCTCTATTGGGCCAAGAAACTGTCTGGGAAAGGTTGGTTTATTCTGCCCCTGACAATACCTTGTTAACGTTAGCAGAATTTGGCATGGCATGAAATGCGTCTGTTACTCTCAACAATCCTTCTTCACTTTGACGTCCACCTATGTGACGAGTCGGAGGGATGGATCGATCAAAAGATCTGGACATTGTGGGAGAAACCAGCGCTGTGGTGTAAGCTCACTGTGGCAAAAGCATAGGCACCATTTATAGGACGATGCTAGGGGGATTTCGAGCACGCAATAGTACGCAGTATGCTTCAATCAGGCCAGGAATTTGAGATATTAGTGTATTCAGAGCCGTCTTTAGAATGATAGATCAACAAGATAAACGGGGTAAGAGAGTAAGGCAAGTCAGTAGAGTGAATCGAGGAGTTTGCTTGCGAATCTTGCGGAGGGAGAATACCGTTTACGTGTAATAACTTAGTAGCCAGATTCTACCTCAGGTGAAGGTACCTCTCTCCTAAGTAGTTCGAGTTAGACTAGGTTTAGCTCACGGTATTACGTCAAGGCACTGGATAATAATTTATTAGACTAGAGTTTCTAGGTTTTTTTCTTCAAACTTCGAGGACACTATGTCTCCCTGGATCTTGCAAAAAATAGCTGCGAACTTTCTCTATTATTGCGAGGCGCGGGCCACTGAGACTACTGCGGCAATTTGGTCAATCCGAAGAAGGCTATAGTGTCTTCGATAAAAGCTCTCTTGTCGAAGCCGGGGGCAAGTTCAAAATCAAAAAGTGGAATCATTCTGTTGCAAGCACCATTAGTTGACAACTGGCAGAAAGCTGTGAGGAGGTCAACGTACCGATATAAACATAGTCTGATCTACAGCAATGCCGGTGGCTTGCCAATGCAAGAATAGGCGCCCAGTGAGAAGGGCATGAAGGCGGTCGTGTTGTGGGCTCCCTCGAAGCCAGAGCCTTCGATCCACCGTTCAGGGATAAAGTCCCATGGCTTCTCAAAACTGCGCGGATCGTTCTGGACGGTCCACGTGGGAACACTGACTTTGGTGCCTTCTGGGATATGCATGCCATTAGAGGCCATAATGCCACCGGGAGTGACCACCACTCTCTGCATTCCATTCGGCCCCGAGGGTAAAAGTCGGACCTCTTCGTTGACACAGGCGTTGAGGTAGGGAGCTCTCTTCCAATCGCCAAGTTTCGCCGCATCGAAGTCTTCTTGAGGCTTAAAGATATTGCGACATTCTGTTCGCAATTTCTAATCTGCAGTTTTGTCGTGTAGAAGCCAGTACATGGCAGATCTGCCGAGGTTTCATTTCAGCTTCCGATGAATGATAATCTATGACAGGTGAGTTGGGGGTAATTACAATATACGTAATGGCAATACTGGTCGTATCAGTTCCAGCGGTAATGACCAATCGAGTCTCCGAACCCAGACCTAGAGTGGACAAGTTGTAGGCAGGATTCCTCTTGCCGGCCGTCATCAAGAAGCCCAGGACCTCGATTTCGGCCGAGCCCTGCGTCTCCATTCTTTGCGAGAGCTTTTCTTCGCTGAATATCTGGAATTGCTTGATTTTCGAGGATTGTGCCTTGTTGAGTGGCAGGTAGGCCAACACTGGCTTAACCCAGGAGATCTCCGCGAATGAAGCAACCTGTTGTAGCATCGCGTGGATGAAGTCCACGTAGAAATGTCCCTTTCCATCTTGGACGGAGTAGAAATCGACATTCCAGCCCATCAGTCTTGGATCCCGCAATGTGTCAACAGACTTACGAAAGCAATTTTTCCGACGGCATCGACCAGTAACCGCTCAGACCACAGGGAGAGATCGACCAATTCGCCAGTCTTTGCGTATTCATCGAACAACGTTATTAAACTGTCGAGTATCGTTAAGACGCGATTTTCGCAGACCTTCAGCGCCCTCAGAGTAAAGACCACGTCCCAAACCTTCCGGCGAGACTTGTGGTCATCGTAGTCACGGATCTGGATGAGAGACGCCGCAGGTTCCATATTCAGATCCTGGTACCACGGTCCCTTGGGGAATCTGGACTTGTTCCCATGACTGATTGGGATGAAACTGGGATCTGAGATGGATATCTCGTTAGGCCCTATCCGGACGAAATCGCCAAGCTCTCGGTGTCGCTTCATCATAACATGATGCGTAAAATGAGCCCATTTCGTGAGTGCCTGCAGTTTCCCGAGAGTTCGGTACAGTACGATGAAAAGCTGCGCCCGTTGACGTAAAAGTACGAAGACTGTCTGCCTCGCCTACGCAAGGTCCGCAACTTCCACCTCGCTGTCCTTATTATAAATATCCGTGATGAGCCATATTCTCCTGGAACAGTGAGGTCCAAGTTCCAGAATAGATGCAACATGGCGGGCTCACGATTCTGCACAGACTGGCGCCCCAAAATACATAGTGCATTCTACATGTGTAAGTCAACACGTTAGACAAGCTGACTCGAGGCTAAGTCTGCTCTACAGGGTCTTCTGTCGCAAGTCAAGAAAGACTATATTCTCCACTTGGAGGTCCAGCCTGGAGACACTGTCTACCAGTACACCACTGTAGGTAACTGGTGACCGCAACCCACACGGTGATTACTGACGAAAAGCTTAGACCAGATGGATCATGTGGGCACTCACGCTGTGCGGGCTCTCCTACGGAGGGAGTTTGGTTTTGTACAACGGTTCTCCTTTATACCATGATCCGCTGGTCACCCTTCGCCTGGTGGAAAAGCGCAAGTATTTGGTACTCGTAGCAAAGCAGCAACCTGAGAGTGCTAACCTAATTCCGGTTTCTAGAGTTAAGGAACGGGGAGGGAAGGAGGGAAGAGGGTGTGGGAGCGAGCGAGCGAGAGGGAGGCGACGGATGAGTTAGCTAGTTTGCTAAATGGTCGAGGGAAAAAGTGCAGTTCGGGGATTCTTTTTCCATAGTTATATAAATATATAGAGCATAGACTGCCAAATAGTGGGTTGATGTCAAACAACCATAATACTCAGCACTGTGCGGTCAACTCACCATAGCAAGAGGTCTGATCCTATCAGGGCTGCACTGTATCCAGGTTCGGGCTCGGCGGGCGCGAGGCTAGCGTTTTCAGGGGCCATGGGGAGGGGTGTCAGCTGACCGCTCAGGGGCCCATTTCAGCCACCCTTGACCCCACATGATTCAGACTTGCTCTCTTCTCCAACAAAGCACATCCCCACTCCAAAACCCACCTGGGTAATAGTCTAAGTAGAGGAGTTGTATATACTTCGGTGGTCTCCGCCATCTGTACCTCATCATCTCTCGCAGAAGTCCTTTCGATATGCATTAGCAAAAGAGGTTTCTCCTCGCCTGCTTACTGATCATTTTGCACAATGACCTCCCCGAACGGCACCGCCCCAGCTGAAGCAGATCGCCCACCTCTTCTCCATCTCGCAGCAACCCGTCTCGACACGATCCGGAACGAAGAACTACCGCAAGAAGTCTACGACAAAGCAGTACTCTGCCTGCTCGATTTTCTGGGGGCACTGGTTTCTGGGCTCTCGGCACCGTGGGCGGGTTCGTTGGTGCGGTATACCAAGAGCACTGCTGGTGGGGGTGGAGTTGGAAATGGAGTATGGGCCATTGGGATTGCCGAGCCTGTCTCGGTGGAGGGGGCGGCATTTCATAATGCTGCTGTTGGCCATAGGTAATTTATAATACCGTGTCATCTTGTGCTACCAACTATCCCTGACCCACTAGTTCTATATCTACAGCATGATCCGCGACGACATGCACGTGCCTGCAAACTCACATATTGGGGTGATGGTAATTCCCGCCGCACTGGCACTTGCTCAGCGTGAAGGATGGACGGGTTCGCAGCTCCTGAAAAGCATCGTCGCCGGCTACGACATGGCGGCCGCACTGGGCACGGCAGTGCGGCAGGCTGGACTGTGTAACCCGCATTTCCGGCCGTCGGGGATCATTGGCGCGTTTGGGAGTGCTGCGGCGGCCATTGTTGGCGAAACTCGTGAGATTGAGCGGGCTGTTGCGGTGAGTGCGCTGAGTTTCGGCGTCAATATGGCGGCGGGCTTGAACGAGTGGGCGTGGGCGGGCGGCACAGAGATCTACACGCACATGGGCACGGCGAGTCGCAGCGGGATTGCTGCGATGGAGCTGGCGAAGGCGGGGATGCGCAGTAGTGAGACTATCCTGGAGGGGAGTGATGGTGTTTTTGAGGCCTATAGATTGGCTAAGGTAAATGGAAAGTGGGATGAGGATGGAGCTGTAGGGGCGGCAGATAGCTTCGCGGAATGGATGACAAGCAGTAGGGTCGGCAGTGGGATTCTCGATGTGAAGTTCAAGCCTGTCGCGGGGTGCAATTTCATCCAGACGCCGCTATCGATCGCATTGAAGTTGAGCCAGGATCTCGAACTCGCTAGCGTGATTGGGCAGATCGAGAAGGTCCTGATCAACACAACATCTGCTGCGAAGGCGTACCCAGGCTGCGACAGCCTTGGGCCATTTGAGCAGGTCGGGCAGGCGAAGATGAGCATCCAGTACGGGGTCGCTGCTGGACTGCTATTTGGCCGCATCGACGATTCGACGTACCAGCAATATGACGATTCGACGCTGCAGGGCCTGATCCAAAAATGCACCGTGGTGATTGAGGGCGAGTTCGATGGGGATTTTGCAGAGGGAAGGCAGCCGAGCAGGGTGGAGGTGATGATGAAGGACGGAAAGAAGGCCCAGAGTGGGCTTGCGGATGTGCCGTGGCTTGAGGGCGAGGCGGTACTGCGGCGCTTTCAAAAGGAAGCTGGGGTGATATACTCGGCAGAAGTGGTTGGGCAGATTGTGAAAGAGTGTTTGGGATTACGGGATAGGAAGACTTGTTCGAGGCTGTTCAACCTGCTAGGGAGTAGTTGAATAACAGGTACCATCAATAAATCCATGGGACACCACGACTGGGGCCCGAAATCCCCGAAAAGGCGTCGAGATATTGCTTCATCGGTTGAGATCCGATCTATCAGAGGCAAGCATAGTACTCTGTATCTGGGAATTCCGTATAGGTGCTGTTGTCAGGAGGAGCACCACCTGCCAAGTCCTGTTGGGTGATTTGGAGGCGGAGCGGGTGAATGATCTGCCGAGTTATGAACAGGGTTGGAGAAGCTGGCCTGGAGTCAAGGCGTCCAAGGGTCAAGAACCGAGAGATCATTGCTCGTCTGAGTACGGAGAACGGAGCTCGACGTATTCCGTCGGCTATGAGTGCTCGGGAAAAGGCACATCTTCCTTTTGGATCGGTTGAGGTTGAGGTTGAGGTTGTGTGAGGTGGGTGGAGAAAGGACTTGGGGATATTCGTGAGCACATGTCACATGTTTCTGGGGATGGGTTGTTATGTAATCAAGCGAGGCCACAGTTGAAATTGTGGAACGGAGCACATGCCAAAGATAAGGTCAGTGGCCAAAAGCAAAACCCACATGAGATAAAACTGATGCACATGTTGTAGATAGTACATGGATACGAGGGTGAACAACCTTGGATACGGATTATGCACAGTACTCCGTGCTAGTTAGGAGTGGCCTGTGATGAGGGGTGCTTGGGCATCAGGGCACCCACTGGGGAGACTGAGGATCACCAGGAGTTGATGCCTAAGAGGAGCGCGCAGTCACCCCAAGTCGCCCATCAATAGGGGTTCCTTACCGCCTAAGGGGCCTGAGTCCTCCGTACCATAGGCTATGTGGTTGGGCTCAGGCACATGCAATATTAAGCCATGCCTTTAATTGGCCCTTGGGCGACTTTCTCGGTTGGTGGCAGCGCCAACCCCAAGAAGAGAAGGTCGGAACTGGGAAGGAAAATCACACCCAAGCATGTGATCATCTCTGAAGCTTCATTCCAGCAATTCATCCTCATCCGCACGCCACAACCCTATCCACTTCCACTTCCACTATTACCATATCCACAAAGCCACGCCTTTCCCTCCCCATCCCCAGACCCAGACACCCTCACTTAATACCACCTGGGCACTTGACATTCCCAGTCCCTCGGACACAAAGTACCTGCGCACACACACCACCATCATCACCTCTCCGACCACCACCCGCCCATCATATCTCATATCCTCTACTCTTCATCTTCATCCATCTCTATTCTCACCACATCCAACATCCATCCGACATGTAGCGCCCTCTGCGCTCCCTCCCTCCCTTCCCTCGGCCTAATTGAACTCCAGACTATCCTCCCTACTGGCTACTCCTACACTCATTTTCACTGCCATTCATTCCCACACCGACTCCCGACCCACATGCATATGCTTTGAACCAGCGACCAAGCGCACACCATCTCTCTCTACAACGACAACCTCAACTTCCGTCGACTCCTTTTCTTAATCCTTCCTAATGGCTACTCAATCGCCAAACCCTCCCTACGCTATCCCTCCTCCTTTCTCTCCTCCTCTCTCCGCAATCCGTACCTCCTCCGACATGGGAAAGCCCTCTCCCATTGACATCGACATGATGAGATCAGAACGCGATCGTTCCACAAGGGCTGCTAGTGTCCTCTCAGGAATGTCTGCCGAAGATATGGAGGCTGCCGAGACTCTGAACAGCCTACAACAAAGTAATCCTCCTCTCGCTGCTCTCTCCGAGGATCTTTGCCGCTGACATGTGACTCTTTCCAGAATACCACTCCCCAAGGCAAAACCCCCCGACTCTGGTCCAAACTCAGACATCCTTCGATGCTGACCAGCCCGAACCTCTTCTCCGATTATTCACGAGCCAGTACCCTCTCGCCGGGAGTCTCATCAATGGCTCCTTGTCCGCCTACAAGACCACCCAGTCATATATCCCCGGCGCAGAATGGACAGAGAGAAATGTCGGCTTGCCTATCGCTGGTACTGTTGCAAGGATATCTGGTGTCGAAGGCGGTTTAAGGTGGGCCTTGAAGCCAAAGCGCGATGGAAGGCTCTCCAGCAATGCCCCAACCCCAGACATCGAGAAGGGCTATTTAGATATTGCCCCCAATGGCACAACCCGTCCATCAGGAGACTTGACATACACCGAAGGTCTACCTGCCTATAACCCTGGTGACCGCTCTCCACCCTACACCGAACCGCAGACTCTCACAAAATCACGCGACCAACAACCACCTCCAGGATGGCGCCAACAGCTCGTCATCTCTACCAGCGGTCTTGGCGTCGCCATGAGTGATGAGTCTATCAGAAGTCTTCGGTACTGTCTGAGCTGGCTGCGCTGGGCTAATGGTCACCTGGGCGAAGCAATCCAGAATCTCAAGAATCTGCTAGAACGATGGGATGAAGGCATTACCCCAGGCGAGCACCCAGGCCCCATGTCAGTCGCCAGCATGACCCAAACTCAAGAAGAGCGCCGCCAGGCCGCTTTATCCGCGCGCATCGCCGCCCTCAAGGCCGATGTGCTCAAAACACTCAAAGATGTCATTGCCATCGTTTCTAACTATGCAGGTGGTGCCTTGCCCACTAATGCCCGCGATCTTGTTCACAGGCATCTTACCAGCCTTCCTCAGCGGTTCAACCTTGCCAATTCGGCCGGCACCAACACCGATGGCTCCGACGAGAGCAACGATTCCGAAGCTGCCCAATCCGGACGGAGAGTCATGGTCCTTGCTCAGGAGGGTCTCGATATGATGACCCAAGTCTCAAGGGTTGTGAACGATACTCTGGTTAGTGCCGAAGGATGGTGCGAGAAATTGGGCCGACGACCAACCTCACAATCTCAACATCGAATGCTCATTGACGAAAAGGATGATGCATCCATGCAAAGTGAGACCCTTGCCCCCCGCGAGAGGACGGTTGATTCACACCCGAAACTCCAAGCAGGTGAAGATGTGCATATGGAAATGTAACAACACTACTATACTTGATGTTTTGTGAAATATGATCAGCGTGCCGGAGTGAGAGAGAGAGAGAGAAAACAAGAGGCCTTGGGGCTTGTTGGTTAGATAATTACAGTCCTTTGGACGGGTATGTCGACCGAGTCCTTTAGCTATATGTTGCCACTTATGAATGAGAATTCCCTGTAAAAGCCAAGACTCTTTTAGTTAAGATTTCTGTGGACCATTCTAGCCGTGAATACTATCTCCATATACAGTAGCAAGCATCTGATAATTATGTCCGGGTGTACTTAATAGTAATACTCCAGACTCCATCCCTTGAAACGAGATGGCTGACGGAACGGATTAACCAAAATGCGGGGTTCCATGACACGTCCACCACTCACGCCAACTCGTAAATTCACGAACATGGGACTCCGTACTCCGTAGATGGCTTGAAATGCACTGCATTACACATACTTGAACTTGAACACGAATTGCACGCAGCGAGCCCTTCGATAGCACAATTCCCTACGACAGCCAAAACCCGAAACGATCTAACTGTGCAAGACACTTACCTCCCTCACAATGAATAGCAGTGGTTAAACCCATCATGGACTCCCAACAACCATCTACCCTCAACCAAGCCACTGATCAGCCTGGCCGTACCATCTTTCCCCGGGGTCCAGCCTTTAATCTCGACGATTTCTCCGATCGCGATTTTATTGCCAAAGATTTCATCGAGTCCCTGACCGAAAGCGCCCAATCCTCCAATCGCCGTTCCCATGGCGCCGCTGCTCCCTTCGATCCTAAGCCTCTAATTCGGACCTTTGAGCAGGCCGCTCGTCGCCTCGATGATCTGTCTGGCGAACTGGAACAGAGAGAGAATGAATTGTCTGCTGCCGTGCGAAGAGCAGAGGCTCAGCACTCAAGTAATACCGACTCTTTAGGGAGAAAACTCAACCAGACTATCGAAAGCTTCCAGAAACTAGACACCTCCTTGAAGTCTGACCGAGGTGAGAGATGGGGAGGGAATGTCGCCGTTGAGACTGGCCGTCGCTTAGAAGAACTGGATCGACAGAGGAGAAGAGCCCTAGATGCTCATTTCTTGATCGAGTGCTGGGATGAAGTGAGTCACCGGGGAGAGGTCACTCTACTCGAGAACCTTCGACGCTCAGGCACAGGGGAAGGAAAGATTCGATCTGCCAACATTGCCCGGCAGCTCCTGCGAATAAGCCAGCGCCTGGATCCCAAAAGCCATGGCCAAGTTAACGGCACCAAAACTGTCGGGATCGCAAATGGTGTGACAGGCACCAGGAATTTCAACACAAGAGAGGTCATTGAGAAATTCATCGAAAAACTGGAGAATGACATGCTCAAGCTATTCGACGACTTTTACAGGCGCCAAAATTTCGAGGAAATGAAGAATTGTGCCATTGTTTTGCAAGATTTCAACGGCGGTGCATCGGTTCAAGCATCCTTTGTAAATCAACACCAGTTTTTCATCGATCGAAGTAATCTGGTGACAGATGAGGTCGGAGGTGATCAGGATACCTGGATCCGATTATCAGATCCAGATGCTGATCTACCAGGCGTGGAACCAGGTCTGCAATCACTCATCGATGAAGTGAAGGTAGTGGTTCAGGAGGAATCATCCATCATAAAAAGAGCATTCCCTTACCCAGAGCAAGTTCTCGGTAAATTCGTACAGAGAGTGTTTCAACAGTCAATACAGCAAAGGTTGGAGCTTGTGCTGGAAAAGGCTGAATCAGAATCTACCCTGGCATATCTCAGATCCCTACAAGCAGCTAGAAGTTACATCAGCATTCTGGTGGAGGATCTCAAGGCTCATGGGCTGACCGAGCATCCAGAATCTGTCACGTCTCAGACCAGTCAGCTGTTAGACCAGCAGCTCGACGAACTTTTTACACCCTACTTCGGTGGTTCGGCGTACATTGACAAGGAAAAGCACAACCTGCAAGAATTGTACAAATCGTTGTTGTTCAAATTCGAGCTGTTTCATTCAAGAAGACAAAAGGAACCAAAGACATATCTAGCCTCGTTACGAAATCGTGGCCAGGAGCTTTTGGCATCTGCTAGAGAAGCCACAGATGCCTACGTTAAGAGTCTGGATTTGGAAAAGATGTCATCCACTCAGAAGAGAATTCTCATGTCTGTTGCCGGCCTTAAGAATACCGACAAAGCTTCACCCGAGATTGAACTCTCCGAGGAGGATGGTCGGTTACACGTCGCATTTGCTAAGCGAATGTTGAAGTGGTTGGCTGAAGGTGTTCGCCGTGGTCTCGAGCTTGGAGGTGGCTCAGAGACACCCAAGGACGTCGCGGCTCTATTGAACCTGATCGTGAAAAACCTACTGACCAACTACGTCGAAGTGTCTCTCGAAGCAGCAGCAGAGGCTGCCTCGTCTACAGAGAACGCCAAGCGAGAACCAGACATTTCCTACTTGGGCAATCTACGGATGGCAGTCCACATCACCCATCTCGTGCAGAGTTGTGTCAACACCCTCCTGATCCCCCTTGCAGCGTCTAGTCTAACAACCAGACGAGAGATGGAGAAGAACACCCGAACCGCCATTGTGCGAGTCGAGGACCAAATCAACACCATCGAACAACAAACCGTCGACGGGATTCTCAACTGGACAGCTCGCCTCCTCACAAACCAAGCACGAACCGACTTCCGGCCCCGCGCTGACACAGAAACCATCTCCCTCGAGCAAGCCCAAACACCCACCTGCGACAGCGCCGTCAAATTTCTCACCTCCTTCTACGAAACCTCATTCCAAGCAGTCGACGGCGCTAATCTTAACGTTCTCCTCACGGAAGTGGCCGTCGGCTTCCGCAGCCAGCTGCTCGAGCACTTCAAGAAATACCAGGTCAACCGCATCGGCGGCGTGATGCTCGCGCGCGACATGAGTCGCTATGTGCAGTTGTTGCGGAGCTGGGGTCTCGACGACACGTTCAAGGCCAGTCTCGAGGTCCTGACCGAGTTGGCGAGTGTCTTTGTCTTGCATCCTGATGCGCTTAAGGAGCGCTTGAGGGGCCAGGTGCTGGGCAATATTGGCAAGGAGAACCTCCGGCCGTATTTGCTGAAACGCGATGATTACATGGATGTCGGTATGCAGAGTCTGTTGCATGCATTATGAGCGGGTTGATGTATGTAGGAATATAAGGGAAGAGAAATTCTCGGTCCTGCCAGGTTGGATGGCGAGATCAGACGTTTATGGACGGAGCACATCTTTGTTGAAGTGCTTGCGAGACAGTGGCGTACTTGTATGTAGAAGCGGTGTGTCTCTATCTACCTAGGTACCTACCTATCTAGCTGCGAGTGGTGATTCAAATGACGATACCCTTGATGCACGATCCCCATCCATTTCTATGCCTTTCCAGTAGTGCTCGTCGTCGTTGTTGTTATTGTACATTTGATGCATTGGTCATATATACATTGTGCGCTCCTGTCCACGCAGAGTCCTCTTCGTCTTCGGTTTTATGTGCAGTTTTTAAAGGGGGAGATAATACCATGTGCGCCAGGGGGATGCATGTTCGCGGAACGTCGTGCTGTGTGCATGCCCTGCTTGCCTTTTCCCCGCCCATCTCGATCGCCGGCACAAGCAGGAGCAGCACACTCACGCCCCTCTGGTCTCCTCAGGATCTTTCGCTTGATTTCCATCTTCCGGAACCGAACCAGATTCCAAGCCGCTCGGCCGCAGGCATACGGCCGGCACGCCGTTTATATCTTGAAGCCGTAGCCCGCCATGCAGTCCTTGTACTTGGAGACCAGACTCTTGCAGTCCTCCTGCGGATCGTCGGCCCGCGAGAACAGCATGCACTCGTCGCGCTGCGATTTCTCGTCTTTGCATACGCAGCATGGCTGTAGGTGGGAAGGGGAGGGAGATTTGTCAGTTTAGTTCCGCACGCCAGTTCATTTGTTGGATTGTTTCGAGGATGGGGGGATGGGAGAACTCCGAATGGTGTTGCTTTCGCGCCGGGGGGGGGGGGCCGGAGGAACCTTGACTTTTTCGGGCTTCAGCTCGCAGGCGAGGTTATCTGGTGTTGTTGTTGAAGTCTGCTGTGCGACTGTCGGCGAGTGCGCGAGAACGACATTGTCAGTTATGGGGTTGGTATTAGGGTACTGGTATTACAAATCGGGGTGCCGGCTTGGAATGGAGATTGAAATGCGGTTGTCGGGGCATCTTTCGAGGAATTGTGAGGTACATACCTGCGGCAGGTTGCGCCGGCGTCGGCGACGGCGAGGGTGAGGGGGAGGAGCTGAACCAACCCATAGTGAGTGTGTGTGGACAGTGAGATGGAGAGGAGGACTGGAGGGAGCTTTGTATCGTAGAGGATGAACAGAGGGAGAAATTATTAATTGTTAATTATTGGAGAAGCACAGGACAGCATCGGATGATGGATGCATGGAGATTCAGGCAAGACGTCATTGGATACGTGGGCCGTGTGGACCAGCCTCGTCACGTGTATGACAAGGCTCGAGCATATCTCAACAGCGTCTCGGCATCATCCCAGTCTCTCCAACTTTCACTTTCCAACCCTAGCTTCCTAGGCCTCTCAATTAACCCTATTTGTCGTCGTTTCCAGCGCAGAGTTTAAGGGCGGCGACTGCATCACCCCCAATAATGCATCTCAGTCACCAGACTTGAACCGTGTGCATTTCCACGCACCGCATTTCGAGACCGCATTCCAGCACTTCGAGGTCCATCAGCATCAGTATTCGATTCTGCAATGTCATCTGCAGCCGAACCCCTCGCTGCTGGCGATTACACGCGAAATCTACACCCAATGGCCATGGCCCTAATACCGAGGGTCGAACAGAGCCTGGTAGTTCTTGAAAGGGCATTTGTCCGTGTCGTGCTTGGCGGATCTGCAGCTTTCGCAGACTTTCTTATAAAAACATGCAGCTGTGGCATGTTTATTGGAGCCACAGTTCTCACAGTTTAGTTTCGGAGCTGGCCTTGGATTTGATGGGCTCAAGTCATATAGCAGCTCATAAGCGCGTAGGCGAGCGTATGGTCGGCCAGGGCATTCGTCCGTGTTGTGTGTAACCGCCCCGCAGTTCGAGCAGTATTTCAGGCTGCTCATTTCTTCGATTTATATCTTTGGACTTTGGTTGATGTGATATATATATATATATATATAATATGTTCGGATGACTCTGGAGAATCGTTGAGCCTTTTTGTTCTTGATGGCTGCTTTCTTTCGTGGTTCTCGAGCAAGTGTGCTTTTGAGTCTTCAGGTAAGTTGCGAGACAAAGGATGGATAGGTTCGGTGGAAGGATGGATGGACGATTCGCAGCTTATATACCCTGGCGGTTACTCACAGAATGTTCGGCGTTTGTTCTTTGGAAGCGTCGTCAGCCAGTCGTCACGAAGATACTGATGTAGGCAGTGACAGCACATTGCTAGCAACCAGTCAGTTCCGAGTTCAACATCTCAAGAGGCAGGACAAAGCGTTGCGTTGGATGGGATCTATTTGAACCATCATTTCTGATACCACAGCCACCCTCACCAAACGGAGCGAGTTCAGGAATCAGCACTACAAACGGAACAGGGCTTCCATGTTGAAGACACGCTTCATTCGACATGAGCCGCGGTATTGTGAAAGCGGCGATCTCCCAAAGGCACTTTCCAGTCATCGCTGAGACGTCCAATCAGGAGCAGTGACAGGTAGGGTATACAAAGGGGAGGTACGTGCCCAATCAACAGATGCTAATGGTTTAACCCAACTACACACAGTCCGTCCGCCGTTGAGGAGCAATAGTTGCAATTCTCTACCCCCAGCACGACAGAGTTGAATAAGATTACCCAGACCTTCCAGAAAGGGAGACTTACTCGCTGACTCTGAGTCTGTCACTGGAGTGTGTCCGTGGCAAGAGTCAACCCGGCTTTTTAGCAAGTCAACGTCTCATTCATCGGCAGAATTAATTGTACAAGAGAGCAAACCATTCAGCCAGGAGCTATCATGGTCAGGACCCCTCCACCATCACCAAAGCAAGGACTTGTGAATTCATACGAATTTTCAATTTTCGGAAAATACCTGTCTATGCTGAGATAGGTTGATTGCATCTATACCCAAAGTTGCACCAAGAAACCTGTATCAAGACCCTTCATTATGAGCCCTCCGCCCCTTTGCTCTCCACAGGCAAGTCCAAATTGATCAAGGATTAAGAAAGCCAGCACCAATAGCATTTCACGTGAGCCAACCTCCATCCAGAGTGATTCCATTTCAGCCAAAGCCTCATAGCTTGACCCAGTCCTCAATGCTGCACCTTCCTGTCCAGCCAGGGCTTCGCCACACCTTAGGCTTGCATTGCACAAGCTTGAAGTCTTGAGAGAAGCTGAACCTTAGAAAACCCTTGCTCCGCGGGTTCTGGTCGTCAGGAATCAGCTAATAAGCTTGGACAAGGTGCGGGTAGCCTTCTTTTGCTCCCACGACTTCTCCTGATTCGCCTCGCTCTTCGCAGCGGCGGCTACATCTGCTGGATCTTTCCAGTTGCCCCGGCCAATTCGGATATCGTTGGAACCCTTTTTCCGGATGAAGAACATGGGCTCCTTGTATTTGTCTCCTGGGGAGGATACGCTGGCTATTGAGCCTGGCATTCTCGAAAGTTTTGATCTTGATTTTGTCATTTGTTTGGCTGGCTGTGATGGAGGATGTACGTATATATTCGCTGGTCCTACGGAATCTGGATGCGAAAGAAGGTGTGCCGTTATTCGCCTACACTTTTCTGGTCCTTATATACCCAACAACCCAGTCATACACTTATTTACGCTTTGCTGAGTGGGCGAGTCGATGAGTCGAAATGGTGAGTTGAGTCTGGTCGCTCCAAGACTCACAACTTCACAAGTTCCTTGCGTCAGTCTCTCGAGTCGGTGAGTCGGATTGTCAGATATCAGCTAATCAAATATGAATACCACTTGTACCTTCTCTTCTGCTGCATTGACATTTCAGTATTGGGTCTGGAGTGGGCATTCCTAGACACGTCTGCTCTATCCTTGTAATCGCCACGCCCGAGCTTGATGTCCCCGTCCGGCTCCCGGATCCAGTACAAATTTCGTCTTCTACCGCCTGAGGAATACGCTGTAGAGCTTCCGGTGCCTGCAGAACCTCCGCCGGAACCTGCGGCAGACATTCTCAGAGTTTTTGACTTTGGGTTATCCCGTTCGATGGGGTGGATGGATCTTGTTATATGTCTTGAATATGAGTCAATGAGTATCCGTCGATTCTGAGATGCGAGTGGAGAGAGAAGAAAGCAAGCATTTGCAAATACGTTTCGAGCCTTTTATACTCAGAAGGGAAGACACGCTTTCGTGCTTTGGTGACAATAGTGTGGCTGGTCGCGAAAGTGCCAGTCGAGAGGAAAGATAGTCGTTGTTTCTGACAAGGCTGAGCAGTGGGTGGCATAACGACTTAGTGATACACGGAGTCCAGCCATGCCCGACTTACGCAGACTGAGCCAAGATCATATCAG
>Ga0105239_10000572_pt1 | contig 52626 bp, 41 predicted proteins | sample KBSC44metaG_FD_92761 | JGI IMG/M metagenome (GOLD analysis project Ga0105239, IMG submission 92761) | Corn rhizosphere microbial communities from Kellogg Biological Station, Michigan, USA - KBS C4-4 metaG | ecosystem: Host-associated > Plants > Roots > Rhizosphere > Soil | place: Michigan, USA...
GGCCGGTCTCGTCCCACTGCAACAGCACCCGGCGCGCCCATCCTTCCGGCAGCAGGGCATCGGCAGCGAACAGACTGCGTCGGGCGGGGACTGCGCTGGGGACATCGCTCATGGTCGGGCTTCAATCGTCGAATGGAAGGAATGGGATGGCACGGACTGAGTGCAGCGGCGCGCCAGCGTCATCGAATCGCGATGCGGCCCTGCCGCACCACCGTCCGCACCGGCCGCTGGCCGAACCAATAGGCCAGTTCGGCGGCCTCGCTCAGGCGCCAGAGCACGAAGTTGGCGGGCCGCCCGGCGGCCAAGGCGCCGTGCGTCTGCTGCAGCCCCAGCGCCCGTGCCGCATGCAGCGTCACGCCATCGATCGCCTCCGGCACCGTGAGCCGGAACAGCGTGCAGGCCATGTTCAGCATCAACAGCAGGCTGAGCACGGGCGAGGTGCCGGGGTTGTGATCGGTCGACACGGCCATCGGCACGCCGGCGGCGCGCAGTGCATCGATCGGCGGCAGGTGCGTATCGCGCAGCGTGTAGTAGGCGCCCGGCAGCAGCACGGCGACGCTGCCGGATTCGCGCATCGCATCGATGCCCGCCTGAGACAGATGCTCGATGTGGTCGCACGACAGCGCGCCGAAGCGCGCGGCGAGCGCGGCGCCGCCCATGTCGGAGAGCTGTTCGGCATGCAGCTTGACCGGCAAGCCGAGCGACTGCGCCGCCTCGAACACGCGCTCGGTTTCTTCGAGCGAAAACGCGATGCGCTCGCAGAAGGCATCGACCGCGTCGACCAGGCCCTCGGCCGCCAGCGCGGGCAGCATCTCCCGGCACACCAGGTCGATGTAGTCGCTGCTGCCGTTGGCTCGGCCTGCGTACTCCGGCGGCAGCGCGTGCGCCCCCAGGAAGGTGGTGCGAACCGTGACGCCATGGGCCTCGCCGAGCCGGCGCGCCACGCGCAGTTGCTTGCGCTCGTGTTCGAGCGCGAGCCCGTAGCCCGACTTGATCTCGATCGCGCAGACGCCTTCGGCCAGCAGGCTCGCAAGCCTCGCGGAGGCGCTCTCGAACAAGGCGTCCTCGCTCGCCTCGCGCGTCGCCAGCACGCTGGAGACGATGCCGCCGCCGGCTCTCGCGATCTCTTCGTAGCTGGCGCCGGCCAGCCGCATCGCGAACTCGTTGGCGCGCTGGCCGCCATAGACGAGGTGCGTATGGCAATCGATCAGACCCGGCGTGACGAGCGCACCGCCCCCGTCGTGCACCGGCAGGCCGGCGAAGGCGGCCGGCAGCGCAGCACGCTCGCCGACCCAGCGGATCACGCCCTGTTCGACCACGATCGCGGTGTCGACGCCCGCGGCGGAGCGCAGGCCGGTCCAGAGGCCGTCGGCGGAGGGATGGGAATCGAAGGCTGTCATGGCTGGGGTGCTTTCGGGTTCATGGCGGTCCACCAGCGCACGCCGACCAGGCGGCAGTCGCCGCCGGCGGGCGCCAGCCGCCATGCGTTCGGCGCATCGGCCCACCAGAGGCCCTCGCCGGCGGCCAGCGCTTCATCGCCCGCCAGCCAGTCTCCATGCAGGCTCATCAGCAAGCCATGGGGAGCGGTCTCCAGGACCGCGGCGCCGTGCATCAGGCGCAGATCCGCGCGAAGGCGCGAGCGCCGGGTCATCACGTTGAAGTCGCTCGATGCGCCGCCGAGCAGCGTGCAGTGAATGGCCAGGTCGCCGCTGAAGGCGAAGGGGTCCTGCGGCCGGTCGAGCCGATGATCGAGGCCCTGCGCCTGCAAGCGCACGCCGTCGCCTTCCAGCAGCATGATCGTGCGGTCGACGCCGGCGAAGACCGAGAACGGGCCGCTCGCGGCAATCGTCGCGATGCTGACGCGCCAGTCGAAGCCGTCGAGCCCGGCGCCGGGAGGCCAGCTCGCGATCTCGCGCGTGCTGCCGCCCCCGTTCTTCCACGGAGCGGCGGGCAGCAGAGCGGCGTCGAAGCGCCGGATCATGGCAGCAGCCCGCAAGGGGTGCGCAGCAGGGCCGCGGCCTGAGCGATGTCGGGCGCGAGGAAGCGGTCGGCCTCGTAAGCGGGGATTCGTTCGCGCAGCAAGCGCCAGGCGCGCCCGGTGCCCTGGCCGAAACGCTGCGCCTTCAGGAACTCGAAGGCTTGCGCGGCCATCAGGTATTCGATCGCCAGGATCTGCGTCAGGTTCTCGAGCGACCTGTGCAGGTCCAGCGCCGCGCTGGTGCCTAGGCTCAAATGGTCTTCCTGGTTGGCGGAGGTGACGAAGTTGTCCACCACCACCGGCGCGGCCAGGCGGCGGTTTTCGGCGGCCAGCGAGGCGGCGGTGTACTGGGCAATCATCAGCCCCGAGTTGACACCCGGCTCGGCCACCAGAAACGCCGGCAGGCCGCTGACGAACGGATTCACCAGCCGGTCGAGGCGCCGCTCGGACACGCCGCCGAGTTCGGACAGCGCGATGCGCAGCAGGTCGGCCGCCATCGCCACCGATTCGCCATGCGGGTTGGCTTGCGACATGACGCGGTAGGCCGCGGGCGTGCCCAGCAGCAGCGGGTTGTCGGTGGCGGAGTTGAGCTCGGTCTCGATCTGCCGCGTCGCATGCGCGATCTGGTCGCGGCAGGCACCGTGGATCTGCGGGATGGATCGGATGCTGAGCGCGTCCTGGGTGTGCCGGCCGCGGCTGCCGGCGATGACCTCGCTGCCTTGCAGCAGGCTGCGCAGGTTGCGGCCGACCTGCTGCATGCCGGGGTGCGGCTTGAGCGCCAGCACCTCGGCGTCGAAGGCATCCAGCTGCCCATGCAGGGCCTCGAAGATCATCGCCCCGATCACGTCGGCCCAGTCGGCCAGGCGCTCGGCGTCGGCCAGCGCCAGCGCGGCCAGGCCGGTCATGCAGGGCGTGCCGTTGACCAGGCTCAGCCCGTCCTTGGCGCCGAGCACCAGCGGCGCCATGCCGTTGGCGGCCAGCGCCTCGGCCGCCGGCACGATGCGGCCTTGCCAGCGCACGTCGCCCTCGCCCAGCAGCGCCACGCCGACATGGGCCATGTGGGTCAGGTAGCCGACCGACCCTTGCGACGGCACGCAGGGCGTGATGCGATGCTCGAGCAAGGCCAGCAGCGCTTCGACCACGCTGCGCTGCAGGCCCGAATGCCCCTGCGCGAAATTGGCCAGGGCCGCGCAGATGATGGCGCGCGTCTGCGCCTCGGACAGCAGCGGCCCGACGCCGCAGGCATGGCTGAGCAGGGTATTGCGCGACAGCCGGGCCAGCTGGTCGCCGTGCAGCAGCACGTTGCTCAAGGCGCCCAGCCCGGTGCTGACGCCGTAGGCCCGCTCGCCGCGCTCGACGATGCAGTCCACGATGGCGCGGGAGTTCTCGATGCGCTGCCAAGCGGATGGGGAAAGGCCGAGGCGTGCGCCGTCGCGTGCGACGGCGACCACGTCGCGCCAGCTGAGAGGCTCGTCGCCGAAGGTGATCATGGCGGGGGTCGGGGAAGCAGGCATGTCGATCGGGGACTGCAGCATCAGGCGGCCGCCCGTTCCTGGTGGCCGGAGATGAACTGGCGGAAGCGCTCCGAACCCTGCGCCCCGAACACGTCCGCCGGGCGGCCCTCGACGTCGATCAGCCCCTGGTGCATGAAGACCACGCGGTTCGCGACATTGCGCGCAAAGCCCATCTCATGGGTCACCACCAGCATCGTGCGCCCTTCTTCGGCGAGCGCGCGCATCACCTTCAGCACCTCGCCGACCAGTTCGGGATCGAGGGCCGAGGTGGGTTCGTCGAACAGCATCACCTGCGGGCGCATCGCCAGGGCGCGGGCGATCGCCACCCGCTGCTGCTGGCCGCCCGACAGGTGCGCCGGGTAGTAGTCGCGCCGCTCGAACAGGCCGACGCGCTGCAGCAGCTGCTCGGCTTCCTCGACGCATTCGGCGCGCGGGCGCTTCAGCACCTGCATCGGACCCTCGATCAGGTTCTGCAACACCGTCATGTGCGACCAGAGGTTGAAGCCCTGGAACACCATCGCGAGGCGCGAGCGCATGCGCTCGACCTGGGCGCGGTTGGCGGGCTCCATGCGGCCATCCTTGCGCCGGCGCATCAGCAGGCTCTCGCCATCGAGGCTGATGCTGCCCTGATCGGGCGTTTCCAGCATGTTGATGCAGCGCAGGTAGGTGCTCTTGCCGGATCCGCTGGCGCCCAGGATCGAGATCACGTCGCCCTGGCGCGCGTCCAGCGAGATGCCTTTCAGCACATGGTGGCTGCCGAAGGATTTGTGGATGTCGGACGTCGTCAGCGTGATCGGCACGGGGGTGGATGTCATGGCGTTCTCAGTTTCGGGTTCAGACGGTTCGGGCCTGGATGGGCGCAGCGCTGGGGCGGGCGCGCAGGTGCGGCGACAGGTGGTGCTCCAGCAGGCCCAGTCCCCGCACCAGCAGGAAGTTCAGCACCAGATAGATCGCGGCGGCGCAGATGAAGACTTCCATCGTGCGATAAGTGCGCTGGATGATCTGCTGCGCCACGCCGGTCACGTCCCACACCGTGACCAGGCTGGCGAGCGCGGTGGACTTGACGAGCAGCACCGCCTCGGTGGAATAGGCCGGCAGGCACTGGCGCAACGCGACCGGCGCGATCACCCGCCGCAGCAGCGTCCAGCGCGACATGCCCACGGCCAGTCCGGCCTCGATCTGCCCATGCGGCACGGCCAACAGGCCGCCGCGCAGGATCTCCGCGGTATAGCCCGCTGTGCACAAGGCCAAGGTCAGCACCGCACAGGCATAGGGAGAGCGCAGCACCAGCCACAACGGGCTCTCGCGCACGAACTCGAACTGGCCCAGCCCGTAGTAGATGAGGAACAGCTGGATCAGCAGCGGCGAGCCGCGAAACACCAGCACGTAGCCGCGGGCGAACCAGGACAAGGCCGGGTAGCCGCTGACCCGCATCGCGACGATGGCCAGCGAGAGCAGGCCGCCGCACAGCAAGGACAGGAAGAACAGGCCCAGCGTGGTGGGCACGGCCGCCAGCAGCTTGCCGAGCGTATCGAGCAGGAAGTCGAAGTCGATCATGGCGTCCTCACGGATTGGCGAAGTTGCGGCGCTGCGAGCGGCCCATGCGGGCTTCGGCACGGCCGAAGACCTGGTTCGACAGGCCGGTGAGCGCCAGGTAGAGCAGTCCGCCGACGACGTAGAACGTGAAGTACTGGCGCGTCGAGCCCGCGGCGATCTGCGAGGTACGCATCAGCTCGGCCAGGCCGGTGACGGAGATCAGGGCCGAATCCTTGAGGCTCATCTGCCAGACGTTGCCGAGGCCGGGCAAGGACAGGCGGAAGATCTGCGGCATCAGGATGCGCCGCGCCAGCATCAGCGTGGGCATGCCGATCGAGCGCGCCGCCTCCAGCTCGCCGCGCGAGACGGCGAGGAATGCGCCGCGATAGACCTCGGCCTGGTACGAGCCGGAGATCATCCCCACCGCGAGCGCACCCACCAGGAACGGCGGCGTGGCGATGAAGCCCTCGGCACCGAACCACTGGCCGATCGCGGTGATCAGGGTCGAGCCGCCGAAGTAGAAGAGGTAGATCACCAGCAGCTCGGGGACGCCGCGGAACACCGTCGAGTAGAGCTCGCCGACGACGCGCAGGCCGCGCCGCGGCGACAGTTTGGCGGCGGCCACCAGGGCGCCGAAAACCGACCCGACCAGCAGCCCGCACAGCGTGAGCGCCACGGTCAGCAGCGTGGCCAGCAACAGGGCCGAACCCCAGCCCTGGTCGCCGAAGCCCAACATCTCCAATAAATCCATCATGGGTCTTCCTCTTGCAGTCTCGATGGCGGATGTCCCGGAGCCTCGGACGGGATCAGGGGGTGGCGGGGGTGAGGTCCGTCTTGAACCACTTGAGCGACAGCTTCTTCAGCGTGCCGTCGGCCAGCTGCGCCTTGATGGCCGCGTCGAACAGGGCCTTGAGATCGGCATCGGCCTTGCGAAAGCCCAAGGCCTCGCCTTCGCCGAAGACCAGGCCGCCGATCTTCGGCCCGCTGTAGGACAGACCCTTGTTTTCCGGCTTGGCGAGCACGGAGTTGATCAAGGTGACGTCGTCGAAAGCGGCATCGATGCGGCCGGCCTTCAGGTCGAGCAAGGTGTCGGGCGAGGAGCTGTACTCGCGCACCGTGGCCACGTCCTTGAAATGCTCGTCGATGAACTTGGTGTAGACCGTGCCGGAGGCGATGCCGATGGTCTTGCCCTTGAGCGCGGTGCGCAGCGGCTCGATGGCCGCACGCACGGCCTTGGGGTCGGTGCCCAGTTTGACCGAGGCGCCGGCACCGGTGGCTTCGGGCATCAGCTTGCCGCTGGCACCGAGGAAGCTGGCCGAGGTCGACGCGTAGGGCACCGAGAACGCGATCTCCTTCTTGCGGTCGTCGGTGATGACGATGGAGTCCATCATCACGTCGAACTTGCCTGCCTTGAGCCCGGCGATCATGCCGTCCCAGTTCTGCACCACCAGCTTGCAGCTGATCTTCATGCGGGCGCACAGGTCGTCCATCATCTCGACCTCGAAGCCGCCGAGCTTGCCGCCGGGCAGCGTCAGGTTCCAGGGCTCGTAGGCGCCCTCGGTCGCGATGGTGACGGACTTCCAGTCCTTGGCCTGGCCGGGCGCGGCGCAGGCCAGCATGCCGAGCGCCAGCAGGCCGGCGCCGAGGGTGTTCTGAATCTTCATGGTGTGGAGTCTCTGGTCAATGAAAGGTGAAAGAAAGGGGAGCGGCTTCAGGCCTTGATCATCGGCAGGTTCAGGCCCTGCTTTTTCGCCGTCGCAATGGCGATCTCGTAGCCCGCATCGGCGTGGCGCATCACGCCCGAGCCGCAGTCGTTGACGAGCACGCGCGCCAGGCGCTCGGCCGCGGCATCGCTGCCGTCGGCCACGATCACCATGCCCGAGTGCTGCGAGTAGCCCATGCCGACGCCGCCGCCGTGGTGCAGGCTGACCCAGGTCGCGCCGCCCGCGGTGTTGAGCAAGGCGTTGAGCAGCGGCCAGTCGGAGACCGCGTCGGTGCCGTCCTTCATGCTTTCGGTCTCGCGGTTCGGGCTGGCCACCGAGCCGGTGTCGAGGTGGTCGCGGCCGATCACGATCGGGCCCTTCAGTTCACCACGCTTCACCATCTCGTTGAACGCGAGTCCGGCGCGGTGGCGTTCGCCCAGGCCCAGCCAGCAGATGCGCGCGGGCAGCCCCTGGAAGGCGATGCGCTCGCGCGCCATGTCGAGCCAGCGGTGGGTGTGCTTGTTGTCGGGGAACAGCTCCTTGATCTTGGCGTCGGTCTTGTAGATGTCCTCCGGGTCGCCGGAGAGAGCGACCCAGCGGAAGGGACCCTTGCCTTCGCAGAACAGCGGGCGGATGTAGGCCGGCACGAAGCCGGGAAAGTCGAACGCGTTCTTCACGCCCATGTCGAACGCGACCTGGCGGATGTTGTTGCCGTAGTCGACCGTCGGAATGCCCAGGGCCTGGAAGTCGAGCATCGCCTGGACGTGCACCGCGCAGCTGCGGGCGGCGGCGTCGGTCAGCCTGGCATGCTGGTCCGGGTCGCGCTGCGCGGCCTTCCATTGCGCGACGCTCCAGCCCGTCGGCAGGTAGCCGTTGATCAGGTCGTGCGCGGAGGTCTGATCGGTCACCAGATCGGGCTTGATCTCCCCGGCCCGGGCGCGCCGGACCAGCTCCGGCAACACGTCCGCGGCGTTGCCCAGCAAGGCGATGGACACCGCCTCGCGAGCGGCCGTGTGCTGCTTGATCAGCGCGATCGCGTCGTCGATATCGCGGGCCTGCTTGTCGACGTAGCGCGTACGCAGGCGGAAATCGATGCTCGACTGCTGGCACTCGATGTTGAGCGACACCGCGCCCGCCAGCGTGGCGGCCAGCGGCTGCGCACCGCCCATGCCGCCGAGGCCGGCCGTGAGGATCCAGCGGCCTGGCCATCCGCCGGCAGGAGCCTGAGCGCCGGGCCGCCCCAAGCCAGGCTCCATCCCCTCGGGGGATCGGCCGCGGTACTCCGCGGACGAGGGGTCGTCAGGATAGTGCTGGCGCCCGGCTTCGACGAAGGTTTCGAAGGTGCCCTGCACGATGCCCTGGCTGCCGATGTAGATCCAGCTGCCGGCGGTCATCTGGCCGTACATGAAGAGCCCCTGGCGATCGAGTTCGTTGAAGTGTTCCCAGTTGGCCCACTTCGGCACGAGGTTGGAGTTGGCGATCAGCACCCGCGGCGCATTGGCGTGCGTCTTGAACACGCCCACCGGCTTGCCCGATTGCACCAGCAAGGTCTCGTCGTCGTTCAAGTCCTTGAGCGAGGCCAGGATCTGGTCGAAACACTCCCAGTTGCGTGCGGCGCGGCCGATGCCGCCGTACACGACGAGGCTCTTCGGGTCTTCCGCAACATCGGGGTCGAGGTTGTTCTGCAGCATGCGGAACGGGGCTTCGGTGAGCCAGCTCTTGCAGCTCAGCTGGCTGCCGCGCGGCGCACGGATCACGCGCGACGGATCGCGGCGCGGGTCGGCGGCGGCTTGGGAGGTGAATTTGTCTGAAGCGTTCACGGGAGGGGCCTTTCTTGGGTGTCGACTAGCAGGCTAGTCATGTCTATACAGCGTGCAGAAAACGAAGACAAGTCATGGCAGGGACCGAATGTGGAACCGGGCAGCGAGGGACTCAGAAACTCACGTTGCCGTCGGCGCGGAAGCGGCTGCCGAGGCGGTATCGCGTGGCCGGGTGCAAACAACGTACCAGCGTCACCGGCACGGTACGCGTCCAGGTCCTGCGCGTGAGCAGCAGGCAAGGATCGCTCGCCAGCATCGCCAGGTGCACCGCCTGCTCGGCCGTGGGAAGCACCGCATCGACCAGGTGCTCGATCTGGTCGAACGGCACGTGGCGCACCAGGTATTCGCTGGGGGGCGTCACGCTCAGGTCCTGATCGAGGAACTTGGGCACCACGCGAGGATTGACGTAGCGGTCTTCGAGCTGCACCGGCACGCCGTTCTCGAGATGCAGGCACAGGCTGTGAAACACCGATTCGCCGGCGCGCAGATCGAGCCAGACGGCCACGTCGGGCGAGGCCGCGACTCGCTCCGCCGCGATCAAGCGGTAGTCGTAGTCATGGCCGCGCTGCCGGATCTCGCTCGCGATGTTCGCGATCTGCAGCAGTGTCGACTGCGGCTTGTTCTCGGCCACGAAACTGCCGACGCCGGCCACGCGCACGATGCGGCCCTGGTCGACCAGCTCGCGCAGCGCGCGGTTCGCGGTCATGCGGGCGATCCCGAACTTCGTGACGAGCTCATGCTCCGAGGGCACGCGGTAGCCTGAAGGCCAGGAGCCGTCCTGGATCTTGTGGGTGATGAACTCCTTGACCTGCTTGTACAGGGCGAGCGATGAGGACGATGCGGGCGGCTTGCCGGAGCCGCGCGGCTTCTTGGATGAGGGGGCGGTGGACATCGGCGCTTTATACCCGCGAGAGCCTAGGCTGATGTTCACGTCGTGCCCCGGTCGCGATCAGAACGAATGGGTCATGCCCAGGTCGTATCCCGAGGCGGAGCGCCGCCCTTCGTCATCGGTCTCCTTCCATCGCGTGGTGGATACGTTGGCGTACAGCGAGGTCCGCTTCGACAAGGCGTATGAATAGCCGAGGCTGGCCATGTTGCTGGGGCCGGAATAGCCGGTGCCGGCCTTGTCGAACGTGCTGCCGATGTAGTTGAAGCCGTTGGTCGAGCCCTGGAAGTCGCGGCTGAAGCCGGCGCGCAGCGTGTGCAGGCCCAGCGCGTAGGTCGCACCCACCTGGACCGACGTGCGCTTGGTCTTCGGGTCGCTGGCGCCGGCCCAGTTGGTCCAGTCGGCGCCGAAGATGGAACTCGCGGGATCGAGCTTCACGTGGTTGTAGCCGCCCATCAAGGTCAGGTCGCCGATCGCATAGGAGGCGCCGACGAACAAGGCCTTGTCGTTCTGGCTGTTGCGCTCGAAGCCGAGCATCAGCGAGAGCGTGTCGCTGTCGTAGTTGAACGAGCCGCCGATGCTGCGCGTGCGGTCGGTCGCGTCATTCTTCTCCGGGCTGAACGAGGCGCGGGCACTGAAGCCGCCGAAGTCCGGCGAGTTGTAGAAGATGCCGTTGTTCAGCCGTGCGTATTCGCGGGTCTGCGGATCGCTCAGGAAGTCCGGCGCGAAGTGCCACCACTGCAGCGAAGCGATGCGTTCGAAGTTGCCCCAGGGGTCGAACTTGTACGAGACATCCTGCAAGGGCGTGAGGGCACGCCCCAGCCGCAGCGAGCCGAACTTGCCCTTGAGGCCCACCGTCGATTCGCCCTTCCAGAAGGGTCTGGCCTGATCGCTGTTTTCCACCTCGCCGGTATCGAGTTCGAAGCGGGTGCTCAGGCGGAACGTGGCAGCGAAGCCGTCGCCAAGATCTTCGACGCCGGAGAACGCGATGTTGTTGCGGCTGGGCGTTCCGACCTGGGTCGAGCCACCGGTCTTTTTCATGATGCCGGCGTCCAGCCATCCATCGATGGTGACCGACGACTGCGCATGCGCAGCGCCGCCGGAAAAGGCCAATGCGGCCAGCGCGGTTCGGCAGGGTGTCGTGAAGTTGACTTTCATGGGATCAGACGTTCTCGAGTTGAAAGGAGGAGGAAGGGATCGGCGTGGTCATTTGTTCTAGTCATGTCTATACAGGTTGCCGAACACTATGCAATCCGTGTGCCCGCTTGCCTAGACAAGCTCTGCGGCGGGGAAAAATCGACCCTCAGCCCGCGATCTTCATAGGAGAAACCGCTGTTGACACCGTCACGACCCGATTCATCTACGACACAGGGCAACGACATCGACGCACAAAACCGGCGCGATAGTACGTCTCGCCGCATGGATTTGGTGCCTGTGGTTTACCTGTATAGACAAGGTATGCACCATCGCCGTTCGAGCGGCTGTCGCCCGATGCCCGGGTCGGCCTCAGGGTCGTGAGCCCTGCATCACGAGCCGCATCCCGCGTCGCTAGACTGGTCCGGCAACCAAGAGGAGTGTCGTCATGACCGACAGCACCGTATTGCGTCCTGCCCGCGAGCTGGCCCGGCCGAGCCGCCGTTTCCCCGGCGAGAGCGACGAATATCGCCGCGCACGCACCGAACTGCTGGTCGAGGAGATCGAGCTGCGGCGGCACATCGAACGTGTCGCGGCCCAGCGGCGCGCGCTGCCGCCGGGCGGCGAAGTGCCGCAGGACTATCGCTTCGAGAGCGAACAAGGGCCGGTGCGGCTTTCCGACATGTTCGGGCAGCACGACACCCTCATCACCTACAACTGGATGTACGGCCCGAAGCGCGCACGCTCCTGCCCGATGTGCACCTCGATGCTCAGCGCGTTGGACGGCGAGATGCCCGACATCCTGCAGCGTGTCGGCTTCGCGGTGATCGCGAGGTCGCCGATCGAACGCATGGTCGCTTTCAAGCGCGAGCGGGGCTGGCGTTTCCTGAAGCTCTATTCATCCGGCGGCAACGACTTCAATCGCGACTACGCGGGCGAGCAGACGAGCGACGGGGACAACGCGGCGTTCAACGTCTTCACGCGCTCGGGTTCGACGATGCGCCACTTCTGGGGTGACGAGATGGGCATGGACAGTGCCGATCCTGGCCAGGACCCGCGCGGAGCGCCCGATCCGATGCCGCTGTGGACCATGCTCGACCTGACACCCGGCGGCCGCGGCAAGGACTGGTACCCGGAGCTGGAGTATCCGCGGCGGTAGATGGCGCACCCGGCGCCGGGGTACCGACGCCACCCGCCGGGCGGGTTGGCGACGGCCGCTCCGGAGCGGCCGCGCGCTGGCCGTCGATGGAGCACCCGGCGCCGGGGTACCGGCACCACCCGCCGAGAGCGGGCTGAGTGCCGTGGCGCCAAGCCGGCCTGTGTCGGCTTGGACGGCACGAAGGGGCTCGCGTCCTCGCGAGCCGCAGCCTGCACGGTCGACGCGGAGGACCGCACGCTGCGAGCGTGCTCAGACCTGCGCCGTGCCCAGCTGGCGGCGCAGCCGGTACTCGCCCGGCTGCAATCCGTTCCAGCGCTTGAAGGCGCGGTGGAAGGCGCTGGCGTCCTGGAATCCCAGTTCCGCGGCGATCTCGTCCATGCTCATCGCGCCGTGGCAGAGCCGGTCGATCGCCAGGTCGCTGCGCAACTGGTCCTTGATGTCCTGGTAGCTGCCGCCTTCGGCTTCGAGGCGGCGGCGCAGCGTGGTCGGCGCGATGCCGAACTCGGCCGCCACATCCTCGAACACCGGCCAGGCCTCGCCCGCCAGGCAGCCGCGCAGGCGCCGGCGCAAACGGGCCGTCCAGCTGTCCTCGTTCTTGTAGCGCAGGAAGACGGATTGCGGCGCGGTCTGCAGGAACTGCCGCAGGCTCGAGGATGTCTGCACCACCGGCGCGGCGAGCAGGCGGGCATCGAAGCGGATCGCGGTGTGCCCGGCATCGAAGGCCAGGTGCTGCGAGTACATGCGGGTGTACTCGCGCGCATGCGGCGGGCGCGCGTGCGCGAAGTCGACCCGCTGCAGCACGATGCGCCGGCCGGCCAGCCAGCACATCAGGCCATGCAGCAGCACGAGGAAAGTCTCGTCGGCGAACAGCCTGGCCGGCGCCGGCTCGATGCGATCGATCAGCCGCACGACGGCCTGGTCCCCTTCCAGCAAGAGCTCGCCGCGGATCTCGTCCAGGAACAGCGACAAGCCGCGCAGCATGCGCCGCAGTGCGCGATCGAGGGTGCTGCATCCGAGCACCGCCTGGCACAGCAGCGCGAAGCTACCGACCTTCATCGCGCGCCGGTCGAGACCGAAAAATTCATCGTCGAGCTCGCCGGCGACCGCGAGCCAGAGCGCGGAAAACGCGGCTGCGGGTACGCGGGCGGCCGGCACGGCCAGCAGCGATTCGGGGATGCCGGCGGCGGCCAGCGCCCGCTCGCGCGGCTGCGGCGCCAGGCGCGCCGTCGCGGCGTTGACGAAGTACATCGCGACGGTGTCTTTTTCGCTGGTCTCGTCCATGGGTGCCAAGGGTGCTGGCTGCCGGGCGATTATCGGCGGGCGTCTGTCGTCTGCCCCGGGGGCGCGTCAGGGCCAGGACGTCTCGCTTCGTTGCCGGCGGGCCGGTGCCGCACTAAAGTCCAGACCCGTCTTCACGATGCTTGCCATGACCCGCCTCGCGCCCACTGAACGTCCAGCCCTCCAGGCCTCCCGGAGCGCCCTGCAGATCCGCCCGCTGGATGCCCCGCTCGGCGCCGAAGTCATCGGGCTCGACCTGTCGCAGCCGCTGGCGGACACCGATTTCGCCCGCATCCACCAGGCGCACCTCGATCACCACGTGCTGGTCTTCCGGGACCAGCGCATCAGCGCGCAGCAGCAGATCGATTTCAGCCGCCGCTTCGGCCCGCTGCAGATCCATGTGCTGCACCAGTTCCTGTTGAAGCATCATCCGGAGGTGCTGATCGTCTCGAACATCGTCGAGAACGGCCAGCCGAACGGCCTCGGCGATGCCGGCTACTACTGGCATTCCGATCTCTCGTACAAGCCGCTGCCGAGCCTCGGCTCGATGCTGCTGGCGCAGGAGCTGCCGGCCGAAGGCGGCGACACCTTGTTCGCCAACATGCACCTGGCCTACGAGACCCTGCCGGCGGATTTGCGTGCCGCGGTCGAAGGCCTGCGCGCCGAGCACAGCTATCTCGCGAAATACGCGGAGCTGCAGCAGCGCAGCCCGTGGCGCCCGAATCTCAGCGCCGAGCAGATCGCGGCCGTGGCGCCGGCGGTGCACCCGGTGGTGCGCACCCATCCCGAGACCGGCCGCAAGGCGCTCTTCGTCAGCGAGCACTTCACGACGCGCATCGTCGGCATCCCGCAGGCCGAGAGCCGCAGGCTGCTCGATGCACTGTTCGCGCACAGCGTGCGGCCGGAGCACCTGTACCGCCATCGCTGGCAGCCGCACGACATGGTGTTCTGGGACAACCGCTCGCTGATGCATCTGGCGGCGGGCTGCCCGGACACGATGCGGCGGCGCCTGCACCGCACGACGATCGAGGGCGACGCGCCGTTCTGACGCGGGCTAGCGCGAGAACTGCAGCACCCCGTCGTTCACCGCGCCATAGCGCAAGACCAGCAAGTCGCTGAGGTAGTTCTGCTTCAGCTTCCACGGCCGGGTCGCGGCCTGCCGCGGCAGCTGGCCGGCCGCGCGCTGGAAGTAAGCCGGACGAGAAGTCGGTCCACGGCAGCAGCGCCGAATCGGCGGCCGCGGCCGGCGGCAGGCATTGGCGCAGGCCGTTCTTGCGCATGTGGTTCAGCAGCCGGCAGACGTACTGGGCGGTCAGGTCGGCCTTCAAGGTCCATGAGGCATTGGTGTAGCCGAAGGTGTTCGCCATGTTCGGCACGCCGCTGAACATCAGGCCCTTGTAGTTGACGGTGCTCGCCGGATCGATGCGGCGGCCGTCGACATGCAGCTCGACCTTGCCGACGGTCACCACCAGGCCGGTCGCGCTGACGACGATGTCGGCCTCCAGGCTCGCGCCGGAGCCCAGCTTCACGCCGCTCTCGGTGAAGCGCTCGATGCGGTCGGTCACGACCGAGGCGCAACCCGCCTGCAGCGCCCGGAACAGATCGCCGTCGGGCACGAAGCAGAGGCGCTGCTCCCACGGGTTGTAGCGCGGGGTGAAATGGGTGGCGATGTCCGCCTGCGGTCCCAGCGCCCTGCGCACGCCGCCCAGCAGCAGGCGGCGCATCAGCCGCGGCCAGCTGGAACAGCAGGATCTCCGCCAGCACGTTCTTCCAGCGCGTCAGCCACAGCGCGAAGCGCAGCGGCAGCCAGCGCCGCAGCCAGCGGTTAATCGGGCTCTCGGACGGCAGCGACGCGATCCAGCTCGGCGAGCGCTGCAGCATCGTCACGTGGGCGGCCTTCTGCGCCAGCGCCGGCACCAGGGTCACTGCGGTGGCGCCGCTGCCGATCACCACGATGCGCTTGCCGGCATGGTCCAGGTCCTGCGGCCAGTGCTGCGGGTGGACGATGCGCCCGCCGAAGCGCTCCTGCCCGGGAAAGTCCGGCTGATAGCCCTTCGCGTAGTCGTAATAGCCGCTGCAGACGAAGAGGAAGGCGCAGCGCAAGGTCGAGAGGCCGCCGCTCGCCTCGTCGCGCAACTGCACCGTCCAGCGCGCCGCCGCGGACGACCAGTCCGCCCGCTCCGCCCGCTGGCCGAAGCGGATCCTGCGGTCGATGCCGTATTCGCGCGCCGTCTCCTGCAGGTAGGCGAGGATCGTCGGGCCATCGGCGATCGACTTCTCGTGCGTCCAGGGTCGGAACGAGAAGCCGAGGGTATGCATGTCGCTGTCCGAGCGCACGCCGGGATAGCGGAACAGGTCCCAGGTGCCGCCCAGGCGCGGGCGCGCCTCGACGATCGCGTAGCTGTGCTCCGGGCAGCGCGTCTGCAGGTGATAGCCGGCGCTGATGCCGGAGATCCCGGCACCGACGACCAGCACGTCGACATCGTCCTCTGCCATCGCGGGCACTCCGTTGAAGCCAAGACTCACGAGCAAACGCGCGGCCGCCCGAAGTCTGCTCATCCGCTTGTATGTCAGCCCCCGCTCGCGGAGTACCGCGTCCGCCCCCCGCGGGGGCGAGCAACTGTCTTCGGAGCGGCCGGGCGACAGTTGCTCCGGGGGCGAACGACGCATGTCGTCGGCCTGGGGCGCTCTCCATCGCGCCGCTATCGTGTCGCCGGAGTCTGTCCGGCGTCAACGCCTGCGTGCCGCCGCCACCTTGTGCAGCAGCTCCAGCAGCATCGCCTGCTCGCCTTCGCTCAGGTCCTGCAGCAACTCACGGTCGGCCTCCAGCAGGCGCGTCAGCGCTTGCGCCACCAGCACGCCGCCCTCGCGGGTGAGCTTCAGATGGCTGGCACGGCGGTCGGTTTGGCTGCGCTCGCGCACGATCAGCCCGCGCGGCTCGAGGCGATCGAGCCAGATCGTCACGCCGGGCACCGTCATCGCCAGGGCCTTCGCCAGCCCGGTCACGGTGACCGGAGGGTTGTCGCGGATCAGCTGCAGGATCGTGAACTCCACCGGCCTCAGGTCGAACGGCTTGCCGACGACTCGCACGAAGGCCTCGGTGGTCAGGATCGTCGCCTGCGCCAGCTGGTAGCCCAGCACGCGGTGGACGCCGGCCTCCGACAGGCCGCCCTGCGGCGTCAGTTCATTCGGTGTGCAGGGTTCGCGGCTCATCGCGTCATTGTCATCGGGCGGCGCAGTCGGGGCCGCTGGCGGCACCCGCTTTCGACCCTGTCCTCTGCTGAAACAGCAAATGGAACTTTGTTTGTCTCTCGACATCCCTCTAGGGAAACTCCTGATGTTTTCGTAATATTAGTTAAGTAAATTAACTATAAGACCACGACAACGGAGACACCGATGAGCCCTGAGACCCGCCGCATGCGGCCTGCGCGACTTCGTCCCAGCACCATCTCGGCCACCTGCGCGCTGCTGCTCGGCGCCTGCGGCGGCTCGGATGACGGCTCGCCCCGCCCCACCGCCGTGACGCTGCCGCAGCTCGCAGCCGCCCAGCCCGGCACGCTGGCCGACTGCGCCTCGCTCGCCGGGTTCAGCTTCGGCAGCACGACGATCGCCTCGGCAACCCTGATCGCCGCCGGCGCGGCGACCTCCAACGCCGACGGCGTCGCCCTCGCCCTGCCCGCGCACTGCGTCGTCACCGGCGCGATGAACTCGCGCACCGGCATCGACGGCAAGCACTACGCGATCAACTTCGAAATGCGCCTGCCGGTGAACTGGAACGGCCGCTTCTTCCACCAGGTCAACGGCGGCAACGACGGCAACATCAGCACCGACGCCACCCGCGCCTACGGCCGCAAGCTGGGAGGCAGCCCGGGCAGCAACGGCCTGCTCGAAGGCTTCGCGGTGCTGACCTCGGATGCCGGCCACGCGCCGGATCCGAGCTACGCCACCGATCCGACCACCGGCCTGGGCATCTCGGGCCAGGCCTACGGGCTCGACCCGCAGGCACGCCGCGATTACGGCTATGCCGCGGTCGGCACGCTGACGCCGATGGCCAAGGGCCTGATCCTGGCAGCCTATGGCCGTGCGCCGGATCGTTCGTACATGGTCGGCTGCTCGAACGGCGGCCGTCACAGCATGGTGGCCGCCGCCCGCTATGCCGCCGACTACGACGGCATCCTCGCCGGCGATCCCGGCTTCAACCTGCCGAAGGCCGCCGTCGCCGAACAATGGGACTCGCAGGCCCTGATGGCGGCGGCCCAGTCCACGGACCCGGTGACCGGCCGCCCCGCGATCTGGAGCGCCTTCAGCGCGGCCGATCTCGGCTACCTGAACGAGCGCATCCTCGCCCGCTGCGACGCGCTGGACGGCGCTGTCGACGGCATGGTCGCCGACACCCAGGCCTGCCAGGCCGCGTTCTCGCTTGCCGGCGACGTGGCCGTCTGCGCGGCAGGCGCCTCGCCCGACGGCAGCTGCCTGAGCACCACGCAGAAGTCCGCCCTCGCCCGCATCTTCGGCGGCGCGAAGAACACCAGCGGCAAGGCGCTCTATGCGGACTGGCCGTTCACCGCCGGAGTGAACGCGCCCGGCTGGATGTCCTGGAAGATGGGTGCAAGCAACGGCGGCGGCAGCGGCGCCGGCAAGTACGGCCTGAACCTTGCGCTCGGCTCGGCATCGGCCGCCTACCTGTTCAGCACGCCGCCGGCCGACCCCTCGGTCGTGACCGGCCTCGGCGCGACGCTGATCGACTACGTGCTGAACTACGACTTCGACCGGGCCGAGACGCTGGTCAACGCGACCACGCCGGTGTTCACCGAATCGGCGATGGCGTTCATGACGCCGCCGAACCCGACCGACCTCGCCGCCTTGCGCGACCGCGGCGCCAAGCTGATCGTCTTCCACGGCAGCGCCGACCCGGTCTTCTCGTACAACGACACGCTGGCCTGGTACGACGGGTTGACGGCCGCCAACGGCGGCGACGCGAGCGGGTTTGCCCGCCTGTTTCCGGTGCCCGGAATGAACCATTGTTCGGGCGGGCCGGCGACCGATCAGTTCGATCTGCTGACGCCGCTGGTCGCCTGGGTCGAGAAAGGCCAGGCGCCCGACAGCGTGATCGCCACTGCGCGCACGGCGGCGCAGAACAGCGGGCTCGGCCCGGTCACTGCCGGCCGCACGCGGCCGCTATGCGCCCTGCCGAAGATCGCCAAGTACAACGGCAGCGGCAGTATCGAAGACGCCGCGAACTTCTCCTGCCAGTAGCCCCGTCCGCCAGAAAGAGGCCCGCCATGACCCAGACTCGAACCGTCAACGTCCAGACCTTTCTCAACGAACATCGCTTCTCGGGATTCCAGTGGCTGATCTTCGTGCTGTGCTTCCTGATCGTGCTGCTCGACGGCTTCGACACCGCGGCGATCGGCTTCGTCGCGCCGTCGCTGATCAAGGAGTGGGGCATCGCGCGGCCGGCCCTCGCGCCGGTCCTGAGCGCGGCGCTGTTCGGCCTCGCCGCCGGCGCCTTCGCGGCCGGGCCGCTGTCGGACCGCGGCGGCCGCAAGCGCGTGCTGGTCGGCTCGGTCGCGGTGTTCGGCCTGGCCTGCGGTGTCTCGTCCTACGCCGCCGACCTGACGCAGCTGACCGCACTGCGCTTCGTCACCGGGCTCGGCCTCGGTGCGGCGATGCCTAACGCCGTCACCTTGATGAGCGAGTACTGCCCGGACCAGCGCCGCGCGACGCTGACCAACACGATGTTCTGCGGCTTCCCGCTGGGCGCGGCCCTCGGCGGCTTCCTCGCCGCCTGGATGATCCCGCAGTGGGGCTGGCGCAGCGTGTTCGTGCTCGGCGGCGCTGCACCGCTGGTGCTGATGCTGCTGATGATCGTGATCCTGCCGGAATCGGTGCGCTACATGGTCGCGAAGGCCCAGCCGGCGGAGCGCATCCGCGCCGCCTTGCGCCGCATCTCGACCTCGGTCGACAGCGCGACCGCCTTCGTGATGACCGAGCGCGCCGCGCCGACGCAGGCCAAGGGCGGCATGGGCGTGGTGCTCGCGCCCAGCTACGTGGTCGGCTCGGTGATGCTGTGGATCGCCTACTTCATGGGCCTGGTGATCTTCTATGCGCTGATCAACTGGATGCCGGTGCTGTTCAAGGACGTCGGCCTGGACCCGAAGACCGCGACCCTGATCGCCGCGCTGTTCCCGCTCGGCGGCATCGGCGCGGTGCTCTTCGGCTACCTGATGGACCGCTTCAATCCGAACTGGGTGATCGCAATCGGCTTCGCGCTGACCGCGGTGCTGATCTACCTGATCGGCCAGGTCGGCAATGCGGTCGGGCCGCTGGTGGTGGTGGTCTTCGTCGGCGGCACCTTGATGAACATGTCGCAGTCGTCACTGCCGGCGCTCGCCGCCGCGTTCTACCCGACGCAGGGCCGCGCCACCGGCGTCGCCTGGATGATGGGCATCGGCCGCTTCGGCGGCATCGCCGGCTCGTTCATCGTCGCCGAGCTGACCCGCCGCCAGATGAGCTTCAGCCAGATCTTCGCGGTGATGGCGGTGCCGGGGCTGATCGCCGCGGCGGCCTTGCTGATCAAGCAGTTCAGGCACCCGGAGCGCCGCGCCGGGGCCGGCCAACTGCAGGGCGACGAGGTGCTCGGGCACTAGGGCGGGGTGGCGGTGCCGAGCTTCTGCAGCAGTTCCTTCAGCAGCAGGAATTCGCCGCGGCTCAGGTGACCGAATGCGGCCTGCTCGGCCTCCACCAGGCGCTGGGTCGCCTCGGCCGCGGCCTCGGCCCCTTCGGCGGTCAGGCTCAGCACCTGGGCGCGGCGATCGGTGGCGCTGGCGACGCGCGCGACGAAGCGGCGCTTCTCGAGGCGTGCGATCCAGGCGGTCATGTTCGGCGCGGTGACGGCCAGGGCTTCGGCCAGCCGGGCCGCCGAGACGCCCGGGTTTTCGCCGATCAGGCAGAGGATCGTGTACTCGACCGGCCGCAGCTCGAGCGGATGGCCGGCGACGCGGAAGAACACCGCGTTGGTATGGATGGAGGCGCGCGCCAGCTGAAAGCCCAGCACATCGTCGAGCTTCGGGGCGCCGGCTGCGCCAGCGGCGGTCTTCCGGGTTGGTTGCATGCGTTTGGCGGCTCGGCCCTTGGTGGCTGCGCCGGCGCTCATAGTGTAGCCAGTGAAGCAACGACGAGATCGAGGCAGGCCACAGTCCAATGAAAATTCCTAGGGTAAACCATAGGAACGCCATCCAAATACTTCACTACATTAACCAAATCGAACCCGGAGACGATTCCATGAGCCAGACTTCCAGCCCCGCCGACACCACGCTGCTGCGCACCGAGCACGAAGGCCCGATCACGCACATCCGGCTGAACCGTCCTGCCAAGCGCAACGCGATCAGCGACGGGCTGATCGCGCTGCTGCACACCAGCTTCATCAACCTGCCGGAATCGACGCGGGTGGTCGTGATCAGCGGCGAGGGCGAGCATTTCTGCGCCGGGCTGGACCTCGCCGAGGTCAGCGAGCGCAGCGTCGCCGAGGGCATCCTGCACTCGCGCTCCTGGCATGCGGCGTTCGAGCAGGTGCAGTTCGGCAAGGTGCCGGTGATCTCGGTGCTGCACGGTGCCGTCGTCGGCGGCGGGCTGGAGCTGGCGAGCGCGACGCACATCCGCGTCGCCGAAACCTCGGCCTTCTACGGCCTGCCGGAAGGCCAGCGCGGCCTCTTCGTCGGCGGCGGCGGCTCGGCGCGCGTGCCGCGGCTGATCGGCGTCTCGCGCATGACCGACATGATGATGACCGGCCGCGTGCTCGATGCCGCGGAAGGCCAGCAGCTCGGCATTTCGCAATACCTGGTCGAGCCGGGCCAGGGGCTGGCCAAGGCCTTCGAGCTGGCGCGCAAGGTCGCAGCGAATGCGCCGCTCTCCAATTTCGCGGTGATGCACGCCCTGCCGCGCATCGCCGACCTCTCGCAGTCGGACGGGCTCTTCGTCGAGTCGCTGATGGCTGCGATCGCACAGGGCGACGAAGCGGCCAAGCTGCGCGTGCGAGCGTTCCTCGAAGGCCGCGCCAACAAGGTCAGCAAGTCATGAGTGAGTCCGACAACCCGCGCTACCGTCACGCGCGCTTCGGCGGCTGTCTGGAGGTCGCGATCGAATCGCGTGCCGACGGCAGCCAGGTGCTGCGCTCGACCGAGGCGCTGCAGGCGCATCCCGAGCGCGTCACCGACCGGCTCGAGCACTGGGCACGCGAAGCGCCGGAGCGAACCTTCGTCGCGAAGCGCGGTGCGGACGGGCAGTGGCAGCGCATCAGCTACCTCGAGATGCTGGACCGTGCGCAGCGCATCGGTCAGGCGCTGCTGCAGCGCGGCCTCTCCGTCGAACGGCCGCTCGCGATCCTGTCGGAGAACGACCTCGAGCATCTGAGCCTGGCGCTCGGCGCGATGTGGGCCGGCATCCCGTATGCGCCGGTTTCGTCGGCGTACTCGCTCGTCTCGGGCGACTTCGCGAAGCTGAAGCACATCGTCAAGACGATCACGCCCGGCATGGTCTACGCGGCAACGCCCGCCTATGGCCGCGCGATCAGCGTGGTGATGCCTGCGGATGCCGGCGTGGTGCTCGGCGAAGGCCGCATCGAAGGCCGCGCGACCACGGCCTTCAATGAGCTGCTGGCGACCGAGCCCGGCGCCGAAGTGAAGGCCGCGCATGCCGCGACCGGGCCCGACACGATCGTCAAGTTCCTTTTCACTTCCGGCTCGACGAAAGACCCGAAAGGCGTGATCAACACGCACCGCATGCTGACCGCCAATCAGCAGATGCTGCGCCAGTGCCTCGCCTTCCTGCAGGACGAGCCGCCGGTGCTGGTCGACTGGCTGCCCTGGAACCACACCTTCGGCGGCAACCACAACGCCGGCCTCGCGCTCTACAACGGCGGCACGCTCTACATCGACGACGGCAAGCCGACGCCCAAGGGCATCGCCGAGACCTTGCGCAACCTGCGCGACATCTCGCCGACGATCTACTTCAACGTGCCCAAGGGCTACGAAGAGATCGCCAGCGCGATGGAGCATGACGACGCGCTGCGCGAATCCCTCTTCCGCAACGTGAAGGCTTTCATGTACGCCGGCGCCGGCCTCTCGCAGCCGGTGTGGGACCGGCTGCACCAGCATGCCGAGCGCACGGTCGGCGAGCGCATCCGCATGATCACGAGCCTGGGCATGACCGAGACCGCGCCGTGCTGCACCTTCGCGGTCGGAACCAACGTGAAGTCGGGCTGGATCGGGCTGCCGGTGCCCGGGGTCGAGGTCAAGCTGGTGCCGATGGGCGACGGGTCCGACGCCAAGACCGAGATCCGCTTCCGCGGACCGAACGTGATGCCGGGCTACTGGCGCGCACAGGAGCAGACGCTCGAAGCCTTCGACGAGGAGGGCTATTACCGCACCGGCGACGCGGTGCGCTTCGTCGACCCGGCGGGGCCGGAGCTGGGCCTCTTCTTCGACGGCCGGCTGGCCGAGGACTTCAAGGTCTCGACCGGCACCTTCGTCAACGTCGGCCCGCTGCGCGCCAAGGTGCTGGCGCATGGCGCGCCGCTGGTCGCCGACTCGGTGGTGGCCGGACTGAACCGCGACGACATCGGCCTGCTGCTGGTGCCGCGCATCGACGAATGCCGCAAGCTCGCGCGGCTCGGCGCGGACGCCGGCGCGGCCGAGGTGCTGGCGCATCCGGCGGTGCGCGAGTTCTTCCAGCGCCTGGTCGATACCCTGTGGCACGAGGGCACCGGCAGCGCGAACCGGGTCGCCCGCGCCCACGTGCTGGCCGAGCCGCCGTCGCTGGACACCGGCGAGATGACCGACAAGGGCTCGATCAACCAGCATGCGGTGCTGACGCGGCGCGCCGCGCTGGTCGAAGCGCTGTACGACGGCACCGACCCCGCGGCGCTGCTGCCGCGCAAGTCCTGAACCCCTTCCTACCGAGGAGACATCCAACATGCAGATCGACGGACATTCCGCCATCGTCACCGGCGGCGGCTCGGGCCTCGGCGCCGCGACCGCACGCGAGCTCGCGCGCCGCGGCGCGAAGGTCGCGGTGCTCGACATCAACTTCGATGCGGCCAAGGCGGTCGCTGCCGAGATCGGCGGCATCGCGGCGCGCTGCGACATCACCGACACCACGAGCGTCGAATCCGCGCTCGACGTCGTGCGCGAGAAACACGGCGCGGCGCGCCTCTTGATGAACGTGGCCGGCATCGGCGGCGCGAAGCGCATCGTCGGCAAGGACGGCCGCGCCGCGCCGCTGGAGGACTTCCGCCGCGTCGTCGAGGTCAACCTGATCGGCACCTACAACATCACCCGGCTCGCGGCCGCGCAGATGGTCGCGCTCGCGCCGTTGACCGATGGCGAGCGCGGCGTGATCGTGCAGACAGCGTCGGCCGCGGCCTTCGACGGCCAGATCGGGCAGGAGGCGTATGCCGCGTCGAAGGGCGGCCTGGTCTCGATGACCCTGCCGCTGGCGCGCGACCTGGCGCAGTACGGCGTACGCGTCGCGACGATCGCGCCGGGCCTCTTCCTGACGCCGCTGCTCTACGCGCTGCCCGAGGAGACGCAGGCCTCGCTGGCCGCGTCGATCCCGTTTCCGAAGCGCCTCGGCAAGCCCGAGGAATTCGCTCACCTGGCCGCCAGCATCGTCGAGAACGGGTCGCTGAACGGCGAGGTGATCCGCCTCGACGGCGCGCTGCGCATGGCGCCGCGTTGACAAGAAAGCACGGACATGGACACCGCCAACCTGATCGCGATCGACACCCACACGCATCTCGAAGTCTCGTGCCGCAACCCCTTCGACAACTACGGCGAGGAATACGACCGCGCGGCCGACAAGTACTTCCGCTCCAGCCGCCGCCCGACGATGGACGAGACGATCGCGTTCTACCGCGAGAAGAAGATCGGCTTCGTCAATTTCACGGTCGATGCCGAGACTCAGCTGGGCCGCCGCCGCATCCCGAACGAAGAGATCGCCGAGGCCGCGATCGCCAACAGCGACATCATGATCGCCTTCGGCAGCATCGATCCGCACAAGGGCAGGATGGGCGCCCGCGAGGCGCGCAAGCTGATCGAGGAGTACGCGGTGAAGGGCTTCAAGTTCCACCCGACGGTGCAGGGCTTCGAGCCGCAGGACCGCATGGCCTGGCCGATCTACGAGGTCATCAACGAGTACAAGCTGCCGGCGGTCTTCCACAGCGGGCATTCGGGCATCGGCTCGGGCATGCGCTGCGGCGGCGGCCTGAGGCTGCAGAACTCGAACCCGATGCTGCTGGAGGACGTGGCGATCGCCTTCCCCGACATGCAGATCATCATTGCGCACCCGAGCTGGCCGTGGCAGGACGAAGCGATCTCGCTCGCGATGCACAAGCCCAACATCTGGATCGACCTGAGCGGCTGGAGCCCGAAGTACTTCCCGGCGCAGCTGGTGCAGTACGCGAACACCCTGCTGAAGGACCGCATCCTGTTCGGCAGCGACTATCCGCTGATCACGCCGGACCGCTGGATGAAGGACTTCGCCGAGGCCGGCTTCAAGCCGGAGGTGCAGCCGCTGATCCTGAAGCAGAACGCGATGCGGCTGCTGGGGCTGGGCGGGGCGGCCGGCAGCACACCGTAGGGGCAGGTGCGCTGCAAGGTCTTCGATAAGATCGCCGCGACCTTGCTTGCTGGAGTCCGTTCCGATGCCGCTGCCGGAGAAGCCCGATCCCGAACATCGCCCCCTGCCCGCCGGCTACCGGCAGGGCATCGTCAGCGCGATCACGATCTTCATCGGCTTCTCGCTGACCTTCCTGCGCTTCTGGTTCTTCGAGGCGCCGGGGGACTGGACGCCGCGCTCGGTCGTCGCGGCGGTCGTGATCGTGATCCCGATCCTGCTCGAGATCTACGCGCTGTTCCGCTCGCTGCGCGTGGCCGACGACGACGAGCTTGAGTACGCGAAGACGATCCGCTGGTTCGTCGCCTCGGTGATCGCGATGCTGTGCGGCGTCCTGTTCTCCGCGGTCGTGCTGTCGGGTGCGCTCGATCCGGGGCGTTGATCCGACAGGCGGCCTTCGGCCCCGGTTCCTCAGCCCTGCGGCGGCGTCGGCACCCACACGCTCACCGACGGCTCGGTGAACCCCGGGATCGATCCGTTCACCGTCAGCACCTGATAGTTCAGCGTGTACACGTCCCGCCAGAAATCGACCGTCAGGTTCGCCGCGTTGATGTTCAGCGTGGTCGCGAGCGGCTGGGTGCCGGTCTGGCTCGGGTGATAGATGTCGAGCCGGTGGTTGTTGCTGACGTCCTTCGACAGCACGTACAGGTAGCCGGTGAACTCGACCGCGAGGTCGAGGTAGGTCGCGCCGTCGGTGCTGTCCAGCGTCAGGAAATAGGGCTTGGCCTGCTGCTTGAAAAACGGCATCGGATTGCCGCCGATGTCGAAAGCCTGGATGCGGTTGTTCGCACCGCCGTCTTCCAGCACCAGGATCACGCCGTCCGGCGAGATCGCCGCGGCCACCGGCAGCGTGATCAGCCCGGGCCGCGTGCCCTGGCCGGAATAGGTGCGCGCCAGGTAGTACTTCTGCGCCTGGTCGTCGGCCACCGGCGCCGAAGGCAGGCGCAGCGCCTCGAGCTTGTGGAACTCGTTGTTGATGCTGACGATGTGGCCCGAAGGGTGCAGCAGGCAGCGTGTCGAATCGAGGTTGAGCACGCCGTAGGCATTGCCGCTGCCAGATCCGTCGATGCTCGGCGGATCGAGCTGCACGCGCCGGATCGAGCGCGACATCGTGTCGACATAGATGTTGCGCGCCTCGCGGCCCAGCAGGTCATAGGCCGCGCGCACCCCGAGGTTCAGCCCGCAGGTCGTCGTCACGTAGCCCTGCTGCGCGTTGATGCCGCCGTTGCTCGCGTCGGTGTTGAGATTGGCGAACTGATCGAAGCGCCCGGGCTGGTTGTTGCCGCAGCCGATCACGCCGGTGCTGGCCGCGTTCCAGGCGTAGCCAACATAGCCCGCCTGCGGCGGATCCGACGTGGCCTGCCGCACCGTGATGCTGTTGAAGCCGTTCAGGCCGGGATTGCTGCCGCCGGGAGCCACGTAGGGCGGCGCGAGGCTGCCGTTGCCGTCGGCCGTCCAGACGTGGTTGCCGTTGCCGTCGAGCGTCACGATGCGGGTGTGCAGGTACTGCGTCGTGCTGAGGATCGGCGTCTTGACCTGCACGATGGTCAGGTCCGGCGCCTGGTCGACGTTGTTGTCGACCAGGCCGGTCGAGCCGTGCGCGGCGCACCAGTCGTTCTGGCCCGCCGGCGTGCCGCTCTGGCGCATGTAGAAGCCGATCACGATGTTCACCTGCCCGCCGCGCGGCACCGCCTGGAAGGTGATCGGGATCGTCTTGACGGTCGGGTCGGGCACGTCGACCGCGTCCTGCATGTGGGCGGTGCCGTGGTCGAACAGGTAGCTGACCTTGTAGTAGAGCTTGTGGCCCGCCGGCGGCTGCGGGAACTGCGTGTTGCCGGCATCGGGCTTGATGGTGACCGACAGGTCGTGGCTCTGCACCACGTCGAACTGATAGACGGCCGGCGAGATGCCGACCTCGATCGAGGTCTCGGCGAGCTGGATCGCGCCCACCGCGGCCGCGACCGCACGTGCGATCTGCCCCGCGGCCGGGATCGAATCGATGTACTGCGCCGCGGCCAGCTGCAGCGCGATCGCCTCCGCGATCTCGGTGATCGCCTTGCTGCCGCCGGTCTGCCACATGATCTTCACGAACCCCATCGTGAAGGACAGCAGGCCGCGCCCGAAGTTCGATTCGTTGATCAGGCCGCCGATCAGCGAGGCGACCGCGGCCGCCACCGTGCCGCCGCCGATCGAGACGACGAGCTTGAAGATGACGCCGTAGGTCGATACGCCGGCGGCCATGAAGAGGCCGACGACGCCATAGTTGAACGCGGCCGTCATGCCGGTGCCGACGCCGATGATGCCCGCCGGATCGGCCGGAATCGAGCCGGCCTGGCCGAGCCCGGCATAGAAGATGCGCATCGTCGATGCGGCCTTCGGGATCCTCAGCGTCGGCGCGAACTGCCCCGGGTAGACCGGGAGGCCCAGCACCGCGACCGCCGGCGAGACGACGCCGAGAAAGAGGGCATCGCTCTTGTCCAGGCTGTGGGCGCGCGGATAAGGCCCCGGCTCGGCGGGGAAGGTATCGGCCGGCAGCTGGCTCGCCTGGATCACCGTGACGCCATCCGCCTCGATGAACTGCACCCACATGCCGAGGTAGCGCAGGAACCAGTTCGAGACGTTGTCCAGCGTGACCTGCACGCGCCCGTCGCCGAGCGTCTGCACATCCGGCTGCGAGACGTAGAGCCCGGTATCGGGGCCGCGGTCGACGAACTGCACCACCGGCCCGTCGGCATCGCCGATGCTGGCCGGCTGGTCGATGGTGGCCACGCCGTCGTGGCGCGCCCACAGCGTGCCGTTGAGCTGCTCCGGCGGCACCGGGTTGTTCGGATCGTTCAGGTTGAAGCCGGTGATGTCGCTGCCCAGCGATTCGTCGTCCTTCAGCAGCGGATGCACCGTGGTCACCGCCGGGCCGACGTTCTGCTCGACCACCGGGTCCCAGTCGGGGTAGTACTGGTTCAGCTGGCCGTCGCTCTTCTTGAAGGGCTGCTGCGTCTGCTCGTTGACCAGCGGCATCAGCGTGCCCCAGGGCGGCAGGCCGGAGACGCTGGTCATGCCCTGCGGCACGGCCGGCCCCATGCCCTGCAGCACGTCGCCCAGGAACTGGGTGTTCGAGTCCTGGCTGACGTAGTTCGTCAGGATGAAGGTGCCGCTCGCCGGCTCGACGCTGAGCAGGTCCGGATGCACGCCGACCAGCGCCTCGGCGAAGCTCGTGGTGTCGACCAGCGCCTGCTCGTCGCGCAAGTCCTGCGCCGATGCGGCCGGCTGCAGCTTGTAGCGCCTGCGCTTGCCCGACAGCGGCAGCGGCCCCTGCGGCGTGCGCATTCGAGCCCGGTTGTAGGCCTGCACGACCGCCTCCGTCGGCACCGTGAAGAAGGTGCCGCTCATCTCCCAGGTGCCGGCCTGCGGGTTCTCGTTGCAGCTGGCATAGGCGAGCGACACCATCTGGCCGGGGATGGTCGCGGCTTCGACGTGGTGCGTGATCTGGTCGTCGGCCACGCCGCGCAGGAAGGCGTTGGTGCGGCGCGCGCGCAGCAGCACCCCGGGCTTGTCGGAGACCTTGGTCAGCGTGTACCGGCGGCCGGCGATGTAGACGTGGTGCGTGGTCTCGGCCGCGGCCAGGTGCGAGAGGTTGAAGAACAGCGTGCGCTGTTCGTGTTCCGGTTCGGGCGGCGCATCGTCGCCGTCACCGCCGCACCCTGCGATCAGCGGCGGCAGGCCCAGCGCGAGGCCGGCGGCGCCGAAGCGCTTGATCCAGTCTCGGCGGTTCAGGCTCGCGTGCCGGTCCGGGGGCGTCTCCTTGTCGTGCATCGTTCTCTCCTACCAGTCGACCACCTTGACGTTCGTCCCCTTGCCGGCGCAGACCTCGCTGGCCAGCGGCGGCTTCCTCGTGTAAGTGGCGTCGTTCTCGTACCAGCCGGCCGGCGGGCCGGGAATGGGCGGCTTGCCGAACTGCAGGCTGAGGCTGCTCGCCCAGCGCGTGTTCGAAGGGTCGCCGGCGCCGCAGGCGAGCGGCCCGGCCGCGTTGCCGTCCGCGCAGGTGATCGTGGTATTGCCGCCCGGCACCGCCGACTGCGGGTAGCGCACCAGCACGCAGACATCCTGGCCGCAGGCGGGCTTCTTGCCGCCCGTCGGCGGGCAGCCGGTGAAGGCGTTGTGCACCGCGCCGGAGAGATTGATGTAGACCGTGTTGCCGCCGCCCCTGAAGTCGAGATAGGCATCGCTGAAATCGACCTCGCTGAGCGTGGCCGAGCCCAGGTTCGTGCCTTGCAGGTGGGCGCGGTAGAAGCTCGTGACGCCGGCGTTGTTCGCGTCGGTGGACAGCTGGGCGCCGGAGAAATTCGCGCCCGCCAGCACCGCATAGGAAAAGTTGGCGCCGACGATCTTCGCGCCGCCGAAGTCCACGCCGTAGGCGTAGGCGTCGATGAACTTGGTGCCGGTCAGCGAGGCGCCATGCAGGCTGGTGCAGTCGATCGTGAACCCGGTGTAGGTCTTGCCGGTGGTGGCGCAGCCGTTCGGGTTGCTCGGCAAGGTGCCGTAGAGATTCGCCGACGTGAAGTCGGTGCCGCTCAGCTGTGCGGTCGCGAGGTTCACGTTGCGCAGCTGCGCGCCTCGCAGCGAGGCTGCCTTGTCCACCTTGGCATCGCTCGACAGCACCGCGCCGTACAGGCTGGCGCCGCTGAGATTGGCGCCATTGAGGGTTGCGCCAGTGAGGTCGGCATTGCTCAGGTCCACGCAGCTCTTGTCGCCACCGGGCGCGATCACGCATTGCAGGCTGGACTTGTCGAGCACCGCCTGCCGCAGGTTGGCCTGCTGCAGCTTCATGCCGTCGAGCACCGCGCCGCTGAGGTCGACGCCGCCCAGCAGGCCGTTGGAGAAGTCGCGTCCGGCGAGCTGCGCGAGACAGCTGCGCACCGAGGTGCGATGGTCGATGTCGGGCGAATCCAGGTCCATCAACGGCCAGTCCGCCACGAACTCGCAATTCATGGTCGCGCCCTGAAATTTGGTGCGGCAGGAGGCGCTGCGATCGAAGTTCAGCGGCGCCGGGCCGAAAGCGACCTTGCCGTTCAGGATGTCGGTGCCGGAAAAATCGGTGCAGGTCAGGATCGCATGCGTCAGGTACACCGGGCTGCGGCCGTCGAACTTCGCGCCGACGAAGCTCGCGTTGCCGAGGTTCGCGAAGCTGAAGTCGGTCACCAGGCCGACACCGCCGATGCCGGATTGCAGCGAAGCGCCGTCGAAGCGCGCCTGGCTCAGGTTGGCCTTGACGAACAGCGCGTTCTGCAGCGTCGCGCCGGAGAAGTCGGCGCGGGTCAGGTCCCAGCCCACGAAGTTGCAGTTCGTCAGCTGCTTGCCGGCCAGGCCGTTGGGCACCGTCAATCCGGCCGGCACTGCGGGGCAGGCGATGGCAACCGGCGCGGCCACGCCTTGTGCGGCGCCGGTCAGCAGCAGCGACAACAGCAATGCGCCGAGCACGCCGCAGAGGCGCAGCAGCGTCGTCGGCAGGCGGGCCGGGGCGGGTGTATTCATCACTGCGGCAGATTGCTGGTCCATAGCGGAACGGTGCCGTCGTAGACCACCGCGTTGCCGGCGTCCTGCACGCTCAGGTAGGCATGCGGATGGCCCGGAGTGCTGCTGCACCACTGGTAGTGGTTGCCGCTGTCGTAGACGCAGAGATTGCCGTCGGGCTGCATCACCGCATAGGCGCCGCTGTTGGTGTTCGAGGCCCAGACCGCCCCGCCGCCGGGGCGGTAGAGCACGAAGTTGCCGTCGCCCTGCATCACCAGCTGGTGGCCATTGGGCGAGGTGCGCGACTGGCCGGCGCTGAGGCGCTCGCCTTCGGCCAGCAGGTGGCCGCCCGGGGTGCGCGCGGTATTGCTCTGCCACAGCACCTGCTGGCCCTCGAGGAGGACGAGGTTGCCGTCGTTGCGCAGCTTCAGCAGGGCCTGCGGATGGCCGTCGGTATGCGAGCACCAGCGCCAGTGGCCGGCCTGGTCGTAGACGCAGAAGTTGCCGTCGGTCTGCATGATCGCGGTGTAGCCGTCGTTGGTGCCGGACGACCAGAGCGCGCTGCCGTCGACATCGCTCAGCACGAGGTTGCCATCGGTGCCCAGCGCGAGCTGGAAGCGGGCGTTCAAGGAGCTGCGCGACTGCCCCCGATTCAGCACTTCGGGCATCACCATCAGGTTCGCTCCGGCCGCCGCACGCCCGCCCGGCACGCCGCCCTGACCAAACGGGGCGGTGCAGGGGTTGCCGGTGTTCTGCCCGCCCGGGCCGTTCTGGCCGCCCGCGCCCGGCAGACCGGGAAAGAGTTGCCCGCTGCTGGTGGGTGCGGTGAGGGTCTCGTCGGCAAGCGCCAGCGCGATCGATGGGCCGCCCGGCCCGCCCGATCCGCCGGCCCCGGCTCCGCCCTGGCCGCCGGGGCCGCCGGAGCCGCCGGAGCCCGGCCCGTACACGTCGCAATACAGCGAGATGCCGTAGTGCGTGTTGTGCCCGGGATAGCCCGCTTGCCCGCCGCCACCGGGGCCGCCCTGGCCGCCCTGGGCGCCGGTGCCGCCGAAGCCGCCAGGGCCCGCCGCGATGAGCGAATTCACCATCTGCACCGCGCTGCCGGCGGCGAGCAGGCCGATCGATGCGCCGCCCTGCTGGCCCCCCCCGCCGCCCGTGCCGCCGCAGCCCCCGCCGCCACCGCCGCCGCCGGCGTAGCCGCTGATGTCCGGCCCGTAGACCGCGGTGCCGTAGCCGCCGCCGCCTCCACCGCCGCCGCCGCTGCCCACGTCGCCAGGCTGGCCGGCGCCGCCGAGGTTGGCGGACCAGCCGGCGGCCAGCATGCCGAAGCTGCGCCGCGTGTCCGGCTTGCCGCCGATGGTGGCGCAGGCGCCCTGACCGCCGGAAGGCGCGGTCGGCGCATCGCCGGGTGTCGAGGTGTTGAAGCCGCCGCAGGCGCAGCCCGCGCTGCCGGTGCCGCCGCCCGTGCCGCCGGCGACCTTGCCGCTCGCCTGCCCGTCCTGCCCGTTCGGGCCGGTGCCCGGCGAGTTGTCGCTGCGGCAGCTGGAAAAGAAGAGGTGATTCACCGTGAACAGGTGGTTCAGGTTCGCACCATTGCCGCCCCATCCGCCGAGCGCGCTGCCGCTGGAGGGGCAGGCGGCCCCGCCCGCCCCGCCGTTGAACGGCCCGCCGGCAGCCTGGCCCGCGCCGCCGGCCTGGCCGTTGCTGTACGCGCCGGCGGCACCGCTCCCGCCCCGGCCAGCGACGAGTTGCACCTGCGTCAGCGCCAGCCCGGCGCTGCCGTTGGCGGTCATCGCGATGCTCGGTTGGCCGGCCGTCTGCGCGTCGCTTGCGATCATCACGAGGCCGGAGACCGGGGTGGCCGACGTGATCTGGTCCGCCGTCGCGACCGGCCGGCCGTCGGGCGGGCCTTGCACCGTCGTGCGGTAGGGGTGGTCGGGCTCGCCGTCGAAGAGGCAGCTGCCGTGCAGCGCCACGCCGTTGCGCAGCACCAGGTGATCGGGCAGCGGCGAGACGGCGTCGGCGCTGGCGTAGAGGCCCCATTGAACCAGCACGCCGCAGCCCGCGGCGCCGCAGTTCGCCAGGCCCTGCTGGATCGTCTTGCAGGCCGCGGCAGTGCTCTGACCGCAAGAGGCGGAGTCCTGGCCCTTGGTCGACACGAAGATCTTCTGCGTCAGCCCGGACAGATCACCGCCCGCGCAGACCGCGGCGCCCGGGTCGCCGCCCCCGAGGACGGGGCCGGGCTTGCGGCCGCCGCTATCGCCACCGCCGCAGGCGCTGCCGAGCAGCAGCACGAAGACCGCAGTCGCGAGCCTGGCGCCGAGCCGTGCGCCACGCGCTGCGAAAAGCTCCAAAAGCCGTACCGTCATGCCGACGCTCGCTTTCTTGCGGCGGTCCGCCAAGCACTGTCTCCGAGCCAACCACGACGTCCGGCGCGGGCGTTGCAGGAGGCCGTCAAGCATCGGTCCGCTTCGGCCGGTGCCGGGCGCAGAGCGCACTATCGCGCATCGGCGTCACACTGGCGCGAGGTTTTCGCGCGAACGGCGCCAGCCTCACCAGGTCGGTCGCCTACAGTCCCGCCGATGCCATCGACTCCGACAGCACCCATCGATGCCGTGATCTTCGACTGCGACGGAACGCTCGTCGACAGCGAACCGCTCGCCGCCGAAGCGATGCTCGCGGCAGCCGTCGAACTCGGCATGTCGCCGCGGGTGTCGCAGGACATCTCCGCCTTCGAGGGGCAGAGCATGGGCGCGAGTTTGCTGATCCTCGAAGAGCGGCTGGGCCGCCCGCTGCCGCCGGACTTCCTGCCGCGCCTGCGCGAGCGCATGGCCGGCGTCTTCCGGGCGCGGCTGAAGGAGATCCCCGGTGCGCTGGCGATGCTCGGATGCCTCCGGCTGCGCTGCTGCGTGGCCTCGAACGGGCCGCGCGAGAAGATCGAGCTGGTGCTCGGCATCACCGGCCTGTTGCCCTATTTCCAGGGGCGCGTCTTCTCCGCCGACGAGGTCGGCTCGTACAAGCCCGAGCCGGGGCTGTTCCTGCATGCCGCAGGGGCGATGGGCGCGGCGCCGCAGCACTGCGTGGTCGTCGAAGACAGCCTGGCCGGCCTGCGTGCCGGGCTCGCGGCCGGCATGCGGGTCTATGCGTATCGGCCGCTGCACGCACTGCCGGACGAGCTGCGCGGACGCGTCACGCTGCTGGAGCGGCTGTCGGACCTGTGCGCGGAGGCCTGGAACAAGTAGCGCGGCGCAGGCCGATCCAGCCCGCACCGCAGAGGGTGCCGGGCCTTCATAGGCGAACGACTCGGCGCAGGCCGAGTCGCCCGTCCGATTCAGTCCAAGTTCTGGTGATGTGCCACCACGCCTTGCTTCCAGTACGCCGCGGCACGGATCGCATGACGGTCGTGCCCCTTCTCGTCGACCAGCACGCGGCGCAGCGCAGCCATCGCACCGGCCTCGCCGGCGCACCAGGCATACCCTTCGCCGGGCGGCAGTTCGAGCGCCCTCGCCGCCGCGATCAAGGCTTCTGCATCGTCGAGCCACTGCAGGCTGAGGGTCGCCGCGCTCTCGAGCCGGCGGCGGTCCGCCGGGTCGGCGATCTGCATCAACACGATCGCGCGCGCGCCGGCCGGCAGCTCCTCGAGCCGCCGCGCCACGGCGGGCAGCGCGGTCTCGTCGCCGATGAACAAACGCCAGTCGTAGTCGAGCGGGATGACGAAGGAGCCGCGCGGCCCGGCGATCGTCACGCGCTGGCCCGGCTCGGCCTGCGCGGCCCAGCCGGCGGCCGGGCCGTCGCCGTGCAGCGCGAACTCGATCGTCAGCTCGCGATCGGCATGGCTGTAACGGCGCGGCGTGTAGTCGCGCATCACCGGCTCGGCGCCGCCGGCATCGAGCACGAACTTGACGTGGTCGTCGAACGAGGCGCTGACGAAGTCGGCCAGCGCTTCGCCCTGGAAGGTGACGCTGCGGTACAGCGGGCTGATCGCCTCGACGCGGCTGACTTCGACGCTGCGGCGCTTGATCTCGTGGCGCACGCGCTGCACTCGGGTACGGGGGATGGATTCGCTCATGGCGGCAGTCGTCTCAATGATTGATAATGTCACCCATCATGCGCAAGAACGATGACATTGTCAACCATATGCGAAACGCCCCGGACGACGACATCCTCGAGCTCGTGCATGCGCTGATGCACGACTACCGTTCGCTGCAGTACCGCTTCCTGCGCGACGGGCCGCACGACATCACCCACATGGACGGCAAGGTGCTGGGCTTCTTCGGCCGCCATCCGGGCGCGACGCAGAGCGATCTCGCGCAGCACAGCGGGCGCGACAAGGCGCAGCTCGCGCGGCTGATCAAGGGCCTGCGCGACCGCGGCCTGCTCGCGGCCGAGGTGGACCAGGACGACCGGCGCAACGTGCGCCTCTCGCTCACCGACGCGGGGCAGGCGATCCAGCGCACGCTGCGGCAGCAGGCGCGGCGGCTCAGCGCGCAGGCGGTCTCGGGGCTGAGCGCAACGGAACGCGAGCAGCTGCTGACGCTGCTGCGGCGGGTGAAGGGCAACCTCGATCCGCAGGACGGGCCGGGCTGAGCGCGGCCGGCCTCGGCGATCCGGCGTCTACGCGGCCAGCGGCTGGTGCAGCGGCTGCCAGTCCTCCGGCAGATGCCCGGCCACCTGCTGCGGATGTGTCACCGGCCCCATGTGGCCCACGCCCGGCAGGAAACGCAACTCCGCCCGCGGCAGGCTGGCCACGAGCAGCTGGCCGATCTGCCGCGTCGGCAGCGGCGAATCGCCGCCGACGATCAGGCGCACCGGCATCGTCAGCCGTCGATAGGCAGCAAGCGGCGTGCGATCGCTGAACGCCGCCTCGAATTCGGCGCGCACCTTCGGCATGTGCCGGATCACGCCTTCCTGGCGGCGCCGGTCCAGCGATTGCCATGTGCCTTCGCCCGACCAGTAGTCGACGAAGCAGGCCGCCGCCTCGTACTGCTGGCCCGACAGCACCAGCATGCACACCGTGCGGCCGAGGCGAACGATCTGCTGGCCGGCCTCTTCCGTCTCCGCGGCGCCGAAGAGCAGCGCAAAACGCGCCGGCTCGAAGAGGGTCAGGCTCTTCACATGCGTCGGCCAGCGCAACGCCATCTGCAGCGCGACCGCGCCGCCGAACGAATGACCGATCAGGTGCACGCCTTGCGGACGGGCAGCGAGCAGCGGCTCGAGGTGCTCGGCTTCCGCATCCAGCGAAGCCGGCGTGCCGACCGGCCAATGCTGGGCGGCCGCGTAGCCGAGCCGCTCGGGCGCCAGCAGCGCGAAACGATCGCGCAGCGGCGCCAGCAAGGCATCGAAGGAACGGCCGCCGGCGGCGCTGGCGTGCACGCACAGCACGGTCTCCGGCGCGGCCTGCAGCGGTCTGACGGAATGGAGCGTGGACATGGGATCTCCTGGCGAAGGGCAGCCCCGGTGGGCCGATGCAGCAAGGATCCGCGGCTGCGGTATCAAGGGGATTTCATGCGGCAGCCGTCAGGTTGCTCGTGCGCAACCGCTGGCGCCGGTTTGTATCGCGCAGGTCATCGGCCGGTTTCAAGCGCTGCTGGCGCTGCTGCGGCGGGTGAAGGGCAAGCTCGATCCGCAGGACAGGTTCAGCGGCTCTCGAGGGGGATCACCGCCGGCTGCTGCAGGCCGTCGCGCACGATGCTGACCTGCGAGGTGATCAGCCCGTCGAAATCGTCGCCCGGCTTGTGGATCCAGTACTGGATCGCGCCATCGGCCTGCAGCCTGATCTTGTAGCAGTCATCCTCGCTGTCCGGCGGGGTCGAGATGCAGAGCACGTCGCGCTCGACGCGCCAGCGGCCGACCGGCTCGCTCGCGGCCTCGCGCCTGCTCGAGGTGTCGAGCGCGATGTAGCCGCCGTCGGCGCGGTAGAAGTCGTAGGTGATCAGGTAGGGCCTGGCGCCGATCTGCTTGACGTACTCGTGCACGTGCGTCTTGCCGGCCAGCAGCCGGACCAGCGCATCGCCGCCGACGGGCGTCGCGGGAGCAGCCTGGCGCGATGCGATGCGGTTGCCGCGCAGCGCCTCGTCGCGCTGCTGGCGCCAGCCATGCATCGCGTTGGCGCTGTCGGAGCGCAGCATGTCGCAGGCAGCGAGCGCGAGCACGGCGGCAAGCGGCAAGGCAAGGAAGAAGGCGCGTCTCGGCATCATCGGCGGGAGCATCGGGTGCGGACGATGCCGATCATCGTGCCCGGGCCATCGCCATGACGCTCGATGCGGCCACGGGCCGCACGGGCGTGGCGGCCCATCACCGCATCCCGGGCTTTCAGCCGATCGTCATCAACGTCGCATTGCCTCCCGCTGCCGCGGTGTTGACGCTCAGCACACGCTCGATCACCAGCCGCTCCAGCGCCACGCCGCTCTCGCCTGGCGCAAGGCCTTGCACGCCGACGATCGCGCCCGGCCGCATGGCGAGGCGGCGGCAGGTCGCGCGCAAGGCGGCTGCGTCGCCGTGCTGCAGCACCGCATCGAAGGCCACCGCCGGGGCGGTCCAGTCCTGCGCGATCACGATAGCTTCCTGCACCTCGGCCGGCAGACGCTCACGCAGCGCCCGGGCTTCGACCGGCCACACCGCCTGGCTGCCGACCGCCAGCACGGCGGCCAGCTGCAGCAGCCTGTCGCCCTCGTCATCGGCCAGGCACAGCACCGCCTCGCGCGGCAGCAAGCTATAGACGTTGCGCTCGCCGGTCGGCCCGCGCAGCACGCGCGAAGTCCCGCTGCGCGACTCGGCGGCGAAGCGCGCCGCCACGTCGCCGAGCGCCGGCCGGCCGGCCTGGCGTGCCCACTGCTGCAGTGCCAGCTGCGCACCGGCGGGCGCCTGCGAGGCTTCGTCCGGCGTGCCGTCGACCGCCAGCGCCTCGCGCATCGCGTCGCCGGGCCGGCGCGACAGCAGGCGCAGCATGTACAGCGGCCCGCCCGCCTTCGGCCCGGTGCCCGACAAGCCCTCGCCGCCGAACGGCTGCACGCCGACGACCGCGCCGACCATGTTGCGATTCACGTAGACGTTGCCCGCATGCGCCGCCGCGACGACGCGGGCGATGGTCTCGTCGATGCGCGTATGCAGGCCTAGGGTCAGGCCGTAGCCGGTGGCGTTGATCTGGCCGAGCAAGGCATCGAGCTCCTGGCGCTGGTAGCGCACCAGGTGCAGCACCGGTCCGAAGATCTCGCGCTGCAGTTCGGCCAGGCTATCGAGCTCGATCAGGGTCGGCGGCACGAAGCTGCCGTGCGGGCTCGCGTGCGATGCGGCGTGCATCTGCTGGTGCACCGCGCGGCCCTTGGCGCGCATCGCGCCGATGTGGGACGTGATGTTGCCCATCGCCTCGGCATCGATCACCGGGCCGACGTCGGTCGCGAGCGCATCCGGGTTGCCCACGCGCAGCTCGGCCATCGCGCCGCGCAGCATCTGCAGCACGCGCCCGGCCGCGTCCTCCTGCACGCACAGCACGCGCAGCGCCGAGCAGCGCTGGCCGGCGCTGTCGAAGGCCGAGGCGAGCACGTCGGCGACGACCTGCTCGGTCAGCGCCGACGAGTCCACGATCATCGCGTTCTGGCCGCCGGTCTCGGCGATCAGCGGGATCGGGCGCCCCTCGGCATCGAGCCGCCCGGCGAGGCTCTTCTGCAGCAAGCGGGCAACCTCGGTCGAGCCGGTGAACATCACGCCCATCGTGCGCGCATCGCCGACCAGGCCGGCGCCGACGATCTCGCCGCGCCCCGGCAGCAGCTGCAGCGCTGCGCGCGGCACGCCGGCCGCCCACAGCAGGCGCACCGCCTCGGCGGCGATCAACGGCGTCTGCTCTGCCGGCTTGGCCAGCACCGGGTTGCCCGCGGCGAGCGCCGCGGCGACCTGGCCGCTGAAGATCGCGAGCGGGAAATTCCAGGGGCTGATGCAGACCACCGGGCCGAGCGGGCGATGTGTCGCCACGTCGAAATCACGCCGCGCCTGCGCCGCGTAGAAGCGCAGGAAATCGACCGCTTCGCGCACCTCGGCGATCGCGTTCGCGCAGGTCTTGCCGGCCTCGCGCACCAGGAGGCCCATCAGGCGCGGCATCTCGGCTTCCATGCGATTGGCAGCCGCTTCGAGGGCCTGGCCGCGCATGGCGGCCGGCGTCGAGGCCCAGGCCGAAGCGCAGGCGACGGCCGACTGCAGTGCGCGCTCGATGTCCTCCAGGCTGGCCTCCTGCACGCTGCCGACGAGGTCGCGATGGTCAGCCGGGTTCAGCGCGGGTTGTGCACGGCCGGAATCGGCTTCTGATTCATCGCCTGCCGCCAGCATCGGCCCGGCCGACCACGCCGTCCCGGCGCTTGCCTGCATCGCCGCGAGCAGGCTCGCGAGCTGCGCGTCGTTCGCCAGGTCCAGCCCGCGCGAATTCGCACGGGCCGTGCCGTACAGCTCGCGCGGCAGCGGGATCGCCGGGTGCGGCAGGCCGAGCGCGCCCTCCTCCACCGCCCGCTGTTCGATCGCCTGCACGGGATCCTGCACCAGCGCAGCGAGCGGGATCGTGTGGTCGGCGATGCGGTTGACGAAGGAAGTGTTGGCGCCGTTTTCGAGCAGGCGGCGCACCAGGTAGGCGAGCAAGGTCTCGTGCGTGCCGACCGGTGCGTAGATGCGGCAGGGCCGGCCGAGCTTGCCGGCCTCGACCGAGCCGACCACCTGCTCGTACAGCGGCTCGCCCATGCCGTGCAGGCACTGGAATTCGTATTGCCCGGGCGTGTAGCGTGCCGGGTCGGCCAGGATGTAGATGGCGGCCAGCGTGTGCGCGTTGTGCGTCGCGAACTGCGGGTAGACCGCGTCCGGCGCGGCCAGCAGCTTGCGCGCGCAGGCGATGTACGACACGTCGGTGTAGGGCTTGCGGGTGTAGACCGGGTAGCCGTCCAGCCCGTCGATCTGTGCGCGCTTGATCTCGCTGTCCCAGTAGGCGCCCTTCACCAGGCGCACCATCAGCCGGTGGCCGCTGCGCCGCGCCAGGTCGATGACGAAGTCGATCACGAAGGGGCAGCGCTTCTGGTAGGCCTGGATGACGAAGCCGATGCCGCACCAGCCGGCCAGCGCCGGCTCGAAGCAGAGCCGCTCCAGCAGGTCGAGCGAGAGCTCAAGCCGGTCGGCTTCTTCGGCATCGATGTTCAGGCCGATGTCGTAGCCCTTCGCAAGCGCGGCGAGGCCGAGCACGCGCGGATAGAGCTCGTCCATCACGCGGGTGTATTGCGCGCGGCTGTAGCGCGGGTGCAGCGCCGAGAGCTTGATCGAGATGCCCGGGCCGTCGTAGACGCCGCGGCCGCCCGAGGCCTTGCCGATCGCGTGGATCGCCCGCTCGTAGTCGCGCAGGTAGCGCTCGGCGTCATGCGCCGTCAGCGCCGCTTCGCCGAGCATGTCGTAAGAATGGCGAAACCCCTGAGCCTCCATCGCGCGGGCGTTGGCCAGCGCTTCGGCGATCGTCTCGCCGGTCACGAACTGCTCGCCCATCATGCGCATCGCCATGTCGACGCCCTTGCGGATCAGCGGCTCGCCGCCCTTGCCGATCAGCCGGCCGAGCGCGGAAGACAGGCCGCTCTCGCTGTGCGTCGCGACCAGCTTGCCGGTCAGCAGCAGGCCCCAGGTGGCGGCGTTGACGAAGAGCGACGGGCTCTTGCCCAGGTGCGCATGCCATTGGCCGTGGGCGATCTTGTCGCGGATCAGCGCATCGCGCGTCGCGTGGTCCGGGATGCGCAGCAGCGCCTCGGCCAGGCACATCAGCGCGACCCCTTCCTGCGACGACAGCGCGAATTCTTGCAGCAGGCCCTGCACGATGCCGGCGCGGCCGGCCGAGGCCTTGCGCTGGCGCAAGGTGCCGGCGATGCGCTGCGCCAGCGCATCGGTCGCCTCGGCCTGCCCGGGTGCGAGGCGTGCCTGTTCGAGCAGCGGCGCCACCGCCTGCGGCTCCGGCATGCGCCAGGCCGCGGTGATCGCCGCGCGCAAGGGCGTGGGCGGCGCGAGGCCTGGCGTGAAGGCGGTGAACGGCGGGTGCGGGTGGTCGTCGGTGGTCATGGCGGATTCCGGTGTCGGGTGGCTTGCACCGGATGATTCACGAGCGGCGGCCGAATTACTGTTCGAAATGAGCCCGTCGCCCAGGATAAAAAACGGCAGCCACCGCGCAGTCCGAAGACCTTGGCAGCGGCATCGCATCCAGCATCCGCGGCCACAGCAGGTTCCAGGCCGGCCAGTCATGCCCGCCTTCGGCCGTAAAGACTCTTGACGGCGGCAGCGCCGCGGCGAGCAGCTGCTCGCTGTAGAGAAAGCGGTCATCGAGCCCGTAGCCGAGGAACAGCGGCGGTCGATCGACTGCACTTTGCAGCTTCAGCCAGCGCCACAGGATCAGGTCGATCTCACCCGGCTGCGGGCGCGCCGCCGGCGCAGTCCACTGCGCCAGGCCGCCGGCCGCGTTGATCTGTTGCGCGATCTGGCGCGAACCGAGGTAAGGCGCCAGGGCCACGACGCCGTCGACATCCTGCGGGTTCGCCTCGGCGTAGATCATCGCGCCGAAGCCGCCGATCGAGATGCCGGCGAGCCAGAGATGGCGATAGCCCCGGGCATGCGCAGGCTCGACGACGTCCGCCTTGAGCCGCTCGAGGATCGAACGGTCGGCGTAGTAGCCGACATGGGCGTCGACCAGCAGCACGTCGGCGGCGATCCGGCGTTCGTGCACCGCGCGCACCAAGCCTTCGCGCCGGAACTCCTCCGGCATCGACCACGAACCCGGCAGCAGCACCAGCAAGGTATCGGGCCGCGCGGCGCAAGGCGCCGCTTCGGCAAGCGTGCGCATCGGCACCGTCACCGGCCGCCACAGGCCGCAGCCGCCGATCGGCGCCAATGCAGCCAGCGCCGCGAGGCGCAGCCACCGGCGTCTCGGCGGCACGGTCGCCACGTCAAGCCACCCGCGGCCCGACACGGCGCGAGGTCATTTGGCCGCGGCGGCGCGCGGCGGCCCCATCGCTGCCACGGCAGCGTCCTGCGGCACCCCCGCCGCCGGCACGGGCTGCCCCGGCGATGAAGCCGCCTCCTCGTCGTCGCGCAGCGCCTCCTTGACGTTGCGCCGGCGCCAGGCCCAGGTCTTGAACGCCTCCGGCAGCATGCCGATGCAATTGCAGTAGTAGATGAACTTGAAGCCCAGCATGCGCGGGCCGACCGGCGTGTTGCGGAACAGGTCGCCGGCGAGGATCGACAGCAGCGCCTCCTGCATGCGCCAGACGTTCCTCGGATGCATGAAGACCTTGCGGATCGCCGGCGAGGTGATGCGGTAGATGAACCACGAGAACATCTTCGGCCCGCGTTTCATCACCTTCTCGAAGCGGCGGAAGCCGGCTTCGGCCAGCGCGGTCTCGCCCTTCAGCCAGTGGTCGACCGCGGCGGTGCTTTCGAACGCGCTGTTCATCGCGAGGTACACGCCGGACGAGAACATCGGATCGACGAAGGCATAGGCGTCGCCGATCATCACGAAGCGGTCGCCGCGGCAGAAGGCGGAGTCGTAGGCGTAGTTGCCGGTCGAGGTGGCCGGCGCCATCAGGGTCGCGTCCTTCAGGCGCTCGGCGAGCTTGGGCGCAAGCGCGATCGTCTCCATCAGGAACTGGCTCAGGTCGCTGCCCTTGCGGTTCTTGAAGTAGCCCGGGTGCGCGACCGCGCCGACGCTGGTGCTGCCGTCGCGCAGCGGGATGAACCAGAACCAGCCGTGCTCGAACCAGTACAACGTGATGCTGCCCTCCAAGCGCCCCGGCGTGCGCCGCGCATTCTCGAAGTGGCCGAACAAGGCGGCGCTGGCATGTTTGCGGTTGCGCCGTTTGGCATCGAACTGGTTCGACAGCAAGGTGTCGCGGCCGCTCGCATCGATCACGAAACGCGGCCGCCACAGCGTCTCGACGCCGCCCTCGCCGATGGCCTTGACCAGCGCGCGCCGGTCCCCGCCCTCGCCGGCATTCATGTCGACCGCGGTCACGCGCACGCCTTCGAAGGTGCGCGCACCGCGCTTGCCGGCATGGCGGAACAGCAGCTCGTCGAACTCGGAGCGCCTGACGTGCACCGCATACGGGAAGGACTTGTCCATCGCCTCGGCGAACAGGAAGCGGCTGGTGTGATCGTGCCAGGGCGAGACGAACTCGGCGCCATGCTTGACGATGCCGATCGCCTCGACCTCGCTGCGCAGGTCGAGGCGGTCGAACAAGGGCATGTTCATCGGCAGCAGCGATTCGCCGATGTGAAAGCGCGGATGGCGCGCCTTCTCGAGCAGCACGACATGATGGCCCTGGAACGCGAGCAGGGCCGCCGCGGTCGAGCCGGCCGGGCCGCCGCCGATCACCACCACGTCTGGCTCGTTGCCCTCGAACGGCTCGGCGCGCAGCAGCGCTGGATCCAGGTCGGCCTTCATATGACGAGCAACTCCTCAGTGATCGGCGAGTGCCCGCGGGACACGTTTGATGGCAGATTCTATCGGCGTGTTTCGTGCGATGAACGGACTGCGCGGCCAGGCACCGGCCTTGAAAGGCTGTACGTTCATCCAGTATTCTTGCTGCGTGCAAACGTCCCTTTTTGCTGCCGACATCGAGGCGCCCTTCCCGCCCGGCATGCGCTTCGTGCCCGAGTTCCTCGACGAGGCGCAAGAGGCCCGGCTGCTGGCGCTGATCGAGGGCCTCGACCTCGCCGAGGCGCGCTACAAGCAGTACACCGCGCGCCGGCGCGTCGCGGGCTTCGGCGGCCGCTTCGACTACAGCACGCAGCGGCTCGAGCCGGCGCCGGAGATTCCGCCCGCCTTCTGGCCGCTGCGCGAACGCATCGCCGCATGGCTGTCGGTCGACCCGCTGTGTTTCCAGCACATGATGGTCGCCGAATACCGCCCCGGCACGCCGCTCGGCTGGCATCGCGACGTGCCCGAGTTCGAGTCGATCGTCGGCATCTCGCTGCAGGGCCATGCCCGCATGCGCTTGCGCCCCTACCCACCGTCCCCCGGCCGCTCCGCCGAGACGCGGCAGCTCGACCTGCCGCCGCGCTCGGCCTACGTGCTGGAAGGCGAGACCCGCTGGGGCTGGCAGCACTGCATCGATGCGACGCGCGAGCTGCGCTATTCGATCACTTTGCGCACGATGCGCGGCACGGCGCTGTTGCTGCAGCGCCGGGCGGTCAATCGGGCGCAGGTGTTGCGATCGCATCCGGGCGATCACGCACCGGCACCGCACCGGCCTCGATGAAGATGCGCTTGATCATCGGATAACGCTCGCGCACCTGCCGCTCGACCGCGGCGATGGCCACGGCGGCATCGGCCGCGGCGGTACCGTCGTCGAAGTCGAGGTCCATCGTCAGCAGCACGTCGTCGGGCCCGACGTACATCGACAGCACCCTGCCGACATCGCGCACGCCGGGCTCCGCCAGCGCGATCGCGCGAATCGCCCGCGCGGTTTCGGGCTGGACGCCTTCGCCGATCAGCAGGCCGCGCGAAGCCCCGATCAGCACCACGGCCACGCCGGCGAGCAGCAAGCCGATCACGACCGAGGCCGCGCCGTCGATCCACGGCAGATCGAGGCGATGACTCAGCGCGATGCCGGCCGCGGCCACCGCGAGGCCGGCCAGCGCGGCCGAATCCTCGGCCAGCACGGTGTAGGTGCTCGGGTCCTTGCTGAGGCGCAGCGCCTGCCAGAAGCGCCGCGGGCCGGCCTCGCGCAGGAACTGGCGCAGCGCGATCACGAAGCTCGAGCCCTCGAACAGCGCCGCGGCGCCGAGCACGATGTAGTTCCACATCGGGTCGCGCAGCGGCTCGGGGTGCCGGATGTGCTGCACGCCTTCGAAGAACGACACGCCGCCGCCGAGCCCGAAGATCAGCACTGCGACGATCAGGCTCCAGAAGTACAGCTCCTTGCCGTGGCCGAACGGATGTTCCGCGGTCGCCGGCCGCCGGCTCAGCTTCAGCCCGACGAGCAGCAACAGGCCGTTGAAAGTATCGACCGACGAGTGGATGCCTTCCGACAGCATCGCCGAGCTGCCGGTGATGCCGGCGACGACGAACTTGGTGACCGCGATGCCCACGTTGGCCGCCAGGGCGCCATAGATTGCTGCTTTGGACTCGGCCATCGCAGCAGCCTATCAAAGCGCGGCGCGCACGCCGGCAAGGGCCGCACTCAGCCGCCGGATGGCGCGCCCCGAGCAGCGGCGGTCGCACGCGCCAGCAGCCGCAGATCGTCTTGCAGCAAGGCCAGCGGCCCGGCGAGAAGGAACGCCGGCTGGGCCGGCTCGGAGGTATCGCAGATGCAGGCGCGCAGGCGCCGGCCAGCGGCCGCCAAGACGCCAAGCGCTTCCTTGCTCGTGCTGCCGGCGCCCTCGGCCGCCGCATCCAGGCCGTCGGCCAGGCCCTGCAGCGCATGCAGCGCCGCATCGCGCGCCTCGTCCCACAGCGGCTCGTGCTGGCGCTGCGGCATCGAATCGAGGAGGCGCGCCAGCAGCCCCGCATCCTGCGCGATGCGCATCATCAGCCGCGCGATGCGTGCGTGGCGGCCGCGATGATGCTGCGCCGTGGCTGCGCCACCGCGTCGCCGCTCGAGCAGCACCGTCTCGCGATCCGCATCCGCCGCGAGCACGGCCAGGCCTCGCAGCGCCGCGCGCAAAGCCGTGGCAGCCGTCTCTCCATCCTCGGCAGGTGAGTCCGCGGGCGCAGGCTTCAGTCGCAACGCGAGGCGCCGCAGCAGCGCCGCGCAATCGCGGTCGAAGCGCGCCGCGGCCCGCGCCCGGCGCGACAGCAGCGAAACGCTCAGGCCGGTGACGACGCCGATCGTGATCTCCGCGACCCGCAGGCCGGCGACGCCCCAGGCCGAATGCCCCGCGATGCCGCCGCCCGAGAGCACGATCAACGCGGCGATCGGCGCGCTGCGCAGGCCGGGCACGACTGCGCTGCCGAACGCAAGCACGGCGACGACCGCCAGGGTCGCGTCCGTCGTCCCGAGGCCCAGATGCCGCAGCCAGACGCCGCCCAGCCCGAACAGCGTGCCGACGACGGTGCCTTTCACCCGATCCCAGCCGGCGCCCAGCGTGGCGCCGGTGTTCGGCCGCAGCACGATCAGCGCACTCATGACGGCCCAGAAACCCTCCGGCAAACCGAGCAGTACCGAGACCAGATAGGCGATCACTACCGCCGTGGCAAGCTGCAGCCCATGCCGGCCCGATGCTTCATCCAAGGTCAGCGCGCCGAACCAGCGCGGCAAGAGGCGAACCGCGTTCATCGCGCGACGAGCCGGCCGGCCTTCGCCGGCACCGGCGCATCGGCCAGCGCATCGCCGACGCGGTCGAGCAGTGCACAAGCCTGCAACAGCAGCGCCTGTTCGTCGGGCGACAAGGCCGCGTCGATCGCGACGAGCAGCGAGGCTTCGCGGCGATGCACGTCGGCCGTCAGCTGGCGAACGCCCAGCGGCGTCAGCGACAGGCTCGAGCGGCGGCCATCGGCCGGATCGGCCTCGCGCTTCAGCCAGCCGTCGGCCTCCAACTCGGCGATCAGCCGGCTCAGCGACTGCAGCCTCACCCGCTCGCGGCTCGCCAGCTCGGTCGGCGTCAGCGGCTCCTGGTGCAGCCGCGCCAGCACGCTCAGCTTGGCCACGCTGATGCTGGTTTCGGGCAGCGCCGAGCGCAGGCGGCGCGTCAGCGCAGAGACGGCGGCGCGCAGGCGCAAGGCGCAATGGCGGGCATCGGTCGGTGGTGCGGTCATTGCGAGATCATAAGACAAATCTTACTAACTGGAAGGCGCCATCGTGACATCGTCCCAGACAGCTCCGTGGTGGCAGGCCGCGGTGATCTACCAGGTCTATCCACGCTCCTTCGCCGACAGCGACGGCGACGGCATCGGCGACCTGCCGGGCCTGATCGACCGGCTGCCGGCCATCGCCTCGCTCGGTGTCGACGGCCTCTGGCTCACGCCCTTCCAACCCTCGCCGCAGGTCGACCAGGGCTACGACGTCAGCGACTATTGCGACGTTGATCCGACCTTCGGCACGCTCGCCGATTTCGATCGCCTGCTCGCCCATGCCCACGCGCTCGGCCTTCGCATCCTGGTCGACCTGGTGCCGAACCATTGTTCGTCGCAGCATCCGCTGTTCCGCCAGGCGATCAGCGCCGGGCCGGGGTCGGCCTCGCGCGACTGGTTCCATTTCGCCGACGGCCGCGGCGAAAACGGCGAGCTGCCGCCGAACAACTGGCGCAGCGTCTTCGGCGGCCTGGCCTGGGATCGCGCGGCCCCGGGCTCGCAGACCGACCGCCAGTGGTACCTGCATCTGTTCTCTGCCGGCCAGCCGGACTGGAACTGGCGCAACCCGGCCGTCGGCGACCTGTTCGAGGAGGTGCTGCGCTTCTGGTTCGACCGTGGCGCCGACGGCGTGCGCATCGACGTCGCCCACGGTCTCTACAAGGCCGAGGGGCTGCCGGACACCGCCTTCAGCGGCGGCGTGATCGACGGGCTGCGCTCGAATCCCCAGGTCTCGGACCAGGAGCCGGTGCACACCGTCTACAGGCGCTGGCGCCGCCTGGCCGATGGCTACGAACCGAAGCGCCTGCTGGTCGGCGAAGTCAACCTCGAACCGCGCCGCGCCTGGCGCTACACGCGGCCGGACGAGCTGCACCAGGCCTTCGCGTTCGCCTTCGTGCATCTGGGCTGGAACGCCGAGGCCTGGGCCGCGGTCGGCACCGAGCTGGAGCGGACGCGGCAGCTGAGCGGCGTGCCGCCGACCTGGGCGCTGGAGAACCACGACATCGTGCGCACCGTGACCCGCTTCGGCGGCGGCGAGCGAGGCCGTGCGCGCGCCCGCGCCGCGCTGCTGGCGATGCTCGGCTTGCCGGGCCCCGCCTACCTCTACCAGGGCCAGGAGCTGGGGCTGCCCGAGGTCGACGTGCCGGAAGCCGCGCGTGTCGATCCGGCCTGGCGCCGCGGCGGCCTGTGCCGCGATGGCGCCCGCGTGCCGCTGCCGTGGACCGTCGATGCAGCCGGCGCGCACGGCTTCTCGCCGCCGGGCGCGACGCAGGCGCCATGGCTGCCGGTCCCCGCGGACTGGGGCGATCATGCGATGGAGCGCCAGCGCGGCGATGCCGGTTCGGCGCGGCAGCTCGCCGTCTCCGCGCTGCGCTTGCGCAAGGACCTGCTGCGCACCGGCGTGTTCCGTGCCGACGACGGCGCGCAATGGCGCGTCGACGAAGGCGGCTGCCTGATCTGCCGGCGCAGCGGCGGCGTGACGGTGGCCGTGGCGATGGGCGACGTGCCGGTGCGCTTGCCGCCGGGCGAATTGCTGATCTGCTCGCGGCCCGCGCAAGAGCCCGGCTGGCTCGCGCCGGATACCGCGGCCTGGCTGCTGGGAGGCTGAAGCCAAGGTCCGCCGCCCTGCGCCCGAACCCGGTCGCGCCGGTCACAATTTGCCCAAGATGCCCCACGGCCGGCCAACGCCCCGGTCAACCGCCACCGCGCCATGGACAAACACTACCTGACCCCGCTGTTCTCGCCCGAGTCGATCGTCGTCTTCGCCGGCTCCTCGGAGGGTTCGGCGGGCCGCACGCCGCACGGCGAGAGCCTGTACCGGGCGCTGCGCGCACAACGCTATGACGGCCAGCTGCGCTTTCTCGACCTGCACGCCAGCGGCACGCTGGCCGACCTGGCGCAGACCCGCGCCGACCTGGCCCTCATCGCGCTGCCCGCCTCCGACGTGCCGGCGGCGCTGGAGCTGGCCGGCCGCATCGGCTGCCGCTCGGCGCTGGTCATCTCCAGCGGCATCGGCAGCGACAAGGCGGCCGAGCTGAAGAAGATCGCGCAGCGCGAAGGCATTGCGCTGCTCGGCCCGAACTCGCTCGGCTTGCAGCGCCCGCCGTTGCAACTGAATGCCAGCGTGATCGGCCCGCTCGCGAAGACCGGCTCGCTCGCCCTGGTCTCGCAATCGGGCGCGCTGACCGCTTCGGTGCTCGACTGGGCGAGCAACAACGCGGTTGGCTTCTCCGCGGTGATCTCGCTCGGGCCGCAGACCGCGGTCGACATCGCGCAGGCGCTCGACTACCTGGCCAACGATTCGCGCACGCACAGCATCGTCGTCTACCTCGAAGGCATCTCGAGCGCGCGCCGCTTCATGAGCGCGCTGCGCTCGGCCGCCAAGGTCAAGCCGGTGGTGGTGCTGAAAGCCGGGCGCAAGCCGGCGGGCAACCAGGCGGCGCAGACGCACAGCGGCGCCATCGTCGGCAGCGACGACGTCTTCGATGCGGCCTTGCGCCGCGCCGGCGCGGTGCGCGTGCGCTCCTTCGTCGAACTCTTCTCGGCGGCGAAGTGCCTGGCCTCGCGCTACCGGCCGGTCGGAAAGCGCCTCGCCATCGTCACCAACGGCGGCGGCCCGGGCGTGCTCGCGGCCGACTGGGTCAACGAGATCCTGCTGAGTCTCGGCACCTTGTCGCCCGAGTCGGTCGCGGCGCTGAAGCCGCTGCTGCCGCCGCTCGCATCGATGTCGGACCTGATCGATCTGTCGGAAGACGCCGGCCCGGAACACTACGGCGCGGCGATCCGCGCCGCCGGCAGCGACCGCGGCATCGACGGCGTGCTGGCGATCTATTCGCCGAAGACCGGCTGCGACGGCGCTGCGGTGGCACGCACTCTTGCCGAGATCAAGCCGGCCTTGAGCAAGCCGCTGCTCGCCTGCTGGATGGGCGACGCCTCGGTGGGCGCGGCGCGCGATCGGCTCAACGAGGCCGCGATCCCGAACTTCCGCACGCCGGAGGCGGCAGTCGGCGCCTTCGGCAACATCGCATCGTTCTACCAGAACCAGCAGATGCTGCAGCAGACGCCGCACCCGCTCTCGGCCCTCGCGAAGCCCGACATCGAAGGCGCGCGGCTGGTGATCGAGAGCGTGCTCGCCGAACGCCGCAAGGTGCTGACCGAGATGGAGTCGAAGACGCTGCTGTCGGCCTTCCACATCCCGGTGACGAAGACGATTGGCGCGCGCAGTGCCAATGAAGCGATGATGATCGCGACGCAACTGGGATTCCCGGTCGCGCTGAAGATCGACTCGCCGGACATCAGCCACAAGTCCGACGTGCAAGGTGTCGCACTCAACATCATGAACGGCACCGGCGCGCGCGACACCTACAACGACATGGTCGAGCGGGTGAAGCAGCTGATGCCGCAGGCGCGCATCAACGGCGTGACCGTGCAGAAGATGGCGCGCGCGCGGCGCGGCCGCGAAGTGCACGTCGGCTTGACGACCGATGACCCGTTCGGCCCGGTGATCGTCTTCGGCGCCGGCGGCACGATGATCGAGCTGATCGACGACCGGGCGATGGAATTGCCGCCGCTGAATCAATTCCTCGCGCGGCACCTGATCGAACGCTCGCGAGTCGCGGAAACGCTGGGCGAGTGGCGCGGCGCCAGCGCGGTGGACCGGGAGGCGCTCGAACAGCTGCTGCTGCGTGTCTCGGAAATGGTCTGCGCGCTGCCGCAGTTGCGCGAGATGGACATCAATCCGATCATCGTCGACGAGTCCGGCGCAATCGCGGTGGATGCGCGCATCGTCATCGACAACGCGGGCCAGTCCCTCGGCGGGCACGCCGACAACTACGCCCACCTCGCGATCCTGCCCTACCCGACGCGCTACGAACACCTGTGGCCGCTGCGCGGCGGCGGCGAATACACGATCCGGCCGATCCATCCGGACGACGCGGACATGCTGCAGGATCTGGTGCAGAAGCTCTCGCCGGAGAGCCGCTACTTCCGCTTCGTCTCCTACATGACCGAGCTGCCGCCGTCGATGCTGGCGCAGTTCACCCTGATCGACTACGACCGCGAGATGGCCCTGGTCGCGGTGATCAAGGAACGCCATAACGCCGACGACGGCGCGGTCAGCGAGACCGAGCGCATCGTCGGCGTATCGCGCTACATCACCAATCCGGACCAGTCGAGCTGCGAGTTCTCGCTGGTGGTCGCCGACGGCTACAGCGGCAAGGGGCTGGGCACGCGCCTGATGGAAAGCATCATGGAGGTGGCGCGCGACAAGGGACTGGCCGAGATGGAGGGCCTGGTGCTGGTCAACAATGCCGGCATGCTGAAGCTGATGAAGAGCCTGGGCTTCGGCATCAAGGCCTTCGCCGAGGATCGGGATTTCAGGTTGGTGAGCAGAGCGTTGTAAGCCGGCGCGCCGGCGCGCCTCTCCCTTGCCGTCGCTGTACGATGCTTCTTCAACCGCCCTCGAGAAATGGCCGAGTGCCATGAGCGATGCCGAACACAAGCAACGACTTGCAGCGATTCTCGCGGCCGACGTGGCGGGCTACTCGCGCCTGATGTCGCTGGATGAGCATGCGACGGTCGCTGCGCTGGACACCGCGCGCAAGTTGTTCCGGAAGCACGTCGAATCAAGTCAGGGCCGGGTGATCGACATGGCCGGCGACTCGGTGCTGGCGGTGTTCGAGACGGCCACCGGAGCGGTATCGGCGGCGCTCGCTGTTCAAGCGGAACTCGGCAAGCTTGGTGCCGACTTGCCCGAAGTCAGCCGCATGCGCTTTCGCATCGGCATGCACCTGGGCGATGTGATCGAGAAGGCCGACGGCACGGTGTATGGCGACGGCGTCAACATCGCGGCGCGGCTGGAGAGCCTGGCTGATCCGGGTGGCGTGACGGTGTCCGAATCGATTCGCGCCGCGGTCAAAGGCAAGGTCCATGCCGAGTTCGAGGACCGGGGAGAGCAGCAGGTCAAGAACATCGCGGATCCGGTGCGCGCGTATGCAGTCAAGGCCGTGGCCGATACGCTGCTGGCCATCACCGGGGTGGATGTTTCCCAGCCGGTGGCCGGCTTCGACAGCCGGCCGGCAATCGCGGTGCTGCCGTTCGCCAACCTGACGGGAGACCGCGACCAAGAATACTTCGCCGACGGCCTGGCCGAGGACATCCTGACCCGGTTGGCGATGCAGCGCTGGCTGCCGGTGATCGCGCGCGACTCGAGCTTCGCCCACAGGGGGCGCAGCATCGACGTGAGGGCGGTCGGCCGCATGCTCGGTGCGCGCTATGTGCTCGAGGGCAGCGTGCGCAAGGACGGAAACCGGGTGCGCGTGACGGGTCAGCTGATCGACGCGACAACCGGGCACCACATCTGGGCCGAACGCTACGACCGGGTGCTTGAAGACTTGTTCGCCATCCAGGATGAGCTGACCGACGGCATCGTCGGGGCGCTCCAAACCGCCGTGTTGCGAGTGGAGGGCGAGCGCGCACGCCGCAAGCCGCCGGGCAACCTGGATGCGTGGGACGCCGGCATCCGCGGCTGGTGGCACTTCCGGCGATGTACGCGCGAGGACTTCGCCGCCGCAATGCCGCTGTTTCGCCGCTCCCTGGAGCTGGACGCGAGCCAGGCAGGGCCGCATGCCGGCATCGCGATGTTGCGCCTGTGCGAGGCGGGTTTCCTCTGGACGGCGAAGCCATGGGACGCCCTTGCCGAGGCCATGGCGAGCGCTCGCGCCGCTCTCGCGGCGGATCCGCTCGATTCGTTGGCGTACGCGGCGCTGGGTTTGGTGCTTGCTTCTTCGGGAAGGCATGACGAAGCGCTTGCCATGTGCAGCAAGGGGGTTGAACTCAACCCAAGCCTTGCGTTCGGACACCAAGTTCTTTGCTCTACGCGCATGTACCTTGGCGAGCCGGAGGCAGCCATCAAAGCCATAGAAACCGCCATACGCATCAGCCCGAACGATGTGGTGCTGCCCCTTCGGCTCTCGCTCCTGTCGGAGGGGCACTACCTGGCGCGCAACTATGAGAAGGCAGCAGAGGTCGCGAGCCTTGCCGTGCAGCGCGGCCCGAACTATTCGACTGGGTGGCGCTGCCTTGCCAATGCGCTCGGTCAGCTCGGAAGGCTGGACCAGGCGCGCGAGGCGCTCGAGCAGTTCCTCAAGCGGACGCCGGGCTTCAGCTCCGAGCAGGTGGCCCGTTCGTTGATGCCCTTTCGCGACGAAGCGGTGTTCCAGCACTGCCTCGAGGGCATTCGCAAGGCGGGCTGGAAAGCTTGATGTCGATCCGCGCTTCGGACCGGCCTCCCGCGCTGACCTCGAAGGGCGTGCCTTTGAGTCTCTCAGCGCGGCACATCTACGGCGACGATGCGCTGCGCACCGCCCGCACAGGCATTCGCCTCGACGCAGGCCGCGGCCTGCTGCCAGTCCCGGCCGAGCACCACCCGCACGTCGCTGCGCATCGGCGATGCGGGCACCAGACTCGGATTCAGCACCTCGGGCATCGCATCCGCCACGCGCCGGGCCGCCTGCTCCTGCCCGGGGCCGTACATCACGACCGTCAGCGGCTGCTGGAACGGCGGCTGGTTGCTCAGGCGGCCGACGGGCAGCCCGCGCGCGTTCAGCCATCGGGCCAGCCGGAACGCGGCACCGCGGACGCCGTTGCCA
>Ga0105239_10000573_pt1 | contig 52624 bp, 46 predicted proteins | sample KBSC44metaG_FD_92761 | JGI IMG/M metagenome (GOLD analysis project Ga0105239, IMG submission 92761) | Corn rhizosphere microbial communities from Kellogg Biological Station, Michigan, USA - KBS C4-4 metaG | ecosystem: Host-associated > Plants > Roots > Rhizosphere > Soil | place: Michigan, USA...
AGATGGATTGCTTTTGCCTTCCCGCTGGGAAAAGGAATCGACTCAACGGGGCAACATTTCCACGGTGTGGCTCGTCCACACCTCCACCTTTGCCAAACCCAGAGGATAATGGTACACGACATACGAGTTAAGTTCACAGCCCGTGGACGTTCAGGCTCGACCAACAAAAAGGTCACGAGGCACCAGCCACATCGTGGCGCGGTCCCGTTGTTGGTGTTCAAGTTTAGCTTTGTTGTGGTACATCCACATAACCCCCTTCCCACTCGGTTGGTTTCTCACTGTAAAGCCGCGACGGCCGAGAACAAACGGCCGCTGCGCCTCTGGTACTCTCTACTCTCTATTCTCTCCTATTATCTCCATCCCATCGGAACGGCCTCTCTCCGACATCTGGATTTAAGAAAGACACACTTCGGAAGGTCATTGTGGTGGCTCCAAAAGTATCTGCTGCCAATCGACTAGACTGGTGGCCATCGAGACTGACAATCAACACCAAGTGAGCCAGCTGGGAAGACCGATGGCGTATCCTTCATCTGCTGAAACCGTCATATCAACGACGGATGCCTCCACTCTCTCTTCGAACAAAGACGGTCCCGTGGCTTAATGTCTTGCTAATGAAAGACAACCACCCAGTCTATGCTAGGCAATTCGTCTCACAAGGGAGGCTCATGACAATCACCTCACCAATGGTAACGGTGACCACGGAAAACCATCAGAAGTATGTTTCTGAATTTAGCAACCTAAAACCCACGCATGAGAGAAGCCCATCATGGCTGAGCGAAGTTCAGCTCGTTGTCGTCCATGTCATCCTCCCTCTCTTCTTCAACTTCCATCTCGTTCACCTCCAAATCCATGCCAAGTCCCATATGCTCCCAAAACCCGGCCGCGAAATCCTGGCCCGTGATTGGGCTCAATGCGGAAGCTGGTGGCATAGAAGCCACAGGTTGCTGATAACCGGAGTCTGAAACAGGAGGAAACACCTGTTCAGATGAACTTCCCTGCGGGTCTCGTTGGCCTAGAAATGATGCGCCTAGCATCGCACCACCGCTGCCCCTGGTACTCTCCCCTTGATTAGCACTTCGAAGACCGCCCCCTGAAGCACCGCCTGTGAGCACACCAAGGAATTCCGATCTCTTACCAACAAGGACCTGAACATATCTATCCATTGTCCGTCGGTCGTACACAAACCTCTCCAATAAACTCTGTACAGCCTCCCAGTCGGCGATGCCGAGTCGTTGTAGCACCATTGAGAAATGCACGCTAAACCATCTTATATGCAAGAGACTAGCAGGTGCAGAAGTGGAATGTGCACGTGCACCTCCGTATGGAACCGGATTCCCCGCTGTCGAGAGCAACAGTTGCTCATTTATTTCCTCTACTACCGCTCCAGCGAAGAAGAGGAATAGTAGGGTTTCGGTAGGAACCCGGATCATATCTCCTGATTGGACTCTTCTCTGCTCTCCCATTAGTGTCATCATCAATGTCAAGCGGTTCCGGAGATGATGGAACGGGATATATGTAATGCAGTGGTTCTGCATACTGCAACGCATGATCAATTGAAAAGTATAGCTTGTCGCTAGGAGTATGCAACTTGGGAGTACCACTCGGAGATGCAAATCTAAGGGGATGGTGGATGGCTCTAGCGGCTCGCTTTCCAGCATGTCCATATACAGATTGGCGCAACGACCTGTTAATGCATAATGCCGGAGTGCAAGCCACCTGTAAATGGGGTCCGCGGATGCGACGCCTTCACTTTCGGTGAGCCGCGCCGCAAGATCGCAAGCACATATCGCCTCGCGTTGTAAGTTGACCAAACCCTCGAGCTGGATCATGGGATCTTCCGTGTCTGGACCATTGACTGCCTCCGTGAATATTAATAGGTCCCAATCACTCTGTGTGTAGTCAGAGGGGTCAAAGTCAAAGGAACCGTCAAATGGCCTGAGAGTCTCTTCGTCGTGCCATGATCCCGGCCCCCAGAAGTCGATATCCAACGAAGGTCGTTTTGGCTTGTGGGTGGTCATGATGGTGTCACACACGATTAGGAGAGATTTGAGTACTGGATGCACGCTATCAAGGCCATGCTCGAGAGTGTTAAGGATGCGAGCGCTTGCGACACGGTGCACACTGCTTGCATCAAAATCTCCACAGTGAAAGCTGAATGTCGTCGACTGGTGAATCATACCCAAGGCCTCTTCACCACTCACACCTGGCATTGCAAGCCGCGACCTTGTGAATTCCAAGCACTTGCCATGATGGTGCATTCCTCTAGCCCAAAGGACTGGTGTAACTGCCGAGGTGGGGAGATAGTTGGTGATGAAACTGAGGGTGCCAGCAAATAATCCATGCAGCATTGCGGGGCTTGAGACCACTGAAGTGCGTATCCAGTCATCGACGAGCTGCGGGACTTCATGCGTTGGGTTCAAGTATATCGCAGCAGGCCACAAATTCGACAGGTACGCAAGCCGCCAGAACTGGAGCAGCGAATTGAAGAAGGAAGAAATTGGAAGAGCTGCGGCCGAAAATGGATCTGGCGACATGGTGCCTAGTGGTGTCGTAGGCCCCGAACCTATAGCGTGGTGCGTTATAGATGCAAGGAGGTGCGCTTGCAGAGGACTCGTGCTGGTTATTCCTATTACTTCCACCCGAGGCTGGCTTGTCGAGGCTGAGGAGGTTCGAGCCGCTTGAAGCCGTCTAGAATTGCTTCGAGATGTCGTCGGACGAGACTCGCTCATGGATGGCCTCTGAGACTTCGACACAGGGCTTCTAGCCCCAGCTGGCTGAGCTCGACCCATTGTTCCATGTCCGGGGGCCTCTGTTGCTTGTTCCTGGTCGGGTTCTTCTCCTTCCTTGTTGCGAATAGATACAACACCCGCGGCTGTCTTGTCATTCACAGCCTTCTCTGCCTCCGCCTTACTTGGCTTCCTTGATCGGCGCGCAATTTGCATAGCATGGCTTCTGACCGCAAAGACCTCGTCTCTTTGTCGAGACCGAAGGTTCGTGGCATTCTTATTGACAAATAGAAACGGACCAGTATACGTTGGAGGCCGTGTTGATGTTTGTGGTGGATCACTCGAGTCCGTACCCTGCTCTTCTTGGTCTGCCATGAATGTCTCTTTTGTCTAGGCAGATGCAATGTTTGAAATTCCTTATCGGGATTAATAGGGACAATTTGACATAGATGTGTCTACACGAGAGTGGCGATTGTTGTGTCATCACTTACATTATACGGTGTCTGATCTCCCAGTTCGACCATTATATATATGTCCTAGAGTCTAGTGGTGCAATCGAAAAAAACGAATTTGCATATGCTCTCGCGTGGATTACCGGCGAGTACCTAGGCTGACATGATACTTCTCAATGGAGATACGGAAGTAGATTCGACAGAGAGAGCCACGTTTTGCTTTAGAAGGTTCTGTGAGACCTTCTTCGGTGGCAGATAACCGAGCAGCACGAGCGCGCGAGGAGAGGGTACCCGCAAGGCTGTGTGGGTGCGGCAATTCTCTCCCTGAGGATTTGAGAGTGATTGATTTTGATTCAACGAGGCTGCTGGTGAGAATTTGGAGTGGTACGGCCGGAACCATTGAGGCCGAGGTACAGGAGGGAAAGGCAGGAAGCGAGATGTCGCCGACAAGAGAGCGACACACAAGCTCGTTTTTAATCATTTGCTCGTGTTCCTGAGATTTCGACACGTGAATCCAGATTGGACACAGGCGCCGTACTTGACCCTATATACCCAAGCTTTCAATTCGGGAATTTGATATCGGACGATGGGCCTGGGGGGCTCCTTGCATCGTTCAAACTGCAGCAAGGGCACTGGGGGTATGTAGGGAACAGCCACCCATGTTTGAAAACGATCCAACGAGGATAACTGGGAGCGCGCCAGTCGGTGTCTCACAGAATACCCGTCCCCACTACGGCTTCGTGGCTCGTACTACAAGGTCCTAACCAGTTAGCAATGGGCAGGAGTACGAGTAATAGCTGAAGGGATCTCCCTCGACCGAGGGAAGCTCTTCCTGCAAATCTGCACCGGATGATAGGTCCGGTTGGTAAGACCTACTGCGTTGGGAAACGTGTGGGTCTTGCAAAGCAGAAACAAAAGCACAAGAATTGCGCAACGAACAACGGGAATGGAATCCCAGGGGTGTGCCACAACCCCGGTGGGAAACGCCCGTGGGTGATGGGATGAGTTGACCAAGGGCAAGGGACATAGACGGAGAGGGAGAGAGAGAGAGAAAAAGCTGACACAGTTGGATGATCGCAGCCCTGATGATTAATGCTACCGATCCGGTAACTGATGATGCCAGAACTGCCAATAACGAGGCGCGCACAAAACCCCCGTCCGACATTTGGTTAGAAACTTACTCGCCAACTCTAACTAAGTAGGGGGGCCGAGGGCCAAGGGTAGGTAGGTTTGTAGGTAGGGTTCCCGGGTTGAACTGACAACTCACGAAGTACCCGGTTAGGGCATTGCCTGCTTTCCGGGCAAAACTCGCAGATCCTCGGCTTGGTTAATTATTTGCTTGGTTACACGACCCAGGTTATGCACGCTTAGTTAATAAAGTAAATTACAGACGGAGTCAGTTGGTGTGCTTGTTGCAATGGATATGCAAAGCCTCCTACGTCCCTCGCCCATCGCTTAGACGAGGGTCCACGCCCGGAACACCCCTGGAATACGGGCCCTCGGGCAGCCAGGCGCTGTACTAAGTAAGTATGTTATGTACCACGCCCTCTCGCTGGCCTTCCCATAGGCACGAGCAGCCTCCATAGCCGTGGCCTGTCGCTGCCGCGCGGGGAGGGGAGCTTCGGATTTACCATATGGGGAAACATTTGACAACCACCGGTAGCTGGATAAGGGACGGGGGGGGAGAGTGGATGTGTGTATGCATGGGATGTTGTTCGAACATTGTAAGAAATTCGGAAAACATCTATTTCTTTCTTTCTTTCTTGTGTCGGCCCCGAGTCTTTCCATATCTAACCACCTCTGACGTGAGCGGGCAAGGCTGAACAAAGTAAGACCCTCGGACCCCCTCGTTCGGCATTTCTACCACCAGGCTTCCTGTCTAACTAAAACGCTGTCTCAGAAAGCACCTTCCGGCCCCCCTGCCATCTGAAGTGCGAAGTACGAGTACCTGGACTTGCTTGACACACAACAGTACCGATGCACCAATGACGTCTAGAACCGTGCAAGTGCACATATCGCTCGTTTACTATAATCATCACCCATCGACCTGTCATGCCACGTTTCGAAATGCGTGTCGTATGTATCATTACCGAAAATTGAAGTGGTATTGGGGATGATTGAGATCAACCCGATCAACCAATGGGGGCGCGGGCGCCATTCCTGCGGATCGACAAGGCTACGAGGGAGGTTGATATGGGTGAATAAGCATCTCGGAGAAACTGACAAACGGCTTAGTAGGACGTCCTCACGACACAATAGCATAATAAAACACGGCTCGCTTGACGCAATGTGATGAGCTCACTCACCTCTTTAGACTTTCCACACCACGCACTTCATCCGTGAGCAGCGGCATCTTGATGACGTTGAACTCGTCGTACAGCTCCTCGATCTGATCGAGATATTTCTTCTGCATCTTCCGCCGCGCATTGCACTGCTTGCAGTCATTGGACTTCTCGGGGAACAGGAGTTGGTTGACGACGATGCAATGCGTGTCGATGTTGTAGCTGGCCAGCTCTTGGATCATGCGTTCTGTCTCGTATAGGGACAGGAACTCGGCGATGCACACGCATACGAAGGTGGTCATGTCTGGGTTCTTGAATTGGCCGTTCACTTCGGCGATGGTCTCACGCAGCGCCTCCAGTTTCTGGGTCAGGTCGTCGAGGCTTGCGCCGCCGGGGAGGCCTCCTCGAGCGCCGATGACGGATTGCAGCATGGGCCCGAATTGGCTGGAGAGTTGGGAGATTTTGGCCAGCGCCTTTTCGAGGACGGTGGGAAACTGGAGGAATCGTAGAGTGTGACCTGTCGGGGCGGTGTCGAAGATAATCACCTCGTAGGAAAGACTCTTCACTTGCTTGAGTACTTCGGCAAAGGACATAGCCTCGTCAACACCGGGGATCTGCATGTAGTTGTCAGTCGAGACGGGCGGTCCAGACAGTAGTATATTGTCAAAGAACTCCATACGCTGAATGCCAAATCCTGCATCATGTTGCCCATGCCGCCAAGCCCAGCCATAGCATCCTGAGCCTCGTCTCCCGCTCCACTGATGAGGTCGTTGATGCTGCCATTGGGGTCGATTTCCATGGCGCTTAGGTTCGTGAAGCCCTCAACCAGTCGCGCATCCTTGCCGAACTTCTGACTGAATGCATCACTCAAGTTGTGAGCCGGATCAGTGGAGATCAAGAGGACGGATTTCCTAGCTTTTGCCATTTGTATCGCCAACGAACAAGACGTCGTGGTCTTGCCGACACCGCCCTTTCCTCCTACAAATATCCATCGCAGTGATTTCTGGTCGATGAGATTTTGAAGGCTGGGATCGAGGGTGTCGTCGTCGCCACTGATCACGGCGGTCGACATCGTGCGAACGAACCGAGGAAATGTCTAAGTGTCAAACAGAGTGTTGGGCAGAATCTTGCACGCCGGGGGGGGATGGGGCCCTGTCCACCTGCAACTGTTGGATTCACAGATTGCACGTGGAGAGGATTCCTTCTCGAAACGAAGGATCTCTACCGAGGCTTGGGAAAAGTGGAATTGTAAGTCTATCCGAGAATGTAAGATAGTGAAAGCTCAGGTACAATCGGGATGTTGATGCGCAGAGTGCAATGTGGTTGTGGAGCAGCAACTGTGGCTGAGAGCGTCATGAAAGTGGGAGGGATTGTGGGAGCCTGCCGACGTCATGCCCTGCACCAACGTCACGGCCCGGTGCCACGGATCATGAGTTATTCCATTGCGTATTTCGTATCAACACGATCTCGATGAGCTGAGAGGATTTTATGTGTGAGGCAATTACTGGTACACAGATTGAATCTCAGAACTACCTAGTTACCTCTACATCTTACTCGAATCTCTCGCTAACTGTACAATTCGTCCGGGTTACTCGCCCATCACATTTAATGCAAGACTTGTTCAGCACAACAGCTATGCATGAAACTCCGTAGACCGAATCCCATTTTGAACTCCAGGGTATCGATGAAAATAAGAAGAACGCCGTCCGGAACGAAGGCTGTAATTATACAGCAGTGACTGTGGTCGTGACGGTCTGTGTCTCAGTTACTGTGAATGCGTTCTGGTTTTGTTGCGCTGTTTCTATAGTTACAGGAACAACCGCCAGAGTAACGGAATCAGATGGTTGTTCAGGACCCGCCGTAACCAGAGGGTTTACGACCGTGGTACTGCTCGGTGCTACAGAGTTTGTGGTTACCACTGCAGGTGGAGGAGAAGCAGTGCTCAGAGTTGCTGGTCGCGCCTCTGGGGCTGGTATCGAGCCAAGACCTGGTCTGATTGTGAGAGCAGCAGGCTCAGTGCTCGCCGACGCCAACGCCAACGCCTCTGAGCTGGTGCTAGCAGGCTCCGATGTACTGGTTGCACTGCTCTGCTGGGCTGCTGCAGCAGTCGCACCAATGACTTCGGTGGTAGTGCTCGCCAGAGCAGTCGTAGGCGCTCTAGCGTCGCCGCCGAGGCCCAGCAACTGGGAGTTTGCAATAGGAGCATCTACCGTGGTAGTTTGAGGCGGGGGAGGCGGGGGAGCAGACTCAGTACTTGGTGCCGCTGGGGGCGTGGTTGTAGTTGTAGTTGTAGATGCAGCTATAACGTCGCTAGCAGTTGCTGTATTTCCGGTTGTATCCAGAGTGGTTGACTCGGTAGTAGGTGCGCTAGATGATGGATTTGCCGTTACAAAAACCACTGATCCTACTGGAGGCGCTTCTGGATTGGCTGACTGAGCAGCCGGCTGCTGAGGCTGCTCAGATCGGGCCGGGGCTTCTCCGGCTTGTGCCGCAATCGAAGACAGCGCTGCTGCAGTTTGCTGCACAGTCACTTGCACAGTCTCTAGAACTGTTGTTTCGATCCGTACCGTGGTCGTCGACACCGGCTCAGCAGCGGCTCCAGCAGGATTGATCGCTGTTCCAGTTGCTGCCGCAGGAGCTCCGTTTTGTTGCGCATTCTGCCCCGGATCAGAAGGCTGTGCCCTCTCCGTCGCAGTGACAGTGATATCCTGCGTCAAAAGGCTCAATAAGCTTGTGTTCGAGCCTCCCACACCCACGGCAGGCGCCCTGCCATCTTCCGTTCCCTGTCTCGTAGGGACAGCGAATGGATCAATGCTCGATACTGTTTGCGCTTGTTGAGCCCCAGCATTCTCAGCTGATCTTTCATGTCGCTTTTCCGGTAATACTGGTTCCGTGAAAAGCCCGTTCACCACAAAACGTTTCTCAAGTTCAATTGCGTGTCGCATGCCATTTCGATGCCTGTTGACTAGTTAGGAAGCGCATTATTGACTCCAGGGTAGAATAACCCTACCTGTGAAGGGGACCGGCCGAAACCATGGCCGAATAAGCAACCAAGGCATATGAAAATAGTAAGATCTTCATCGTTCGGAGTATCAAAAGGAAATCCACTTAATACACCAAAGATTTCGTGAATTCAATTCTAGTAAAGATCAACTCTTGTTAGGGTTGCACGCCTGTGCGCTGGAAGCGGGTAAGCAAAAGGATAGTAGTGAAACTAAGAGAACCTGCTTTTGGTAAAGAAAGAATTGACAACACCTTTGAGGAAGCGAAAGAAGACCTGCATAGGCCTTACCAGCCTTTTGAAGCTTTGAAGGCCTCTGCAACGCGCGCAGAAGTGGCATGCCTGTGTCTTGCCACGGGCGGTTGCGAAGTATTTTCAGTAAACGCGAATCCATTGAAACATTATTCTTTCTTGAGTTGAAACACGTTCAACGCGTACAACAGCTCTCGAAGCCTGGTATGAGGTCCGGTTAGAGACCATGTCAGCAGAGAAAAGTGGTTGGTTCTCAGACGAGCGAAGACTTAGGCGCTCGTCGGACATTTTGCAAGGCCAAGGCTTCTTTCCGGATTGGTTGGCTGGCAGCCAGCGAGCTCGGGTCTTCCCGCTGTTGCCCAAAACCCTGGGCTCTTGACTAGAGAGATGGCCTTTTGGCCATGTTTCATAATATCGATCACTTCCAGCCTCATCACCTTATCCCGATGGGGCTGTTCGCGATCCTCACCTTGCTACCCTCAGATGATTCTATCCCGAACTCGTGATGAGGACGTGTTAGTCACCGCCTATGACTAGATGGGGAAGTCGTGCCGCTAGATTCCGCCACACTGGATGATGATGACATTGTCTGACATTGAGATAAGCTGCTGGAAGCAGAAGTTCAAGGCACGCGGTGCCAAATATGATATGGTCAGACGACAATTATACTTCTCAATGACTATCTTCACGTGCACCTGCGGGGTGCTCCCCTTGGTTTGGTGCGGTGGAAGGTGCAGGTGCTGCGGGGACTGAGACCTCAATCGCGTTGTCCCTGAGTCTGGAAACATTGTGGCTGCTACTAACGCCTGTCAAAAAAGTAAAAAAACCACAACTCGCAACTTACGGTGAGCTGTCTTCCCTCGATATTCCTTGATCTTGAGATTTTATATACTCTTTCTCTATTGCCGCGAAAGGTATCTTGTCCAGTTCATCTCTTCCCCATCACTTTTGTACCCTTTGGTAGCAAATTTCACTCCCAGAAGATGGCACACCAATACCCCGACCTCAAGGATCGTCCCATCAAGGAGACTATTTGCCTCTTCGATGTCGACGGTACTCTCTCGCCTGCTAGGCAACATGCAACTCCTGAGATGTTAGAAATTCTTGCAAAACTCAGACAAAAGATTGCAATTGGCTACGTTTGTCTGACCTGGCCCAACGACCTAGGATTTTAACTGACTGTCAGCAAACTAGGTTGGCGGTTCGGATTTTTCCAAACAAGAAGAACAACTAGGCAGTCCCTCAGTACCTGTCACTGATGTCTTTGATTTCTGTTTCGCCGAAAATGGGCTCACTGCCTATCGCCTTGGGAAGAAACTCCCTTCAACCTCATTCATTAGTTGGATTGGCGAAGAGAAATACCAGAAGCTCGTCAAGTTCATCTTGAGATACATTGCAGATATCGAGGGCCTCCCAGCCATGCGCGGTACTTTCATTGAGTTCAGAAATGGAATGATCAATGTCAGTCCAGTCGGTCGTAACGCTAGCCAAGCGGAGAGAAGCGAGTTTGAGGCTTGGGACAACAAGACTCAGACCCGAGCCAAGCTCATTGAGGCGATCAAGAAGGAATTCCCCAATCTCGGACTCACGTGAGTCAAAAGGTGTTCTGAAATCCTGACCAATACGCTGACTTCTCTCTTAGATACTCCATTGGTGGTCAGATTTCGTTTGACGTTTTCCCTACCGGATGGGACAAGACATACTGCTTGCGCCATGTCGAAGCCGAGGCCGACCCTGCCAAGGGATTATCCGGCGTTCAATATAAGAACATCCACTTCTTTGGAGACAAGGCATTTCCCGGTGGCAATGATTGGGAGATCTACCAAGATTCACGAACTATTGGGCACGCTGTCAAGGATCCAAGTGATACAGTCAAGCAGCTGAAGGAGTTGTTTGACGTTTGACTCGTTCCACATCTCTGAAAGTCCTTACTCTGTACAGAGTCGGCAGAGGAATTAGTTCATGATATCATGCAACACTACGATGTCTATGGCAGAATAAGTTCAATAGAGAATGGGTGGAGAACTGCAGCAATAACGGAATGATAGATTTTAATGGGAGCCATAGAACTAACCGTCCACAGTTGAAAGGTCGAAATGCAGAAATGAATTACAAATCTGCAGAATCTGCATATTTTACACCAAATGGATCATTTCTCCTACTGAAGTACCAGACCCGTTGTTCCACCTGCGGTGCTTGTGGTTGATTGCCGTTGCCTAGTCAAACCTCCTCCCATCCTGGCGCGTTGCAGGGATTTATGGAAATGTAAACCATTGGGTTATCCAACTTATGGTGACATTGATATTAGCAATAGCTTCATGAGCGGAAAGAGGGTTCTCCAAGGACCCTGCGGTAGAAACGGGAGCGATCTACTGACGTACTGTTGACATTTGATTTTGATGATATCTGGAGTTGGTTAGTTACCAACCTGCGCATTCCGGGGGTTCTTCGTCTACTTTAAGGCCGAGGCCTCCCATCTGCCGAACTACCGCACTGTCCCTCTCGAAGCAAATCAGGCAAAGTAAGGAATCGCCAAAGGAGAAATCGGAGCTTTTACATGATGATGCATTCGTACTCCCGACAAACTATTATTATGCTATTTGGGGGGGGGGAATCTACAGGAAAGACCTCAAGCATCACATTCCACAACGCCTTGAATTCACTCAATTAAAAGATAGCCTGGCTCACCCTGCGACCGATGCTCAAGTTCCTGGCTGGCTCTGGTGGAGGTAAGTCTGCATAGTCCCTGCGACCGGTATCGAGATCCATGTCTTGGACGCGGATGCCGAAGCTCCAGTCTCTGGTATAGATCTTATAGCCACCGAATAAAGCAAGAGCGATGGGTGCGGCGATATAACTCTCGAAGAACGCCTCGGCATTTGGGCTTCCACCGATGGGAAACAGGGAGATGTAGAACGTCGCTATCAGGCAGATCACAACAAGGAACACGCCAAAGTATGATCCATATATGCCCAGTTGTGACCTGAAAGGGAGGTCGTCTAGAGAGCGGCCGGCAGCTTTCCAGCCTTGTCTGAAGCGAATATGACTCAGACAAATGGAGCCCCAGACGAAAAACGACGACAAGCCCGTCAATGAGAGCAACCAGGTGAAAACAGTGTCACCATCTGCGGACTCGTTGATGAAAGCCAGAAGACCGAACGCCATTTGGATGATCACTGGCCAGACTGGACGGCCTTTTTTATCAATGTATCCCATCCATTTAGGGGCCATTCCTGCCGTGGAGAGGGCTTGCAACGTTCGGGTCGACCCATAAGTACAGCTATTGGCCACAGACATGACAGAGATGGTGATGACGGCGTTGAAAACTGAGGGCAAACCCTTAACGCCAGCATATTTGATCGCCAACACGAATGGAGAGGCCTTGGTATTAGCTCCACTGGAACCCAGCAAATCTTCTGAGCTGTTTGGTACGATTAGACCCATGATGAGGAGTGAGACAACATAGAAACCTGCAATACGCCAGAACACTTGTTTCGTAGCCTTGGGCAAAGACTTCCGAGGGTCTGAAGCCTCGGCCGCAGCAAGACCAACCATCTCAGTCCCACCAAATGCAAAGGCAGCAGTCACGAAGACCGAGCAAAATCCTTTGAAGCCTACCATCTGAGTTAGTATTGGCCCTTACGAGAAGATCTTGACCGCTCCTACCGTTTCGGAAAGCGTGATTGTCGTCCTTGCCGTTCCAATAACGAAAGCCGATGTAACCACGATCGTCTGTAGGAACACCACCACAGTTGACGATGATGCCAAAAATGATGAAGCCCAGAACTGCAACGACCTTTATTATACCGAGTACAAATTCAACTGCATTTCCAGTCAGCGAGAGAACGGAGGTGTGTTTGACAGACCCGGAATACCTTCGCCATATCCTTTCACACCGAAGATCTGGACGATGATCAATGTCACAAGGAAGACAGCTATCCAGATGCCGATGTTGTATTCATGCCAATAGCTGATTGTAATACCGGCCGCAGTGATTTCAAAGGGCAGCGTTACTAGCCAGCCTACAGCGTACTGATAACCCATAGCAAAGCCCCAAGATCGATCGATAAAGCGGACGCTATAATTGAAAAAGGCCCCGTTAACAGGGTAGAGGACCGCCAGCTCTCCAAGGGCTTGCACCGTGCAAAGCAACATCATGCCAATGACGATGAAGCCGATTACAAGAGAAGCAGGTCCACCAGACTGCAGGGCACCACCAGAACCAACGAAGAGACCAGCGCCGATTGAACCTCCTGAACTAGTATGTCAGCGTTGGTGTCGGATTTCAATTTTGATCCAACCAAACATACCGATTGCAATCATTTGCATGTGCCGACCTTGAAGCCCACGGTGGAGCTCAGCAGTTTGAGTTGTTCCATGCTCGATATCGTGATCAGAAGTAGTAGGGGATTGCTTTATCTCCTCCACCTTTTTCTCACTGAGAACTGGATCAGCTGCCATCGTGGGCAATGTATGGTAGTTGACCGAGGGACAGAAGTGAGCAGCTTGGTTTTTTAATGGGCAAGACGTGGACGGAGCACAAGCGGAACAGGGCCAGGAAGAGATCTTTAAATGAAAAGTCCAGAGACCAAGCAAGCCCAAGCCGATCGAAGCATTAACATCCAGGTGCTTATCTCAGTCTGCCAATGCTCTTGCAGCCATGCCACCTACCACGCTCTCGCCACTACATGCCAAATACCACGCGCACTGCTCAGTACTGTCAATCTAGTCTGGGCAACGCAACGTCTCGCATCCAAAAACCGACGGCGTGTGATAAGGTGGGGATATTCTTTCGGGCAACATAGCGAGGAACAGCGGCAACAGCCACTCAAACCGCTCCAAGGGGAAAGATGGCTTTGGTGATTCCACTCAAGGCCTGTACGGCAGCTCCTATCTTGAAGAGAAGGCTTTGAGAATTGAAAGATAAGGGAGGACAAGGTGAACCAAAATGAGCCAATCAGGGCCCAGATGGCGATCTAGGTTCTCTGAGCTTCGCAACCTTCAATCTGCCAGTTCAGATGGGGAAGGACGACGCAGGATCACATCCCTCGGCAAGAAAGCGAGTGGTAATTCCTGGCTCGAGGTTGCAGTGATCGTCTAGCTAAATGATCAATGAAAGATCAGGGCCGGACCACTGTACGAAGTATGTGGTTGCTCCGACCAGAGTCAGCTATCTATGACAACTTCCAGAAACCTGGTGGAACGACGCTCCTGAGGCGGAAATCTGAAGCTCGGCAGCAAAGGCCCTGGAGGCTTGGGATGAATGCTTGTCTTATCTTGACTAGCATAGGCTATTCTTCTCACCTTGGCTGCGATACTGTATGTCCGGAATGTGTACCCGATGCTGTCTCGCCTGGTTTCTCCAGAGACTCGGGGGTTGCTCCTCGAACAAAAACGGGTGTGTTCCCTCTATACTCGAAGACCGAGACACAGGATTCAACTCGTCTTTCGTGGATAGCAAGAGGATTTTGTTTCGAGTGTTGTGGCCCGTTTGCTGCAGGATACTCCGCACAGATATGTCACATGTTGAATATCCACGGAGGAGAAGCTAGATAAGGTACCTAACTAGTCAAGTAGTCACCGCTAGTTAATTAATACTCCAAGAGTCAAATCAGATCTGCGCACTGGAAACATGAAACGCGGACCCCAGTCGAGCAAGAAGAGCCGAAGCCTTACAAAAGGAAAGTGTGGACCTGTCACCTCAGACCTGTTCTTCGACAGGGGACCGCTAACTACTTAGTTGGATGGGTGTATGTATTCCTCCCGATGTAAAAATCATACCGAGAGACAAATATTGCCGATTCAGTGGCTATGTAGCTCACGGAATGGACAGTCTGTCGAAATACAAGATTAGCACGCAATACGCCAACGAATGCCTACCTACCATTCGAGCGCTGATCGTAAGGCACCCACCTTCGTAGCGGGGCGACAAATTAAACTTGAAGGACCAAGTTTGAACCCGTAGGACATTCGCCAGAAACATACCCTTCTCACAAGCAGTGGCCGAGCCTTCCGTAAGTGTCAGCGAGCCTTAGTAGCACGATTCCGGACTACACTCACCGTGAGCTGAAACCACTATCACCTGTGCATTTAGGAGGTGGAAGCAGTCATGCCGTTTTACGCTTCCCCCCAACTACCAAGCCTACTTCTTTCCGCAGGAGGTCTTCAACCACTGCTCCTTCACAAACCGTCTGACCGTTATATTGTCGAGGAACAATCCTGCCAGCAGCGACCAAGTGCTCGAGACCACGGTCTTTCTGAAGACCACGCTGGAAGGCGTTTGGTTGATTCACACAACATTGTATTGACTGGGCCAGGAGGTTACATAGAGCGCAGTTGCGTGAGCTGAGAAGGCGAGAAGCCCACACTGGCTGACGCTCATAGCCCAGTGTGTTCTTGAGACCTTGAAGGTGGATTCTTGCCAAGCGGCTCCCACAGCCTTCCCCCTTCCGACAATGCCTCTCTCGACCTTGCAACATTATCCATTGTCAATACTTGGACCTCCTGAACGAACAAGAAGTCTGAGAGGTATTAAAGAAAACCTGTTAGCATCTTATAATAAATCCGTATTTTGCGAAGTGACTAGCAGACCTGACAGAAGATTCGGATCCTCCAATATGGACTAGTCCAAGTAATCGCTGGCCTTTGGACACCCAACAGCTCATAAACCACACAGAAGCGACCTGGCCGGCGAGTGCCATTTGACCCTCGAATGAGGGCGAGCTTGTCCCCTGGCTCAGATCCGTTGAGCCCTAAACCACTCCAGCGTCGACGGTGTGAGCATGTTTGACAGTTACGACTTACACATCCAGATTGAAGCCTGCAGGTTTCCGGCGACAGAAGAGGACCAACTTTTGCAATGCGCCTGTTAGCTAAAGCTCTCTTCGAGACAATTTCTTTGTTGTAAAAAAAACAACCGAAATAGCTGTCATTCAGCAACAAGTGACCTACAGCGAGAGGCTGGAAAGCGAGGACTTACGAGGAGTATTTAATTAATAGTCGTAAGGGTAAGGAACTGCTTATATAGGATTAGCGCTTTCGCTAAAGTCTAGCGCCTCATGTTAAGCCTATTCTTCCACTAAACTCGTTTGCTACTCTTTATCAAACAGCAGCGTTGGGAGAGAAGGTGGCGAGGGTTCAATGTCAATTGCACTCGGCCTCGATTTCCGGATTTATTCGTGCCTCCTCTTTTGCAGGCAAGGGCAAATCACATACTATCGGGCACTACCTGGGCACGGAGGACAGTGCACTGCAAAGATGAAAATCGGTTCCCCCCAGCCAACTACTTTACGCTACCTGCGTGCCTAGATAGGGAGGTAGGTAGGTGTCTGGATACTATAGGGTAGTGCCGTGCAGTGCATGCGGAATATCCCGTAGCACTAGCACTAGGAGGAATGCAAATCCCACGAGTTGCGAGTTGATGAGTTGATGGACAGAGGGGCGGGCAAGGAACGCAAGTGGTCAAAATCCACTCCTGCCTACCGAGCACTCAGCATGAGTACAAACGAGTAATACATAATAGTATTACTCCGTGCAGACGGGAAGGAGAATCGAGAATCGAGAATCGAGAATCGGGCCACACAAGCACAGCAACTATCCGACTTTAGTCATTGCTCAGCCACCTGAACACTAGTCATCTTGCAGGCGTTTTCCATTCGTGTTGGGCATTTGCCCTACTTGCATGCGGTGCGTGATCACGCCACCCCAATCTCTCCCTCAACGAGCCCGCACACACAGAGAGGAAACCACGGGATACAGCGTGCAGTACTCCGCAACCCCTGGGACTTCGAGAAATCGGGAGCGGTACTAGGTACCTAAGGTAGTTACTAGGTACCTAAGGTAGTTAAGAGCAGTGTCTGTTTTTGTAACTTAGATACATGTACATACACGTCTGTTGTGCCTCCAGATAATGGGTAATGATGAAGCTGACAAGCGCCTCATGCGACGTTCCTCAGCTGCTTCTAAGAGATCTGGTGCCCGCTGTTGTCTTTCTAATATCAGTGTGGTTTCGTGAATATATTCTTTGACGACAGCTGGAACTGTCCTCTCTATGCACTCATCGTATCGCATCGCTATGGGATCCACCGCCCTCACTCAATGCACCTGTATTTGGTGCCGAGTTCGCAGCATAGTATCCACTTGCCTAATATAGTCGTGCTCGACGCTTTGGCTTTCGCGCTCTCTCCTCGTCGAAAACTGTTCGCTGTTTAGACTTCCATTTTTCGTTCCGCGAGGGTTTCATCAATCCCTCCAGATTGACGGTCGCTCGATCGCATTCGTTTTCACGGTTGGGATTCCCACGTGGCCGCGCCTTTCGTTCAGTTCCCAAAAATATAATATCATTTCCTCCAGCGCCGTCGCTGGCATGAAGAACAAAGAGACAACACTTCAAAACATTTCGAAACCCTTTCCCCACCCACTACCGCTCATATTGTGGCAAATCCGGCCCTGTATGGTCATGATGAAGTGTTTGTACATTATATTCATCCTCCTCATTAATCATTGGTGCAGTTGCCGTCGAGGTCGGCCCGTTCGAGCCGCTTGGCTCTCCCACTGCACCTTCTGTTGGAGGGGCGCTTGCTTGCGCTAGTAATCGTCGCCGCTCCAATTCCTGCTTATCATCTGTAGGTTCGCTCTCAGCGAAAGGGGGCGGCGCAGGTGGAGGAGATGCCGAGTACGGTCTGATGGTATCACCAGACCTTGCAGATGCTACTGAAGCCGGGTGGACTGTTGATGGAGTCGCAGAACCGTCGTGGTGGGTATCCGTCACTCCAACAACATGATCACCATGTAACCTTGGTGCCGTCGGCGCGTATAAAAGTGCGTTGCTCGACGATTCGCCTTCATGTGGTGGTTGACTGGGTAGTAGCAATTGCTCCTGCCTGCGTAACCGTGCTTTCTCGTCCATTCCCTCATGTGCGTCTTGTGGAGGAGGGATGACATCAGCAGTTTGAGGTTGGTAGTCCGGATAGTAGTTAGGGTCGTAGCCGTAACCATCATAATATTGGTACCCATTCTCATCATAAAATTGGCCGTCATATTCATAGTGATAACCATCGTACCAACCATCGTCGCCCCACTGAGGTTCACTCGTTGATTTTTGAACCTCGCCGTGCTTAGCCTGCCGCTGTTTTCTTCCACTATCCACTGTACCCACGATGATAGACATCTCAAAGGTGATAACACTCTTGGTCCGCCGCAGTTGGGTGGTATCTAGGATATTGTGTGACCAGTCTGAAGTCAGTTGATTGCTACTGTCAGTACTGTGTGTGAAAGTCGGTTCGCTCGAGGTGATTCGTGGCAGAATCCTGGTCTCATTTAATCGTCCAAAAAGGTCCACTACCACTTCGATATGATACGTAAAGGATATCATGCCTCCCGGAACATTAGCTATTGTTGGAAACACAGTATCGGGGATCCGGATTGAGGTTGTTATATCGGCTGTGAAGGTGTTAGGGTTTACAACCATCATGGTGGAAGACTGGGCGAGGTCTTTTCTGAAAACGCTGCTCGGTGAGCCGTTGGCAAAATACAGACCTCCAAGGCCAGTCCGGGACTTGGGATATACGTCCTCATATTCCGCTTTCTTCTCCTTTCCTCTTGTGGTAAGGGGGATCGCTGGGTGCATGTCTACCCTCCCTTGTCGATATAAGGTTGCAATAACCATGCCTCTTACGTCGGCTTTCGTATGTGTGATCGAGACTCGAATGGGAACAGTATCTCCGGGTAAGGCTCCATGTCTAGGGAGCTCGGTTGTCGCAGTAATTGTGCGTGTAGATGAGGAAGTCGTGTTGCTCCGGGTATCGCTTGTGTGTGGGCTTCGCTTCGCAGGAGGTGACTCTGCATCAACCACCTGGAAACTAGGTGTGCTTGTAGCTGTGATGTTGGAGTGGGCAGTATCATCGCTAGGTGCGGGGCTGAGTGGTGGGTTGCAAACCGAATTGCTACTTCGAGTAGCAGTGCTGTTCTGAGTGTTGTTCCTCGTCAATCGGCCAGCGCTTGACGTCGTTTGCGTATTCTGGGTAGTATGAGTTGTGACTGATGATGCGGCTTTGACTGCCTTGACTTTGCCGCGCTTCGAAACAGGCTCGAGTGAGATAACCCTTGATTTTGGGGTGTACATTGCTTCTATATCAATGTGATCCTGGAATTTTAATCTGGTACTACGAGTAGTGGTCGGGCTGATTGTCGTTGGGCGAGTGAGGGTAACAGTCAACATATAAGCTATATTCCCTCGCTCGAACTATGTTCTTGTCAGTACTAGCTTGGCAATATCTGTCGATATTTACTCACTTCAATCGTGCTGGGTAAACTTCTGTTTGGAAAGGCGACTTCGAATGCAAACTTGTAGACCTGTTTCTTGAGGAAGCCATTTCCGCAAAGGACCTGCTCGTTTTGAAAAAGCGATGCCAGGCCGTTGCCATGATACTCGAAATTCCGTGGACCCCTCCCAGTCATCAATAATTCGGCAGAAGGCACAACATCACCTGCCGTCACTTGATGTTTGTGTACTTTCGCATATCCGTGCAACGCGATTATCAAATGCGTGATGTCGAAGCCCTTGGTAACAGTAAGGGTGATGTGCCCCTTCACAGTCTGGCCTGGCGAATACACTCTAAATGGATCTTCAGGTTCGATAACGAGATCGAAAATGTTCCGGGCATGATTCGCGAGTGGGTTGGAGAAATATGAGAGAATAGAACGTGAACGAGGCACTGGCTTATTAGGGTTGGTGAGCAGTGTCTCGAGAGGCATCGCCGTACAAACTTGAGCCATTCAATGCTATAAGGGCGATCTCAGCAAGAGCATGGTCAGCCCAGCGTGGGAGGTGATTGTATGTGATGTATAACAACAAATGAGCCGTCCTATCGGCGATAAGACGGGAGCGTGGCTGAGGCAGAGGTCGTCAACAGGCGATCACAGCAGCTGCGCGTGAGCCCGTCAGCTTGGTCATCCGAGGGCTCTGGGTTCGCGAGTTGGTCGTGATATACGAAAGGGAGAGTATGTATGCGATGAGATGATGTCCGTGACGCCTTAGGTAGCGCACAAACACTGAGAAGAGGGTGCGGTTCAATGTTATGCGTGGCCAGGCAAGACGATTGACGGCGAGGAGAGGTGGTGGCGTGAGATCAGGTTCGGTGGCGGGCGTCGGCTGGCTTGTGGATGGAGAGGATTGAGAGGGTCGGCCGGGTCAGTCAAGAGATAGCCACCACGTTCAGAGGACAGATCGAGGGTATAGAGAAGTGATCCAAGGACATGGAAGCGCGACTAGCCAAGCTTTGATGAAGGTGGTAGAGCCAGAGTGGTGGAGGACACAAGTTGGGACGATGAAGGCTTGTCTGGAAGTTCAAGCTTCGGCTTGGCAAGTTCAAGAGAGGGTGAGAAGCCTGGGACTCGGGGCGTCTGGGACAAACTTGGGAGAAGAGCTGGGGGGGGGCCCCTCGGGCGAGTGTTCTAGTTAGGCAGGGCTCTTGCACAAAGTTACTTAACTAGCTTGGGTAACTATTAGTTAACTCCCACCACCCTCACTGAGGGGCCGAGTGTGTCAGGGAAGAGCCGCCCAGGGGCCAGAGGGTGATATCTCTAATATCATGGGTGGCCCCCGCCTGCAAGTAGTCGAGCCAAACCCACTCAGATTATTATTGTTATTCCAACCACGAGTACGGGTTGGCAGCCCCTCGGGCCCCTGGTTCCCCAAAGCCCGCCGCTTTCACTGTCCTCGTAGGGCGGTAGCTCGTAATATTAAACACTTGGGTCATGCAAATCCATCGTGCGTAGAACACGAGTAAACCAAGTGTTGGTACCAGGAACACTTGCGAGTCCATATGATATGTCTGCATGGATGTCTACTCGTAGACAAATGTTCCATGTCATGCTCCTCGAGTCGAGCACTGCTCCTGCATCCCCCCGAATCAAGGTTATCTGCAGGGTGACACAGGCTGGGTTATCCAGACCAGGGCTCTGGTGCCGTGGGTGTCCTCCCGCCGCCCATCCCTCCTACCTCCGTAACTTCTGCGGCTTCGCTGACCAACGCCCGCCCACGGGTGATGCCAGGGGACCATCGGTCATCAATTACCAGCAATTGGCACACTCGATATAACTCGCACTCGCAACTGAGAAGTACGCGTTCCTCGTCACACGGGGCTACAGCTATTCAATGTTCCAGCGGCAAGTGACAAGAAAAACTGCAAGGCACACTAATTCCCTCTCGTGTTGGAGGTTGTACTTAGCGCATCGTCCATCGTCTTTCCTGGTAAAAGGTGCCATTGCCCCCAATGCCACAGATACACCGCATTTCGCTGCCCACTGGCCGCCACTAAGTCCTTCCAGTGAGCCTCCAAGCGATCCACTGATTCCACGATCGAGCGATCAGCAAATCTTCCTTCCCCAGTTTTTCCTTGACTAGCGACTGGATTGTTCGCTTGCTTCCGAAAATCATCTGGACCAACTTCCTTTCCAGCTAAGTGTGCCCTTAGACACATCCCCGCTTTTGGTGGCAAAGTCATGCACCAGTGGGTGGAAGAGATCAACCCAGTGACGAGAATTTCGCACCACCACCAGCGCCTATGAAAGTGTTTCAACAACCTGAACCTGTCAAATGCAAGCCAATCCACCCTCACCTGCTTCTTGCGCCCCGAACTGAATGTAACACCAGATTGCATGCTGCGGTGCTTGTCTTCCCCCCGTGTGACAGGCTAATTTGAAGAAAGCTTCTCTGCTACCAAGCTTCGCCTTGGCTCTCCAGGCTGATCCCCGGAGCTTGGGCTTATCACGGAGTACAGAGGCACAGAATATGGTCACAGAAGGTTTCGCTCCCTGAACCCATGCGCAAGATTTATAGTTTGAACTGGAATCATCTGCTGTCATCATTCTGTGTGATGCCGGATGCGTTCGAAATCCCATCTCTTGTCTCCCGAGCCCAATCACTAGTTAGAAAGGTAGTGACGAGGACCTAGGGCCCTGCACTTTTACTGTCTGCGCCGTTTCGCAGGAGATTCTTCTTCTGCCAGGCTATCCTCGTCCGATGCTGATAGGGCTGGACGTGGTTGAGAAGGCCTGACCCTGCCGCTAATCTGATGTTTAGTCATTTTACTCTCCCCCAACCCCTGCCCGAGCCCTTCTGGTTCCACGAACACCATGTCTCCATTCTCTCCCAGAGCTTCCCTCACTGCTTCTTCGAGCAGAATACCCACCGCAATCAACGCGGTCTCATCGAGGGATCGACTGTCAGTTTTCTCCTTGCCTCGATCGGTCGCCGATGCGTAGAAATCAGACGCATATGCATGGACAGCCTTGAGCATCTCCGAGTCTGGTAATTTCCCATTGGAGATTGCAGCTTCCACAGCTGCGTAAGAGTCCTCGAGCAACTCGCCAGGGATGTTCGTTCGCCGTAAAAGGTATTCCTCGGGACCACTAGGAAGCCGGCTGCTGGTCAATTTTTCGTGGGATAGAAACCCGTTCGGTCCTAGTTTCCCAGCGACGGCATCGTAGACCGTCGCCCGTCGAAATACTTCCTTGTTCGTAGACTGATCATCACTTTCGTTGAATTGGCCATCCTTCTCGCTGTGAGTTGATTGGCTTCTCTCGGCCATATCTGGTAACAGGGTTGGAGAGAGTTCGTGTAGCCACTCGAGTTGAATTATCCTCCCCAGCACGTCAATTTCTGGCAATCCGATCGAAACTGGCCGTTTGCGTAGTCAAAACACAAACCCATGGCCTATTCTCTAGTTGTCGAAATCAATGATGTGTAGGTGGCTTAAGCAGCTGGATGACCTCGTTGGTTGGAACTGAGTTATTTGGATTATCTGGGCTACGAAGTGACCCAAATTATGAGCGGGCACTCCCAGAATGCAAAATGATAGATATTTTCCCTCGCCAAGCACCTCGCTCAAACGAGGTTAGATGGCTGAATCACCACTAGTATTTGGCCAAATTAAGTAACATTGCGACCATTTACGAGGCACCGATTCCTTCACCTACATGTAGAGACACCTTTCATTAAAGACCATTTCTGCTACTGAAGAGCCACTCGAAATCCTATTCCTCACCTCCTCAACAAAGCGGGAAAGGTGGGCGACAATCACTCTAAAAGCATACAGAAGAGTCGAACAATGGCGAAATCATTGATTGATTACATGATTACATTGATTTTCTGGTCAAGAGGGTTCTCTCTACACATTGACACATGGAATTTCCATCTATCTCAACTTGGGGTGTCGCAACCCTGGACAAAGATTCCAAGATGAAACACGTTACACCATGTTGAGCAATGAGATTCCCTGGTCACATGTCAGATCCGTAGCGTTGATACATAGAACTGGCGGGCGGCGGTGTTGGCCGAAGGTATGTAATCCAAGCCATTATTAATGCCATTCCTGTCGTTCTTCTCACTCCCGTTTTCAACTTCTCTATGTTCTGGATTTGGATCTCCTCCCCCTTACAACATTGCAATCATGAACATACCGGCACCTCCGGCACCGATAGCCAACAACTTCGACTTAATACCAACCGCGACGGCAGCGCCGGTTTCGGTTTGCATGGGTGGAAGCGAGACTGTTGAGGTAGCGTGTGTGGTGGGATGTGTCGTGGTGGTTGTGGTTGAGTGGAACGAAGTCAGGTGTGTTGTAGAGGAAATAGTAGAACTATTGGTCACAGTTTCTGGGAGGGAGGGTGCGGGAACCGTAGTAAAGACGCTACTGGTGAAGGTACTGGTACTGCAATTGCAAGAAGTGGATGGGAGGGTGGTGGCGGCGGAGACGTTGGTGCTCGGAGCCTGCGTAACAGTGACGATAACAACTGTAGTGGCCGTGGCTGTTGAATGTGTGTTAGGTGCTTTGTCTTACAATGGGAGCTGGATGGCTAGGGAAGCCTTGTGGATGGAACAGCACTTACTAATGGAATCACAGGTCGTGGTATTGGTCGCATTGGGAAAAGAGGTAAAAGTGGGAGCAGTCTGAGAGCCAGGTCAGCGAGAGAAATAATCGAGCATTGAGATAGGAGACTCACAACGACCGCGGGGAATGTTGATTCATCAGCAGCAGGGTAAGCATGGAATGCGGCTCGCAAGTCACGACGATGGTTCTGGTTTAGTGAGTGAAATTGAATTCGAGAGAAAACAGAAGGTCGTCTGGCAGTTGATAGACTCACGTTCTCGGCAGTGGGAACGGTGGCGGTAGGGGAAGTGGTAGAAGTCATGAAGCTAGCGACGGGCCATGGATTACCACCGTGGCTGATTGCGGTTTCGACTCCCTGCGGTACGAGGCTGGCAGGCCAGTGGGCTTCCCAATGTCCCTGGCCATCAGAGCTGAACTTCACATAGAAACGCTGGGTCATGTTGCATATGATGTGGTTGCTGATAAGCATGATGTTTCCCACGACCCATCGCGGGCATTGGATCTTGAGACAGCGCTCTAAGGTGGAATGGTAGCAAGGGTCGGCGCAGAAGTCGCGGCATTGAGGAGTAATAAAGCCAGTTGCGACAGTAAACCATGGTGCAGGGCAGATTTCATTGTGAGTGCCAATGGCAGGGTCTTCCAAGACAGCATGGAGAGCCTGGCTGAGGCAAGATTGCTATGCTTGTGGTCAGTGTTGTCAACCCTGCTGGGCGATTCTGTTGAGACTTACAGCGCAATCGCCGATTTGTTCCCATATAGGGACCAGACCGACAGACAAGGTCGCATTGACAATGACGAACGCAGCCACAACGAAGGCCTTGAAGAACAACATTTTGAAGGCGATTGCAATGGTAGTGTGGAGGGAGAAGAGGATGCCAGTGGCCAGAAGGAATTAGGGAGATAAAGAATGATTGGAAGCGGACAAGATTCAAATGAACAACCCTGTGGGAGATTGAAGAGGAGGACAGAAGACGGGAGGTAAGATTTGGAATTTGTTGTCTGTGACTGGATGTGAATCTGGAAGTGCAGGCAGTTCCAGTATCGTGAATTTGTATCACGACAATTTCAGTGAAGTAGAGTGACTCCCTCAGGTCGCTTTCAGTGCAGTTTGAGCGTTGAAGTCACCTCAGAGTCAAGCGACAGTCATAGACATCAGCCTTGCGCGCCAGAGGCAAGGCTGCGATGTGAGATCCGAAGCCTGAACGATTGGTCCATCTCCACACAATGGCCACGCTATGATCACAACCGTATGCCCGGACGCTTGTGACCTCGCCAAACTTACGATATTAGCACCGGTGCTCCCCCACCTCTCAATGGCGTGGATGTCAACCTTCTTCATTCTCCCATCCCAACCCGTTCACGTGCTGGCGTTGTCAAAGCACCCATCGATCACTTTCGGGTGGCTGCATCCTGTGTTACTAGCTTGTAGAATACTCAGTACCTGCATATCTGCACCCTCCCTGGCCATCACTTGTAGCTTCTATCAAGTCGGTGGAAGACTGATGATGTTTCAAGGTTCGGAGTTGATCAATAGGCTTGGCTTTGGGTCGGGTTGCGGAGGAATTTCAAGCCGAAGATCACGTGGCTAGGTCGGACGAGTCAGGATCCGTGATCCGGAGCGCCTGATTGATCGTCTTTGTTCGCTTTGTCGAGTTGCAAAAGACCGAATACGATGTAAGTTTGCGAACGGTCTTGGAACCTGCTGGGCGCCTGGGACGGCAACTGAATCAGACCCCGATTGGACTGTTGGCCAGCGATTCCCAGACGAGATCTTTGACTACATTGATTTGGTTGCATTGATCGTGATCGGGTTTTTGCCAAAAGCCCATTCTTGCACGCCATGGCCCATGACCACCAATGCGAACTTTTCCTCATTGGATACGTCCAACAACATTGTTGCCTGAATCATGCTTCTTCCCGGATCGAAATCGATTCCGCCCCCAAGCTTTGATGAAGACAGCTTGGTACGGATGAGAGCTCGACTCTGTAGGTAATCGTGTGTCAAGCCAAGCGGGAAGTGGGTTATTTAGTTCTAATTCTTGGACTCTTGGATCAAATGGTGGCGAGACCCAATGTTCGATTGTCGGGAATTGGACTGGTGCCTGGCGCTCCAAGGAGTTTCTTCGTACCGGTAGCTTCGTATTTTTTCCCACGTTAACTCCGTACTCCGTGGACAACGGACAGCACTGGAGTTGGCGATTCCATGGCCAATCATGACGCCGGCGTCCACCCCTGCCAGATGCCTGGTGGGTCGTCTTCTCGTCCATCCCAAGTTCAGACAGTTCTCAACTTTTCCTCTCCCAGTCGTGCTCTGGTGATATACGGAGTACATCTTGAACATATACATGGACTCCTGGAGTACACCTGTTTCCCCCTTTCTTTCTTTCTGCCTTTGTTCTCCCGGATTCTCTCATTCATCTTCTGGGGCCCGCCACTTCTGCTTGTACTAGTATTCCAATAGATGGACCTTGGTGTCAACATATTTTCTATTTCGCCACTCTGACTTTGCTACAACAACACATATTCCAGAGCTTGAATTCGAAATATCCACCCTCGAGCTGACTCATACCCGTCCATCCATCACTTACAACCTATATGAGCTCCACTTATCACATCTGCATCTATACCCCGGAAAACTCTAAAGATTACCATCACTGTCCAGTCCTCATCCTACGCACGCCACCATGGGCTTCTTCGACAAGAAGTCGGCCAACAGGTTAAACGCGCCTGAAATGAACACGGACTCGAAGTCAGGTGCCACCACTGTCGTCCCGAGCCAGAATGCCTCCAGCTCAGATCTCGAAAAGCATTCCCAGCTTGGCGCCACCAGCGAGGAGAACAGTTCACCCAGGCACTCTGGCAACAGTGAGATGCAGATGGAAACAGATCAAACCGCAACAACGGAAGGAAAGCTAGGCAGCGCACTTGAAACTACTGCACCAACTAGGGGCGCGGATAGCCCAGCATCATCCGTCGTCGAGACCAAGAATGAAGAAATCCGTACCGATCCTGCCGCCTCTGACGAGGACGAGATGGTGTACCCAGGAGGCCTGAAGTTGGCCTTGATCTCACTTGCTCTTTGCCTGTCAGTCTTCTTAGTCGCTCTCGACAACACTATCATAGCAACAGCCATTCCCAAAATCACAGATCATTTCAACTCGCTCGGTGATGTTGGCTGGTATGGCTCGTCCTACTTACTTACCACCTGCGCTCTACAGCTATTTTTTGGAAAGTAAGTACAACCCCAGGTCCCGTCGTCACCAAGGCTGTTCGATCCCCACTAACTCTGATCCAGGATGTACACCTTCTACTCCATCAAGACAGTCTATCTGACCTCTATTGGTATCTTCGAAGTTGGCTCTGCTGTCTGTGGAGCAGCCCCAAGCTCTGCCGCCCTCATTATTGGTCGCTCCATTGCCGGAGTCGGCTCCGCTGGTATCTTCTCCGGTGCCCTGGTCATCATCGCATACTCAGTCCCCCTCCTTAAACGTCCATTGTATACAGGCTTGGTGGGGGCCATGTATGGAATCGCCTCTATTGCTGGCCCTCTGTTGGGAGGCGTCTTCACCGACAAGGTTTCCTGGAGATGGTGCTGTAAGTTTTCTCCTTTTTCGGGGCCGATGTTCGTGTGGCTTGATCTAACCTGCCCCTCATAGTTTATATCAACCTGCCCATCGGGGCCGTGACTGTCGCCGTCATCCTGATATTCTTCCATTCACCCGTCCGCAAAGCCGAGACCAAAGTTCCGCTCCGAGAGCGGGCCAACCAGCTCGACCTAATCGGTACCAGCGTCTTCATTGTCAACATCGTGGTCTGTCTGCTCGCGCTGCAATGGGGCGGCGCGTCGTACGCATGGTCCAACTGGCGCATCATCTTGTGCCTAACCCTCTTCGGCATATTGACGATCGTCTTTGTGATCATCCAGTACTTCATGAAAGCACACGCTACGATCCCGTTCAACATCATCGGGCAGCGCAGCGTGGCTGCAGCGTGCTGGTTCGCGTTCTGCCTGGGTGGCACCTTCTTTGTCATGGTCTACTGGCTCCCGATCTGGTTCCAGGCGATCAAGGGCGCGTCGGCGTTCAAATCCGGCATCATGTGCATCCCCATGATCCTCTCACTCGTCATCGCGAACATCATCTCCGGCATTGGCACGACGGTGATCGGCTACTATGCGCCCTTCTACTACGCCAGTGTCATTCTTGCTTCCATCGGCGCCGGGCTACTCAGCACCTTCGAAACAACCACCGGGCACCAGCAATGGATTGGCTATCAAGTCCTCTACGGCTTTGGCATCGGGTTCGGCATGCAGCAGCCCCTGATCACGGTCCAAACAGTCCTCCCACTCAAGGACATCCCGACGGGTACCGCCATGGTGATGTTCATGCAGACCTTCGGCGGCGCGTTGTTTGTCTCCGTCGCGCAGAACATCTTCAACAACCGCCTCATCTCCGAGATCCCCAAGCAGGCACCAGGCATTAATCCGGACATCATCATGCACACCGGCGCCACCAGTCTTGCTACAAATATCCCTGCGGAGTTGCTGGCCGGGGTTAAATTCGCGTATAATACTGCGTTGACAGAGACTTTCTATATTGCCGTCGCGATGGCGTGTCTCATGGTGTTTAGTGCCGCGTTTATCCAGTGGAGGTCGCTCAAGGGCGTCAAGCCGGGGATGGCTGTCGCGGCGTGAATCCTCTTCCATTGTGTTTCATTACTTACGTGGATGGGGGTTTCTTATTTTCATCGATACACCACTCACCAGCATCATCATTCGGCTCGGCTTCTTGCGCTCTCGACTCTTCTGACTTCTTAGTTTCAGATGCTTCCCTTGACCGAGTTAAGGACCACCAAGTCCATCAATCAAACAATTCATAATTCATCAACTACGATCAGATTGATGGTTGTCTGAGTCTCATTTGGTCTAACTACTCAGGGACAACATATCATGTCATAGGATGTCCGCAACAACAAACCAGCAGAGCAGCTTGTAGGCTTATTGCTTCTCAGCTCACGATGTATATATATTTACATGTGGATTCTTGCATAGCATAGCATAGCATATGGAGTTCATGTGGGGAAGGAGTTACTCTCCCGGTTTTCGGTGTTACACAACGGCTTTCGATATTTTCTAGCTAGACAGCGGACACAGCGAGCAGGATAGATGGCATGCCAGCCAGGCTCGTGTGATCCGCGCTACGGATAGCAGCTGGATTTGGGCGACGGCCAAGTTATATTCGAAGATATGTATTCTGTACAGTGTTGGATACTCAACTCCTGAAATATGACATGTGTGTGAGAGGAAAGTGCATGTGTGTCCGTGTCTCTAGATGATTGATGTGAATAGTGTATATATATATGTATTTCATACAACCTAGTGGCACAATGTGTTTCACGCACCCACCCCAAGGCCTGTTTATTCATTCGAATTGATCACGGTCAAGGGCGACATACTCGCACGTGCACGATTGTTTCTTGGGGAGGCCGCCTAGCCATCTGGAAGCATTCCAGAGACAGGCCCTTTCTGACTTCCACCCTGACGCGGACTAATCTGGCGCCAAGGTCGTATCTCCTACAGAGTACGGAGTACGGAGTCTGTAATATCTCGCCAGGGTTGATGCCTCCAGCCATAGTTACCTCCTGTTGAACAATGGGCCCTCGGGCAGTGCGGGGCCGGGGCTGAAAGCCAATTCTCAGCCTAATGCGATGGTCTCTGCGATCGAGCATCTATGAATGGAAAGAACACTTTCTTTTCATCTGGACTTTGTTCTGGATTATGGCGGGCGAAGAAGGCGCCAAAGGAATTCGAGGATTCTGGAGCACAATTGCATCTGTTTCTATTCGGGATGGCGACCGCTTCGAGGGCAAGATCCTCGTTGATCCTAGTTGATTAGGGGGTGACGACCCTCGCTGCGGCAGTGACGACATTCTCAGAATTAGATGTGTTCGTGGAGGTGCTCGATTCAGACGAGAAGATGGGTTTGATGGACAGACTCCGCTGGGTTTCGAAGGCGAAAGCACTCGAGGAGATCAATCAGAGATTGCAGGTGCAGAAGAAGTCTATGAATCTAATGCTGATGATTTTGACATGGTGAGTTTCGAATCGATAAAAAAGTTGTCCTCCAACTGGATGAATAACGAGAGCAGCAAGAGCACCGTCGAGGTGGAAGACAAGGTGGACAAGCTATGCGACTTGGTCGCACAGACAGCACAGGCACTGAAGGAGAATCGAGTTCTTGTGGAGCGGCTTGCGGCTTTTGACACTGGTGGCTCTGTGGCACAAGTTGGAACTGCACAACGACCTCCAGGAGATGGATGGACGCTTGGCAATGAGGAGCAGTAAGAAGCAAATATTGCAGGAATATCAGACGAAGAAACAAATACTCAGTTGCCTGCAAATATAGGTACGGAAACCACAAGCCTGCCAGTCGAGAATCAACCATGGGAAATCTGTTCCTCGAGATGCAGTCCTTGTCCTTCGGTATCTCAAAGCCCTTCCTGAGCCCATCATACCGTTCGGCTGCTACCAGAAGTTCACCGCCCCTTTCCGATAGCATTCAGACTGGAAGCTGCCGAACGACTGTTTGGATCGACTTCGAGGAGTTTTCGAAAAGCTCACAACAAGTCCTGCTCGTGGGTCATTGCAAACAGGAACTCCTCGTCCTCCCTGACTCACACATGCACTTGCCACTCTACCTGTTGGATATATTCTTCTGCATTTTCACCGAAGCGGACAGTAACAACATGCCAATTGCGAGAGTTGTAAGCGCCTTTCATCCTACAATTCTGTCAGGGAGACCCCAGGATATGGATGAGTCCGAACATCGACTGGCACAGAATATTGTTATCTTCCTTCCAGCTAACAAGAACTTCAATGAAGGTGGCCTTGGACCAGCCCACGGCAGGAGCGTTCAGCCCTTCATGGAGCTTGCCTATCTTAGGTAACTTGGTGCACCTGGGGAGGGACTCTTAGCTTCAAACAAACGCGATCACAAGTTACGTTTTAGCATCCACACATCAAGATTATCAGTTTGATATTATTATTTTTGTTCTTTGTGGAACGGGGACATACAACATTGATGCCCCCCATCCCATTCCGTCCATGGAATATGTGCAACATCATTTTCTAACAAACGCCTGTCCAGTCGCGCCAGCTCGCTTGATGAATTACACGCATGTACTGTACGCGCCCCCTTTCCTTTTAAGATTTCTCCGACTTTGAGTTCCTCTTCTCAAACTCAACGATAGCGGGGTTAAGCGGTCTGCTGAAGAGGGAGGAATAGTCGGTGTCAACGAGCTTTTCGCCCTCGGGGGTCTTGAGTTTAACTTCACGGATGATCTGGGCAAGGACGGTGCCGAGCTGTATATAGGCGAACTGCTCGCCGATACACCTGTGCCGGCCCGCGCCGAAGGGTAGGTACGGCGACGAGGCGCCCTTGCTGATGAGACCATATCCGTAGTCTTCGAATTCCTCTTTGTCCATGCCGATGCGTGTATATGCTAGCTCGTGGCCGTCGTCCCACCGGTGGGGCTCCCAGAGCATGGGCTCGGGGAAGAACTCGCTCTCACGCGATGTGACGCCCGGGGCCGACATCAGAGTGTGTGAGGTGGGGATCTGGTAGGTCTTGGTGCTGGTCGGGGTGTTGCCGACAATAGTCATTGGGGATTTTACTTTGCGCATGATGCTGTGGATGGGGGCGTGTAGTCGGAGGGTCTCCTTGACGACTTGTGCGTTGAGTTTCAGCTTCTGTATCGAATCGTAGGTCAACGGTGGTAGGTCCTCTCCGAGTACTTCTTTCTGTTCTCTGAGCAGGTCCTCTTGGATGTCTGGTCGGGTCGCTAGTCTCAACAAGATCCAAGCCGAGGTGCTGGAACTCGAGTGCTGACCTGCCATGAGCAATGCAATCATCATATGGGCAACCTCCTTATCCGGAACAGGCGTGCCATTCTTGTAAACGCTGTTCATCAAGTTCCAGATCATATCGTTTTCGTCACCCTCTTTCTTTCCACCTTGTGTGCGTCGGGCCTTGATAATTTCCATGTAGGTTTCAGTCATTTTTCTCTGCGCAATGTCTCGTTTCCGGTTATGCGGGAGAGGAGCCCAAGGAAGCATGAAATTGATCGGGGCGAAACCCATGTCCAGATCGTGGTACAAGTCTGCAAAACTCGAATCGAACTTCGCTCGGACTTCCTTTCCTTGGAGGGATCTCGAGGCAGTATAGATGGTCAGTTCAGCCATAGCAGGAACGATGTTAACTGTGCCGGCCGGGCCTCGGAAAGGGTTACCTTCGCGAACGAATAATTTGGTCTCATGGGAGATTAGATCGACGTAGGAGCGGAACGCATCGATGGTTAGGCCGAACTTGACGAATTTCTTCTGTTCCATGAGTTTTGAGTTTTCACAGTCGTAGACAACACCGTCTCCGAAGACGGGAGTGGTGAGACCAGTGTAGACCTCTTCGGCATTGACGTCCTTCAGTTTTCCATTGAGGATGAACTCATTTCCTTTAGTTCCCAAGCACACGGTGACCTTGCGGCCGAGAAGAATGAAGGTGAAGACGTCGCCGTATCTTTCTCTACAGGAGAAGAAGAAATCGAAGGGATCCATGCCGTACCATATCCTATGCAAACTCGCGTTAGTGTTGAGGTTCTGGGAGGGGGCGGAGGAAGGGCCGGGGAGTGGCTGGAGTGTACATACGTGCTTCCCAAGCCTGGGATAAGATGGAAGACTACTGGCGGGGCATTTCTATCCTTGAAGAGTAATTGACGGGTCACATTGAGGAAGATGGCAAGAGTGATGAATGCGGTGAAGGCGAGGAGCACGAGCTGGTAAACAGGGAGAGTGTTGAGCAGGTGCTCGATTGGAGCGGCGACGGTGGTGAGGAGGCCCATGATTGCTGGCGATGGTGCACTCGTAACGACAGAAGAAGCAACCAAAATGAGTGTGGTGCCTGCTTGGGGCAATAATAACAGGAATCGGATGTATGTGTACGGAGTAGTAGGAAGGGGATGGATAAGTTTTAAAGGATATGGCGACGGCGTGATTGAGGATTAATTCCCAATGGGCCTGGTGGTGACTGGCGCAGTATTTTTTGCAGGGGAGAGGCACTCTGGACTCGCCAGGAGGGGAAACAAGAGCCAGGGAAATCTTTGGGATCCAGGTACAGAGAGGGTGTGATTGGCGGGTGGATGGGCAGATCTGGCTTGGCCGATGATGGTTGATTTTGTTCCGAATGGAGCCACTGAGGGTGAGTGCCTGCCCTGTACGGCAGTCAGGCGTGGCCAGGCGCAAGGGACCAGTGCCGTGGCGTGTGGGTGAGGGCGCGCTGGACGGTGCTCAATGCCAATTATTAATGGTGGTCCCGGGTGGTCCTACCCGGCATTCCTGGGGGTGGCTCGTCCATGTCAGTCCACCGCCAACCTCACCTGCGCTGGCCAACATGACACCACTTCCCACAGTTGGTATGACTGGTATGTAATTAATACTCTTACATGCTATGTACTACTGAGCGGCTAATCTGCAGAGGGACCATATCAACACCGTCGCCAAAGAAATTCAATTTCACGAAATTATGAAATTGATATTTTCTCTTTCTCGTACTAGTATAGGATTCTACCATTCTAGCATGTTTCTAGGATCGATAAGCTATTAATACAGCACAGCATAGCATAACCATGAGGTCCTCCGTACTATATATTGCTGAGCATGAGCCCACTAGCATATAGTACTCACAGGTCCTCTCCCGTCTCCTCATCACGTTCCATCTCTTTATACTAGCACTAGACTACAACTTCCCACTCACCGCCTTCCCCTTTTCCAGATAACCATTCTCCTTCAGCCAGGACACCACATCCTCACAGTCTCGCTCCAGCCAGTTCGCCTTGGCTCGGATACTATCCAAGCTCTGTTGTAGACTGCGGTCGAATCCCTTCTTGTCCTTGTTCTCGAAGAATGCTTCCACCTTGGCTAGTTGGTCCGATCGCGTGAACCCTGCTGCACAGATGCTGACCACACTGCTCAGCATGGTCATGCTAGGTGGTAATTTCTCCACCAGTTCATCCCAATTCTTCTCCAGCCATTCGTACCGTCGCTCGATGCCCTCTGAGGTTGTCCCCAACCCACCAATCGGCATGTAAATATCCTGCATCTTGACTTCTCCACTCAGTGCCAAGTTCAGTGTTTTCTGGATGAGCTCAGGGCTCTTCGCTCGGCCCAAGCTGCGTAAGCAAGTATTCTTCTCGTCCGCAGTTGGCGCTGAATGGTAACGTGCAAGAAGTGCATCCCATTCCTTTTCTCCACCATCGCGTAGTGCCATAGCAAACACGGATGCTCGAAGATTTGGATGCACCGCGGCGTAGTCTCCTGCCAGGAATTTGTTGAACATTTCTTTTGCAGCGGCCTGGATCCTCTCGTCCCCAGCGAGACCAGCTGATCCGAATAGCATACTCTTGAACTGGCTCTGAATGTGATCTTCATCCTCAGAAAACTCCCATCCCAACTCGTGAGCTTTGGCCGATGTTAGACTTAACTGGAATGCCTTTAGAGCATCCTTGGTAGACTCGTCCTCGAAAATCCAGGTGTTTCTCACAGCATTAATGCGAGTCAGAATCTCGTTCCACACAACGAACTGAGTCTCTGTGTTGAAAGACTGCAGCAGACTGAGAATGCCAGATGTTTTGCCATACCCACTAGCGGCAAGCGCTCCCGCATCAGCAATCATGCCAGCTCGATCCTCTACCGAGAGAAGACCTTGCTGAGCGGCCTCGCCGAGCTTCGTCAGTCGTTCTGGGGTATAGCTCGTCCTGTAAAGCGCTGAATGGTCGGAATTTAGCTTGTAGAAATCCAGGCCATTCTTGAGCTTGAATGTCTGTTCTCGGGTTTCCAGGATCAGACTCTCGTCAACCCCATCCTTGGTCTTCAATCCAAGAATGACAGGATAAATAACCTTGTCCTCCTCAGGCTTGACATCGCCCGTTCGCAAGAATCGGTTCTGTTTTACGGTGATGCTCGAATCTTTTTCGTTCTCGGTGACAGTGACAACCGGATACCCAATGTTCTTGGTCCAAACGTCCATCACGTGTGCCACATCTTTTCCACTGGCATCCGCAAGGGCATCCCACAAATCACTGGTCTGTGTGTTTCCCCAAGCATGCTTCTTGATATATCTCCTCACTCCCTCAATGAATACCTCCTCTCCAATGTACTTGGAAATCATCCTCAGTACGGCAGATCCCTTGGAGTATGAGATGGCATCAAAGATCTGGTTGATATCCTCGGCCCGATGAACAGGAACTTCAATGGGATGCGAGCTTCGTAAACCATCCAAACCAAGAGCTCCTTGTAAGGTGTCGATCACAAATGTCTCCCACACTTTCCATTCCGGATAGAACTCATTGCAACTGTACCAACTCATCCATGTTGCGAATCCTTCGTTCAGCCATAGACCATCCCAGAAGTCCATGGTAACCAAGTTTCCGAACCATTGATGTGCCAATTCATGCTGCACCACCTCAGCAACCCGTTCCTTGGTCGCTGCACCGGCTGATTTCTGGTCGAACAACAAGTCAACCACCCGGTACGTGACCAGGCCCCAATTCTCCATTGCTCCAGCAGCAAAGTCAGGAATGGCAACCATGTCCATCTTGGGTAGAGGGTAGGGAGCCTGGAACGCCTTTTCGTAAAATGCAAGAGTCTTAGCCGCCACTTCTAGGGCAAACTTTCCATCTTCTTCATTCTGTTCAGGTGTCATCCACACCTTGATTGGTAAGCGGAATTTATCTGTAGAAATCGATTTGAGTTCGGCCACGACGAATGCAAGTAGATATGTAGACATCTTCGGGGAACGGTTGAACTTGACAGCCTTGCGTTTTCCGCCAGTGATCTTGGAATCCACAGTTGTGGTAGAAGCTACATCCATATTGGACAGTGCGCTTTTGTCCTCGTCTGCAATGAGGGTCACAGTGAACTCAGCTTTGAGGGCGGGTTCGTCGAAACAAGGCAAAGCACGGCGAGCATCGGTTGCCTCGAACTGAGAAACAGCGAGGAACTTTCCATCTCTTCTCTTGGATCTGTAGAAGCCCGCCATCTTATCATTCAGCTGGCCGGTGTAGGTGTGCTTGAGCTGAACCTTCTGGCCCTTTGTGAGTGTCTTCCCGAGGCTGATGGTGGTAGTCTGCGTGTCTGCATCGTAGGTAAGAGAAGGAGAAGAGGTGACCAGCACACCGTCCGCGTGGACTTCGGTGGTGTGAATGTCAAGCTCAACGGTGTTCAACGAGATGGAGGTGCTGTCTTTGGCAACGTCCAAATCAATGATGACGGTGCCGTCGAATGTGAACTTTTCAAAATCCACCTCAATGGTCACATCGTAATGCTTGGGCACCACGTTGGTAGGAAGCACCACTCGGCCTTGAGTGCTGACAGCACCAGGCGAGTCAGACATGAAGCGACACATTCTGGTTAAAGAGGGGTTGGAAGCAGGTGGGGTGATTCCAGGTCTGGTGGAAAGGGAGATTGATGAAGGAGGTTGTCGAATTCGAATGCTGGCGGGAGTGGCCGAAGTTGAAGGGGAGGGTGCAGTTCGTGAAAGAGTCTGAAAGGAAAATGATCGTGTGAGACTAAGGCGGCTGGCAATTGACGTTGGAGATTGGGGAACTGGAATCCGCGATGCAGCAAGCCTGGAAAGAGATCGTGTAAATAAAGTCATCGATTTCGACCACAACCACAGACACACACTCTCTCACACAACACCAAAAGGCAAAAGGCAAAAGAATGACAGGGCAATGGAATGCAAAATGCTTGTCATGCGATAATTAATGAGAGGCAAGCCTGGTGACACGGAGCAGGGCAACAAGTACATGTACGGAGCACAGCAGTCAGAGCAGCCTTCAAGTGAAGCATCAGGCGCAATCAGGGTCTGCTTGACCTCTCGCCGGTTCCCTGGCAAGTCGCTACTAATATTAATAATACTGTATGTGGAGGGTCATAAAGGGAAGGTGTAACGAGCCACCTCTTTTCTACACCCCGGACCAGCCCAATTGTTCTCAACCTGTAAGGCTTCTTCTTCAGTAGTCTTGACTCTTTGAAAAATAAATATACTGCATTAGCTTATAAGGCAGAAGGCTGAGGATAATGCGTCTTCTCTCGGTGACTCCATATGTCTGGATTGAAAAGCCCACATGTAGTTGGGGTTTTGCTCAGCACACAAAATTTTATCCATGGTTTGAAAACCCACAAGCTTGAAAGTCGCAAGAACCGACGTCAGAATGTTGATATCTTCTACACACGCATTCTCGATATTGTGTCTGGACGGTGCTAACCACACAAGTCCCCAACTTGCCAGAAGAAAACCTAATCTAACCAGCAAAGTTTGAGGAATTCATTTAGTACAGTGGGTGATATTCCATAGAAAGACTGGTACAAAATACAACACATCAATATAGAGGTTAGAGACAGAGACGGAGAGACACGAAATAATGATCCAGCTCCTAATAATACTACTAGCATTGCATCGCGAGGTTTTAGTTATGATATGGGAGATTCCTCTCTTCCTTTCATTCTTCAACTCGCTTGCACTTGATCAACACTGAGGACCTAGAGATCGCTCAGGTGGCCTCTCTGCGTGTCTACTTCCCCGTCATTCGGTTCCATTTGTTTCCACATCCTTTGGTACTTTGCTGGCCCCCATTCATCCCCTTAGATACCCAGGAAACAAGCACAATGTAAAAACCATGCAATCAGATTGCAACGCAAAGCAAACAGCGTTGCACGTATGGCGCCAGCCCAGTTCCATCCACTTGTCTGTCTGTATGTCATGACGGGTATCTTCTGTTGTGATTCCAATTCACACCTTACAAGACTATCCGTCTCTTCGTATTGTCATAATCGTGCCGTGTCAATGTCTTGTCAGGAATGAAGATTTGACGCCGGAAGTATGCCCCTCTCCTCGCTGTACAAAACGCCAATGACCAACGGCCCATAGGTCGATGGAAAAGAACAAAGAATAAAAGGAATAATTACAAGTCAAGAGTGGTGTCCTCGTCATCAGACAACCCATTCCCTGACGAAGAACTTTAAGTGAAACCAGTAAACGCCTTGATCGCTAGCAGTGATGGGTCGAATGCGATTCATCCAATTCAAACGACCGCCCGAGCGAGCACACAATCGATACCATCGTCACTTCGATAAATCATGAACGGGGAGGAGTCACAGCTGCAGCGTTGCTCCCACGATGAGGGATAGGTGGCGACGCTCTGCTGGGCGAGGCAATGGCTGGTGCTGATGCACGCTTCTGAATCATCTGGAGCTTCCTTCGAATGACTGATAGCCTGCCTCGAATGCTTGTAACCACTGCCAAAGGTTAGGAAACTTCTAACTCCCGCCTTTTCACTGGAATCCACTTACAATTCTTCAGTGTATGCCTGTCCTCAGCCTCCAACCCATTAATTGGAGCGAGGTCATCCTTCTCATCCATGTCACTTGTGCCACTTCCATGCCCTGAGATGTTTTCGTCGTCGCTCTCCAAGATTGCTTCAAGCATCCGAATGGCCGTAACATAAGATATCTCACAACCCGCTAGATCTTCATTGGTCAATTCATTGATCGCTGCGGCTCTGCTCATCTCCAACGCTCGGTCATACATTAGCTTTTCGGCCGTGATTCCAGAACTGACCACAACTTGCTCAGCAGATGTTCCGAGACCAGCACTGGATGCGGTTGTGGTGGAAATATTGTTGGGATGACTGGGATGATCTTCAGGTAGACGACGTTGGCTGTCTATTAGTTTCATCCGGACAAGCTCTGCCTTTTCCAAGACCTCATTGAATCGATTGCGAGTCCACTGAACAACATTGTTCATTCTATGGCCAATAGGACCCGTGTTGGATCGGTAGTTCTTCTCGTCGGTGACCTCGCCTCGATTCTTGCGGTTCCACCAACGGGCAGCAATATCCATGGCTTTGGCAAGAAGCGCTAGTGCCTTGACATACAATACCAAGGCTTCCTCTGCCACAATGACGGTAGCCTCAATGGTCAGGTCTTCATTTGTTTGACCGAGAGGGCCGTCAGACGGGGTATCACCAGAGGCATTGCGCAGTCCGAGTCCCGGATGAGATGGTGCTGTGGGAGTGAGTTGCTTGTACTTGACTTCTGCAAAGCCGTACACAACATCACTTCGAGTGGCAACCTCCTCAACAGTCTGAACATACTTAGTGTCCTCATCGGCTGCCTGAGGTTTTGTCGCATCACCGATGACCACTAGACTGCTCTGTGCGCCTGGATAAGCAGGAAAGGGATTGTAGTTGACTGGCGGAGACCTGCCACCACGCATGAGGTTGACCGGAGGAGAAAATCCAACGCCAAACAGCCGACCGCTAGCCATATTCAGAGCTTTCGAAATGGCTGAAGTTGCAGAGCTCGGACTCGGACCATAACGTCGTTCGTAAGAGTTCTGACGAGCGTGGACGGCATCTGGGCGTCGACCAGATGCAATTTGAACAGCTCGAGAAGCACTGGTTTGTGCCCCAATCGTCGAAGCCGGAAAGTTCTGCGTTGTAGTCCGCTTAACCATTGCGCCGGACTTAGGGGAGATAGCATTCTGCGATGAATTTCGGTCCAGGCGAGGGCTGGCATCGAGTTCATCCGCAAGAGCATTGACCTCGACAGCTTTCTTCTCCACTAATACATAGTCACGTTCAAAGGCGATATCTTGAGCGGCTCGCTCCCGTTCTTTCTCTTCTTGGCGTTTGCGGAAGAGCGCAGCTTCTTGTTCTTCATCGTAGACCTGGCCACGTAACGACGAGGGTGGTAGCTTGTGTGAGCCTCCACTGCCTTGGCGTGCCATTGGAGTTGAGCTTGGACGATGAACCAGTTCCTGCCGGCTAGGCGCTGTAGACTGTGGATGCAAAGCAGGCCGTGGTGCGATCGGACTGGTAGGTCGATCCTGCGCCGAAGTGCGGTCATCCGAAGGCCGTCTCTGATGGATTTGTTGGTCTCGAGCCAGGGATAATCGGCGATTGATGGAATATCTCCGTTGCAAACTGTCGTCAGAGGCCGTCTTGGTAGGATCGGAGTATGGGCTTTCTGGTTCCTTGATCGATCTTGGTCTGATCACCCCTGCAGGGTCTGTTCGGCTGTTACGGCGGCGGTCTGACTCTGACCGCTGAGGTTCTTTGGTTTCCAGGGGCATATCCTCGGGGTGGAGGCCTGGGATCTCGCCGGTGATGATTTCATTGCTGAAGAATTCCGGAAAAGACAGTCTCTCCTTAGGATCCCGCTTTAATAACGACCGGATAAGCATCTTCATCTCTTCGGATACGACAATGTCATCTCCAAATTTGATCTTATCATCACCCTTTTCGATACGTCTGAGTAGTTCAACATGATTGGCGGCCCGAAAGGGGGGTTTGGAGGTTATCATTTCGTAGAGCACAGTCCCTACCGACCAAAGATCTGCCTTTGCATCATACTTCTCGTACCGCAATATCTCGGGGGCCATGTACAAGGGAGAGCCACAAAGGGTTTCGGCCAGTGCAGTGGATGGGAGAGACCGGGCAAATCCAAAATCTGCAATCTTAAGCATGGGGAGAGATTTGATGCCACAGACAGGTTCTAAGGAGTTCTCGGCTATCAGGTAGGGCATGGGTCGAGGTTTATAGGTTTCGAAATAGGCGAATGATGGGTTGAGGAGAAGATTCTGGGGCTTGACGTCGCGGTGAATGAGATTTCTCGCACGGAGGAATTGTAGAGCGCTTGCGAGTTGTTGTAGGAAATGTCGAACGACCACTTCATGAAGTCCGCCAGCTCGAGGGTTCGGGTATTTGACCATCATATTTCCCACCATTTCACTGTTTTTGATTGTGTCACGCTTTTTGATAAAGTATGAGAGGTCACCGAGAGCGACGTATTCCATCACCAGATGAATATGTGAGCTGGACTCTTTACAGTCGATCAGGGCGACAATGTGAGGATGGTGAAGGCCTTTGAGGATGGAGATCTCCGACGTAAGGTTGTCTTTCAACTTCTTGTTCAATTTGGCAAGGTTGACAGATTTGATGGCTACAATGCTTTGGGTACCAGATTGAGACTGAGAGTCTGTCAGCTTAGATTCTAGAAGTTGGACGGTGGCTGAGGAGAGGTTTGACGATGGTTGACTCACGATGTGTAAAGCCTTGTAGACAGTTGCAAAACTACCCCGTCCTATCTCCTCTTGTCGTTGAAAACTGCCAATCTTGTCGGAATCCTTTGACCTCCTCGGAGCAGGGGTCTGAGGGTTGGTTGTGGCCATATTTCCCTCCTCCACCACTTGGGTGGTGATCGACGGATGCGGAGGCAGAAGGAGGTGATATGAAAGAAGAATTACCTCCTCAAATGTGGGTGGAGGGTCGTGGGGAGATTGTTGGACATGGATTGCTCGAGGTACAGAAAGGAACGTCAGGCACAAAAGAGTGAATGGTGGATGCAGTGCTAAGTGGTTGATAGAATAGGCGTCAAGTCAGAAGTTGAAGTGTGGAGATGGCGCAATTGAGTGGCTAGGCTGCGCAAGGGAAATGTAGCGCAGGGCCCAGAAAGGAAATGTCCGAGGGGGTGCAAGAGGGATAAGAGCAGGCGAGAATTGAATGAGATGAACGGGGAGCTCAGATCGACCTGAGAATAGGTGTGGCCGAGATGTCAGGTTATCGGGGCGCTGGACGAGTTTCGGATGCGGTTGGACGAGGAGATGTGTGACGCAGTGTAACGAGACGCGGCGGCGAGGCGGGATGGACCCAACAATCAAACAAGTCGGCGAGGAGAACGACAGCCCTGAAAGACCAAAAGAAGGTGCTGGTGGTAACAAGAATGATAATAGATGGCTCGGAGAAGAAGAGAAGGAGTAGAAGATTAGGCAACGTCAACAAAAAGGCCAGATGCCACAAGGGATTGATTGAGTAGACAGGTTCAGTCTCGGTCGAGGTGTATGTAGGTACATAGTAGGTATGAGGAGATAATAGTGGTGATCGGAGCATGAGTAGTCATGCAGAAGGAAGAGGTGGGTGTGGGTGATGGTTCACGGGATGCTGTGGGCATGACAGTTGGGGTGCAAGGGTGCTGGTAAATGGTGAACGGAGTCACGCAGCTCCAGAAGGTTTACTAACCACATTAACTAGCTTCAGAGAACCTCCTAGCACCCCCTAACGCAGGGAAAGACTGCGAATGAGAGTTGCTAGCAATCAACTAGCCCCTTAGCACGAGCATAAAGTTCTGCATCAGGTGAACTTGGAGCTGACAGGGCGACCTTGGATACGACTTGTTGATAACGCGCTGCATCTAACGAATCAGCAAGGCCAGAACGAGGCCCATGACTCGGAGCGGGGCACGCTCGTATTTGGTACCTGTTCCATGTCCGCTTGGACTGCTTGTATCTGTGCGGCTTTCAAATCCGGAGATCGTCGCTCTTTGTCGATAATAGGCTCCAAGGTTCCCTTGCTACTTAGAGTAGTAGCTCTAAGCCCACGGACCACGACTAGGTAGCAATCATCCTGAGGTTAGGCGGCACCCTTCCCAGCTCACAAGTCCGCCAGGCCAGGCACGAGACTCAACAGTCAACACAGGCCTCAGGCTGACCCCATCCCCAGAATATCCTGGTGGAGAGCGACTTGTAGTTCAGGAACACAACTTTTACCCCTCCCTCGAGCATTAAATGGTAATAAATTGAGTACTAACTAGTACTCCGTGCTTAGGGGCTCTCTTCTCTCTATAATTCTAAGCCTCGTACCAGAAGCCATAATCCAATAGGAACCACCACATTATCGTTGGCAGCAGTCAACGTGCTTTCCAGAAGACTTGCTCCTAAACCAGCAACACCACTTTTCGCTAATGCCCAGGCAAACGATTCATCCTGCCTGGGGATCCATTTGCCCAGCCTTAGCCAGCTCCAGGAAAAGATTAGCCCACAAGTTACTGCAAATGCAAACGCAAGGCTCCCTTCCAGGCTCTTGCCACCTGCCCAATACCATTTAGTCTTTCCATAACGCCTGCCTATCAAGCTTGCTGCAGCATCGCCCATTCCAACGCAGATGACGCCGCTGACCATGCTCAAGTCTCGTATTGTTGTGTCCCACCCAGTCCAAGGGTCCATACCGATCCGTGGTGCTGCTGCGAGTGACAGCCAAAGTGGGATGGCACACCCTATGAGCAAGAAAATATGTGACACGATGATAGGGCCTCGATGGTCACGGCCATCCACGTAAGGTGCCAGAAACTTCGTTAAGGGTTTCGATATTGGTGGGAGCTGCGACGCTCGAAAAAGGTCGAGAAGTAGAAACACAGCAAGAATGAGAACAAGAGCTAGCGCGATAAAACAGGGGTCGATGAAGACGGAGGGTAGTAGCATCGCAACCATAATCCCATGGAACACCTTGCGTCTGGTATCGACTTCCACAACTGCAGTCAAACGCAAAACAGCAAAAATCCCCACTATTAACACAGTGGCACAATAAACGCAGATCAAGAGACGCATATTTGCAGGTCCAAGGACGTTTTGCCGAAGATCCTCAATCGAGAAATTCATTCCTAGTTCCGCGGCCTCCATCCGAGTGGGAAGACGGATCCATCGCTCAAGATGGTTGCTAACAACGAAGAAGCGGAACTCGGGAATGTTACCGAAGAGGTAGCCAAGAGCCCACCCAAATGGTTCATTTGATTGCAGAGCACGTTTGCTCACATACATCCGGACTGGCCCAAGAATGGTGGCTGCTACACACATGTAAGCTGCTCCTGCATATGCCCACTTCCTCACTTTCGCCTGTTCGATACTGAGCGTGAGGAATGAGGATGGCAGAAAATTGGGTGTCGCTCTTGTTCTCCTGGCCTTGGGAGAATTTCCCCTTTTCTGCTTTAGGTCGAATCCCGTGAACGTATTTCGGCGAAAGGGCATCGAGAATGTCGGCAAGTCCTCTGTGAATGTCTGGGTTTTTGACACCTCGAACGCCGAGATTGGCTGATCGATAGGCATGGTCGGTGACTTGCCATTCATGTGTAGCTTTACACGGGGTCTTCTGACAGCCCACAGGTGGTTGATCTGATTCTCGTCGTCGCTGTCGGAGGAATCGTGTCGTTCACGTCGAGATTTACTTCTTGTAAGAATTGAACAAATGGTGTGATCCAGCCGATCGAGCAGACCTAGATGCTTTCGTTTTCGGAGCAACTTCCAAGTCGGTACACGAGCAAGAGCGACCTCCCATATGAGGAGTCGTTTGCAAGAGACAAAAATACAGAGACCTCCAACCCAGAGTAGGCCTTTGAGGATCTCCATTTGAGGAGTCCCCGCAAAAAGAAGGAGGTTAATAAGTCCGGTAGAGAGGAGATGGAGTTCGGATATATCGAGACTCGAGGTTGTCAAGTAGCCCAATACATTCAATAGTGTCTGATGTAATGGGAAAAGCATGACTAAATCTTCCAGAGTAAGAGAGCTGTTAGGAGTGAGCTTGATCGATAGCGGCCTGGTAGCAAGTGAACGCTGGAATGGCAATCGTGAGGCATGCAATGGCACTATAGACATGATCCAATGCAGATGGTGACCGACTGGAGGGATTTTTGATGTGGCCATGATTGAATGCGGGATAGAAGATATCCCGCAAATCATCGCTGAGGGTAAGAACGCAGACGTCCTATTGAACAATGAAAGTGCAATCCAGAGCGGGAGTAAGATAGGGTACAAGAGCGGACCTGGGTCGAATCGAGAAGGAATATGGAATCCCAACTGCAGGGATTGGACGAGGGTTCGGCCTCTAGTATGAGCACGAAGCGCCAGTCGAATGGGGTAAAGAAGGTAGATACAAGGCGGTATAATGAGGAATGAAATGAGTTCATTCATCCAGTCCACCATGGCCTTCGATCCTCCTCTGCTCGTCCAGACCATGGCGCCGATGCTCCAAAGTAATGAGAGTTCTGTGCACCTCCTGACGATTTCTTTCCGCTTCCGCCTCTTGTACGTCTCATATTCCTTGTTCTGCTCCGACGTGCGCTTCGGTATTTTCTCCAATTTGCGATCTGCCTTGAAATATTCATAGCCATCGGCCTGAACATATGCCGGGGGAGTAGACGGCGGACTGGGAATGGGTGTCAGCTGAGCCGGTGATGTTCCTCGAAGACCTTTATGGGCACGCAGCGGCGGCGCGGGTAGCCCCTTGAGAAACGGTCCTTTCTCATCGTCTGCTTCTGTTCCGCTCTCGCTAGAGTCTGATCGGCTGACGGATGAGGGGGGGTTTCCGCTGTTCTTTCCTGAGCCATTATCGCTGGTCTGGGGTTTTCGAATGCTCAGACTCCCGCCTCGTCGATGGTATGGCTGAGGTGTGCGAGATAATGTCAAATTGGATTGGTGGTGAATGTCCTGGGAGCTGGATCTACTCTTCCCACTGCTAGAATAATTTTGGGAAGTCATCTGTAGGGTGACCTGACAGCGACGGTGTTATGCCTCGTGGTCAGTCAACAACGTGCGACAATTAATTCAAGTGCTTCATGGCGGATCAAGGTAGGAAAGGAGTAATACCGGGGCTGCCGTTGACAGCATAGCCATTCTGGCCTTGGAAGTTGTTGAGAGTTGGAAGAATGTTCACATGCAAAAGATGGTGGGTAGCGATGGGGTGAGGGCCACTTGGTCACATCCCCGTCCGAGGCCCCCAAGCACGACCTGCAGGAAGTGACGCGGCGAACGGGCCAACCCTTATTACGAAGTTAAGAGTTCTGATAATGATTCCAATACGGAGTACTAGTAGGGAGTACTCCGTACATACAGGATACTAAACTACTCTGCTCCATTCAACGAGAAACATAAATTCATGCGGAATAAGATCATCTAGCAATTCTGATATATACAGATAAGCGTCATTCCCGATGAACAGCAGTGCTTGACTCCATCCTATGGGTGAAGAAAGTTGCGCTCCAGGCAACCCCCAGGCCCGCCTGTCCAAGCAGAATGCCGCCAGAGTCAACCAGCTCCCTGCTCTCTGCTCCAACGCTCGTCATTCTTGTCCGCCTACGCTGCAGCCTCTAGTTTGTCCAAAATTGTCCGAACAAATTCGTGTGTAGTGCTGTTACCTCCCATGTCACGGGTTCGGACTTTGCTGTTCTATTGTCAGCAGCTAACGAGCGCCAGGATCAATCTACTTACCCATCTGCGATCACATCATAAACAGCCTTTGAGATGCGGTTGGCATGGTCATCAAGTCCCAGATGCCTGAGAAGCATGGTTCCGGAGAGGAGGAGAGCAGTGGGATTGGCCTGATCCTTGCCTTGGATATCAAGACCAACGTGTCGGCAGCCAGGCTCGAAGACTGCGACGTCACGACCCATATTGCAACCTGGAACAACACCAGGTCCGCCAACAAGAGCAGCTGCAATGTTTGTGAGGATACCTCCGTAAAGGTTGGGCATGACCATGACGTCGAACTGCTGCGGCCGAGAGACGGCTTGCATGGAAGCATTGTCAACAATCATGTCGTTGACTTCCAGAGTCGGGTAATCCTCGCCAATCTTCTTGACCGTATTCCGGAACAAGCCATCAGCAAGCTTCATGATGTTGGCTTTGTGGATACAGGTAACCTTCTTCCTGTTGTTTGCCAGGGCGAAGGAGAACGCGAATTTGGCGATACGTTCTGATTTGGCGCGGGTAATGATCTTCAAAGATTCAACCACACCGGAGACAGATTGATGTTCCAGACCAGAGTATTCTCCCTCGGTGTTTTCACGCACAATGCAAAGATCGACGTTCTTGTGTCGCGTCTCAAGTCCAGGGATGTTCTTGATCAAAACCACGGAGGCGTAGATGTCGAGTTCTTGTCGCAGCGCAACATTGAATGATTGATGACCGGATCTCTCGATGGGAGTGTGTAAGATACCTTTCAAGCCCAGCTTGTTTCGCTTCAGCGATGCTATCGACTCCTTGAATAGGTCCTCCGAGTGCTTATCTCCTGTGTCCACACCCGATACATCGACCTGTTCCCATTCAATGGGGACGTTGTCGGCTTTGAAAATGGTTTTGACCGCTTCGGCAACTTCGGCACCGATACCGTCACCTGTATAGTTGATCTGTGAGCACGAAGAAGCGCTGTAACATCATTTGATAGCTAAGGTTGGCCGTACCTGGGATCAAGGTCACGGTGTATTTCCCTCCATATTTAGTAGGCTTAAAAATATCGGACTCGACAGTAGCATAGGCTGGTGCATGTGAATTAGCCATGGTAAAGAGCCTTATGGACGCAAGGCAGCTCACATCGGGCAAGGAAGGGAGATGTGACCTGTTGTCTGGTCGTTCTTTGAGCTGCGCGAAACAACGCCTGGAACAAAGCAAGTTAGTATTTTCCCTTGCTATGGATATGGACTTTGAAGAGCAGCTGCAGGGATTCGGTCAACCTACCTGAGCGCTGCGCGATGACCTTGCCAGAGACATTGCAGAGGTTGTACGAGAGACTCAGGCCTAGCTTCAAAGGTAAGATTCAATTTGAACGAAGGTGGGACAGTGCATCAAGGAGGACGAGTTTATCGGATAGAGGAGCTTTGCTCTTTGGAGTTCTACAGGTTGCAGGTTGCAACCTTGCAGGTGCAGCAAAAGTGAAGCTCCACCCATTCGCCGCGCCGACATCGCCAATCCTAGCCCATTTTGGTCTTGGTCGCCCTGGGCAAAAAATGTGACGTCGAACTGCTTTCCCGTCACATGCCAGTGCATTCTACTTATTACCTCAACAACTCAATCGAAGCCAAACTAGATGGACTAAATTTTGATTGTGATTATTGTCAAGCATCCCGCTCAACTGTCGTCTATCTGGCTGTCGGTAGACTGTTGCCGTCCAGCAGCCTATCTAGAGGAGATACCCTTGCTCTCTTCTCAGCCCTGTTCCTGACCATTTCGTATATGTGCTGCATGCGATATTACACAGCCCTTGGGTAAATGCCCTTGCCATCTCCATTGCAATAAATCATGCCTCGTGTATGATCCATCGCCTTCTTGATGGTCCAAATTTCAAAACTGCCGCAGCGTGGCCGTCATCTATAGTATAGACAATGCGGCTAGCAGGCCCATTGACATTCAACAACAAGCAAACGAGACCCGTACCCATGCAACCTGTAAACCCCCAATTCCGATGCTGATGCTGATGCAACTGAGGTTCTGAAGGAGAAATTCGTGGCCGTCAAATGATAGACTCACTTACCACTCTTGGTTTGTTGCCATCCATCTTCTCTCCATTCCCATGACTTTGCGCCCTTTACTGGATGTAGCAGCAGAGGACGCACAACAGTTCGGCCATACGCATCTTCCCATTCTTGACCACCACTCTCAGGGGCAGTGATACCCAATAGTCTTTGGTAGATTAGCATAGCTTGAGCGGAACTGTAATACCATGTCATGTTGGTCCACGCATCCTCATTGTTAATGTTAAATGTACTCTTCCCGTGGCATCCTGCTTGTCCAAAAGGACCGCCATTAAAGTTTGATTGGAGGGCCTCTGCAGGCCAGTGCCGATCAGCGAAGATCGGGTGAGGGACGGTGGTCGACTTGAGTCCATGGTGAAGACACATGCTCTGGGGGAACATTTCCGCATCCATGTGGTGGCCGTTTTCGGCATTTTCATAATTCATGATATCCAGCACACGTCGGCTGATTCGTCCTTGGGGTAGCTCTTCTCGGGGTTGATTTACCCTGAGCGTAACCTCAGAGGGAGTCGCCGTACCACCAATTGGTTCCGCTGACATTGAAGCTTGGGAGGAATCCAATCCAATCGGCATCCTCACCAACTCCCCATTTGTAGTTATCCTCTGATTCTATGACTGGTGGTTTGGGACCTCGTGGCTTTACTCCTTCCACGGATACTGGGCCCCACAAGTGGTGAGGATCCTACTCTCGCGTGGACTGTCTGAATTGGGTGTCATAGTCACCGTGAACGGCGGGAATATACACCCTGCCAGCACGCTCCCAGATCCCCTTCCGTGGTTGCTTCCTGCCAAAATTGGAGACGCTCTCAAAAAAGTCCAAATAGTGGCCGGTGTAATGCACGTCGAACTCCCATTGGTAGAAGAAGTCGAATTCAGGGTGGTTGCGAGCAAACCACTGTATGATCATCCAGGGTGACCGGCTCACAAAGGCGTGGTGCGCTATATTAGAATACAATCCCCGGATCTGTGCATGGTTCCATAGGACCGAAACTCAGGTGGAATATGCTTATTGATCGTTGCTTCTGGCTCATCCTCTCCCCCAAATAGAGGCACACTCTCGTTTTTGACGTGTAGCAGGAGAAAAACTTCGTATTTCCCCCCACTGCCTAGGGAGGCCTCAGCAATCATAGCTCGTATGTTCATGACAGCATCAGCAGTCCACTTTGCACCGGTCCATACACGTATGGGAATGGCGGTTCGTTTCACCTTGTTGACAAGAGAGGGTTCCATGGTGGTCGATGGGAGATTTGGACGTGCTCCATCATGCTTGTGCCGAGATTCGAGTATTGGATAGAATTCTGTGGTCGATCTTTCACGACTTTGAAGCGATGTTTATTGAGCATAACACAACCATCTTGCAAGTCGCCCCACTCAACAGAATCCCAATCAACGTCGCTCGCTCTCCTTAGGTCGTCCAAATCGACGGCATCAAATTGCTCGAGCCCGTAAGCTTTGAAACGGCCAAGGCGATCAAAAGACACATCACGATCCAAGCCTGCTGCTTCATAAGAGCTAAGTACAGGGTCAGCGGCCCCTAGGTACGTTAATTTATTTTCACCAATTGCATATGCCACTCCTTACCGACGGCGCGACCGGGATATGTCCAAATCGCGTCTCCATCACTTTCATTCAATGGAAGGCCTCGTGGGCCGAGGCAGGATAAGATATGAGAGGGGTCCTCCTGGGAGTGGCGAAGGCCATCGTAGCGGACCTGTAGCGGATGTTTACTCCTGCAATCGACTTCGCCAGTCTGGCAGGTCCGCAAATGCGATGTTCCACGAGCAAGGCCGTCATGCCTAGAACATGGAAGCGTTAATGTCCGTTGACACCTACCCACGTCGGGCTCAACTTACATTGTGAAATCTTTCCAAATCCATGACATCCTTTCTGCGGCAGCTTTCATATCATTCTCAGAGGGCGGTTCTGGTGGTTCGAGCGGAGTCGAAGGTGCTGCTGGCTTCTGGCCTATTATTTTGACCAGCAAAACGAAGCCAAAGAAAGATGCTAGGAGTTTGGCCAGAATGGTTAAACGCGGCATATGTATCTGCCATTTTGAAGGCTTTTTCCAGAAATCTAGTCTCGCAGGTGACCAACTAGGCGGAGGTGTCCTGGGCTCAAAAGGTTCGTCTAATAGGCCCATCTTGAAATTCCTGTTGCTGTTTGTAAGCCAACTGTCATAGGGGCCTGTGAGCGAGAGTTGTTGTAGCAATAGAGTTGAGCGAGCGACTGAGGGTGAGATAGTTCGCCGAAGGACGTCGCTGCTGAAATAAAGTCTGATGAGGCACAGTAGGGGTGGAGCAGGAACCAATTTGATAAGTATGTAGATCGCGGTAAGCAAGCAAACATGGACTATTATTGCGGACCACAAAGAATTGGCCACGCAAGGTTTTGGCTGAGAACGTCAGTCAATCAAATTGAGTATTGAGGGTTCTGTCATTTTGCAAGTCTCTGTGAGCCGTTTGGTTTTATACAAAGTTACCACCAAAAATGAGCGATGTTCCATGTTATTTGGCAATTTCGGAGCGTTTCGTATCATTGAGTATGAAACCTTTTTTCATACACTCAATACCTCAGGTCAGACACTACTCGCGTTATGTGTACGGTGAGTGAAGTAGGAGTTGCCTCGTTGGAGGAATTCATCGTCGTCGATGCTCGAATCGATATGGATCCAATGCTTCTTTCTTGGTGCCCTTGAATGGACCAATTACAGTCGAGTATTTGGATCGGATTATTAGTTGTTCCGGGCCTACTAGAATTTCTCTTTTGCGCGCCAACAATTATGGACCAGCGACGAGAAAATATGTACTGCAAGCACAGCTCGACCAAAACGAATGAGTCGGAGCAAGTGTCAGTGAGCGAGGATTGTAGGGAGAGGTGATGCGAGACACTAAACATGGTAGACAAAAACCGACCGGAAATGCCCTGGATAGCAAGTCTGACTTCTGTCTTCTCTGAAGATCAGAAACAAGCAATTGCACGAAGCTCCCATTCGAATTTCATGCTGCCATCCACTCAGGCATATCCACAGTTGGTTCGGGGTGGGACACCAATGAACTGTGGCGGCGAACAAGACCAGCCAGGTGCTGAGCATGTTCACCCAGTGCGTTTAACCAGGCTTGCAGTCTCAATACTAGCCGGTTTCAGCGACTTGCGCATGGATTTGTAGATGGAGACGCATCGACGGACGTTCCGTGAGCGAAGGTCTGCGGGAGGCTGTCGAGCCGCATTGAGCAGCAAAAGCTTAATAATATGCAATATTTATGCACGGACTAGGATCTTGATTGCCGCCAGCCTATCATTACCGGTCTCGAGAAGACCAAGCTTTTGGGCTTAGCCTCTGTTTTCTTGCTAGTTGAGTTAGAGTCGTTCTCATCCACGTCAATGAAGGTTGGCCATATTGAATAGCCACTGGCTGGTGAAACCTGCACACCTGTGTCTTGTTTCTACGAGGTAGTGATGTCAAATATTTGACCAAGAAACTTTATCCATGACTGCTAGAGCCAAGGGAGCGGCGCCAGAGAAGCGGCTTGGACGATCCAAAAGTCGAGGGCTAGGGAGAGCCAGTGGGAGGGTGGTGTGGACAAGGTCGAGCAAGGAAAAATGTGAACAGTGGTATTTCAGTAGGCGAGGAGCCTCTCGTACGGAGCACCTCCTCATAGGTATTGTTGCTCCCAAGCAAATTCTGAGTACGAATAAGCAATCCCACACTTAGCACATGGCCGCAGCCAACTCCTCGCGTAGGATAGTACGGAGTAGTAGCGGAATGGCGACATTGAAGCGTCGATGATTCAAGGAACTCGATCTGATGCTGGCACTAGTACCGAACACATCGTACCGAGCAGAATAAGGTAGTATGACACAGTACTGCATTTGCACCCTGTTGCTTTTTCCAGAGAGGCATATCAATACTCCGTACTAGAGTACCTAGGTAGGTTGGTACTACTATGTACGAGTCCTCCAGTTGGTAATACCGAGTATTGCTCCGCTAGTACGAAGTACCTCTCGAACTTGGTAATTGACCAAACTCTCGGAAGTTCCAAAGTTGCTTCCATCACATTTCAAGGGGGAGTGTCGTTCTGCCATTTATCAGACGCGCAAGCGAATTCGACTTTGTTGGGGAAATATTAACTGTTGCAGCCAAGCAAAAGAGAAATCTCTAAGTAGTGCTTTTTCGGGCCTTAGTGTATTTATATTATTGTCGCCAACAATAACGTATTGGATTGCACTGATATTTAAATACCCCCACTAACTTGCACAGCAGAAAACCCCGACCACTACTTAGGACTTTCAGATTCTGAGAAGCTATCGGAGGTGGGGGAAGGGGCCAAGACCCGATGGCCCTGGTTGTTGAATCATGTCCGCCCACCACCAGAATACGTTATGAGTGGACCGTTTCAGGAGAGACTCGTACATACCACGCAATCTCTGTTTGAACGACATCTCTTTGACTTCAGTAATCAAACACTACTAGGTACTCCGTATGGAGTGCCTGTCACAACATTCCAAGGAGTACGAGTATGCACCCACTGCAGGAATAGGACAAGGTGACCGCATGATCCCATCTTCACGCGAAGCTAGCTAGTAGCCATGAAGGAGTGTGTGAAGGAGCGCAGAGACAAGCACTGCAATCAATGATAAATAATGAGATCGACTAATTCGGAAAGGATAATTAATACCTTTCGCCAACAATCCGGTGCGGCACGGCACCCCATATCAACATATGTTAAGGTGTCTGGGGACTGAACTCGGTCCCAAGACTGTTGTAAAACTAAGAACGCTAGGTGCTGAACACGGCATCTCAATGCACTGGCATTCGTCACAGCCAAATCGAGA
>Ga0105239_10000576_pt1 | contig 52484 bp, 54 predicted proteins | sample KBSC44metaG_FD_92761 | JGI IMG/M metagenome (GOLD analysis project Ga0105239, IMG submission 92761) | Corn rhizosphere microbial communities from Kellogg Biological Station, Michigan, USA - KBS C4-4 metaG | ecosystem: Host-associated > Plants > Roots > Rhizosphere > Soil | place: Michigan, USA...
AGTGTTTTAATGGCAATGGAATTGGTCGACTTGAAAAGGTATTACGAAGGAAGGGAACAGTTCTACAACAAATAAAATAAATATTTAAAACCTAATTCTTGACACAGTTCATTTTACAGACCCGATTATATTCCCAGCCCGGTTCATGATCTTTTATCCATCCTTTGACATGTACGAATACGGCTAATTTATTATAAGAAAAATGCCTTTTAGAGAAATGATGAGTATCTAACGTGGTTGGTTTCATAATCGAAGCATTAATATTATACAAATTTACCAAACACTTGGGCCGTGGTATATGAGGTATGTCATAAAGCAAAATATCTTATAATTTTCCAGAAGAAGGTTAACCGTGTGAATAATTTCTATCCTGTTATTTAGTGCCGGATCACAACTTACAGAGACAAACAATATTTCCTCTTTTGGTTTCGATCATCCCTTTGTCTTCAATTTTTTTCATGATGCGAATAACTGTTTCAACGCGCAATCCACTCATGTCTGCTAATTGTTGTTTCGTAATATCCAACTTTTTATTATCACAGTTCTTCTGTCCCATTAAATAATGAATAAGGGTTAACAAACGATGTTCACCCTCCTCAATGGCAATTTCTTCCAACATCATCCTTGTATAGAGCAATTGTTTACACAGTATTTGGGTAATGCTAAAATGAAACACGTAGTCTTCCTGCAGAAGCTTTGTAAATTCGTCTTTTGGAATTAGGTAGATTTCACAATCCGTGTAGGCAATCGCGGCTTCGGGGTAAGTTTGGCCAAGAATTAAAGCGGGAATGCCAAAACAATCACCTGCCTTGAATATACCTTGTATAAACTCCTTCCCACTCGTGTTGCTATTGATAACTTGTGCCTCACCGCTTTTTACTTCGTAAAAGAACCGGGCAACGGCATTTTGATGATAAATTACTTCACCTTTCTTAAAGGTTCTTATTTTTATCGCCTCCGTATTGGTAAAATGAGTATACATAAATCCCTGGTTAGCTCAGTTCGGAATAATTCGAATTCGGATGCCATCTAAGGAGTCATTTACAGGGATTTGACAAGCTAAACGGACAGTAGGGCTTGCTATTCCCATTTTTTTTATCGTGTTTTCTTCATTTCTTTCGAAAGCACTCAATCCTATTGCATTTTCAGGCACTTCGATCAAACAGGTCCCGCACCTACCCATTCCCCGGCATTGACCGAAGTCTTCCGTATAGATATTATCGTATATCAGCGCCATAAGGCTCCTATACTCGCCAGAATAAGTTTTTAGGTCATATTCGTTGCCGTCATAGATTATATTGATCGTAATATCTTTATCTCGTAGTCCCATATTTAGCCTTTATATTCCCAACTGGCTTCTGCCGTCGTCGGTAATCATCGTATGATCCCATTTTGGTTCTGTCACTATCGTTACGTCGATCTCTTTATCGGGGAATTCGATAGAAAGCACATTGCGTACTCCCGTTGTTATCGCCTCCCCCATCGGACAATGAGGCGTCGACAGCGTCATCGTCACCTCGATCGATGAATCCCCATCGAAATCAATCCCATAGACCAATCCCAGGTCGATAATATTCACAAAAAGCTCCGGATCGACGACCCGGTATAACGCACTCATTGCTTGTTGTTTCTCTTTATAGAACGGATCGGCAATTGAAATTTTCATCTTACACCCTCCTTTTATGAAAAATCACCACCGCCACGTTATACGTATATAAGACGGCAACTATCACCCAAATGATACCAGACAATCTAACTATTATCCGGGCATCCAATAAGATTTCTAATGCCAGTAACATCAAAGCCATGATATAACAGCGAAATTGCCAATCCAGGATATTCTCTTTATACAACTGTTTGGGCATCGGGATCTTCACTTTACCATTCAAATTTTTGTACCGTTCGTTCCAGACGATAAAAGGCAGGGTCTTAAAGGTCATGCCCAAAATGATAGCGCTGATCCATCCGAGGAATACAAATAACCCGTATATAATAGCCCATTTGTGAGCTGTCCGGTAGTAGATCGCAGGAATCAGCATAAAACTCATCAACAATGCCAGGATCGAAATGCCTACATATTTCATCTGGAAATCTATTTTCTTCTTTACCCTGTTCCCGTAGACGTCGGTCAAATAGAGAAGCATAATGGTTAGCGCGAAGAAAAAGATCGCTCCTGTCTCATAAAAAGGCAGGACCGCGCTATTTTTGGGCGCTTTTCCAATGTTAATGCCTGCCATTATCTTTGTCGCTTTTTAAATAAGAGCAAACGTGTGTCCGTATCCGAAATCGTCAAAATATGAATTTCGTAGTCCTTATCCATTAATTCCTCCAGCAGATAGACCGGCGTCCTTTTGTGATACACATATAAGGCATGATCATCAGGAAGCTGCTTTAAAGATCTCAAAATGGTGTGCATCGGAAGGGGCATTTCTAAACCCTTCACATTAATGGCATGCGTCCGGTCGGCCGGGTATCTTTTTCCTATCTCCGCGAATGTCCGCGCATCATCTTTGTATAAACCTTGGTTACGATCCAGATGCTCAGCCCGAGCTTTTTCCCGTTTCCCCATTGCGCCAACGGCTTTTAAAATATAAGTACGTAGCTCTCCTTCCTGACCGGTTTTCGTAAAGCTCTGAGCGCCCATGTTTTCCAAAAGCCTGATCAAAGGAGCAGGAATAAAGGAGTTCACAATGCACAAGACCCCTCCCTGTCCCAATTCTCTGAATTTTTGCACTATTTCCTTTAGCGGGTCAACCCCCTCTCTCAACATTGGCCTGACATCCAGATCGACCCTCTTCCCAAAAATCCATTGGGGTTCTTCCGATAACTCCGCCTTCATTGCGGGTGTATCTGGCCCTTCAAAGACAAATCCCAGCGGCTGCAATGCCCTGGCGACATCCCAGACAGAACATCCGCCCATTTCCGCTGCTTCCGACAGGGTTATCCTTCCCGCCAGCAACTTCCGCAAAAGCGGGTTCTTCAATTTTTCCAATGGCCTGGCCACCGAGGCAATTGCTTCAATACTGCCCTTGTTTGCCTTTATTATGCTGGATATTTTCGTTTTTCCGTTGATGGTGATCATTATCTAAAGATGTGTGGATAATTTGCTCTCCAGTAGTGCCGCTCCCGGAAAAAGGATATTATTTTCCAGGTGCATATGCTGCCACAGATCACCTTCGAATTCCTTTATCTTTTCGAACAAATAGGCATAGGAGTTACACGCATCCTCTGGAAGCGAATAATTGTGGGTGATTTTCCTGAAGAACTTCAGGTCCTCGCCGGATATTTCGTGCTCCGTTTGCATCATCCTTATGGCGTCTCTTACCACGCCGGCCGGCAGATCTGTCACCAGTTTGGGGTCCCGCTCCTTTGCCGCCAATTGTTTGATGGCTGGGAACAATATCTTTTCTTCCTTTATCATGTGAGTCAGCAAATCCCGGAGAAATCCGGACACGCCTTCTACCAGTTTCTTCAATTCCGGGTGATACCTACCATGTCTTTCCCCTACCTTTCGTCCCAAATCGTTGATGGCCCCTGCGTTCTCTTTACCGTACCGGTGATGCGTCTGGATAATATAGTCTACTAAAAGATCAAGCTCCCATCTCGTAAAATCCTGTGAAACCGACCGAGAGGAATTAACCGCCTCTTCCAGCGCAATCTGCAATTGCTCTTCGGAGACTCCGGCCTGTTCGCCCGCTTCTTTCAGTGTCTGTTTGCCCCCGCAGCAAAAATCAATACCCATTCGCCTAAAGACCTCGGCCTTTCTGATATCTTTGGCGGCTATTTGTCCGATGGTTTCTACCCGCTCGGGGATCGTTCTTTTTCCGATCTCCACCCTCCATTGCGCCGGCCCTTCTTCCAGGTAATTCCAGGTAAATATATTCCCGCGTTCACCAAGTAATTGATAATACAGAGGTTTTGGATCGTGGTCATTTGAAATGATAAAGGCTTCCCCCTGTTCCAGGCCGTCGAAATGTTGGAAGATAACGGGGTGCTTTTTTTGGGGCTCTATTTTCGTAACGTCTAAAATTTCCCGGGTGCTCATATTGAAGTGTTTTTGATGATTTTGAAAAGCTGCATCAGCCCGCTTCCGGCAAGCAGGATGAATTTGATGATCTCGCCGGATGCATAATAGAGGTGCAGGGATTTACCGGATGGTTGTACGCCTTCCTGTATCTGGGTAGCTCTGAAATCCAGGCGCGGGAGCAGCCAGAAGGTCTCGGCCCAAAGGATAGCCCCGATCAGCAAAGGAATGGTCAGATCATAGTAAGTGGTTTTGCCAATAAAGGAGGTAATGATCCAGCAAATGAAAAAGATACATTCCACCCGGTTTAGAGCATGAAAAACCAATTTCCCGATACCCAGTCCTATAGGAAGCGTTACGCCCGATGCCTGGAATTTAAGAGGCGCTTCAATAAAACTGATGGCGGCTATCATTCCGCACCATATGAGCGGGATCGATATTGATAATAATCTGGCAGTAGTGATCATAGCCTATGGGTCTGAAATGGAAGGATTTTTTGTCAATTGCATCAGTTTGGCGATATACCCCGCTCTTTTCTTCGCTTCTTTGGCAGTTTCTCCGTCAAACAAGTCATCCACCGTTCCGACAAAGAGCTGCAGCCACCGGCTAAAATGTTCTCTGCCGATATTCAAGGCCATGTGCTTGGACATAGGGTCGCCCCGGTATTTCTGGCTGTACAGCAGCAGGGTGCTCCAAAAATCGCACATCCTTTGGAGATGTTGATCCCAATCTCCTTTGATGGTTGCTTCAAAAACAGGTGCAAGCAGCTCGTCCTGACAAACTTTTTTATAAAAACTATTCACCAGGGCCGCGATGTCATCTTCGGTCTGAATGTCTCTATTAGCAATATGGCCCGCTCCTTTTATCATTTGAAGAGATTCACGTGGGAATTGCTGATATAATAGTAAAATGCCCAGCCGACAAATCCGATTACCAGGATGAATATCCAAAACGGAATGCTTTGAGGCGTTTCGCTGCCGGTAATCAGAAATTCTTTTTGATTACCTTTTCCGTAGGCATTGATCATGATCGGCACTACGCCATCCACTACGGCCTCTTCTTTCAGTCCCTCGATGACGATGGACGGGCCGTTCCTCACTTCAAACGGGATCAGGCGCAGCCCTTCTTTTCCGGAGGGGTCCTTACTCACAATCTTCAGAACATGCCTGCCGTCTACAAGACGGGTGGTATCCAACTCAAAATTTACCGGGGAAACAAGTTCCGCGATCGGCTTCGGGTCATCGTCCAGAAAAAGATATATCGTACTGTTGTCCACCATATTAATCGAGAGTTAAAATGAATTGCTTGATATGGGTTTCAGACCTCTCACCCGGCCGTATCAGCCATTTTATTGAAAAATAAAGACTGACTACTACGATGGCCACAGCCACACCTACAATGAGATAATCCCAGCGGCTGTCCGGCCCCACCCCATGGGTTATCCCACGCAACAGGCGGGGCTGCTGCAATGTACAGGCAGGACAGGCAAAGACACTGGCGCCGGGGACCAGTGATAACAATAGAAGGAAATAGAATGTCTTCATGTGTTTTTATTTTGTTGTTCCTTGTAGTTTGATCAGGTCTACTAGCTTCTTTATTTCATCGGGCGTCACTTCCCGGCCATTATTCCCCCAACTCGTCTTTTCATGATTCATGATCGCCGTGATCTCTTCGGGACTCAGGTTATTGTTGGTTCCCACCGCAGGCATCGGTCCATATCCCTCCTTTATCCGACCGGAATAACCATTCATGATGATACTGACCATTATCTCCGGGTTGTCATTCAGCACAACAGGGCTGCCTTTTAACGGAGGGAATGCCCCTTTAAGCCCTTCCCCGTTGGACTGATGGCAACTTTGACAATTCGTGGCATAGAGGGCTGCCCCGTCTAAAGCAGTCGTTTTGCCACTGCCGCCGGATGCCGGTTTGTCCTGTTTCTTAAACAAAAAGTCCGGGACAGGCCTCCCGTCTGGCAACTTCGTTTGTTGCAAGGACTGGAGGTAGGCAAGCAATTGCAAAGCCTGGGAAGTGGCCACGACCTTCCCATCACCTCCGTCATCCCTGAATTGCGGGGGCACATTGACGACCACATCTCCCGAATTCGGGTTACTGACAGTGGTAAACAACCAAGTATAAGCTGGCATGACGGATTCTTTTACCAGGATACGGGGATTGTATAGGTGCGTGAGATTCCATGCTGCGCTGGGTTGCCTCAAGCCGACATTGGTCAGGTCTGGACCAGTGCGTTCTGTTCCCATCAAGGTGGCTGTATTCCGCCAGACATCGATCCGATGATCCGCAGCATAATCGGCGGCAATGCTGGGGCGGGCTCCCCATGTTTTGTCCATATCCACATTCCTGACTTGCTGGGTATGGCAAGCCACACATCCATTGGCGATAAAGATCATTTTTCCTTTCATCGCCGCATCGCTCAACGGTTCGGCATTAGGAAGGGGTCTGAAATTCTTTTGATTGTCCAGGGCGGGCATTATGGCCACGAGTAGCGTCAATCCCCCGAAGAATAAAAATACCGCCCTAAATAATTTCTTATGGTTGTGGAAGAATTCCATAATTTTTTTGTTTTATGCGGGTAGCCGCCGTCATTTTGTATAGGTTATAGGCGAAGAAGAGGTGCGAAAGCCACATCAGGCTACCCCCGATAGCTCTCCATAACCAATAAGGTTCCATCAATGTTACCCCGTCTATAAAAGGCTTGCCGGCTATCCACAAGAGCCCCTTTAGCGTCCCTCCATACATCAGGGGAATGGTATAAAACAACAGGCCAATCAGCGCCATCCAGAAATGTGTGCCCACCAGGATCTGGGGCGGTTCCCTGCCCGTCAGCCGGGGAACGACCGCATACATACCTGCCCAAAGAAAAAAGGAGATGATCCCGTACATCGTGAGATGCGAGTGGGCTACCGTGAAATCGGTAAAATGCCAGAATAGGTTGGTGGTGCGGAACGCTTCCGCCGTACCCTGCATAGAGCCCGTGAAATAAAAGACGACCCCTACTAAAAAAAATGGCAGCGTATAGCTGGAAGATAACTTGTGCCAAGCCCCTTTAAAAGTCAGGATAAAATTGGTGGTGCCGGCGGCAACGGGAATGATCATTCCGACGCTTCCCACGATGGCAAAGGTCTGCAGCCACCAAGGGATAGAACTGAAAATGAAATGATGCGTGCCGATCACGGTATAAAACAGTATTTGTGTCCAGAAAGCCAGGATCCCCAGGCTATAAGAGTAGATGGGGCGGTTAAGCTGCTGAGGCAGGAAATAATAAACGATCCCAAGAGTGAACATCATAAACCACATGCCGACGGCTTGGTGCATATAATAACCTTGGACAATAGTCTCTCCCAACCCATCCTGCCAGAAGGGAAGGTAACCGACCGTCACGATGACAAGGCCGAAAATGATCGCCGCCACGATGTACCAGTTCGAAATATAGATCTCCTTCGGCTTTCGACGACCGATGGTGTGGAGGAAATTGATCAGGGTGATCACCAGGGCTATTGCGAATAGCGCCATTACCGGCCAGATATATTCCCGGTATTCACCTCCTGCGTTATTGATGCCGCCCATCAGGCAAAGGCTTCCCAAAAGAACCGCGGCATTGATCAGCCATAAGGAATACCAGCCCTTCCGAAGACTGGCCAACGGGGTATTACCGACGCGGGGTACGATATAATAGCCCAGGCCAAGCATCCCCAGGGAGGCCCATCCCCAAAACACCATATTGGTATGTACCGGGCGAAGCCTTCCAAAGCTGAGCCAGCTGACATGATCCGCATCGGGGGCCACAAACTTGATCCCCAGGTACTCACCGACGGTGGTGCCTACAACGAGCCAAAAAGTGGCGCAACCGATATAGGCCAGTACGAGTCGTGCCAGAGCCGGGTCGATAGGAGGCCGTTTCACCGCCCGTTTCTTCAATGGTACGACAGGCAAAGCCGCATGGCTCGTAACATTGCCCAACAATCCTTTTTCGTCTCCAGGTAGTATGTCTCCCATCAGCTCCCTGTGGGTTAAGGTGTAACCAAGTGCTTCCCGGCGATGGATTAAAAGAGTTTTCCTTTCTTCCGGAGAGAGGGTGCTTAGGCCTTCGCGGAACTGCTCTGCCTCCGTAAGCCGTCGTTTCTCCCGTTCCTGCCGAAGAATATTGCCTACTTTGAAGATCACCACCACAATGCCGGCCAGTACGGGCAGCAACAAAAGAACCAGCATGATCAGGACGCCGGTTTCCCCCCAAAAGGAGCCGGGCGTTATCCCTAGCAACAGTGGAGCGAATGCCAGACGAGTTTCGCCCGGCTCTTTACCACTTGGCGAGGGCTTCCCATTTTCCAAATACAAATCAATCTGCTGTTTGTCCAACCTCGAGATATATTCGCCCAGTTGCCTTTTGTCCATTTCCACTTTCCTGTCCGCTGCAAGCGCCTTGATCTCCGCCGTGCTGAAATAGAGATACAGTGTTATCAGCAAGAGAATGAAAATGATGAAAAACAGGATCAGCGTCCAGCCTGCAACAGAATGTACAGAGAAAAAGGCCTTCCCTGTCATTACGGAAAACAGCATATGGTTTGTCAGCAGTGAATACAGCATATAACGACCTTTTTATCTTTTGTTGAGCACAAAAATTATCTCTTTAAGAACAGCAGCTTTTCTTCCAATTGTTTATTGAATTCGCCCAGCTTAGCCCCTTGCAACATTTTAAAAACACTCTTCCTGATGTTTATAAATTCATTGTGTAATGGACAAGGTTCGGTTTTGGAGCATTGCTTAAGTCCTAAACCGCATCCGGAAAAGATCTTGTCGCCGTCCACCTCACTTACGATGTCGGCGAGACTGCGGTTTAGAGAAAGTTTATCGAGGTAAAAACCTCCCGTGGGACCTTTCTGAGACTGGACTAATCCTTTCCGGCTCAGATCCTGCAATATTTTGGCAATGAAATGCTCAGGGGAATCTATTCCCTTTGCAATCTCCTTAATACCAACCTTTCTTCCCCCGACAGATTTTTGAGCAATAAAAAGCATGGCACGGATCGCGTATTCACAGGTTTTCGAAAACATAAACTTAATTGTATCACAAAGGTAAAAATGATTTTTCAATAAAAGAGTAATTTGTCCTTTATTTTTTAATTTTGGGTATTCCCCGACAATCAACCACTCGCTCTTTATTGGATGAGGCCTCCTGGGCTTTTTTTGAAATCGGTGAGATTAATATCATTAATCGTTAAAGGTAGCATCCGACGACAAATCAAAAATAGAGCAGGTCTTCGAGACTTATCGTTTGCACATCAACGCGCTTATGGCAGGTGTCGGCTTTGAAATACGACTTCCACCTTCGGCGACCGAACAAGATGCACAGCAATTAATAGCCAGGTTACACGTAGAAGACGCCCGCCTGAATTCAATGGGAAACTAATCAGCATTTCCTTGTAGGATTGAATCACCGGCATCAGGGCATCTGAAGTAGCGGGTGTATAATCAGGACAGTCACATTCGTATGTTCATTGAATAGTCGATAGTCAATTTCTCATTCCACCGGAAAGACGGATGTAAAGTGGAACAGTTCCATCAGAAGTTTTCTCTGAAAAGGCGAGCCGGTAGAGCAGACAGAGGTTTTTGCTGATACGCATAACGACATTTTTGGGGTTAAAAAAATTGTCGATTGACCATCAAAATCTCAATCCAAAAGGTGAGGTAAATGTAGCCCCAAAAATCCTTCACCTTTTTAGACGAAGGCGTTTGGAGGCGTTTGCGGGACAAATATTTTTTTGTCACTCATAATCAGCCGAGTGGAAAAAAAAGCAGCCACATGGAGTGTCGCTGCCGTTTAACAAGAAAGCTATCGTGATCCCGCTGGGACTCGAACCCAGGACCCATACATTAAAAGTGTATTGCTCTACCAACTGAGCTACGGAATCATTCCCATCCCAAGGGTATCCTTGTTTTTGGGAGTGCAAAAATACGGTAAAAACTATTGACGACAAATTTTTTGGGTAATATTTTTCAACGGGAAAAACATGGTTATCAACATTTTCCCCCGGAATGCCGGCATCGGGAAAATTTGATATCTTCCACTCACAAAAAATCACAAAAAATATGGGTGCATGGGAAATCACCAACTTTGGCAATGATACCGCAATGGACTGGATGTACGACTTTGAAAAAGACCCCACGATCACCCTCCTGGAAGAGACCATCGACAGCGTCTTCGAGGACGACTACCTCGACTCTGACATAGCGAGTGAAGCGCTCGCCGCCCTGGAGATCGTCGCTGCAGCCCTGGGACGCCGCGCAAAGGACTTCCCGGAAGACGTGACCGCCGACCAGCTCGCCGCAATCGCGGTCAGGATCACGCCTCCATTCATCGACGACTGCAAAAAAACGCTCGACAGGATCGCCGATCCCGAAGACAACGAGCTCTACGAACTTTGGGAGGAAGCGGGTCACGCCGAAGACTGGCTGAATATCGAAAAAGATCTGATGGCCCGGATAGGGTAACCCTGGCGCAAAAGACCATCCCATTTGTCGCGTTCCCACGTCCCCCGCCCCGCCCGGTTGGTGTAAGTTTGTATTCAAATTCCAAGCATATGCCAACCAAATTCTCGACCGTCGACGAATATATCTCCACCTTCCCGACCAAAACAAAAAAAGCCCTCCACGACATCCGGTCGGCGATCAAAAAGGCGGCCCCGGGTGCCGAAGAAGCCATCAGCTACAATATTCCCGCCTTCAAACTCGACGGCATGCTGGTCTGGTACGCCGGCTACAAGGAACATATCGGCCTCTACCCCAGGACCAACGTCATCGAGGTCTTTAAAAAAGAGCTGACAGACTACAAGCTCTCGAAAGGCACCATCCAGTTCCCTCTCGACCAACCCCTGCCCGTCGACCTCATTACCCGGATCGTCAAATACCGGATAACGGAAAACCAGGCAGCAGCGGCGGCAAAAATCAAACCGGCCGGCAAGCGACTAACAGCGGCCAAAACTCGCCCCGCCAAAAAAACCCAAAATAAAATAAGGGATTAATGGATTATTAAGAACCCTGTTAACCCTCCCGGCGCAAGTTTGCAGTGGCTAATCGCTTAAAATTGTTTCATTCATCCAGTCCTACTATTATAGCTACGCGAATAAATACATGGCCGTTCTACCAGAAAGCACCTACGCAACATGCCGCGGCCCCCTCTTCACAGACTGCTATACCCGCTATGACGCCTACACCCCTAACTGGCTCGGCCTTACGGGTATGACCATCCTCGTTCCCAAACAACCCGCGCCGGGCAATCCATGGGTCTTCAAGGCGGACCGCATCGGCCGGACGACAGAACCCGTTGACCTCGCCCTGCTGGCCAAAGGCTTCTATATCGTCGCGGCGCCGGTCACGGAACAGCCGGGGCCGATGGCAAAACAATGGGACGATATCTACCAGCTGCTGACCAGCCACGGCTTTGCAGCCAAAGCCGTCATTGAAGGTCGCGGCGCGGGCGGCGGCGAGGCGTATTTCTGGGCCATCAACAACCCCGGCAAGGTCTCGGCCATCTACGCCGAGAACCCGGTACTGAAAAGCCTGCAGACCAAAACTCCACTAGCCGATACGCTAAGCCCCCTTGCAGACGCTCACATCCCGATACTGCACCTCTGCGGATCCGAAGACCCCTGGTATCCGGCCAACACAGAGCAAACACAAAAAAGGTACAAGAAACTAGGCGGCACTATGAGCGTCATCCTCAAGAAAGGAGCCGGTCATTTCGACGTCGCCGACGATCCCACACCCGTCGTAACATTCATTCTAAACAATAGCCAACACCAGTCGACTACGCCCCCATGGAACGCACCGGGCGATTAATTTCAATTTTTTTCCAGTTAAGGTTGAATTAAGGTTCAATCCTGGGTCACCTTCACCCAGTCGACCCACATCTTTGCCTTTCCCTGCCTGATCAGGTCGAGGGCGGCTGGCGCCAGCCCATAATAAGGCGTCTTAATACCATTCACGCCGGCAGGATACACCCCGCCGACGGCAAAATTCAGGATCAGGTATTTATTATTGTCGAAAGCCCACTTACCCATGGGAGAGATAAAAGTCTTCGCGACGGTGAACACCGGCCGGCCGTCATATTTAAAAGTAAGACTGTCCGGGGTCCAGTCCACCGCATAGATATGCCAGTGGGTGACGTCATTCCCCTTTTCAAAATAGGCCTTTTTCACCGGTCCCTTTGCTCCGCTATAGCCGGGCCCGTGCACGGCAGCGCTGGCCCACTCCTTGTCCCCGACACACTCCATAATATCTATCTCCCCCGTCGCCGGCCAGGCCCCATTGCCCAGCAGCCACCAGGCCGGCCAGAGTCCTGCGCCATCCGAAAGACGGATCCGCGCCTCGGCAGTGCCATATTTAAAGTCGAATTTGCCCTTCGTATTGATCCGCCCCGATACAAAGTCGAAATGCTGCCCGTCCCTGCTCACAAATCCCGGAGAATACAGCGGCTGCAGGACAAGCGCATTGTTTTCCAGGTAAATAGTCGCGCTGCTGTCGACATACCCCTGCAGCTCATTGTTGACGTGCATTCCGGAGACCTCGACATTCCACTTGCTGCGGTCCAGCGCCTTCCCTGAAAAGTCGTCAAAGAATACCACCCTTTTCCTGACGGGAGGTGCCGCCGCCATACAAAAAAGCAATAACGCGGCGAAAGCGATCTTCTTTGTGTGTATCATATGCGTAAAATTACTGATAAACCGTAGACGATCGCCTAAAAGTTGACCACCGCCAGCTTGTGCTCAGCCCGGTCATATTAGGCATAAACATTCCTGTTGTTGTGGTGGAACAGGTTCTCCGCACCCGGTAGTATGGCAATATTGCCGAAGAATGCATAAATTTTATTTTCCCTGATAAAGCCACCTTTAAAATCCTCGCCGTTGACCCGGGGGAAAAAAGAATCAATTAGGACAGGATCCATTTCTTCATACAGAGGGTTCGTGAGTTTGGGCCGCAAAGTAGCGCCCCAAAAGCATATGTCCAAATGTCCTATTCTGACCGCAGACTCTTCACAGGACTGGTCATGGCCGCCCTGATCGCCTGCCAGCTGATCGTTATCAGCGCTATCAGCGTGGCCAGCACGCCCGCCGCGGCAAAGATCCACGGACTCAACGCGATCCGGTAAGCGAAATCCTGCAGCCACTGGTGCATGATAAACCAGGCTACCGGCGCGGCGATCAAAAAGGCGACCCCAATGAGTATGACAAAATCCTTCGACAGCAGCAGGACGATATTGGTCACCGACGCACCCAACACTTTCCGAACGCCGATCTCCTTGATCCGCTGCGACGTCCCGAACAAAGCCAGCCCCAGCAGTCCCAGACAGGCGATCAGAATGGCAAAGCCCGCAAACAACGCAAAGGCTTTCCCGAACAGCTGGTCGTTCTTGTATTGCTGGTTAAAGCTTTCGTCCAGAAAAAAATAGTCGAACGGATTGCCCGGGAAGAAAGTCTCGTATTTGCGCTTTACGGCTTCCATCGTCGCCCGGACATTGCCCGTGTTCAGCTTTACCGATATCCAGTTGAAAGGCGCGAAGAAAGGCTGCAGGATCGTAGGCTCCATTACATAGCGCAACGACTTTTGATGGAAATCGTTGACCACACCGACCACGTCCCATTTTTTATCGTACATCACCACCTGCCTGCCAACTGCCTCCTTCGCCGATGCAAAGCCCAATAGCCGCGTGGCGCTGGCCGTCAGAACAATGTTATGGAGATTTTCATACTTCGGATCGTAGTCCGAGGCCTCGAACTTCCGCCCCGCAACGACACGCAGCCCATACAGGTCGATAAAATCATAGTCGACACCCATATTCCGGAGCGTATAATGATCTCCGCTGTTGTCGTCGGCGCGGTGGATATTGAAAGCCCGGGCCATCTCCCTTCCGGCCAACCGGTTCACCGTAGCAGCCCCCGCAACCCCGGTCAGTTGCTTTACTTCATTTTTGAAACTGCTCTCCCGCTGTATAAAAGTGGAATCGAAATTTGTCAGCCTCGGTGGATTTATAGCCACGATATGGTCGATATTGATCCCCAGTTCCTGACCGCTCATATACCTTATCTGACGGTACACGATAACCGACCCGATGATCAGCAGGATGGTGACCGCAAACTGTCCGATGACCAGCCCTTTGCGCAGGACCACGCCTTTTTTGGAAGCGCGGAACTTCCCCTTCAACACCATGATCGGGCGGAAGGAAGACAATACAAAAGCCGGGTAGAACGCTGAGACGAATATGCCCGCCAGCAGCAGCGCCCCAAGACCTATCGACAGGGCATAACCGCCGGAGCTCCTCGTAAAAAGATCCGTCATCGACAACTTCGTCTGTATCAGCTGGTCAAACGCCTGCTGGGTCAGCAGCACAAGGCTTATCGCAATGACGAAGGCCAGCAGGTTGACGATCAGCGACTCCACCAGGAACTGCCGGATCAGCTCGCCCCGAGTCGCCCCCGTGACCTTTCTAACCCCTACTTCCTTTGCCCGCTCCACCGATCGCGCCGTGGACAGGTTGATATAGTTGACCCAGGCGATCGCGATCACAAAAACGGCGATGATAAATAGCCCCCAGACCACCGTCGCGCTACCCGTCGTCGCGATCTCATACTCGTAGTCGGAATACAGATGCGCCCTTGCCAATGGCTGCAGGTGAAACTTCTCCACGCTGCCCGAGACTTTGTTCCCCTGAAAATGACGCTGGCTGAAGGCATCGAATTTCGCCTGCAGCGCCTTATAGTCAGTACCATGCTTCAGGCGGATATAATGCCAGAAGTCCGAGTCCGTCCACTCATAATCCGCCTGTTTATATGGATACCTGCCGGAATACAGCGTAACATAGGAAACGAGCATATCGAACTTCAGATGCGAGTTCTCCGGTACATTCTTCAGAATACCCGTCACCTTGTAGGGCATAGAATCCCTGTTGAAAACGAACTGCTGCCCGACGATCCGGGAATAGTCTCCCTTTCGATCGCCAAAGATCTTGTCGGCCGTTGCCTCCGTCAGCACTGTGGAATTTGGCTCCTTTAACGCTGTCCGGGCATCGCCGGCGATAAAAGGATAGGAGAACATGGACAAAAAACTATTGTCGACCGCCACCGCGTCAAGATCGCCCACTTTTTTGTCGCCATAACCCGCAACAACAGTCCCATACGGCATCACCCGGGCATGGTCGACGACCTCCGGGAAATCATCCTGCATGGCCTTGCCAATGGCGGAATAGGTGATCGTCCCGTGCTGAACCAGCTTCCCGTTCTGATACCGGTCATTCCCTACCCGATAGATATCGGCAATATTTTTATTGAACTGGTCGAAGGACAACTCGAAGTTGACGTACTGCAGGATCAGCAGACAGACCGCCATGCCGATAGCCAGACCGAAGATATTGATAATGGAAAAAACTTTGTTCTTTCTTAAGTTACGCCAGGCAGTGACCAGATAGTTCTTAAACATGGCAGTTGTTTTGGAAATGCGATCAAGGGCTATGCCATTACCCAACCAACTAATAAACAATCAACTATATACACCAGGATAGCGCAACTGTCCGATTCCGGACAAGCGCTGACCGTCCCCGCAACACTAAGCCGGCCGTTTGTAAGCGACAAAGCCGGCGGGAGGCACCCGGATCACCATGGCCTTGCCATTCCTGCCCTCGACAATGGCTTCGGGCAACAGCGGCGCAGAAGGATAGATACAGCGGAAGACATCCCCTGCCTCATTGAGACCATCGTCGATCGTCACCCAGGCGCTTAGCTCCCTGGTGACATCGGTATTGATCGCCAGCACGATCTCCTCGTCATCCATGATCCTGGACCAGGCAATGATCGATGTGAGCCTGTTGGACCCGCCCATGAACGACGGCGGCCCGAAATGAATGCCGTCACCTGAGATATCCCGCAGGTACTGCCTGCCCCTGCGCAGCGTAACATATTTTCGCCGGACGGCCGCGATAGCCGCGACGGCATGATATACATCGCCCATGACGTCGAAGAAATGAACATCCCTGCTGCGAAACGCGCCAAAAGGCCCGCCAAACATGTCTTCGCGGATATACTCGTCGCTGCCTTCACCATGTCCGCTGCCGTCGAACCGCTGCTCGCTGCCATAGTAGACACACGGAATACCCAGGGTCATCAGGTTGACGGCCAGAGCAGCGACGATCAGCCGGTCGCCCTGGTCAAAAGCACAAAAACGGTTCTTGCTATTCCCCTGTATGATCTTGTCGTGATCATCCAGCATGACCACTACCTTGTTTCGCAGCCAGGTGTGCGACCCCTTGCCGATCAGGATGGAATTACGGAATAGAGAGAAATAGGTCTCCGGCACTACCTTACCCTTTACCATATCCGAAAGCGCTCCCTGCACATCCGCGATGCCCAGCGCAGCGTCGATACCGGTCACCTGCAGCTTACGCATGGCGTCGTCCCGCGACCCCGTGATCTCTCCGATCAGGAGAAATCTGTCCTTACCGATCAGTTGCGCAAACTCGTGCATCGCCGAGGCGAACAGCCGCACCGCCCCATCCTCCATGTGCTTAACGGTGTCGACGCGATAGCCGTCGATGTCCAGCACGGCCATCCAGTATTTGTAGACATCGATAAGATACTGCAGACCCGCCGATGCGACCCAGCTATCCGTTGGCCCAGTCCCCAGATGAATATCCTTCAGGCTGAAAAAATCCCCGTCCAGGAACTCCGGACTGGCATCCCAGTTGACGATCTGCCCTTCCTGTGTGAAAACCGCCGGATCGCGAAATTCCACCGGCCAGACGGCATCATCCGGCCCCGCCGCAACACCCGCTGTGAAAGCAATGTCGGGCTGACCGGTAAGATCATTAAAGCCCTTCACCGGATAGCGCTGCCCGTTCCAGACCGGATCCTCCTCCACATAGCTAAAGACGTCCCCGCTGTGATTGACGACGATATCGAGAATGACCGAAATACCGATGGCGTGTGCCTTGTCAACCACCTCCTGCAAGTCGGCAAGCGAGCCAAAATGGCTGTCCACTTCTAAAAAATCCTGTATCCCATAGCCATGATAGGTAGGCTGAAAGCTGACCTGCTTGAAAACCGGACTTATCCATAGCGCGGTGATGCCCAAATCTGCGAGATATGGCAGCTTGGAGACGACGCCTTTCAGATTGCCGCCGGTCCATCCCTGCCCCGCCGCACGCCAGGCCTGCGCGTCGGCCGCCGTCCGTATGGCATTGCCGTTGTCGGAGGAATTGTACAAAGGAGTCGTGCCTGAAGGATCAAAGCCGGCTTCGTTGTTGTTGGAGAACCGGTCGAGCAGCAGAAAATAAAGTATCCTGTCCTCCCAGGCGGAAGGAGACGCGGTATAGCTTCGCTGCGTAAGTTGCTTGAGATCGATCTGACCGAGGCTCTGGCTCATGGGGTTAAGGTTCAAATGAATTTACAAAAAAACCGGCAGATAATTGTATTTTTCAGCCACAAAGTCCACATATGAGATCAACCGCTTTCTTTCTTTTCTTCTTCCTGTTATCCTTACCATCTTTGTTTGCCCAAAAGATCATCGACGTCAGCTATACCACCGACCAGCAGGGCAACTATCACTTCAGTTGTAACAACAAGGCTTTTTGTACCTACGTGCTACGGGTCGAGCTTCCAACGATGAAGAACCTGAGGTCCGATCACGCCGTCCCCTTTGAAGCCGAGGTCAAGCCCGGCTTCAGTCAGCTGTTTGTCCTTTCGCCGATCAATAAATCTGATGACACCCAGGTCGGCTTCAGGGCCAGCAACCGCAAAGGCTGCATGCAGCCGGCGGTCAACCCCAATTTTGTATACCTCCTGCCCATCGGACCAGGAATGGAGACCCAGGCCTTTCGCATCAACGCGGTCCACAGCACCGGCCAGGACAGCGCCTATACCGTCCGCCTGAAGATGAATATCGACGATACGATCTTTTCAGCTCGCCGGGGCATAGTGACGGCCGTGGATGTCAGCAATACCGAGAACGACGCCGGAGCGACCACCACCGGCAGCTGGAACTATGTAGAGATCGTCCACGCAGACTGCAGCTTTGGTCAGTACGGCGTCTTCAAAAAGGACGGCGCCTTCGTCAAGCCCGGGCAGCAGGTCGAGGCGGGCACACCGCTGGGTCTTGTCGGCGGGGATAAGTTCGGACGGGGCTCGGACGTACGCTTCAGCGTTGTCTATCCGGGACAACAGGGCAACACACAGATCGCCCCGGTGTTTTGGACAAAAGGCAACGGAAAAGGCCAGCTGAAACAGGGAGCTACCTATAAATCCGAGTATCCTAAAGCGATACTAATGCAAGAATCAGCCAAAAAACCCACCGTTAAAAAGAAAGGTCGATGAATAGAAGAAACTTCCTGAAAAATGGCTCTCTCACCAGCCTTAGCCTCTGCACCCTATCCTTAATACAACCAGAGACTATAAAAGACGTCTTCCCCCTCGAGGAAGCCACCATCGACCAGCTCCAGGAAAAGATGAACAGCGGACAGCTGTCGTCCAAAGCCCTAACCAAACTATATCTCCGACGCATCGCCGAAATCGATAAAAAAGGACCCGCCCTCAACGCCATCATCGAGCTCAACCCCGACGCATTGGCCATCGCCGAAAGCCTTGACGCCGAAAGAAAGGCCGGCAAGGTCCGCGGTCCGATGCACGGCATACCCGTGCTGGTAAAAGACAATATCAATACGGGAGATAAAATGATGACAACGGCCGGCTCGCTGGGGCTCGAAGGCCATCGGGCAGCTCAGGACGCCTTTATCATAGCACAGCTGCGGAAGGCCGGAGCCGTCATCCTGGGCAAGACCAACCTCAGCGAATGGGCCAATTTCCGTAGCTCTCGTTCCACCAGCGGATGGAGCAGCCGCGGCGGCCAGACAAGGAACCCCTACCGCCTCGACCGCAATCCAAGCGGCTCCAGCGCAGGCTCTGGCTCGGCGGTATCCGCCAACCTCTGCACAGTAGCAGTAGGCACGGAGACCAACGGCTCGGTCGTCTCCCCCTCCTCGATCAACGGGATCGTAGGCATCAAGCCTACCGTAGGCCTGCTCAGCCGCAGCGGCATCATCCCCATATCGGCCACGCAGGACACCGCCGGACCGATGGCCAGGACAGTAAAGGACGCGGCGATCCTCCTTGGCGCTATGACCGGCGTCGACGATGCAGACCCCGTCACCCGGGAAAGCACCGACAAGGCAAAGACCGACTACACCGTCTATCTCGACCCGGGCGGCCTGAAAGGCAAACGCATCGGCATCGAGAAGTCCTTCCTCACCGGCGGCCACGAAGGCGTCCTGGCACTCTTCCAGGAGGCGATCAATACCCTCAGGGCCCAGGGTGCCACCACCGTAGAGGTCGACCTGTTCAAGCTGCTCACCGAGCCCAATTCAGTGGAGGGCACGATCCTGCAGTATGAATTCAAGGACGGGCTCAACAAATACCTGGCTACAGCTAACGCCGGCGTACACACGCTCGCCGACGTCATTGCCTTCAATACAGCCAACGAGAAAAAGGCCATGCCTTTCTTCCGACAGGAGACGCTCGAAAAAAGCCAGACCCGCGGCGGCCTCGACAGCGCCGAATACCAGGACGCCCTGAAAAAGCTGCTTACTACCCGCAAGATCATCGATGATCTGCTGGCCCAGAACCAGCTGGACGCCCTCTCTGCCTGCACCACCGGCGTCGCCTGCTGCATCGACCTCATCAGCGGCGACTACCGCACAGGTTCCGGTTTCTCGGGTCCCGCCGCCATGGCCGGCTACCCGCACATCACAGTGCCGATGGGTCTGGTGATGGGCCTGCCTGTAGGCTTTTCCTTTGTCGGCAGCGCCTACAAAGAGCCCGAGCTGCTACGGATGGCCTATGCCTTCGAGCAGGCGTCGAAAAAAAGGACTGCCCCCGTGTTCCTCACCGGGACGATCCCGGGTTGACCAGCTGATCGATATTACGCTTGTAAGCCTCTCCGATCGGGATATCTATTGATCCCAGACAAATAAAATCCCGTTTGATAGCCGTGATCCTGCGCGTCGCCACGAGATAGGATTTATGCGTGCGCACAAAAGCCGCCGCGGGCAGCTTCTCTTCGATCGCCTTCATGCTCATCCGCGTGAGCACCGGCTTGGGCGAAGAAACCAAATGTATCTTGATATAGTCTTTCAGTCCCTCGACAAAGGCGATATCGGCGACGACGATCTTGACCAGCGTATACTCGACATGTACAAAAAACTCCTCTATCCCACCCCCCGCGGCGCCCTGTAATTTGAATAGGTCAAAGGCCCGGTTGCAGGCCTTCAGGAACCGCTCAAAAGCAAACGGCTTCAGCAGATAATCCACCACATTGAGATTAAATCCCTCCAGGGCATATTGCTCGTAAGCGGTAACGAGGATCACAATTGGCGGATTTTGAAGCGACTGCAAAAGCTGCAGCCCCGTGAGCCGCGGCATCCGGATATCAAGGAACAGCAGATCTACCGGTTGCCGCTGCAGGAACTCCGCGGCCTCCAGCGCATTCTTACAGCTGCCCGCCAACCGCAAGAAGGGTATCTGCCGGATATTGTCTTCCAGCAGTTCGCGCACCAGGCGCTCGTCGTCGACAACCAGACAGGACATCATAATAGCTGTAAAGTTAAGACGATGTGGAATACGCCGTTCGCATCATTGATCGTCAGGGTATACTTGTCGCGGTACAGCAGGTTCAGGCGGGACAGAACATTCCCCAATCCGATACCGGACGATTCGTCCTTGGCTTCCGCCGGCTCGGGTTCGAACTTGTTCCGCACTTCAAAGCTCAGCGTATTAAAGGCGACCGACAGCCGCAGCACGATCCCCGGACGACCACTATACCCTACCCCATGCTTAAAGGCGTTTTCCACGAACGGGATCAGCAACATCGGCTCAATTGCATGAGCCCTCGCCTCCTCGTCCAGGTCGATCCTGCTGTCGATGTCCACGTCATTGCCAAAACGCAGCCGCTGCAGGTCGAGATAGTTATTGAGGTATTCGACCTCCGTCTGAAGCGGCACTTTCTTACCCTGCGTGTCGTATAGCATATATCGGAGTAACTCGGACAGCTTGATCAGCGCAGGCTCCAGCTTGTCCGATCTTTTTCTCGCCAGGGAGACCAGGTTGGTCAGGACGTTGAACAGGAAATGCGGGCTTATCTGCGAACGCAGGAACTTCAGCTCGGTCACCAGCTCGGTAGCCTGCCGCTCCTTCTGCTCCCGCTCCGCCCTGAACCGGTCCAGGAGCAGCCGGTAAAAAAAGCTCAATACAAAAAATACAAAGGACGAGGCGAAGATCGGCCGGATGATCCATGGCATACTCCTGGCCACCTCATGGAATCCGATAAAAAGAATACTCCGCTTCAGCGCCAGCGATCCACCTACCAACAAAATAACCGCCGCAATATACATCCACCATCCACGTCGGTTAAAGAAGGCAGGAAAAATGACATAGGCATGAAGATAGAAGATGACGATATTGATCAGCGTCACGTAGGCGAGCAAAATAGCCGGCACCTGGTCCCTGGGCGCCAGGAAGGGCGAAACAAGCAGCGCCGCCCATACCGATACCTGCAATGCTATAAACCAGTATTTCGATTTAAATTTCATTAGGTGTAAATTTACTATAACCAATATACCATTCCGCCAATACAAGGTGAAGAGAAAAACCTAACCAGAATGCCGTCCCAAAGAACACCTGCGGCGGCAACCCGGAAAATGCAAAGAACAGCACCACGATCGGCCGGATCGTGCCTATAGCCAGGCCGATGTTAAACATCCGGATCATCCACTGCCGGTGACGGATAATATCCCTTCGAAGTATCGCCCGCCACGCCATGGTGAGCGCTATTAAAAAGTACACAGCAAAAAAGCTGGCGGCCACCGCCTCGTTCAACCCTCCGATGGGACGCAGAACGAAGGGCATGATCAGTGCAGATATCCCTATGACGTACCCGCAAATGATCACCACCACTCCGCTGCGCCGGTGAAACCGGGGATTATTGTTCCGTATACGGGGAAGGAATTGCAAGGGCGCGAGTATCATAAACAAAGCCCCTGGCAGAATATGCAGGAAGGTGATAAAGGAATGATGCGAAAAATCGGCGTCGAATCCTGCGGCCCCGGGAAATGGCGGAGAGCCCGTAGCCACTCCTTCGATCGCCAGGCTTCTCCTCACCACCATCGCGATGCCGATAGCAGCCGGAAAGAACATCAATACGTGCAACCAACCCGATATCCGTTTCATACCATGAAGCTAGCAAGAAGCTTCGAGTCCGGAATCCATGTCGCGACAACTCCTGCAATTGTCGCGATCAACCCTTAACAATGTCGCTTTTGCACCACCCCGGAACAGAATTTATCAGCTAGGTTTGTCTTATCAAATTCGCTAACACAAAAACATAATTTATGCAAAAGATCCATCCCATGTTGTGGTTCGACAACCAGGCCGAAGAAGCCGCCAATTTTTATGTGTCCATTTTCAAAAACTCGAAGATCACCAACATCGCGCGCAATGCCGATGCAAAGTATGCCCCGGTGGGAACGGTGCTGACCGTAAGCTTCACCCTCGACGGTTCGGAGTTCACCGCACTCAACGGCGGGCCCCTGTTCAAATTCAACGAGGCCGTCTCCTTGGTGATCGACTGTAAAGACCAGGAAGAGGTAGACTACTACTGGGACAAGCTGCTGGTGGGGGGAACACCAAGCGCCTGCGGGTGGCTGAAGGATAAATATGGAATGTCCTGGCAGGTGACTCCCAGAAGACTGCCCGAACTTCTCCAGGACAAGGACAGAGCAAGAGCAGCCCGTGTTTTTCAGGCCATGATGAAAATGGTAAAAATAGACGTCAGGACCCTTGAAGAAGCGTAAACAATATGACCTCTACGATGTCGTTCAGCACCCGCCTGTCGCTGCCCGAGCGTGCGGCTACCCGCAGACCGGAAATGCTGCTGAACAGATAGCGCGCAAAAGCCCGCGCCGTCTTCTTCGTGGAGAACTGTCCGTCGGCCTGCCCTTTCTTTACCAGCCGGGTCAGCGCATCTTCGACGGTCTTCTTGTTCTGAGCGACCATATCGCCGATCTCTTTGTCCTGACAGGAGAGCTCGACGGCCGTGTTAACCATGAAACACCCCTTATTGACCGGGTCATCCGCACTCTCTTTGATGATGTTCTGGAATATCTGATGGACGGTCTGCTGCGCATCTTTGGATTCATCGACCATCCGGACCAGAGCGCTGGTATAATACAGGTCGTACTGTCTCAACGACTCCTTGAACAGGTTACGCTTATCGGTATAGGTGTCATAAAGACTGCTCCGGCTGATACCCAGCTCATCCACCAGGTCCTGCGCGGACGTCGCATTATAGCCTTTTCTCCAGAAAAGACCGAGCGCCTTGTCCAGCAGGACCTTCTCGTCAAATTCTTTCTTTCTTGCCATAATACCACAAACTTAGAAAAATAAGGCCAAATACGGAACGATCATTCCATATTTGGCCAAAAAAAAACCTCTTTATACTATCGCGTTGACCGTCAACCCGCCATCAACTGTCACTTCCGTCCCCGTAATAAAGCTGGCATCGTCAGAAGCGAGAAAACGAACGACATTCGCCACTTCTTCCGGACTGGCGAACCGGTTCAGTAACACCTTGGAACTCAGTACCTGCCCAAAACCATCCAGCTCTTCCTGCTTCATACCCAGCTTCTCATATATAGGGGTCGTTACCGGACCGGGAGAGACGGCATTGACCCTGATCTTTCTCGGAGCCAGCTCTTTCGCCAGCACTTTATTGATAGCGAGCAATGCCGCCTTGCTCGCGGAATATACACTGCTCCCCGGTATACCAAGCACTGCATTGACCGACGTATTAAAGATGATCGAGCCTCCGTCATTGAGCAGCGGCAACAGCTTCTGCACGGTAAAATAGACGCCCTTGACATTCAGGTCCATGATCGAGTCATAGTGTTCTTCGGAAGCGGTCTCGACCGTGCCGAAACTGGCTACGCCCGCATTCAGGAAAAGAATATCGACCTTGCCGAACCCGGCTTTGACCGCTGCCGCCAGCCGGCTGATATCCTCCAATTTACCCTGATCGGCAATAAGCCCCGTCGCACCCAGCTGATTCGCGGCCTCGTCGACAGCCGTCTTATTGCGGCCGGTAATTATTACCCTCGCCCCCAGGGAGATCAGTTCTTTGGCCGTCGCATAGCCAATGCCGCTGTTACCTCCGGTGACCACGGCTACTTTGTTCGATAGATTGCTCATAGATTGATTATTTAATGTTTGAACTTCGATTACACCACAAAGATACACATTCTGGAACGATCGTTCCAAATTTATTTTACAATATCTTCAAACAGCTCCCGAACGCGCCTCCCGATAACTTCCTAACTTTAGGGACATCAAAAATCAGTAAGCTATGGCGCAAAAGAAGATCCTGTTCCTCACCGGCGACTACGCCGAGGACTACGAAACTATGGTTCCCTTCCAGATGCTGCTAATGATCGGACACGAAGTGCACGCCGTCTGCCCGGGAAAGAAGAAGGGCGAAAAAGTACAGACAGCCATCCATGATTTTGACGGGGCCCAGACCTACAGCGAAAAACCCGGACACCTCTTTGAGCTCAATTTCTCCTTTGACGAAGTCGACCCCGGCGCTTATGACGCCCTCTGCATCGCAGGCGGCCGCGCGCCGGAATACCTGCGGCTCGACCAGAAGGTCATCGATATTGTTCACCATTTTAATCACTTCTCAAAACCCATCGCAGCTGTGTGCCATGGCATCCAGATCCTTACCGCAGCCAACGTCGTAGTGGGACGGCGCCTCACCGCCTACCCCGCCGTAGGTCCCGAGGTCACCATGCGGGCGGTGAATACGTCAGCGTACCGGTGACCGAGGCCGTCGTCGACGGCAACCTGGTCACATCACCGGCCTGGCCCGGGCATCCCCGGTGGATCGCCGCATTCCTGGAGGTGCTGGGAACAAAGATCGAGCTGTAGCTTACTTTTCGACCCGCAACGTCACCACATCCTGTGCGGCCATAGTGATATCGCCCGTCACCGGCGCTCCTGGCGTCTCGCTGGTATTGCTATAGCTCATCCCCTTCACTGGTCCTGCCCACTGGAGGCTGACCGACTGTGTAGACGAACTCGGATTGAAAAGACTAACGATCCATGCTTTTCCGTCATCGCTGGGCTTTAATGCCTGGACGAGCACGTCTTTATTGCTCAGCTGCAAGAAGGACTTGCCACCCGCATCAGCGGAAGTCACACCCACCACCAGCGGCTGAGCCAGCCCCGTCGCGAACTGCGAAGCTTCCGCCGGCTCAAATGCTCTATGCGGCCGCAGCGCATAACGGAAGGTAATGATGCCATCCTGGTAGGCCCGATAGTTGGTCTCCCAGTGATTGTTGATCGCCCAGGAATATAGTTTCTGCGTCGGCTCGATGGTCTTCCGCCAAACGGCCGGATTCGTCTGCCCACCCAGCAGGGTCGCCGTAATGCCACCCACCTCTACCAGCGGCGCGTCTAAACTCGCCCAGGTGATCCCCAGATCCTTATTGGAGACATCCGCCCATTCTCCCACTTCCAGCCAGTTCTTGCAGGCGCTGGGGATCTGGTCGACCTCCGGCCGCATGACCGCCATCGGAATGTCGATCTTCATATCTCCACCCGCCACATGAAAAGGAAAGCCAAAATTTACGCTCTCCTTCCCACCCACATTCGCCCAGGCATAGTCGCCAGGCACCGGATCCAGCTCCGCCGGTTTCTTGTCCAGGATATTGGTCACTTCCACATAGTCAAGTCCCCTGACCAGCCGCACCTCCCGGACCAGACTGTTACACCCCGGCGCTTCGCTCCGGATAGAAAGCACGGCCAGCAACGGGCCCTTTTCCTTTACGCCGATCGTCACCGGTCCATTCCGTTGCAGGTCGGCTAATTTGTTGCCGTGCAGAAACAGATAGTCGTTGAGATTCTCCCCCGACGCCGAATCGGAGAAATTATTGTCGATCGAATGATTCCGGAGGCTTTTTATCGCTCCCGTCGTTTCATCCACAACGACCTTCACAACACCATTGTCAATGCTGTTCGCCGTAACGGCTATCGCCACACCGGCCGCGGGCTTGCCCCTGGTGATGGTATACCGCCGGAATGCAAAAGCAGGCACATCCGAAGCCACAAAAGCCAGCTCACCGGTGGACAGCCGCTGCGAGACAACCACACTGCCCTTATCATCCTTCACAACATCACCCGCGCCCGACTGCTGCGGAGACAGCAGGATAAGCCCGCTGCGGGACCAGGAATTGGTATTGTAGATATCGACAGAAGACCCACCCGCTGCCGGCAACGCCGCACGCAGCAGCTTTTCAGAGAATAGCCGGGCGCTGTCTGCATAGGATCTCTTGATCGCCCACTGCTCCTTCGTCTTCTGGCTCAAAGGCCGGGTGATGCTGCAATCCGCCCCCCAGGTATGTTCGGAGTAAAGAATGACCTGCTGCCACGCCTTCCTGAAACTATCCACCGGGAAACGTCCGGGCTGCAGCATCGAATACAGAGCCTCCGCCTGGCTCAGCCGGGACGAGCTGTTCCTGTTCATCCCCGTCTCCAGCGCCGATGAGGCCGCCCCGTCTTCCCAATACCCCGTCCAGTCGCCCTTTACCATCGGAAGCCGGTCGCCGTATTTCTCCTCAAAACTGCTGAAGGCCCGGCTGGTCGAAGAAATGATAAACTTCGGCCAGGCATATTTGGTATTGAAGTCCTTGACAAAGTCGCTGATCGATATCTCCGGCTCTGCATTGTCCCCGTGACCGCTCCAACGCACATAAGTAATATCGTAGGGGTAGTTGACCTTCGTCAGCTGCTGCATATAGTCGGCCGCAAAATTCTCCGACAGTCCCGGCAAGCCATGCGACAGCGCATACCCCCGCCAGGGTATCCAAACCAGCACCTTTTCCTTCCCGGAAGGCGAGACCCAATAAAAAGGCTTGTCCTCCCACTCCACCAGGATATTCCCGATGCGGTCAAAATAGTTGGGCGCGGCCGAAAAATATTTGATCCCCGCCTGCGACATCGCCGCGATCGTCCCCCAGGTATAGCCGGGCACATCGCTGATCATCGCCGCGTCGACCTTCACATGGCATTCCGCGCCCAGCTGCGTAGCCCGCGCGAACAGCCGCAGCAGCTCCTCCGGCCGGCAAAGCCCCGTCAGCGTGTTCAGGTACATTCCGTTCAACGCCACACCTCCATCCCGGACCGCAGCATAGAGATCCTTTTTCTGCTCTTCGCTCATCCGCTGCAGGAAAAGATCCGCTGCATAGACACCCTCCAGGTTCCAGACAAAACGGGCCCCATCGGGGTAATCCTTCGTCCGCTTTGCAAAATCGATGCCCTTCAGCAGGTTGTTGATCTGCTTGTTCTCCACCGCCGACTGTATCTCCGTATACCCTATATCGTTATGCGAGTGGGGTAGTATGTATACCGTAAACTTTCTCACCGGCCGCAGACCGACCTCCTGTCGCACAAGCAGGCGCTTCCCCTGCATCACCATCAGCGCCACCGTCGAATCGGCCGTCACAGCCGGAACCATGACATCGGTAGACTGGATACCTTCGCCCACCTCGAACGACCTGGGCTCCATCCCCCCGATGCCGATCTTCACCGACACAGGCGCACCCATATTCAGGAACGACACCTCCCCGGGCTGATACTCCCGTCCATCCTTCACAGCAATAAAAGGCCGGCCCGTGAAACCCAGCAGGTCAACGCCCGGCACGACGGCCTTTAGCCGATTGCCGGCGCCCGCCTCCATGCCAATCCAGTCGTATACGATCCAGCTGCCGTGCGCATTCGTTATCGTAATATCATTGTTGCCCTTTTTCAGGAGATCCGCTGGAAACCGTACGTCGAAAGCCTGCGGCTTACCCTTCGACGCATTTCCATATATTCCTTCACCAGCCCCCTGCTGAAGATCGCTGGTAAATGTCTGCCCGTTGATCCCAATGTCCAGCTTCACCGACGAAGGCCCCACATCCACCAACCGGAAATGTAGCGTACAGCTGTCACCCATACCCGCATTCTCCAACCCGAAGACTATCGTATAGGTATGCGGTTTCGCCCCCGCCCAGGAATCCCTGGGACCAGGATGCGAAAATGGCCAGTCCTTCTTTGCATCCGACTTCCCTACAAGAAAGAGACCGTCTTTGACAAAATGGGACTCGGAACCCGCGCCAGGCGCAGGCGTGAAAGCAAATTCCGACAGATCATTGTCCGGCTTGCCGATCTGCCATAGCAGCTGCTGGGCGCTGACGCCATCAACAAAACTAAATAGAGAGAAAACAACCAATACAAGGCGAAGACGAGGAAAGGAGCTGTTTTTCATGCGGCGAGTATATGTGCCGGAGATACGCAATTCCAAAAACTAGCGTATCTCCGGCAAAACGCTAATTATTGTGTACTTCGCGACCCAACACTGTTGGGTCACTTGTTCAGGGACTTCGGTACCTCGTCCCCAGACAAGTCCCTTTCCAGGGACTTTTAATATGTCTGAACATATGAACAATCAAATGTAGGGAAAATTTTATCTTCCACTGTGCATTTTTTAACCAGTTTCAAAGAAACCCCGTCCAAACACTTCCCCAAGCCATCGAATCCCGTAATTTTTATCCTATGAAACCGAGCATGCTGATCTTTCTTCTCCCCCTGGTATTCTCCTGTTCCGGACATCGCCGCCTCCTCCACCCCGAAGACCCCGTCTTCAGCGCCCAGGCGCCAGCCGAATTCCACGTCCAGCTGCAGACTACAAAAGGCAATATCCTCCTTGAGGTCAAAAGAGAATGGTCCCCGCACGGAGCCGACCGCTTCTACAACCTCGTCCGCTATGGCTACTACAACAACGCCGCCGTCTTCCGCATCCGCAGGGAGACATGGGCGCAGTTCGGCATCGCCGCAGAGGGAGCGATCGCGACCGCCTGGCGCCACCAGAACATACCCGACGACCCCAGAGTGCTCTCCAATACCCGCGGCACCATCGCCTATGCCTTCAAAGACCCCAACGGCCGTACCACCCAGCTATTTATCAACCTCCGCGACAACAGCGCTACCCACGACAAAGAACCCTTTGTCCCCTTTGCCCGTATCGTCGAAGGCATGGAAGTCGCCGACTCGCTGTACAACGGATATGGAGAACACTCCGGCGGAGGCATCCGCGGAGGCAAACAGGATCCGCTGTTCGCCGAAGGCAACGCCTGGCTCAAGACCCGATTTCCCAAACTTGACTACATTAAACGTGCACGTATAGTACGCTAACAAAAAAAGGCTCATCGGAGCCTTTCATTTATCTTTTCCTGCATCTCTCGCTTGACATTCTCATCCAATCTCCGCTGCTCTCCGGCAGCATCCCTGAACAGCGTCTTCACTATCCGGTTGATCATCCTGCTTTGCCGTTGAAACAGCCTGCAGACCGAACATCCCGAGAGGTGTATCAGCAGATGCACCCTCTCCTTTATAGTCAGCCGCACGTGCTGCCTCTTCTCGATGAGATAGGTCGCCTCCCGGCAATTGTATTGTATCTTCTTTATTATTCCCATAGCTTACATCCACGCCTTTTGGATACAGGCCCTTAAATTCAGCTTGGCCCGATGTATGATCACCCAGAAATTCCCCGGGGTCAGCTTCAGCTGCTCACATATCATCTCCGTCGCCGCCTCCTCCATATGCTTCATGGTAAAAACAGAGAACCACAGGGGCGGCAGCTTTTGAAGACAGCGCTGCAGAATAGTCTTCAGCTCCTTATTCGCAAGCGGATCGGCTTGCTCCACACCCAGAGTCCGGGGGGCGTAAGCCTCCTTCCAGTGACCATTCTCCGCCTCGAAGAATTCCAGCTCCGGCTCCCGCTCGCCCTGCTGTTGTCCCCCCAGAGGGCCGCGATCCGCCAGACCCGAGTTCCGCTTGCGATAGACGTCGATGATCTTGTGCTTCAATATCGCCGTCAGCCAGGTCCGCTCAGAACTGTTCCCCATGAACTGCCCGGTCCTCTCCAGCGCGGCCAGAAAGGTCTCCTGCACGAGGTCCTTCGCCTGCTCATCATCGTCAAGCCGGGCGACGGCATAGGAATACAAATAGTCGGCGTGCAGGCCTACCCACTGCCGGGGATCAAGAACAGCAATTTTTGCCATATGATTTAGAGTCCTGAATAATAGTCATATCCCTGTTCGGCCCAATAGTCCCTGGGCCTGGTATCGCTAAAGGTCATCGTGCCGATACGCTTCAGATTCTTGATGCCGTATTTCACGGGGATGATCAGCCGCAAAGGCGCACCATGCCCATCCGTTAACGGCCGGTCGTTCATCTCATAGGCCAGTATCGTCTGCGGATGAAGGGCGCTCTCCCGGTCGACACCAACATAATATTTTCCGTCAGGCGTCTCCAGCCCCATATACTTCTTCTTTGCCGATTCCTCCAACTGGAAATGCCGGATAAAATCGATCATCCTTACTCCCGCCCAGTGCTGTATCTGGTCCCAGCCCTCTACGCACTTGAAATCGTAGACTATCTCCGTCCTGGGCAACGCCTTTATGTCGTCAATCGATAGTTGCAGCTGCTGTCCATCGCTGCCCGTCACCAGCAAACGCCAGTCCTCCGGCTTGAATCCCGGATCCCGCATCCCTATATGACTGTTCTCCCGGACCCGCTGCGCCGCTCTCGATTTTGGATAGGTCCTGACCAGGTGGTTGTCGCTGAATATCCGTTTGAAAAATAATTCTGTCTGATTCAGCGCACGCCGCAACGGTTTGTGCGCGCCTCCTGTAATCCCTGCCTCCTCCTTTGGACTGTTGAGCAGCCATTTCCATCCGCCGAAAGCCGCGCCCCCCAGGACAAAAAAGGTCCCGAAGGATATAAGATTGCGCCGCGCGATCTTCTGCTCGACGGTCAACGGCTTCTTTGGTTTCCTTATTCTTTTCATTTTTCGGGCGCCCCCTTCTCGCCTTCTACTATTTCAAACCCCGAAATGACCGACCTGAAATTATTCCAGCCGGCCAGTATTACCTGTACGACGTGTATGAGAAAGAACAGCACATACCCGATGGTCAGGATAAAATGCAGGATACGGGCAAAGCTATACCCGCCGCAGAGCCAGACCAGCCAGTACAGCTGCACCGGCTTATAGATGGCCAAACCGGTGACCAGGGAGCCAAAACCCATGAAGATGATGGCCGTATAGGCAATACGCTGCGCCGCATTGTATTTCTTCTGCGGCGGCGCGGTCTTACGGATATGCAGATCGTGCAGCAGCACCAGCCAGGCCTCCTTAAAGGAATGCGGGTTGGGCACCAGCAGCCGCCATTCCCCGGAAAGAATGGTGTACAGCACATAGAACAGGCCATTCAGCGCAAAGAACCACATGAACAAAAAATGGAAAGCCATCCCTTCCGCCAGCCGGCTCGGGATATGCAGGGTCTTGTAGAACCAATCGGGAAAGAATCGCACGAATGTATGCCCGAAGATCGTAACCGTATATACGTCATTCGCCCAATAGATCAGCAGCCCGCTCCAGATCATGATCGCGAGAATGGGGAAATTGACCCAGTGGGTCCAACGCATGACTAGCGGATGTTTCTCTTTTATGATTTTCATCCGCCGGATGGAACCTCGCAGGTCATCCCTCTGTGTGTTTAAATCTTCCATGCTCGGTTTCATATAATTTTTTCTATTCGGCTTGCTGCAATGATCTCGCCGCTGCCCTTGTCCTGCAGGAATGCAATGACCTCCAGATCGCCGGGCTTTACCCCTCCGGGCCAGTCCATTCTCCCTGTCCCGCTGTCCTTGCCATCCGTGTCAATCACGTGCAGGCCACGGACGATCTGCACATGGGACAGGGTCTTTCCTCCGTTCTCTCCCGCCTTCACATTCGTCACGGCCGATCGTTGTACCAGGGCAACTACCAGCGATACGCCCTTTTTGACACCTCCCGCCTGCCAGCTCCATTCCAGGCCATGCGCATCCTGTCGCAGGCTACCGAGCGACACCTGTGCGGAAGCCGTCGCCTTCAGATCGTTCTCTACCGTCGCCCGCAGGGTCCTGGCGTCCGATCCGACAAATTCCTTTTTTCCATTGACGACTATCTGTGGAGTATATACGGATGAAAGCCGGAGCCAGTTTGCATATTGCCGCTGTCTGCCCGTATACGTTGCGCTGCTGAACCCGTCCTTCCAGCCCAGCCGGTCCCAATAGTCCACGTGATATGCGAGTATGAATACCGACCGGTCTTTATCCTCCTTCTGGACCTCCGCGATAAGCTCATCCGCCGGCGGACAGCTCGAACAGCCTTCAGAAGTAAAAAGCTCGATAACGGCAAATCCGGGATCGCCCGCCCCGCCCGCCGCCACAATCCGGCTCCATCCCACCAGCGCGGTCAGCACCACAAAAAGTCCGGCAAAAACGATTGGTCTCATAACCTTACAAAGTTGATAAAAAAACGGGATTCCTGCCATGTGAAAAATTCATCCCCGCCCCCGCCTTAAAAAAACGGCTAAAATGCGCCGTGCTGCTAAAACCCAGGTCCTCCGCCACCTCCTTGGCCGACTTATCGGTAAAATACAAATATCGCTTGGCCTCCAGGATCAGCCGGCGATGGATCAGCCGGGAAGGAGGAGGATAATTGCAAAGCCCGAAAAGATTGGTCAGGGTCTTGGGCGATTTGTTCATCGTCTGCGCATAAAATTGCACCTCGTGCTGACTACGGAAATTGACCTCCAGCAGCAGATTGAACTTCCGGATAACGTCCATCCGGTCATCCGGCAACCGCTGGTAGCATTCCGTCTGCTGTTTGGCGATCCGGGTCACATTGATGATGAGCCGTTTCAGCAGGCTCCGCAACATCTCACCCTGCATCTTGTCCTTCACCTCCATATCCTCCATGAACTGCATCTCGATGACCGATATGCTTTCCATCTCCTTCGGCGATAGCGGTATGAACATCGGATGCTGGATGCCATAAAAAAGAAAGCCGACACAGCCGACCTCGGCGTCATGATCGGCAATACAATAAAAGTCGCGGTTGAACTGCCAGGCAACCAGGTTCTCCGGCGCCGCGAACTGAAAATGCTGGTTGGCGACCAGGGGAAGGACTGACCTTCCGGGCATTTTATACGATATATTGTCAATGGTAACCTTCTGCTCCTCTCCCGGATTGTACACGATCGTGTTGATCATGTCCTTCTTCCCGTTGACCAACCCCTCCCCTTTTAACGTCGGGTCGCCGACCCTGATCACAAATTTTCCCTGTGTAAGCCGGTCTTCGAATTGCCGTTTCATACCCGCTTTGTCGAAGCCCGGCGAAATACCTTACAATTTTTTTTGTTAATTTACTGCAGGGTCACTTTAACAATATTGGCTATCGGAGGCAAAGTAGTGAACGCATTCGGATCAGGGACCACCGAAATGGGGGTACTTTCGACCAATGGCGTTCCCGCAAGGTTAAATTGCGTTACACCCGCGCCAGGGAATTGATCGATGGCCGTACCATCATTATACAGCTGGATGCTGGAAGAAAGATCGCCGGTCATGGTCGCGTCAACCCCATTGCCTGTGGTTGCGAAGAACCAGTCATTGGAAAACCCGTACATGGTCGCGATCGCCAGCCGGTCTCCTTTCTGAACGCTGATCTGCTGGGAGACCTTGCCACCTGCAGCCCCATTGATCACCGGCAGCAGGACCCGGGTACTGGAAGCCGCCAGGTTATACACCGCCCTCACCCCTTTCAGACCTTTCAGATAATTGACCAGTGTATCCGGCACGCCCCGCTGAGCCAGGTATTTAAGCCCCTGTCCGCGGTCAGGCTCGCCCACTTTATAGATCGGATCGTCGATGCCGTTGTAGACGACCACCAGCACGGGCGATAGCGGAGTAAATATGCCGGTTATGGTTTGTACATAGGCCCAGAGCTTCGAATTATCACCCATCTCCGCAATATTGGTCAGGCCATTTGCCGTGGGCTGGCCGGCCGCATACAGCGGGTCAGGCATCAGCAAATTGCCTCCGACGATGTACGAAACAGACCACACGCCCGGACTCAGCGGCGTCGGATTGGTCGTGCCACCCGATGTGTTGGTCAGCGTAAGGGTAAAGGTCGAGTTCCCGTTGTACTTCAGCATCGCATTGACAAGCTTCGGGGCCGCTGCATAAGTGTTACCCTGCGCGTCGACGCCATTGACCTCCTTGATGGATTGATTGTCGGGCGTACCGGGATGACTGACACTGGCGCCCGGAGCCTGGTTGATCCGGGTCCCATTATCCCAGAGCCTGATCTGGCCGGATACATCACCTTCGATCGGAGTGCCGTCGACATTGTACACCTGTATACCGGGATTGGCCGGCGCAAAGAACAGATCGTTCGACCAGCCATACATGGTCGCAAAAGACAGCGCCTCCCCTTTGGCGGCAGAAAAGGTTATCGTCACGGACTGTCCCGGCTGGATCAGCGCGGGCGAACCCGTCCCCTGAAATGTGCCGGACTCGACAAGCGGCCTGGAAGCTAATACGTTCTCTACCGTAATGGTTTCCATCTGCTGGGCCGCCCCGCCCGGATGATTGTCTTTTTTACAGGCGCTCATAAAAAAGGGCAGCAGCGCCGCTGCTGGCCATAGGCTGATCCTGGACAACTGATTCATGTGATTATCATTTTTGTAGGGACAAAACTACCCGGGACCCACCCACTGAACAATGTCTGTTGTTCCCGAAGGCTTGTCTAAATTTCCCATAGTCGTATTTCTCCTCTTCTTTGTCGGATTTGCCCATTCTTTCCCAATTACAGACTCGATAATTTTGATAGATGAACATCCCAGTCACCAACACATCGATCGCGCGTGCCGGCCGCCGGGAATGGACTGGCCTGGCAGCCTTATCCCTGCCGACCCTGCTGCTGTCGATCGATACCAGCGTCCTCTATCTGGCCCTTCCGGCCCTAAGCACAGACCTGAAGGCCGGCAGCCTCCAGCAGCTGTGGATCATGGACATTTATGGTTTCATGATCGCAGGCTTTCTCATCACGATGGGGACCCTGGGCGACCGCATCGGCTATCGCAAGCTCCTCCTTTCGGGAGCCTCCGCCTTCGGCGCCGCATCCACGCTGGCGGCCTTCTCGCACAGTGCCGGCTGGCTCATCTTCGCCCGCGCGATCATGGGTATCGCCGGCGCGTCCATCATGCCCTCCACACTGGCCATCATCCGCAATATGTTCAGTGACCAGCATGAGCGGAACACCGCCCTGTCCATCTGGCTCAGCTGCTTCCTCGTAGGCATGATCATCGGCCCCCTCGTCGGGGGACTCGTACTGGAAGCCTGGTCCTGGGGAATCGTATTCCTGCTGGGCGTCCCCGTCATGATCCTGCTGCTGGTAGCCGGCCCCTTCCTTTTACCCGAATACCGCGAGAACAACACCCACCGGCTCGACTGGCTGGGTGTAGCCCATTCGCTTGCCGCCATTCTCCCGCTGACCTATGGCCTCACCGAACTGGCCCGCAACGGCTGGGACGGCCTTTCCTTCATGGCCATCGTCGCGGGCCTGGCCTTTGGCGCCATATTCGTCTTCCGCCAGCTGCGCATCACAGACCCGCTGCTCGACTTGCGCCTCTTCGCCGGCCGGTCATTTAGCGCGACCCTGCTGGTCATGCTGGTCACCGCGATCATCATGGGAGGCACCGCCTTCTTCTTTACCCAATACCTCCAGGTCGTAAAAGGCCTTTCACCCATGGTGGCAGGACTATGGTTGATACCGCAGGCCATTGGCATGATCGCCAGCTCGCTGCTGACACCGGTGATAGCCAAACACATCCGACCCGCATATATCCTGACCGCGGGTTTGTTGCTGACTACGCTGGGATTCCTACTCATGACACAGGTAGATGGCTCCCGGGGATGGACCTTTCTCATTGCTGGCATGATCGCCACCGCGGCAGGCGTGGCCCCGGTAGTGGTCCTGGGAACCAACCTGGTGATCAGCTCGGCGCCACCCGAAAAGGCGGGCGCCGCAGCCTCTATGTCGGAGACCAGCAATCAGTTGGGTATTGCACTCGGCGTGGCGGCCCTTGGGAGCGTGGGGACGATGGTATATCGTTTGCATCTGTTGCCCCTGCTGCCGGCGGGGCTGCCCGGGAACGTTCTATCCGCCGCAAAAGAAAATATTACCGGCGCCCTGACCGCAGCGGCGGGTCTTCCGGCGCCAGCAGCTAGCGCGCTCGTACAACAGGCGCGCCAGTCGTTCACCGCCGGAATGGAAGCGACGGCCTTGCTGGCGGCGGTAGGAATGGCCGGCCTGGCTATCATCTGTTGCACCGTATTAAAGAAAAAATAAAATCTTCGCTTATGTTCAATTACAGCCGGTCGTTCAGCAGCTATTCTGTCAACGACCTCAAAAAAGCAAAGGACTTCTACCAGCAGAAGCTGGGACTCGAGACGACGGAAACGCCGGAAGGACTCTCTATCCGCATCGGCAATGACGCCAACGTCTTTCTCTATCCCAAAGAAACACACGAGCCCGCCACCTTTACCGTCCTGAACTTCCAGGTGAGCAATATTGAAGAGACGGTAGACAAACTAACGGCTTCCGGCATATCCTTTCTTCAGTATGAAGGCGACCTTCAAACAGATAAAAAAGGCATTTTCCGCGGACCCGTCGGACCAAAGATCGCCTGGTTCACCGACCCCGCCGGGAATATCCTGTCGGTACTGGAAGATAATAGTAAAAAGAATTAATCCACCAACAAATTGTGCTGGCTCGCGGTATGCAGATCCCTCCATACCCGGTTGATTTCGGCATCGGGCCGCGCAGCGGCCAGCCCACCAAAGGGATACAATCCATCTACGACCTCACGGACTCCGGCAACCAGAGCCCGACTGGTCCGGCTCACCGTATCGAACCCCGTCCTCCCGGCCCAGGAATCATCCACGGCGCGATAAAATTCCCACCTCAGCTCCCCGAGTGCGCTCCAACCCTCTTCCAGCCGAACGGTCGCGGATATCCGGTCGCGCTGGCGAAACAGATCTTCGCAGCAGTCCAGAAAATGCATGGCCATACCGGCAAGATTGGCCGTCAGCGTAGCCTCAGCCAGCTGCAGGAAAGGATACTGATAGACGGCATCCCCGTCTTTCGCCTGCCTGGGCTCGATCGCAAAACACCGGTCAGCAGGGATCTCCATATCCCTGACGGCAAAGGAATGACTCCCCGTGGCGACAAGTCCGACCGTATTCCAGGTCTTGTGGACAACCACTTCTTCCGGGAGGAAAAGAAAAGGCCGCACCTGCCGCTGGCCGTCATCGGACACAACCACACAATTAGCCGTGAATGCCGTCGCATGCATCGCTCCGCTGGCATAATCCCACTTCCCGCTGATCCGATAGCCACCGGGTACGGAATAAGCCTCGCCCGAAGGGGCGCCGCTGCCGGCAATGCACATGCGCCAATCAGCAAAGACACCGGCATAAGCATCCGGAGGAAAGAAACCCGCAAACCACCCCGCCCCGCTGCACAGCGTCACCGTCCAGCCAACCGAGCCATCGGCCCAGGCGATCCCCTCTTCCAGCCTGACCAGCTCGGGCAACGTCAGCGGCTTACCCGGAACCAGCATCCTCCACCACTGGTGCTCGTATATCAGTCGCAGCTGATCGGGATGGAGATCACGCGCCGCCTCGGCCTCGGCCGACCTGGTCCGCAAAACATCCGCCACACCGGCGGGCAAAAAAGCCGAAGGATGCTGTATCATATCATGAAATTTTCTTCCACCATCCGAAGCCTGTATTTTTTTTGCCAGTCAAAATACCCAAAGACGGCCACTATGAACAGTATGATCGTCAGTCCCGCAAACAACGGCAGCTGTTTGTAGAACAGCAGGGGTATCGCGAAGATATTTGAGATATTCAAAAGTATCCAGTTCTCCACCTTCCGCTTCGCCAACAGCCACATCCCGGCCCATGCCGTAGCGCTGACCCAGGCATCCGCGACGGGGACTGTCGATGGCGTTAGGGTCTTCAACAAAAAATACAATACTACAAACCCGCCTCCGGCAATAGCCACCACGATCCCCCAATCGGCCCTGCTGCACATCGAAATAGGCACCTCAGGCCGGTCCTTTTTCTTTGTCCAGTACCACCATCCATAAACGCTCATGATCATATAATAGCCATTCAGCAGAGAATCCGCATAGAGACCCGATACGAAGAGGATATACATCGTGAGCAGCGTGCTGATAATACCCGCCGGATAGAGCAGGATATTGTTGACCCTTGCAAGAAGAACCTCCGCGACCCCGGTGATGATAGCGATCCACTGTAGCGCATCCGTCTCCGCGATCTGTTCTTTCAGTAACCGTAAAAGTTCGCCTGGTTGCATAGCGGGTAAAGATAGAGGATATCACAATTATTCCGGAAGAGCAACCCCGGATATCCGCCGGCATTCTTCCAGAAACCGGTCCTGGATATCGGCCTCCCTGGCGTCGGCCAGCGGACGCCGCTGCTTCATATGATAGAAATACGCTCCCGTGACCATGGCCGTCGGATCGTTGCTGACCGCCAGCCAGGCCTGCGTCCTGGGCGCCTCTTCCAGGCTATCCGGCGCGCCGGGTCCACCCATCTTCGTAGCGACCCAGCCGGGCTCCATGGCGTTGGACAAAACACCCGGCCAACGCGCGGCGACAGCAAATGCGAGTATCACGTCGTGCAGCTTCGAGTCCGAATAAGCAGCAAACCCATTCCAAACCCGGTCTTTCCAGACCATGTCTTCCAGTGAAGGGTCGCCCTGCATGTGCAGCCCTGAGCTGATATATACCAGTCGCCGCGGCCTCCGGATAAGACAGGTCAGGATATAAGGCGCCAGCGAATTGACGGCAAAGACGTGCGGCAGTCCATCCGGCGTTCGTATCAGTCGCTCACGATACCCCACGGCCGCATTGTGTATGACCGCATCAAAATCACCAAGCGCATTCACCTGGCGGGCGACGTCTTTGGTCTCTGCAATCACCGACAAGTCTCCCGTCACCACTCCCCCGGCCCCCGGTACCCCCGCCATAGCCTCCTCCGCCCTGTGTGTATTTCTGGCATGCAATACGACCTCGTGCCCTTCCGTCACAAGCAGCCGGGCAGCCATCTTGCCCAGCCCATCGGCCGAGCCCGTGATAAGTATTCTTGGCATACTACAATATTCGGCAATTAGGTTAAAGTCCGGTAAAATACTTGGTAAAATAGAGTATATTACACAAAACGCGTATTCCATGGTCGTCGTCTACATCCTTGCCGCTCTGATCATCCTGTTTTTGCTCGTTGCTGCCTTTGTCGGAACACAATGGAAATTCGAAAGGTCCATCCTCATACAGGCTCCCCTCGACAAGGTCTGGCCACATATCAATACCTTCAGAGCATCCAATGAATGGAGCCCATGGATCCCCCTGGATCCCAATATCCGCCAGCAGATCACGGGCGAGGACGGTACCCCGGGCGCCACCTATTCCTGGGAAAGCGATGAAAAGAATGTCGGCGCCGGCAACCAGACCCTCCGCACCATCACCGATCATTCGGAAGTTACCTCGGTGATCAATTTCCTCCGCCCCATCAAAGTCAGGGCAGACGGCTATATCCGGATCGCGCCCGAAGGCGGCGGCACCCGCGCCGAATGGGGCATCTGCAGCGCCACCCCCTACCCGATGAATATCATCAAGCTCTTCGGCGTCATCGAAAAGAACCTGGACCGCGACTTCACCAGAGGACTCAACAAGCTGAAAGAGCTCAGCGAAAGATGAACATAAGAAGAGAATTCCCCAGGCTGTCCCCCCTCGAATCACTAGGCAGAGCTGTTAGGGCATCAGTGTAAAGTATAAGTCCTGCCGTCACATGTATAAGCGGATCTCCCGACACTTCCGGAACTTTGTGTCATAAAATAAACATTATGAACACAACCGATCAAAGCTCCAAAATTGCCGTCATTACCGGCGGCAGCCGCGGCATCGGGAGAAGCATCGCTCTCAACGCCGCCGCACGCGGGACAGGTATTATACTCACCTACAACAACAATCCCGAACAGGGAAAGGCAGTAGCCGACGAGATCAATAAAAAAGGGGGCAAGGCCTTTGCCCTGCAGCTGGAAGCCGCCGATATCGCCTCGTTCGACAATTTTGCTGTTGAGATTACACAGCTGCTCCAAAAAGAATGGAATCGGCAAAATTTCGACTACCTGGTCAACAACGCAGGAATAGCCCAACGCACGCTCATTAAAGACACATCCGAAGCCATCTTCGACCAGTTGGTCAATGTCAACTTCAAGGGACCATTCTTTCTTACTCAAAAACTGATTGCCCTGATCGCAGACGGTGGTCAGATCATTAACATGTCCTCAGGTCTCGCACGGTTCGCTTTTCCAGGCGTAGCGGTCTACGGAGCGCTCAAGGCCGCCACCGAAGGACTGACCAGGTATTTCGCCAAAGAGTATGCCGACAGAAGTATCCGCGTCAATACCGTCGCTCCCGGTGTCATAGACACAGAATTCGGCGGAGGAAAAGGCGACGAAGCCCACCGTCAGCAGCTGGCCAATATGATTGCGCTGGGCCGACTGGGAGAAGCAGACGACGTCGGCGTCTTCGTCGCATCCCTTCTTTCTGACGACAGCAGGTACGTCAACGCACAACGCATCGAAGTCGCCGGAGGCGTCATGATCTGATATTTCGGCAAAGAAGGCTAACTTTACATAGGCTTTTCGTCAAGATACCTGTATGCGTTACGTAGATATTAAATCCATAGCAGAGCTGCATGATTTTTTTCGGTATGAGAAACCGTTGCACCCTCTGATAAGCATCGTCGACCTGGCCAGGGTCGATCGCTCTCACCGGATACCGGGTGACGTCTACCGGCTGAACATGTATACCATTTCCTGCAAAAAAATAACAACCGGGGCTTTCGGATACGGTCGTACCACCTATGACTTCTCCGAAGGCTCCCTTTTATTCTCCGCCCCCGATCAGGTGCTGGCGCCGGACCCGGACATCAACGTGGTCGAAGGCTGGGGACTGTATATCCACCCGGATTTTCTCAACGTAAGCGCAAAAGGTCGCAGACTGACCCAGTATTCTTTCTTTGGCTACGACGCCAGCGAAGCCCTGCACATCTCCGACGCCGAGAAAAATATCCTGGAAGACTGCATAAGACATATACAACGGGAAATATCCATCAACCTGGACAAGCACTCTCAGGATCTTATCCTGAGCAATATCGACCTGTTGCTCGGCTACTGTTCGCGGTTCTATGACCGTCAGTTCCTGACAAGAACAAAACCCGGCAACGACATCGTACAACGCTTCGACCGCCTGCTGGCGGATCATTTTAATCGCGAGACATTTATCGACGAAGGCCTCCCTGACGTAAAATATTTTGCCGCACAGCTGCATCTGTCCCCCAATTACCTCGCCGACCTGCTAAACAAATACACGGGCAAAACAACCCAGGAACACATCTACCTGAAGCTGATAGATAAAGCCAAATCATTGCTCTGGAGCACCGACAAATCCATCCGGGAGATCGCCTTCGACCTCGGCTTTGAACACCACTCTCACTTTACAAAATTGTTCAAGAACAGGACCGGCCTTTCCCCCAGGGATTTCAGAAATCAAAGCTAAGCCACCCCGCTATTGCTTTTTCTGATAGAGGACCCACACATCATTGATCGTGTTGATGCCCACACTCTGCAGCGCCGTATTCAATCCCCAGAGTATTTGAGACGAGCAGATCTTCCGCTCATACCCAAGGCTGTCTAACAAATGCTTGCGGTCTTTTATATCATTGTAGGTAGTCGTAATATACTCCGCCCCTGAGCCGACATAACGCAACGAGTCGACCACTGTCAGCTTATTCCAGGTAAAATTGCGCGCTCCCGCTTGGTAGTATACAAAGGGAAGGTGGCCATCCGTCTCCAAAGGAGAGCGGGGAACGGTATAGATCGTCGTGGGAGCTCCCTTGAACTCTTTCTTCAGCTGCCACGCAAAATGCAAAGCCTGGCAATAAGGAGTGAAGACGAAGAGGACCAGTACCACCAGGTTAAGACTAAGACTGAAGACCGCTATACCCTTTATCCATTTACGGAAGCCCAAACGCCGTGTCTCATACCACCGCAGCAGGTCCGGCAATCCCCAGCCGACCAGGATCGGCATAATGCTCAGGATAGGGAAAAGAAATCGGTCTTCCTTGTGCGCAACGACACAGTGTCCCACGATAAACAGCAGCACGGTCAGCGACAGCGGGTCGGAAAGCTTCCGGACGATCGCCGCTCTGAACGCAAACCACAACAGCAGAATGCTGATCAGCGGCGCGAACACGATACCCATCAGTTCTGTGAAATATACGATAAATGGCGAGGTCCCGAATTGAGCCGCCTTGCCCTCGATGATATTCACCTTATAATAGGTATAGGGCGTGATCACCCACTGCTGATAGAACTCGTGGTCCATCCAGGTGTTCAGGGCCACACCAAGAATATAGCCAATGGCCAGCGGCAGCAGCTGCATATACCGTCGCTCAAAAAAGATCATCCAGCATCCAAAGCCGAGTATCGCAAATGCCGTCTGAAAACGGGTGTAGAAGGACAGTGCGAACAGGAACCCGATCAGCAAGGTCAGCAGCCAGCCCCGACGCCCGGTAATATAGATAAATAACCCTCCGAAGAACAGCAGCGAAGACAGCATCTCCGAGCTAAAAAGCGTCCGGGTATAGGGTATCCACCAGGAAAAATTGAGAATGAACACCACCCAATAGAGCGTACGCCGATCACCGTCCTTGAAATACCAAAGCGCGAAAGCATTGTAGAGCACAAAAAGCGCCAGACCAAAAACTACCTGCAGCAGCGTCATCTGTGTAAAGGGATCGGTTATTCCGGCCGACCCGCACAACAGCCGGTAACCCGTAAAAATATAGACCTGCAGCGTCGGCCGGATATGGGCGTCATACTCCCATACGTAGCCAAACGGCTTGTGCAGCTGGGCCGAAGAAAATTCGATGATCTGAAAATGCTGATCTGGGTGATAAATACCGATGGCCGTTAGGCATACGATGACTTGAACGATCAACGAAGCCAAAAGCAACAGCCTTAATGTCTTATCCTTTCTGATAGTTTCTCTGAATTCTCCAAATAGCATAGTGGTCAGGTTAGCGGCGCGTGTAAAGATAAGTGCTATACTTTCTTTCAGCAAGTTTCAGCGCTTTTTCAACTGCCGGAGTTACCTGATGGAACAATTCCTTATCGATCTCAACCCCTCCCTTCTTCCCGACCGGCCGCCAGCTACCCACTGCCTGCCCGTTACAAAACAATACCGGCCTGAAAAGGCCGTTGACGGTGATGATCTTTCGTTCGTGCTCCGTGGCGAACAGCCCTGCCCGATCGGCATAGCCGATGATCCATTCGTCAAAGGCAGGCAGCAGCAGCGCTGAAGGCATCCTGGGAAGCCCCATGCCGTCGCGGTCAGCCAGCAGCCAGTACTCTTTTTCCCCTGTCTTCATTGACCGCAGCTCCGTCCCCAACGACGCAATACCTTTTTTTACGTCCCTGACCAGAAGCCCCGACCACCAGGAGAAATCCTGCAAAGTTGCGGGGCCATGCCCGCCAAAATAACGTCGGGTCAGTTCCGCCAGCGCCTCCTCCCGGGACAACCGCCGCGCCGACGGCGCCCTTTCTTCCAGCAATGCATAGCTGGTCTTTCCAGACCCGCTACAGATCAGCCCATCCAGCTCGGCATCGATCAGGATATGCGCGCTGCGATTGTCATCGGTAGCGATCCCGGCCTTCTGCAATATCGCCACCAGCTCGGCACGCGTCAGCTGCGCCTTTTTGGCCAGCGACGAGACGATCAGCTTACGGCATCGCGCCAAAATTTTCTTGTCCAGTTCGAGATACCTTTCCCTGAACGCCATTTTTGCCCTTATCTGCGGAGCCGTCAGCTCGAGCATCCAGCGGATATCAGCGGCAGCCACCAGGTGCCAGGTCGGGCGCAACACGTGCGTACGCAGTATCTCACCCCGGTCGATGGCCTCCTCCACCTGCTCGTCGCTACCCTCCTTCATACGAAGCCCCACCGCCCATTTGGACATGGGGTAGTCCTGGGACTGCATCGCCCCGAAACCCGCCACTACGTCAGCAGGGGTCGCCGGGACCTTCGTCAAAGCTTCGTTCCTCGAGTCCTTCGTCGGAGCGTCGTCCCTCGCTCCTCCTCGGCCGTTCCCTTCAATTCCTCGGGAATCCCGGTCGTTCCCTTCGCTCTGCTCGGGAATCCCCACCAGCCGCTGCGAGACCAACCGCATCCGTAAAATAGTTGCAAAGGTCATATCAGCCGAAAGTTAGTCATTTTGCTAAACGCCAGATCATGTAGTTTTACTGCACATATTTTTACTAAAGCATGAAGACCCATATTCTGACAGGAATTTTTTTGACGATCATTTCAATCACCCAAGCCCAGAACCTCACCGAACTCAATACCGGCTGGAAATGCCAGGCCATCGGCAAGATAAAGGCCGAAGGCGGAAAGATCTCCACGCCCGGCTTCTCTACAAAAAGCTGGCTGGACGCCACCGTTCCCGGCACCGTGCTGACAACCCTCATCAACAACAAGCTCGCACCCGACCCCTTCTACGGGATGAACAACGAGCAGATACCCGACATCTACAAGACAGGCCGCGACTACTATACCTATTGGTTCGTAAAAGATTTCGCGGAAGTCCATCAACCATCCAGGGGCCAGCAGCTATGGCTGAACTTCCGCGGCGTCAACTACGGCTGCGATATCTGGCTCAACGGACACCGGCTGAACGCGACCACCCATTTCGGCATGTATCTCCGCCAGTCCTATAATATTACCAAATACGTCAACGCGGGCACCAACCGCATCGCAGTCATCGTCTATCCCCCCGACCCCGTCGGCAACCCCAACGGCGGCCAGGGCGGCGACGGAGAGATCGCCCGCAACGTTTCCCACCAGTATGTCGCAGGCTGGGACTGGATACAGCCTATCCGCGACCGCAATACTGGCATCTGGGACAAGGTGACCCTCGAGCGTACGGGCTCCGTCCGTATCAAAAATCCGCACATAATAACAGAGGTCCCCGGCCAGCGCTTCCCCGATGACGCCAACCAGGCTCCGGCCATGCTTCATGTCAGCGCAGAAGTAGAAAATGCCAGCGATGAAGCCATCAGCGGCGAGCTCTCCTACACCATCGATCAGTCCAATATTTCTGCGCCGGTCACGCTCGCGCCGCACCAGGTACGCGAAGTCCAGCTACCAATCAAAACGATCACACAGCCTCGTCTCTGGTGGCCCAACGGCTATGGCGCGCAAGATCTTTATCATATAACCCTGAGGTTCGGGACCTCCGACTCCCTGGGAGTAATCTTCGGCGTCCGCCAAATAACCACCTCCTGGAACTCTACCACAAAAAGCCGCGAAACCGCCGTCAACGGCCAGAAGATCTTCATAAAAGGCGGCAACTGGATAGTCTCTGACGAGCTCCTCCGCTTCACCCCCGAGCGTTATGACGCCGAGATCCGCTTCCACCGCGACATGAACCTCAACCTCATCCGCGTCTGGGGCGGCGCCCTCACCGAGCGGCCAGAGTTCTACGAAGCCTGCGACCGCTATGGCCTCCTCGTCTTCCAGGACTTCTGGAACTCGGGCGACTGCAACGGCCGCTGGGAGGACCCGATGAAAAAAGAAGACCAGTGGACAAGAAGGCAATACCCTAACGACCACCAGCTCTTCATCAACTCAGTGGTCGACCAGGTGCAGCTGCTTCGCAACCACCCTTCCCTCGCCTTCTGGTGCGGCGGCAACGAGATCACCCCGCCGGCAGACATCCTAACGGCGATGAGAGATTCCATTATCCCCGCGCTCGACGGCACCCGCACTTTCTTCGACTTCTCCAACTCGGACAGCATGTCCTTTAATTCTCTGGGCGGCAACGGCGACGGGCCCTACGGCATACAGGACATCCGAAGCTTCTGGGGAAAGAAGACCTATCCCTTCAACTCCGAGGTCGGCTCGGTCGGAATGGGCGATTATGAATCGCTGCAGCGTTTCCTGCCCGAAGACCACCGCAACCCGCCCGTCTATCCCGGCAAGGAGGACCCGGTATGGAACTATCATAAATACATCGGCTATGACTCTTCCGTTTACGCCTACGGTCCTATAAAAGACCTGAAAGACTACGCCGAGAAAGCGCAGCTCGTCAACTATGACCAATACCGGGCGCTGATGGAAGGGTTCAGCTCGCATATGTGGGACTGGTATACCGGCACGATCATCTGGAAAACGCAAAACCCCTGGACGGCCCTCCGCGGACAGATGTACGACTACTACCTCGACGTCAACGCCTGCCTCTATGGGCTCCACAGCGGCAGCGAACTCCTGCATATCCAGTATGACCCCGTCACAGGCATGGTGATGATCGTAAACAACGGCTTCCGCACGCAGCGTGACCTGATGATGCAGATAAGAACGATCGACATGGCCGGCAAAAGCACGCTGCTCACCCAGGTCTTTAACGAAGCCGGTCCTACGATGGCGAAGAACTATATCCCGATCGGGCGCCAGGTCGATCACCTCCGTAAAAAAGAAGGCCTCTTCCTGTCGCTGAGACTGGTCAACGAAAGACAGCGGACGGTCAGCGACAACTTTTACTGGCTGCCTGACTCGACCGGCGCATACTCCGGACTCCAGCAGATCGCCAAAGCAACGCCAAAGGTCACAACAAGCCGGTCCGGCGGCCGCATCACCGCCACTATCACCAATCCACCCGGCGGTCCCGTAGCCTTTTTCAATAGAATTTCCCTCATCAACCCCAAAACCAGGCAGCGCATCCTACCCGTCTTCTACAGCGACAACTATTTCTCCATCCTCCCCGGCGAGAGCAAGACCATTACCATGGACTATACTCCCCAAAACGGTGAGACCCCACAGATCTCCCTGAGAGGCTGGAACGTGGAAGATGCGGTTTATTAACAACCAATTATTAACAAAAACCCAAAAAAATCGTTTTTTTCGGCCTTACCGGGAAAAGTTCCAACTTTGTAGAATGAAGTCCTTATTTTCCTTAAGCATGGCTATACTTGCGATCGGAACGATCGCTACAAGCTGCGGGTCCTCCAAATCAGCCCAAAAAGCCGACACGGGCGGCGGCGCCTGGCAACAACAACCGCTCACCATTGACGGCTCGGACAAAGACTGGACAAAACCGCTGCCCTTTTCGGTAAAATCCGATCAGCTCAGCTATGCGGTGACCAACGACAACCAGAACCTCTATATCCTCATGACCACCTCCAGCCCGCAGGAACAACAAAAGATCATCCAGGGCGGAATGACGGTATGGGTCAATACCAAGGGCGACAAGACCTACGCCGGCGCTGTCGGCATCGGCTATCCGCTGGACCCACATAGCGACCGCGATAAGTCCCTGATGGAAGAAGCGCAGCCCCAGCGCAAGAACAACAAGCCCGTGACGCTGGAAGACAAGCACGACTACCAGCTCTATGGCTTTGACAACGGACAGATACCCACCTTTACTTACGGTGACACCAATACGCGGGGCATCGTGATGCGCATGGACTACAACGACGCCGGCGCCCTCGTTTACGAGGCCTCGATCCCCCTGCAAACACTCTATCCCGGTCATAATCCCTCCTCTTCCTATGCTTCAAAGACGGTAGCCGTCGGCTTCGTCATCGAAGGCCTGCTGCCCGGCACTGACGTTCCCCGCGGCGGCGGCGGTGGCGGACCAACCATCGGCGTTGGCGGCGGGGTCGGATTCGGATCGTTCGGCAGCGGCGGTGGCCTCGGCATCTCCATCGGCACCGGCTCGCTGATCGGTGGCGGCGGTGGCGGACGCAAACAGCTGTTCCGCCAGAGCGAGGTCTGGCAGAGCGTCCAGCTGTCGGGTAGTACCGGCCAGCCGATGAAAGGCTTTTAATCTCCTCATTTTTAATAAGTTCCTTACATTTGTGGCCCCCTCCACCCGGCCACTCATTGTTTAACTCAAATATTCTATTATGAAGAAAACTGTCCATTTTCTCGCCTTTATCGTCGTAACCGCCACATCATTAACTAGTTGTGTTTCCAGCGGAAGGTACCACGCCTCCCTGAGCGCGCTCGAATCCGCCCGCAATGACAGCGCCCGGCTCGCTACCCAGGTCGCCCAGCAAAAAGCCAACATCGACAATCTGAATGGCCAGGTCAGTGACCTCAACGGCCAGATCGACGGCCTCAACAAGAAAGTAGACGACCTGACCAACCGCACTGGTCAGCTGTCCACCGAATCCGCAAACAGACAGAAAGCCCTCAGCAAAAGCCAGCAGGAGCTGGCCGCCAACCAAAAACGTCTCGAGGAATTGCAGGCCCTGATGGACCAGCAAAAACGCGCTATCCTGGACATCCGCAAAAAGATGAGCGACGCGCTGGTCGGATTCAATTCCAAAGACCTCCAGGTATCCATCAAGAACGGTAAAGTATACGTGAGCCTGTCGGAGAACCTCCTGTTCCCCTCCGGCAGCGCAGTCGTCAACCCTAAAGGCAAGGAAGCTCTGGGTAAGTTGGCCGGCGTCCTCAACAACAACTCGGACATCACCGTGATGATCGAAGGACACACTGACTCCATTCCCATCCACGGCCGCTACCAGGACAACTGGGACCTGTCCACTGCCCGCGCTACTTCGATCGTACGCATCCTGACCAAGGACTATATGGTGGATCCCATAAGAGTAGAAGCCTCCGGCCATAGCTCTTACGACCCCGTACAAACCAACAGCACTACCGAAGGCCGTGCGCTCAACAGACGGACCGAGATCATCCTCTCGCCCAGACTCGACGAGCTCTACCGCCTCATCGAATCAAGCCCGGCCGGCGCTACCACAAAAAACTAGCAGAACTAAATCGAACAAGAAAGAGGCCGCAAGGCCTCTTTTCTTAATGTATAGTAAAAGAATCCAGCACCTGGTCAAAACGCCACTCGTCCGTTGCCCACCTACCCTCTGCCGCAGTGCACGTGATCAAGTAGGCGGTGGCCCCATCGACTACAATGTACAGTCTCTGCTCCAGCTCGACTTTATTGGCCATCTGACCCGTAAAATCGATCCACCGGCCCCGCATCCCGCTAATGGACCTCTCCCCCTTCCCGATCATCCGGAACCTTGCCACCGACCCGGTGATACGTCGGACATTCGCATCAAAATACTTATCCAGTGATACCCCATCCGTCGACGCCGTGGTCACGCTGACGTTTGCCCGGACCTGCCCCGCGGTGTCCGGCGACAAGACCGCCTCCAGCCGGATACCCGCCAGCACGGTGTCGACCTTCTTCCAGCCTGCTGGCGCCGAAAAGCTAAAACTCCGCGCCGCCCCGGACCGACAGGCACAAAACAACAATCCCATAAAAACAATTCGCCGCATAATCCGCCGCAAGATAAGTCACTCGCTAATCCGAACAAATTCAAAATTAGTTTGTTACTTAACCTAAGATAAAAAAATATGACAACCACCATCACCCAACAAGAACTGTTCGTACAATCCGGCCTCGTCACCTGGGACCAGGCTATCAAAAGAGCCACCGGTTTCTTTGACGGCATCTCCGACGAAGACCTGGCCAGGGAGATCGTCCCCGGCAAGAATCGCATTATCTATCTTCTCGGCCACCTGACGGCCGTTCACGATCGCATGCTACCCCTCCTCGGCCTCGGCGAACGCCTTTATCCCCATCTCGACGAGCAGTTTATTACCAACCCGGACAACGCCGCCGCCAGTTTGCCCCCTGCATCCCAGCTGCGGGAATACTGGACGACGATCAACCAGCGGCTGACCAACCACTTCCAGAACTGGACGCCTGAAGAATGGCTGCAAAAACACACGGCCATCTCCGACGAAGACTTCGCCAAAGAACCACACCGCAACCGGTTCACCCTGGTGATCAACAGGGCAGGCCACGTCCAGTACCACCTCGGCCAACTTATATTGAGCCAAAAAATTGCCCAAAAATAATTTTTTGTCCCAACACCATAATGTCGGAATTGGACTCCGTCCAATTTGGTTGTTCAAAAAATAGATGCGCCGTCACCGGATAAACGGTTGAAAGACTGTTATTTTTAGGTTTTGTATCCTAAATTTGCAGCCTTAACAAAAACCATTCATGTCTTTCTTCCAGGATAAAGTAGTTGTAATCACCGGTGGCAGCGATGGCATCGGAAAAGCACTGATAGAAGCCCTTATCCCTCTCGGCGCCAAAGTCGCTACCTGCGGACGCAGCCACGACAAGATCTACAAGCTCCAGATGGAATATTCCAACGTGCTGCTGCACGCCGTCGCCTGCGATGTTAGTAAGGAAGAAGAATGCCGCCGCTTCATCGAGTCCACCATCGAGGAATTTGGTGGCATTGATATTCTGATCAACAACGCCGGCATCAGCATGCGCGCCCTCTTCCTCGACGCAGACACAGACGTCACGAGAAAGGTCATGGAGATCAACTTCCTCGGCGCGGTGTACTGCACCAAATACGCCCTGCCCTCCATTTTGGAGAACAAAGGCACCGTCGTCGGCGTCTCTTCGACGGCCGGCTACAGGGGGCTGCCCGGCCGCAGCGCCTACTCCGCCAGCAAATTCGCGCTCCAGGGCTGGCTGGAATCCCTCCGCACCGAGCTGCTGTACAGTGGCGTCCACGTTATGTGGGTCTGCCCCGGCTTCACGGCCTCCAATATACGCATGGCTGCGCTCGACAGCCATGGCGACTCGCGCGGAGAGACCGTCCTCAACGAAGGCAGCCTGATGAGCGCGGAAGAATGCGCCCGCCACATCCTGCGAGCCATCGAAAGACGCAAACGCACGCTCGTATTGACATTCCTCGGTAAGGTTACGGTATTACTGAATAAGGTCGCGCCTTCATTGGCAGACCGGCTGACCTACAAACACTATTATAATAAGAAAGGGGAGTTCGTCAAATAAACCGGAATGGCCTTAATCACCCTGACATCGGATATCGGTCAAAAGGATTATCTCGTGGGGGCTGTAAAAGGCCAGTTAGCACAGATCAACCCTGATTTCAACATCATGGACATCTCCCACGAGCTGTCGCCCTTCAACTATCCCCAGGCCGCCTATATCTGCCGCAACGCCATCCGGCACTTCCCACCCTATACGTATCATCTCATCCTGGTCAACCTCTTCGAGAAAAAACCCGACCAACTGCTGCTCGCCTTTCACAATGACCAATACCTGCTCTGCGCCGACAACGGCCTGCTGACCATGATCCTCGAAGGACGCCCCGAAATGGTCATCGGCCTCCCGCTGGACAGGACCTCGGTAAAAAATACCCTCTACTGCGTAGGTGTTATGGGCCGCGCCATCCAGCAATTAGTTGACGGCGACAGCCTGCTGAGCATCGGCACACCCGATCCCTCCTTTACAGAAAAGAACCACCTGCGCCCCGTCTTCGCAGACAGCTGGATCGAAGGGCAGATCATCTTCATCGACGCCTTCGAGAACGTCATCGTCAATATCACCCGGGAAGAATTTGAAGAAAGACGAAAAGGAAGAAGCTTCCGCATCGTCTTCAAACGCGACGAGGTCATTGAAAAGATCAGCGAAACCTACGCCGACGTCTCAGAAGGTGAAAAGCTCGCCCTTTTCAACTCGGCCGGATACCTCGAGATCGCCATCCAAAAAGGTAACGCAGCCGGACTTTTTGGTTTACAGGGGTTTACAGAACAGTCCCAAAACCAGTACCTCCAAAGCAGGCTGTTCTACCAGACGGTGAGAGTGTACTTTGAATAACCACCCCGAGGCAACGGTCCAATCAGTTAATTACCCGCAAATTCTACCCCCAACCCGCGGAAAATCGCGGTTTTTACCGTTAATTCGCGCGGAAAACATAAAAACCGACCATATAATATGAATTTCAACCGTGTGAATAACATTGTGGGCTGGATCGTCGGACTGATCGCCTGTACCGTCTATGTCATGACGATGGAGCCCACCGGCAGCTTCTGGGACTGCGGAGAGTTCGTCTCCAGCTGCTACAAGCTGCAGATCCCTCACCCTCCCGGCGCCCCACTCTTCGTCCTGATCGGCCGGTTCTTCATCATCCTCTTTGGCGACAATCCCCTGACCGCCGCCCGCGGCGTCAACTTCATGAGCGCCATCGCCAGCGGTCTGTCCATCCTCTTCCTGTTCTGGACCATCACCCACTTCGCCCGTAAGATCGTGCAGAGCAGCGACACGCTGACCGGCTCCGGAGGCCATACGCTACCCGAGCCGACCAGGACCCAGACCTTCACCATCCTGGCCGCCGGCGTCGTCGGCGCCCTGGCCTATACCTTCTGCGACTCTTTCTGGTATAGCGCCGTTGAGGGTGAAGTATACGCCTCCTCCGCCTTCTTCACCGCC
>Ga0105239_10000579_pt1 | contig 52245 bp, 42 predicted proteins | sample KBSC44metaG_FD_92761 | JGI IMG/M metagenome (GOLD analysis project Ga0105239, IMG submission 92761) | Corn rhizosphere microbial communities from Kellogg Biological Station, Michigan, USA - KBS C4-4 metaG | ecosystem: Host-associated > Plants > Roots > Rhizosphere > Soil | place: Michigan, USA...
ATAGGGTTCGAAATCACCCTCGCTCTTGAAATAGGTCTGTTCCGTGATGCTCGACTGAGGCGTTACCTCGATCATCTTCTTACATCCCGACCCCACCAGCAGGGTAATCAAACAGGCCGGCGCTATAATTCTATTTAATATCTTTTGCATAGTTGATTCGTTTTAGAACTTCAGGGTTGCTCCCAGTGAATATTGTCTCGGACGGGGATAGCCGCCGCCGTCTACACCCGTATAGGTCTCCGGATTAAAGCCCGTATACTTCGTTATATATCTCACATTGTTGACGCTCGCGTAGACATTCACACCCGATGCACGCATCTTTCTGGCAAGCGAAGGCGCCAGATTATAGGAAAGCTTGATCTCACGGATGGCCAGGAAATCGCCCTTCTCGAGCATCGGCGACGCATCGGACGAATAGGTGTAGTTGGTGCCGAGAGAGGCGTTCCTCAGATAGTTACGCTGGCCGAAATCATAGTCGGCAAAAGAGAACCGGGCATATTTCTTACCCACATCCCCTTCTTTCTGCCAGATCTCCGATCCCAGCGCAGCCTTGGGAGCGCCCTCGTTGAATGCCCTGCCCTGTCCCAGCGAACGGGCCAACGCGCCATTGCTGATAATATGTCCCATCGCAAAGTCGACGGCCACCCGCAGCGAAAAGCCTTTGTAGGATACGGTATTCTGCATGCCACCCATGATCGAAGGCGTGCGCCACCCCATGAACACCTGGTCCTTCGCATCGATGATGCCGTCACCATTGGTGTCCTGCCAGATAAAGTCGCCGGCGTGCTTGCCCACAGTGATACCCGACGGACTGGCGAGATTGTCCTTGTGGCTCGCTCCCCAGGCTGCGGCTTCAGCATCGGTAGAAAACACACCCAACGCCTTATACCCCCAGAGGCCGCCTACACGCTCGCCTTCCGCATATCCGCCGGCTTCGACCAGCTGTTTGGAATTGGCATCCCAGATAAGGTCACCACCCTGGCGGTTCTTCGCACGGCCATTAGCGGGCAGTTTGGTGACAACGGTCTTATTGATGGCAAAAGAGAAATTAGACGTCCAGGTGATCGCATGTGACTTAAGGGTGTAACCGAGCTCTACTTCCACACCTCTGTTCCTGAGATCACCATTATTATAAGGGATCGAGGCGAACGGCGCTTCGGAAGGCAGCGGCTTGGACGCCAGCCGGTCACTGGTGACCTTGTTATAATAGTCCACGACAACGCTCAACCTGTCCCGGAACAATCCAAACTCCGCCGCCAGATCAGTCGTGGTAGTAGCCTCCCATTTCAGATTGGGATTGGAAAGATTGCCCCTGGTGATACCCGACGCCTGCGCATAGGTAGTCGTCGTATAGTTGCCATAGGTATCGGTTATGCTCAGGTCGTTGTTCCCGGCCTGCCCCCAGCTGGCCCGCAGCTTAAGCGTGCTGACAGGCTCTATATGCCAGAACCTCTCCCTCGCAATATTCCACCCGGCGGAGACGGACGGGAAGAACGCATATTTGTTTGCGGGAGCGAAGTTGGAATAGCCGTCATAGCGAAGCGCACCGCTCAGCAGGTACTTGCCGTCAAAATCATAGTTCAGCTGCCCGAAGTAACTGGCACTGCGGGTCTCCGTCAGCGAGGTCGAAAAATCCGTAACATTGGTCGTGGTGACCCCATTGATGGTGCTGTTCGCAGGTTCGCTGATGGTAAAGATATAGTCGTTGGTTGCACGCTGCGATCCGATATTGATCGTATTGCCCGTATTCCGGGTGTATTCAAAACCGCCGAGAACGGTAAAATGATTATCGTCCTTTATGTTAAAATCATACTGCAGGATCTGGTCGACCATCAGCTGCCTGGTATTGGTCGTCGACTCGTTCTTCTGCCGCTGAGTGGTGGGCTGTATCTCATTCGCAGGAGTTCCCTTCCGCATGAATAGATAGCGATAGTCCTTCGCGAAATAGGAGACGGATGGCTTGAAATGCAGACCCCGGGTAATGGCCCAGTCGCCCGCCAACCGGCTGATGAACTGCTCCGTCGACACCCGTGTCTGGTCATACTTCAGCGTGTGAAATCGGTTGGGCACCGTATACAGCTCCCCCGGCATCGGGTCCCCATTGTCCTTGAAGATGCGGATCAGCGGAGTGATGCGCGTACCCCTCGCCAGCTCGTTCACAAAACCTGCTACATAGTTGGGCTCGATATTCTGATAGTTGACCATGAGGTCGACCTTGAAATTGTCGACAGGCTTGAAACCAAAATTGCCCAGGGCGTCGTAGCGCTTGTAGTTGGTGCCGACAAACGTTCCCGCCTGGTCCGTATATCCCGCGGACATGAAATAATTGGCCTTATCGCTGCCGCCATCGACGAAGAGGTTATCGTTATTGGTAAGACCGGTGACCCAAAGCATGTCCTGGTAGTGGTTGTCGGCATACAACAGCTTCGTACCGGGTTTGGTGGGATCGTCCATCGTCATGAAACCCTTGTTCCTGATCAGGTTGTCCACATAGGCCTGACCTTCTACCGACACGATATTGTCATATAGCGCCGTGAGATTGATATTGATGCCGTACTGCCCCGGCGCAGTATAGACCTTCGTACCCGCCGAGAAACCGCCATTGTTCAACAGGCTGTTCTTATCCAGCGCGTCGTGGGTGTTGAACACCGTCGTACGGGCCAGCTTCAGGTACTGGGTCGCGTTCATATAGTCCAGGCTCCGCGACGCGGTCTCCCAGGTAGTCCGGTGATTCAGGGAGAGACGGGGTTTGGTATTGTACCTGCCCGTCTTCGTCTTTACCACGACCACCCCGTTAGCGCCCCGGAAACCATAAACAGCCGTCGCCGCGGCATCCTTCATCACCTGGATCGACTCGATATTTTCAGGATTGACGTCAGCCATCGGCCGGTATATCCCGTCAATGATCACCAACGGGCTGGTAGCGTCCGAGCTGCCTATAGCATCCCCGCCGCTATTGCCGATACCGGTGCCATAAGGATTCAGCTTCGTGCCGCCACGGATGATGATATTGGCCGGCGAGGCGCCCGGCTGCCCCGAGCTAACGGGCACGTTCACCCCGGCCATCTTGCCCTCAAGGGCCAGCACCGGGTTAGCTCCCGTCACGTCATTCAATTCATCCGGTCCTAATTTACTTACTGCCGCCGTCGTCTTGGCCCTGCTCTGCTGCGTATACCCGACGATGATCACGTCCTGCATGTTCTCGATAACACGCTCAAGACCGACATTGACGGTACCCGAAGAAGCCCGCACCTCTTTTGGAGCAAAGCCGACAGCAGAAAATACCAGCGTGGCGCCGGCTCTGGGGACAGCAATAAGGAAGACACCGTCGCCATTCGTTACCGTCGCGCCCTTGCTGCCCTTTATTTTTACGGTCACATTTTCGATCCCTTTACCGGTGCTGTCCGTCACTTTTCCGGTGACAGAGGCAGAGGTCTGACCGTAGGAGACAGCAAGTGTAAAAAAGGACGCCGCCGTCAGCACAAGCAATCGAAATGAGAGAAAAAAATTTCTCGTTTTCATACGCAGTTTCATCGTTTTTGGAGTCATTAAAAAATAATATTACCCGGGTCTTTCAGCCCCTGAATAGAGTAAGGTTCACTCAATAAGGTCTAAGGTTCGGTGGCGCCGTTGACGATCCACCCTAAGTTGAACTTGTGAAATTCAATGGATTTATGGCTTGTGCTGTTATTGCTAAGACCTTCGTTGATCTCGATCAGGGCGCCAACCGCATAGTCCGACGTCTTGATCATGCTGGAATACCCGCCTTTCGCGATGTTATTCCCGGCCTCGATGGCAGTGTAGTCACAGGTGTTCCAGTCGTAGATGGCCCTGCTTATCGGCCAGGTAGCTCCATCGTCATAGCTGATCCGCGCGGTCATATTACAGCGCTTGCTGGTGCTATTCGGATTCAGGAATATGATCCGTTGTGGATTGTCGGTATTATAGCGAAGTATCGATCCTTCGCATTTCGGGTCCGGCAGACCGTTATCAGAGACAAAGGCGCCAAAGCCGCCATCGATCGTTCCCACCGCCTTCCTGCGATAGTTCGCGGTAGCCCACTCCGCATCGCTGGGCCTGTCATTTCTCAAAAGATTGCCGTTCATCAGCTCTACGATCGTGCTCTCATGCTTGCCGCCCGCGATCAGCTGATATGACCAGGTCTTCCCATGGTCATCGCTGTATATATTGCGTCCATAAGCCGGAATGATCAGCCTCCCGGGGTGACTCATCCCCGTCTGTATCCCGATGCCGGGCCCCATGGCGTCCCAGATATAATTGGAAGGCGTCAGCACACTGGTCCTGTCTACCGGCGTCGACCAGGTCAGTCCATCGTCATCGCTGTAAGTGGTAAATACCCGTCGGTCACCCCACTGGGTAAAATCCGATAGCTGCGTCTTGTACTCGTCATTCCAGCTCATAAAAAGCCAGATCCGTCCACTGTCCTTGTCATACACCGCGGTTGGATTCCCCCAGGTCCCTGCCCCGGCTGCAGATACTTCCCGCAAAGCTGACCAGGTCGATCCGTTGTCGATCGATCGCTTACAGACAAGGTTGATATCCCCGTAGTCGCTGGGACTCCACCTCCTTCCTTCAGCAAAGGCTACCAGCGTCCCGTTGCTCGTCCTGACAATAGACGGGATCCGAAAGGAATGATAAGTAGCCACTCCACCCGCGCCTTCATCGCCACCATTAAACAGCACCAGGCTGTTGTGAATAGGCGCCGACAGCGCCGGGGATATAATCGTCGTCGATTTTGTAGTAAGGCTGTCCGCAGCAGCAGCGGCAGCACTTTTCTTCTGACAGGCGCCCATGGATAAGGTCATTGCCAGAATGCAGCTGGCTCCGGCAGCATAGCCGGCGAAGCCATTTTGGTTTAAAAGAGATCTCATATTGGCAAGTATTACGTTCAATAGTACTTATGTACTACATAACAAATGTAGGAAAAAATCCCTCCCGCCAAAATAATTTCAAAAAAAAAGCCCGTCCGGCAGCCGGACAGGCAAAATCGTCACCAACGAGCGCTTCCGCCGGGTCACCATTCGCGCTTCACCCCGGGTCACCACCATCGCGGCCCCCATGGCCTGGCGCTAACCCAGTCTTTTCAATCTGTCAAAATGAGGTTTGAGGTGCTCATACATCCCCTCCCTAAACTCCTCTTTACTCCCCTTTTCCAGGATATTGGCAAGGTCCAGGTGAGAGATCTTCCCCGAGATGAACCGGGGCTCTGTCTTTACCACATAGTCAAATATGGGGAGAAGCATGTTCTGGAACCGCTTCAGCGTGTCATTACCGCTCATTTCATAGAGCTTTCCATGGAATTCGATCTCATTCTTGATCCTGAAATTGTCCTTCTTTCCATCCATCTGCCGCAGCGCGATCTCCTTCAATTCCGCCACATCACCGGCCGTCTTACGGATATAAATGAGTTCCGCCAATCCCATCTCCAGCACCAGCCGCAGCTCGAAAATATCTTTTAAGGTGTTCTCTCCGATGATCGAGGGATCCAGCACCCGCTCGAACGAGCTGAGAATATCCGGACTCGCCAGCACCATCCCCCTCTTCTTCTTCGTCTCCACCATTCCCAGCATCCTCAGCCGGCTCAGTGCCTCCCGCACTACATTCCTGCTCACACCCAGCGATTCCGCCAGATCGACCTCTTTCGGCAGGGGATCCCCCGGCCTGAACGATTTTTCCTTCAGGTACTCCCTCAGCCTGGTCTCCACTCTATCCGGCATAGTCTGCTGCACTATCCGTCCAATATCGCTTTTCAATTCCTTATTTGCCATATTCAAAGGTTCCTGTAAATATCGGGGAAATATGTCCAATAAAAAGACAAAATAAAAAACCCTCCGCTATTGCCAAATTATTTAGCAAAATCCCTATCTTTGTTCACCCAGATTTGACAACCCGCTCGTAAGGGGTTGCACTGATCAAGGCCATAATCATTAGGCCTATCCTATTACAAAATGATCAACAGCCCGCAAAGCAGTTGGTCATTTTTTATTCCAACCTGTCGCTCCCACATTCCAATCAACAACTCCACGGAGACATCACAACTGTACAAAAAAGACAACGAACAAAGCAGGACAGTTCAGGACAGTCCAACAAAAACCGTAAAAAAGACAAGAAAGATCGCCGGTTTCTGGGTAGAAAAAATCACCGGATTGGGGTTGGGCTTCATGTTAAAAATCTTCTCAAACCCGCTAGCACCGCGGTTTTCACATTTCATTTCAACGCTTTGAGATAATAGAATTAACGTTAAGTTGTTTCCCTCCTGCCCAAAAAGCATCCTATCTTTGTATCATCAAAAGCGAGACAATCTAAAGCCCACCAAAAAGGGCGATCCAGATAAAGAGTTTTCATATGGCAAGCAATCGTTAGAGGTCGACTGTTTCTACAGTGGACCTTTTTTCTTTTTACCCTCTCCAACACTCCCCTCTTAACCCCCTATGTAGATCTACGACCCTTATAAAAACTGAAATCCGCGAACAAGTCGCGGACTCAGCTTCCTATATGTAACACGCGCAGTATGCTAGATTTTCGGTTCCAACACTGAACTATTAAGTCTTAGAAGAACCAGCTCGACAATTGTGACCTGCTAGCCTGCAGCCAGTTCTGTGCAGGCTTCGGCGTATTGTCTACCAGGTCAGAATTTGCAACAACCACCTTCACGCCAATCACCTGCTCGTCCTGCATCTTCTTCTTCATTTCTTCCGGCATATCATTCATTTCTGTATCCGTCAGCAGAAAAGCCGTACCCCTCGCCTTAACAAAGAAATCCATCCCCTTCTTGAAGAAGTCCAGCTTCGCAGGCATCTCCTTATCATAAGCGTCAATATGCATAGCCGGCTTCGGGATCACAAACCATATATCACCCGCTTCGTCTACAACCACATCAGAGATCACGTGCGTCGGCAGCTTGATGATCGACAGGCTCTCGGTAAAAAACAGGGCGCTCTGTAACTCCATGATCTTGCTCTTCAAGGTCGCTTGCTCTAATTTCTGTGCAGTTGAAGTTGTCATAGTTCAAGTATTTGGGTAAAGATTGAGTTTTGTTTGTCCGTCACCGTGTGTTTCTGTATCGCTGCGGACGATTGGTATAAGACAATTGGCATACCAACTCCCAAACACTTGATTATCAACAGTCAAAATTGGCATATAGGCGTGCCGGACGTCCCAGATTGGGATTAGTTTTCCAAAAAATAATTTTTGTCCATCCAGGGGTCCTATTTTTGCTCCGGATTTGCTTTCCCGAAGAACACCTTGATATATGAAGCGAGCGTATTTAATTGGCCTGGCATTTCTTTTTTGTACCATATCAGCCTCTGCGTGGCAAAAAATACACGTAGACAGCATCCCCAGCAAAAAGGACATCGTCCCCTTCACCATCAAGCTGCCGGCAAAAGACTCGACAAAAAAAGCATCCCGCAACCTCCTGGCCTTTCCCTTCGCAGTTCGCTCCCTGGAGACAGACTGGGGCTTTGGGGGCATCATCGCCCGCTTTTTCAAGGCGCAAAAGAAGGACACCACCATCCGCACCTCCGACGTCAATCTGTTGGGCTTATATACGCTGCGCAAACAGCTGATCCTCGTGCTCAGCTCGACCATCTTCTTCCCCCACGAAGACCATATCGCCCGCTTTCAGGGTTCTTACAGCTATTATCCGGATAATTTCTGGGGATTGGGCAATCATACCCTGCATACAGACGGGGAAGGCTTTAGCCAGAAACAGTATTTTATCAACCCCCAGTTCCTGAAACGCATCCGCGGTAACTTATACGTTGGCGTTACCTACGAGTTCCAGCATACCGGTCCGGTTACCTATACGCCCGGAGGCGTGTTTGACCGGGAGAATATAGCTGGCCGTCATGGCGGCAATACCTCCGGCATCGGCCCTATTCTTTCCTGGGACACCCGTAACAACGCCTATAGCCCAGACCATGGCTTCTTTGCCGAGATGCAATACGTCTCCTTCGCCCGCTTCCTGGGCAGCGACTTCGATTTCCGGGTCTTCAGCATCGACCTGCGAAAGTTCTTCTATCTTTCCCCCCTATCCGTCTTCGCCCTCCAGGGCCTGGCAGGATTCACCGACGGGAATACGCCTTTCCGAAAACTGGAAGAGCTGGGTGGCGCCGACATGATGCGGGGATATTATGGAGGTCGTTTCACCGATAAATGCCTTATGGCCTACCAGGCCGAATACCGCCGCTTCCTCTTCTGGCGGTTCGGAGTCGTAGCCTTTGTTTCTACCGGTGAAGTAGCCCCGACGATCGGCCGCTTCGAGCTGAACGGCCTCCACTATGCCTACGGCGGCGGCGCACGATTCGCATTAAGCAAGGAAGAAAAACTCAATCTGCGGGTAGACTATGGCGTCGGGAAGCATTCCAACGCCTTCACGGTCCAGCTGCGCGAGGCATTCTAACCCCAGCCCAACACGCGGGGGCGTCATCACCGCGGAGCCAACACGTAGCCCCTCAGGGATTCCGCTTCAACCCCACTATCCCGATCAATATCAAACCCATATAGAGAAACTGCATCGGATCAAAACTCCCTTTAAAAAAGAACAGCTCTACTAACTTCACCCCGATAAGCGCCGTCCCCATCCACACGGCGAGCGCCGTAGACGCAGGTATCTCTTTCATCGCCATCGAAAAGAAGATGATATTGCAAACGCCAAACACGATATAGCCTGCAAAAGGCGCCAGGACCGCCCAATTGGACGGATGCGAAAAATAACCCTTCCACTGGATTGCCCTCAGCTTTTTAACACTCATGAACTTAAGGGAGAACGTCCAGGCGATCTCGAACAGAGACGCGATCAGCAGATAGAGCCATGCCATAGATAAAATTAAGGATTTTTAGCTTCCGGCAGCTCCTGCTTCGGCACCAATCCATCGATCTTTCTCAATCCCAGGCGGGTCGAAATCCAGTTCGTCACCCGCAACCGCGAGAAATGATAGGCCCGGAACCAGGAATACTTATCCATCAGCTTCTGCTCATCGACTTTCTTGACCGCAAACAGATGCTGCAGGAAATAGTCCTTCGGATAGTCATAGTACAACCCGAACTCCGCCGGCTTCTTCCGCCCCGGCAGATAGGCCGTCCCAAACAACCAGTCCCAGATAGCGAACTTCGTCGAATAATTCGCATAGAACACCGCCCGGTCATTGGCATGATGCCACTGGTGCATCTCGGGCCCATTGATGACATATTGCAGCTTCCCCGACTTCACGTCTATATTGGAATGGATCCACATCCCCCAGACGGCATCGATAAGCGCCTTGATAGCGACCACGGGAGAATCCGGCCCCAGCAACAGAATGATCGGCGCAAACTCTATCGTTTGATTGATGAGTATTTCCAGCGAGTGCGAACGGGTCCCCGCCAGCCAGTCCACTTCCTTATTCGAATGATGCGCCTCATGCGTCTTCCACAAGAGCTTGGAATGATGCTGCGCCCGGTGGAACCAGTAGATATAAAAGTCGTGTATCACCAGAAAGAGCAGCACCTGCAGCGCAATGGGCCAGTGATCCAGCCAATGCATCGACTGCAGGTGCCAACCCCTCCTCATCGGTTCGATGATATAGTCGAAGATGAGGATCTTCAGGAAATAGCTTTGAATAAACGTATACCAGATCAGGTCCACCCAGAATCCATCCCGTAACACGGGTATGCCCCTGGTATATGGATACTTCCGTTCCAGGTAAATAAAGACAAATACGCTCAATACCAGGATACTGGTCGTATAATAGACGATCGTTCCCATTGGATTATTTTTCGGCCGTCGCCGTATTCTGCGCCCTTCGCAGTCTCTTCATCGCGCCCATCTCGCTTTCATATACCCGCTTGACCCCATCGCCCATCGCCAGCTCTACGTCGCGGATATCCCGCACCAGCTTTTGCATGCCCTGAGGCTCTACCGAAGCCGCATGATCAGAACCCCACATCGCCCGATCCAGCGTGAAATGCCTTTCGACAAAACAGGCGCCCATGGCGACGGCTGCTACCGTAGTGGCCAGCCCCGTCTCATGACCGGAATAGCCGATCGGAGTCCCGGGATAAAGTTCGGACAAGGTATCGATCATCCGGAGATTCAGCTCCTGCGGAGGACAGGGATAAGCCGACGTGCTATGCGCGATCATCAGGTTATCGGTACCATATTTATCGATGGCCTCCCTGATCTGCCCCATAGTGGACATGCCGGTCGAAAGGATATACGGCCTGCCCGTCTGCTTTACCTTCTCGATCAGCGCGAAGTCGGTCAGCGAAGCGGAAGCAAATTTGTATACACCGGGGTTGAACTGTTCCATGAAATCTACCGAAGCCTCATCCCAGCAGGAGACAAACCAGTCGATACCCTTCACCTTACAGTAGGCGTCGATCTGGGAATACTCGTCAAATCCCAGTTCGATCATCTTACGATAGTTGATATAGGTCATACGGCCCCAGGGAGTGTCCCTTTCCAGGTGCCATTGGTCCTTGGGTGTACAAAGCTCCGGTGTCCTCTTTTGGAATTTGACGGCATCACAGCCCGCCTGTACGGCCTCATCGATCAGCTTTTTGGCGATGTCCAGCGAACCATTATGATTGATGCCGATCTCCGCTATGATATAGACGGGATGCCCGGCGCCAATAGTCCTCGTTGAACTGACCTGGAATGACTTACTCGAGTTCATATAGTATTGTTTTTGTGCGTTATCAACCATTCTGCAAATTCGCGGAAGGCGCCATAGCCGCCCTTCTCCACACAGTGATAGTGTACGATGCCGCTGACCTGGGGCATCGCGTCGGCCGGACAGGCGCTGAGCCCCGCCTTTTCCATGACCTCCAGGTCATTCACATCATCCCCGATATAGGCGATCTCCTCCCAGCCAATGCCCAGCCGCTCCATGATCTCCTTCAGCCGGCCCAATTTATCCTTGATACCCAGATGAAGCTCAGTAATTTTCAGCTTCTCCGCCCGCCTGGCCACCGAGGGCGACAGCTCACCGGTCACGATACCCGTCTCGATACCCGCCAGCTTCCTCAGCCGCTCAACCCCCATCCCGTCCCGGATCGAAAAACGTTTCAAGACCTCTCCGCCCTCTCCATAATATACACCATTATCCGTCAGCACCCCGTCTACATCGGTCAATAGCAGTCTTATTTTGCCAGCCTTTTCTTTCATCTTAAATTAAATTGCTGTCCATCCTCCATCTACAACCAAATTGGCCCCAGTCATATACGCCGAGGCGTCGCTCGCTAAAAAGACAATCGCCCCTTTATAGTCCGTCGGACTAGCCATCCTGCCCAACAAAGTCTTTTTTGAATAGTTGTTCTTAAAAAATACATCCTGACTATTCTCCACCCCGCCCGGCGAAAGCGTATTGACCCTCACATTCTTCGGCCCCCAGTAAGAAGCCAGGAACTTCGTAAACCCGATCACCGCCGACTTGGTCACAGGATAGGACGGAGACTTATAAAAGGTCTGCTCCCCCGCCTCATTCTTATATATGCTCTGGTCCGGCGCCACTATCCCATAGGTAGAAGCGATATTGATGATGCTTCCCCCACCCTGCTCCGCCATTACGCCGCCAAGCACCTGCGAACAAAGAAAGACCCCGCTCACATTCACCTTCCAGGACTTGTCCCACATCTCCAGCGGATAGTGCTCGAACATGGACTGCTGCCCCGCCAGCAAGGGATTCTCGAACATATCATTGATCGCAGCGTTGTTGACCAGTACATCGATCCGGCCAAAGGCGGCCATTATCCTACCCTTTGCCCTTTCCAGCGACTCCCTGCTCGTCACATCCATCCCAATTCCCAAATGCCCGGAACCCAAACGCGCTGCCACCTTCTTACAAGCCTCTTCATCCAGGTCCGCCACTACAACTTTAGCACCCGCCTCCGCCAACGCCTCACAGTGATGCGTACCTATCAATCCGCAAGCCCCTGTTACAATAGCAACTTTACCATCCAATGAAAATAGATCCATCTATGCCTTAGTTACAGGTTTCATGTTAAAATTGCTCACCTTGCGGAACACCGCTTCAACAGGCTTACCCTTTAGCCGGGCCGCCACATCCTGGGCCTCGACAGCCTCCTTCAAAAGCCCCAGCACCTCACGGTAAGCCTTCAGCGTATATTCCACGTCCTCATCCGTATGAGCGAACATCATATTGTGAAAACCACTCCACAGGATGCCGCGCTTGATCATCTCCTGCTGCACATAAGACTTCAGCTCCAGCGGATTGCCGGCAGAAGCATCGAAGACTACCATCGACCGGCAGTCGTATCCCGTACACCGGGTATACCCGCTGATGCCCAGCTCGGCCGCCAGCGCGTTATAGCCATCCTTCAGCTTCTTCCCTTTCTCGGCAAGATAGGCCGGGACATTCCTCTCGATCAGCTCCTGGATCGTAGCTACCGCAGCAGCCAGCGACAAAGCCTCTCCTCCAAATGTCGTGTAGAAGAAAACGTCTCCCTCGAACAGTGACATGACATCCCTGCGCCCGGTCAGCAGCGCAATGGGCATCCCATTGGCGCAGGCCTTGGAATAGCAGGCTAGGTCAGGCGTCACGGAGAAGTACTCCTGGGCTCCGCCGACCGCGATCCGGAAACCGGTCCACATCTCGTCGAAGATCAACAGCGTCCCGTTGGCCGCACAGGCCTCCTTCAGCTCTTGCAGGAAATTATTCTTCGGCGCCTCGAATACGAAGGGCTCCAGGATCACACAGGCCACGTCCTCATCCAGCGCATCCTTGACGGAATTGATGTCGTTGTATTCAAAAGTGCCGCTCAGCTCTTTCACCGCCTCCGGTATCCCCTGGTTGCGGCTGGTGACCCCAATATACCAGTCATGCCATCCATGATAGCCGCAGCACAGCACTTTATTGCGTCCCGTAAAAGCCCGGGCGACACGCACCGCAGCGCTGGTCACGTCGGCGCCTGTCTTGCTGATGCGGATCGACTCCGCATTGGGAATAACCTTATGGATCAGCTCTGCCAGCGTCACCTCCAGCTCGTGCATCTGGGAGAAAGTGATCCCATCCTTCAGCTGTTCAACGATGGCCGCATCCACCCGGGGATAAGCATACCCCAGAGACAAAGGCCCTATCGCCGCATTATAGTCGAGATATTCATTACCATCCACATCCCATACACGGGCGCCCTTTCCCTTCTTCAGGTACTTTGGCGCAACCCCATTAACATACTGGCCAGGCCCCTTCGCCATCGTCTGGGTCACAGGCGTCATAATAGGCTTCGCCCTTTCGTATAGCTTATTGGACTCCGTTATAACAGGATAGTCTTCGTTGAATGTTACCTTATTGGGCATATGTCATTATTTTATCAGCTATTTTTTCCGGTGTAAATCCTTCTGTCTCCAATACCTGATCCAGCGTACCGGCCTTGAACCAGCGCTCTCCCAGAGACAGCGGCAGCACGTCCGCCGTGATCCGACGGCCCAGCAGAACTTCAGCCACAATAGAATAGAGCCCGCCGGTCTTAAAATGATCCTCAATCGTCACCAGGCGTTTCGAACCCTTGACAGCACGCACGATCGCCTCCTCATCTACAGGCTTGAGGCTCCTCATATTGACGAGTCCCACCGAAAGTCCCTGTTTCTCCAGCAGCTCCTTGGCCCGAAAAGCATTCTCAAACAGAAATCCATAGACGAGCAGCGTAACATCTGTACCCTCACTCACAACCTCCGCCTTTCCCGGCGTATAGGCGGTATGCTCATAGCTGCCTTTCTTATGATTGATCCGTACATAGGCCGGCGCCGGCGACGACCACACTTCAGGCAGCATCTTTACCAGGTCGTCCTCATCCGCCGGACAATAGACCTCCATTCCCGGTATACCCCTTAGAATAGATACGTCCTCGATGGCCTGATGCGTAGGCCCGTTGCCATCCGACAAGAACCCGGGAATAAAACCGCTGAGCTTCACCGGAAGACCGGCAATGCCGACATCCGTACGGATGAACTCAAATGCGCGCATCGTTAAGAACGGCGCCAACGCATGGATAACAGGTATCCTGCCGCGAAGTGCCAACCCTGCCGCCATGCCGACCATCGTCTGCTCGGTAATGCCCGTATCCACGAAGCGAGAACCCAATGTCTTCGGCATATTGCGCACCAGCGCCCTGTTCTCCGCCGTCATTACAATAAACCGCTCGTCTTTCAACGCCGTCTCTGTCAATAATTCTTCGTAAGTCATAATATTATGTGCCGGAGACGCGCTTTTCCAAAAACTAGCGCGTCTCCGGCAAAAGCGCTAATGATTGTCCTTCGGACGAGTCCCTTCCAGGGACTCCTGTCAATTTTTACCTTACTACCAGTGTTTCTGATTCAATAGATGCCTCCGCATTTCCATGCAATTCTTCCAGCAGCTGCGCGATCTCTCCTTCGGAAAAAACACAGAACCACCTGTCCGCTCTGGCTTCGATGCTGGGCAATCCCTTACCCCTCACCGTGTCCGCAATGATAACATTTACTTTTCCAGTCTGAACACTGGCGAACGCTTCCTGCAACCGCAGAAAACTATGTCCATCCACACGCTGCACATGACAGCCGAAGGCCCTGAACTTGTCCTCCAGCGGCTCCAGCGGAATGAGGTCCTCCGTCCGGATATTCGCCTGGAATTGATTCCGGTCGACGACGATCGTCAGATTGTCCAGCTTATAGGCATTGGCCACCAGCAGGGTCTCCCACACGCTGCCCTCGTTCAGCTCCCCATCCCCCGTGATCACGACCACGCGGTTATCTGCCCTCCGTAGCTTACAGTCCAGCGCCACCCCCGCCGCAACGGCAGGCAGATGCCCCAGCGAACCGGAGTGGAACTCGACCCCGGGAATATTTCTGTTGGGATGCCAGTAGATACTGTCAGAAGTTGAAAGATGATTGGCCAGCCTGCTGGCATCGAGCATACCCATCTCCACAAAAGTTCCATAGAGAGCAGGCACGTCATGCCCCTTCGACAAAAACAAAAAGTCCCGGTTCGGATCATTAACACCCTCACCCCTCCGGATATAGCTCGAATACAGATACACCATCAGCTCGACACAGGACAACGAAGCGCCGATAAAGCATCCGCCACCCGCCGTCATCCTGATGATATGCTCCCTTACTTTCAGCGCAATGGCGTTCAACGCACCCGTGTCCGCCCTGACATCCCCGGCAGCAAACCTCGTCTGCTCGCCATCCACCGTCTTCAGCTCGCCCAGGTGATTGCGGTACCAGTTGACACCGGCAAGCGACCTGTTGATAGCATAGATATCCGGCCGCTTTTCCAGCAGCTCCAGGATATCGCCCACACCAAAGAAGGGGTCCTCCGGATAAAGCTCATCCCAAACAGCCCTGATGAACTGATAGTCCTCTTCATAGTCGATCGTGAGCCTGTGTGTCATCGAATAGTCTATTCCGCCTCCCATGATCACGTTGCCAATGCGAAAAAGCTCCGGCCTCTCCCAGATATAAGGAGTCGTATGCTCCCGCTCGAACGCACGGCTGGCATTCTTCCAGGCCTCTTCCATCACGCTCATGGGCATTATCTCCACGTCATTCCCGTCCGGGAACGTGGCCGGATGAAGATTGCTTACATAATCATATTTATCCGCATTTTCCAGGTAAAAGCCGATCACGGCATCAATAACAGTCGGATCGATCAGCGGACAGTCGCCCGGGATCTTAATGACAATATCCGCCCCATATTTCAAAGCCGCCTGGTAGTGCCGGTCCAGCAGATCCTGGTCATGCCCGCGAAAACACTCCAGCCCTTCCTGTTGACAAACCTCCCATACCAGGTCATCCGCCGCATTCGTCGTCGTCGCAACCACTACCTGCCCGCATAATTTAGACGCTTGCACACGCTCGACCTGCCTCACGAACAGGGACTTTCCCGACAAAGGACGGAATACCTTGTCCGGCAAACGCGAAGAACCTCTTCTCACCTGTACAACCGTAACGATCTTTCTTTCTCTTGTATTCATTTAAGCGATTTGAAGTTTGGGTGACCTGTACCTGGGCTGGAAACCACCTGGCTCTCCCCTGTACTCGATATACTGCCTGCAAATGTCCGCGATACGGGCCGCCGATACGCCCCCGTTCTGAACAGGAGCCAGCCGCCTCAGCTGTTCGATATCAAAATAAGAATGTACTTTCTTTCCCAGCGCTATCCCGATATAGACCACCGTAGAATACTGCGTGATCAGCTCTTCACAGTTGGCGATCATCTGCTCGGTATTGCCCTCCGTATAGACAAGGGCCGATGGCGCAATGGCTTTGATCTCCGCGACAGCCCGCTCTTTCTTCTCATTCGGATGCAGCTTGAAGATCAGCTTCCTGCTCCCCGCGATCTCCACGCAGCAGCGGATAAAGGCCGGCCGGTCATCACTGTTGAAAGCCTCACGGATATCCGAGGTCGCCACCATTACATAGTCCCTGTGCGGGAAATCGTTGTTGAGAAAAATTGCCGCATTGTCATAATTGGGGATCCCCGTTACCACGATCTTCGACGCATCCGTACCCAGACGGGAGAACTGTTCCTTATACCCCTCCGAAGCGGCGCAATAGACATCACAGATATTGCTGCTCCCGTTGTATGCCGTATTCTTGGCAAAATAACCGGGAAGCCCCAGGTTGCGCGTCATCCTCCCCCAGCCGGTGATAGGGTCGGTCATCCCTTCCTGTACCCAGATCGTCTTCATCTTCCGCAGCTCCTTCGTCACCAGCAGATCGGAACACATCAACACCAGATCATAAGAATTGTTGTAAATGCTACGGGCATAATCATTGCGCAGATGATGCTTTTCCAGGTAAGCATCTCCCTTTCTTTTAAACTCACCCGCAAGAATGGTGGTATCCAGCAGCCCCGTGCGCTGCACAAGACGAACGATAGGATGTTTGCTGTAGAGCTGACTGAAGTAACAATCATAGTCAGATAGCTGGGACGCTATCTGGTGCATCTGGCTGGTCTGGTTCGGAGATCCTATCGTGAAAAGTATCTTCTTTCGTAGCGCCATGGTATCCTTCAACATACATTAGCTTATTACGTTTACCCTCCTGGCCTCACTCTCTTTTCGCGAGTAAAGGTAATAACTTGCCCAATTAATCCGCAAAAATATTCAGTAACCCCGCTCATCCAACTGTTAATACCGAAAATCACAATTCCTTAATATTCAGCCCCGTTTATCCACATTACTCCATCATTTATCCAGATATGGCAATAAAGCCCTCTGCCATATCTTATATCCCTTCTCATTCATGTGCAGCTTATCCCCCACGAACAGGTCGTCCATCGGCCGGCCCAGCGGCGTCAGCATCAGGTGGTAAACATCGACAAAAACGACATGACTATGCTTGGCCGTAAAATCCCTGATCAGGTCATTGGCTTCCTCCATCACCGGCATCAGCCTCTCCCGGCTGGGACTCGGCTTGATCGATACATAGACGATGTCCACATTCTGTAAGTGTTTACGGATGAGATCATAGAGCTTTACAAATCGTTTGTAGACCTTCTTCGCCGACACCTTTGAATCCGCCAAATCATTGTCTCCGCAGTAGATCACGATCTGTTTGGGATGATAAGGATAGATGATCTCACCCGCATAACGTATCACGTCAGGCAAGGTAGACCCGCCAAATCCGCGGTTGATGATCGTATAGCCCGGGAAGTCGGAGTGCACGCTGGTCCACTTGCGAAAAGACGAGCTGCCGACGAACAGTATCGCGCCCGAAGGAGGATGCACAAGGGAATCCTTCTTCTTAAATTCCGCTATCTCATTCCAAAAGGGGGGTTGCTGTTGCTGCTGTGCAAGTAAATGGGGGTGTCCGGCAAGCAAAAGGATCAGAAGTAAGAGAACGCTATTCCTGAAAATAGCAGGGTTAGACTTCATATACGGTCTTTCTGGTTGGTTGGGGTCAAAGCTAATCAAAATATTGTAACTTAGGCCTATGCTCAGCGCTATCCTCCTCGCAGCCGGTACGTCGCGCCGTATGGGAGACAGCAACAAATTACTTCTGCCCTGGAATGGCCGGGCCATCGTCGCTTCCACAGCAACCAACCTCCTTGCAGCCGGCCTGCAGGAGATCATCGTCGTCACCGGCTACCAGGCCCCCCTGATCGTCGATGCGCTGAAGGACCTTCCCCTGCAGTTCATACACAATCCCACATACGAAGACGGAATGACCAGCTCCATCCAGTCGGGCGTCCGCCAGGCCGCCGGCGACGGGTACATGATCTGCCTGGCCGATATGGTCATGATCAACCCCACCGAATATGCCCGGCTGACATCGGCCTGGGAAAAAAGATACGCACTCGACGACCACTGCATCGGCATCCCCGAATACCAGGGGCAGAAGGGTAATCCCGTTATACTCCCCGCCACCCTCCGCGAAAATATCCTCTCCCACCCCGAAAAAGAAGGCTGCCGTGACCTCGTCCGCCTCCACAACACCCACCATCTGCACATCCCCATGGCCACCGACCATATTCTAAGAGACATCGACAGACCGGAGGACTACGCTCTGCTGAAAGAGCTCGTCCACCCCTGAGCCCCGTTCAACATATTTTTCAAGGGGCTGCAGCCGTTTCTCCTACCTTTATCGCATTCCTCTATGCGCCAGCTATTTCTATTTATTTCACTGTCGATCGTCTTTCATTGCGCGTATGCCCAGGCCCCATCCATCCGCGGGATCGTCACAGACAGCCTGACCCGCCAACCCCTGGAAGACGCAACCATCACCCTCGCGCATATGCCTTCCGGCAACATCCTGCGCCATATCCGCAGCACCAAAAAAGATTTCATTTTCAGCAACCTGGCGCCGGGCTCTTATCGGATTACCACCACTTATCTCGGCTATTCCCCGGATACGCTGAACATTACGCTCGACAAGACCGACACGGCCAAACGGGTGCGCATCAACCTGCACCACTCCGCCACCGCCCTGATGGAGGTCGTCGTCCACGCAGCCATCCCGCCGGCAATCGTCAGGAATGATACTATCGCCTTCAACGCAGGCGCCTATCCCACACGGCCAAACGCCACAGTAGAAGACCTGCTGCGCAAGCTGCCGGGGATCGACATCGACAAGAATGGCAACGTGACGATGCAAGGCCAGAAAGTAGACAAGATATACCTGGACGGCAAAGAGTTCTTCCTCAATGATCCCCGCACAGCCACCCAAAACCTCCCCGCCGACATCGTCGACCAGATCGAAGCATTCGACTCGCAGGCCGAACGCGCCCGGCTCACCGGCATCAAGGAAACGACCGGCGCCAAAACGCTGAACATCAAATTGAAGAAGAACAGGAAAACCGGCTATTTCGGCAAGGCATATGCGGGCACAGGCTCGGGCGGCGGCAAAGGCGCCGTCACCAGCAGCTATTCCGCCGGCGGCACGGCTACCAGCCTTGGCTCCAACTGGATCTTCGCCACCGGGAACCTCAATAACATGAACAACCAGTTCACCGGTAAAGACAACAAGAACGGGCCCGGCAGCGGCGGTCTCCAGACCTTCAACGACGCACAGCTGAACTTCCGCAACGACAAAAGCAAAAAACTCGCCATCACGCTCAACGCCGGGACGAACGGCACGCACACCTCGCTGGCCACCTCTACCCAGCGTAAAACCCTGCTCACCGACTCTTCGCTCCTGGAGAACCGTTATAGCAGCTCGACCTCTAACAGCCAGGGCTATCACGCCAACGCATTCCTCGAATACAATATCGATAGCTTTACCCTGATCAACCTCCGGTCGGTCTACACCCCACAGACATCCCGCAGCAGCTCCCGGGACACCGTAAATATCTCGACCCAAAGATCCGGACCGGCCTGGCTGAGCAACGAGGGATATACCAACAACGACAACCACTCCAACAACTATTCGATCAACAATACGCTCAACTTCCGGCGTCGCTGGCGCCTGCCGGGACGGACCCTCTTCATCAGCCTTTCCCAGTCCTACGCCCACCAGGACCAGCCGGCTACGACTTATTCCCTCGTCAACTATTTCGACAGCACGGGCAAACAGCTGCAACGCACCCTTATCGACCAGGCTTCGGGACAGCTATCCAAAAACGACAGCTATGGCGCCGCCGTCTCGTATACAGAACCCATCAGGCCCGGCCACGTCCTGGACTTTACCTACCGGCTCAACCGGTCTGCCAGCCGGTCGGACAAGCAGTCCTTCGACCTTGACAGCGCCTCGGGCAGATACGATATCCCCGACACGCTGACGACCAACCATTTTATCAATTACAATACGATACAGCGGCTGAGCACAGGATACAACGCCACCGACGGAAAATACCGCTACCAGCTGGGCCTGACCCTCCAGATGAGCGACCTGGACGGCCACAATTTGACGACGAAAGCGTCCATCAACCAGCACCAGATCAACTGGTACCCCCGGGCCTCCCTGATCTATACCCCGGAAAAAGGAAAAACGATCAACCTCCAGTATTCCGCCAACACAACCAGTCCCACGATACAGCAGCTCCAGCCCCTGCCCGACCTGACCAACCCCTTCCTGGTGCATATTGGTAACCCCAACCTGCTTCAGCAGCTGACCCACAATTTCAACGCCAGCTATACGGGCTTCAACAGCCGCAATTTCCGTAACCTCCAGGTCGCGCTACAGGGCGACCTTTCCCAGCACCAGATCACGCCCGCTACGACCGTCCTCTCAGGCGGCGTCCAGCAGATACAATATGTTAATGTGGATGGAGTATGGCACCTGAGCTCAAACCTCGCCTACGGCTTCCCCATCGGCGACCAGCGGAAAGGCAACAGCAGCATCGGCGTACACCTCCGCTATGGCAGGGACGTCAGCTTCGTAAATGGACAGCAAAATATTACGACGGGACTCGGATGGGGTTCTGATCTGAAGCTGAACTTCCACCCGGTAGAGCGTCTGTTCATCGAGGCGCTCGGCAGTGTAAACTATACGGGATCGCTATATTCGATCTATCCCAACCAGAACACCAGGATCTGGCTACAAAATTATTCAATAGACGCCTCCTACGAGCTGCCCGGCGCAGTAACCCTGTCATCCAACTACAATCTCCAGATAACAGGCAGCCAGGGTGCCCTGCCTTCCAAATCAGTAGCGCTCTGGAATGCCAGCGTCTACAAAGACTTTCTTCGCAATCGCAGCCTGCAGGTCCGCTTTTCCGCCTTCGGCATTCTCAATACCGTCAATAATTTCACCCAGACCGTCGGCCTCAACTATGTAGAGACCCGGCAGACAAATCTCCCGGGCAGAATACTATTGCTAAGTCTAACTTACCGTTTCAGGCGCTTTCCCGCAACCTCTCGATCTCATCAGCCGTCTTAGCCAGAGGCTTACCGAGTAACCTGCTACCCCCCTCCGTGATCAATAGATCCTCCTCGATACGAATACCCCCGAATTCCCGCAGGGAATTCAACTTATCATAATTGATAAAATCCATATACTTCTTCTCCGCCTTATACTGATCCATCAGTTCCGGAATAAAATATAACCCCGGCTCTATGGTCACAACAAATCCGGGCTCAAGTGCGCGAGCCAGCCTCAACGACTTCCAGCCAAACTCGCTGCTCTTCTTCAGCGTATCCGTATACCCTACAAACTCTTCACCCAGGTCTTCCATATCGTGCACGTCCAGTCCCATCATATGCCCCAGCCCGCACTGAAAGACCGCCGTATGGGCCCCCGCAGCCACGGCCTCCTTTGGATCCCCGCGCATCACTCCCGCCCCTTTCAGCCCCTCGACCAGCTTCTCCGCCGCCAGCGCATGCACATCCCTGAACAAGACACCCGGCCGCAATGCGTCCACAGCCGCCTGCTGCGAACCCAGCACGATATCGTACATCTCCCGCTGTAAGCTCGTAAACCTCTTTCCGACCGGAAAGGTCCGGGTCATATCCCCGGCATAGTGCATCGCGTTCTCAGCTCCGCTGTCGCAAATGGCCAGCCGCCCTTCCTGCATTACGGTCGGGCCATAGTGGTTGTGCAATACCTGCCCGTTGACCGTAAGTATCGTAGGGAACGCCAGATTACCGCCGCCGCTGATAGCAACGCCCTGCAGACCTCCCGCCAGCTGTGCCTCTGTCATTCCGGGTCGCGCGCCTTTTATCGCAGCAAGATGCATGGCCGCTGTAGTATTTACCGCCTCTTCTATTTGCACGATCTCTTCCGCGGACTTGACGCTGCGCTGCGCGACGACCGCCTTTATCAGCCCCACCGAAGCCCCACCCTTCACCGACGACGGCGCTACACCAAGCCATTCGCTCAGCTTCAACAGATTTTCGGGCCGGTAAGGAGGCAGATAATGGATCGTCCTTCCCGCCGCACGCGCCGACGCCAGCTGTTTACCCAGCTCCGCATAAGACCGTGTGTCCGTAATGCCGGCCGGCGCCGCCTGTTCCGCAAGCGAAGGCTGTGGCCCCGTCCAGACGATCTGATCCATGGTCAGGTCGTCGCCGAAGACGATATCCTTATCATTGTCGGCATCGATCAGCGCCGCCAGCCCGGACTTGTCCATACCCAAAAAATAGAGAAAGCTGCTGTCCTGCCGGAAAGGATACAAATTATCCCGGTAGTTCATGCTGCTTTCCTCATTGCCTAACAGCAGGATCAGCCCTTTGCCAACCTGCTTCTTCAGCCGCTGACGACGGCCCACATATATATCTTTTGCAAACATGCAATTATTCATAAATAACTTTTTTCAGATAGAATGTTCTCTTGTCCACCAGCGGCATCGTAGCGCTGGCGACAACTATCCCCTTCCTGTCCAGCATCTTCGTGGTGGTCTCTCCGCTGGTGGTGATCTCCAGCGGCAGGGGCATATCGATATTCACCAGCCTCACCAGCCAGCGCGCAGAATCCTGCTGCTTCACGCTGACCTCTAACTTCTCCGTCGTATAAAGATAGAGATGGAACAGCGGGGACAGGTCGCGACCCGCAGCCGCGCTGAACAGGCGCCGCACATCCTCGGTGCTGGCAGTATGGGTATAGGTCGTATTGCTGTCCGTCGCCAGACGCTTTAGCGTCGGAAAGAAAATGCTGTCACCGAGTACATACCGCAACGTATGCATGAAAAATGCGCCCTTCGGATAGATATCGGGGTGATAAGCCTCTTCTTCGGCAATATCCTTGCCCAGCACAATGGGCTTGTCATTCCTGATCCTTGGAACATAATGCTGAAATATCTTCTCATAGGCCTCTTCTCCTTCCATGTCCAGCGTATACAAGGCATCCCCGTAAGTCCCGATACCCTCGTGTATCCAGTAGTCCGCCCAGTCGCCCGCCGTCACCTTGTTCCCCCACCATTCGTGCCCAAACTCATGGTTCATCAGCCCGTCAAAATCGTGTCCGGCAATGGTCGTATACCTGAACTTGTTGCCATAGGCGTTCATCGTCTGGTGCTCCATCCCCAGATGCGGCGTCTCTACCAGCCCGATCTTTTCCTTTACCCAGGGATACTCGCCAAAATACTTCTCTTTTATCATCGCCATCATCCCCAGCAGATCCAGCTGATGCGCCGCCTTGTCTGCATGCTCTTTCAGCACATAGAACTGCATCGGCACCTTATGCCCCCCGACCGTCGTGTACTCCTTGCTCACCACCGTATAGTCCCCGACGTTAAAAACAATGCTGTAGTTATTGATGGGATATCTTGTCCTCCAGTGATAGCCGCCTTTCTTGGCATCCACCAGCAGCCCGGGACCCGCCACCACCATTCCCGCGGGGACCCTGATGGTCAGATCGACACCCGCATCAGGCTCATCGGAAGGATGGTCCTTACAAGGAAAATAGAGCTTCCCGCCTGTCCCCTCCGCCGTCACCGCCACCCAGGGATGCCCCGTAGAGTCGGTTGTAAACGTAAAACCGTCATCCCACGGCGGTCTTTTGGCGATCATCGGCCGCCCGGAATAGACGACCTTCACCGCAACCGGCCCGGCCGGCCAGCTACCGGTGACACGCAGCTCGTGATGGTCATGGGCAAAGCCCGCAGCCTTCCCGTTCACCGTCACCGAAGTAACAGTAAAAGAGTCCATCAGGTCCAGCAAGAGCACCGAAGCCGGCTCCTTAATCCGCATGTCTGCAACGGCATAACCTGCAACCCGATGCCCCGGTATATCGAGGGCTAAATCGATGGTATAATGGAGGATATCCATATTCGCCTGCTCAGACTTAAGCTTGCCGCCATAGGCAGGAGCCTGCGCATTCCCGCCCACCGTCCCCAAAACAAGCAACCAACAATAGAACATCCTTTTCAACATACCCAATGACGTTTATAAAATGCGCAAATAACTACTTGTCCTTTAGCTAAAGGATCGCGCCAGCGCACGCTGCACTCCCCGCAGTTCCGCCAGACCCCGAAGCCTTCCTATCGCACTATATCCGGGATAGGTCTTCTTCGTAAGATCATCCAGCATCTGGTGTCCATGATCCGGACGCATCGGCAACGATATCCCTCTTTTCTGCTGCACAGCCAGCAGCTCCCGTATCACCCCCACCATATCCACGTCCCCGTCCAGGTGATCGGCCTCGAAAAAGTTCCCCTCGGCATCCCGCAGCGTACTCCTCAGATGTATAAAATGAATATGATCCCCCATGCGACGGACCATGCCGGCCAGATCGTTATCCGCCCTCACCCCATAGGATCCCGTACAGAAACAAAGCCCATTGGCAGGCGAAGGAGCGCATTCCAGCAGCTCACGCGCATCCTGCTCGGTACTGACGATACGCGGCAGCCCAAGTATCGGATAGGGAGGATCATCCGGATGGATCGCCATCTTCAACCCCAGCTCTTCAGCCACGGGAACCACCTGTTGCAGGAAATAGAACAGGTGCTGCTTCAGTCTGGCTGCATCGATACCGGCATAGGTCTGCAGCGCCTTCAGGATCTGCTCTTCCGTAAATCGCTCCTCGCTACCCGGTAACCCCAGCAGCGTATTGCGGTAAAGGATCTCCTTCTCCGACTCGCTCATCGTGCTGAGACGGGCTTTCGCCTTTTCTATCTCGGCTGCTGTATAGTCTTTCTCCGCCCCCGGCCTCTTCAGCAGCAACAGATCGAACGCGATAAAGGCCGCCTTCTCAAACCGCAGCGCCCGGCTCCTGTCGGGCATCTCATAAGCAATATCTGTCCGCATCCAGTCCAGGATCGGCATAAAATTATAGGTCACTACCTCCAGCCCGGCCTTCGCCACATTGCGCAGGCTCTCCTTATAGTTAGCAATATACTTCTCATAATTTCCGGTATGCTTCTTGATATCCTCATGTACCGGGAGGCTTTCGATCACGGTCCAGCGCATCCCTGCAGCCTCTACCTCTTTTTTTCGTTTGATTATCTCGTCATAAGTCCATATATCTCCAACTGGTATATGATGCAATGCAGTCACAACACCGGTGCACCCCGCTTGCCGGATGTCCCAAAGACTGACCGGGTCGTTGGGACCATACCAACGCATCGTTTCTTCCATTAAATAGGGTCCATTCATAAATAAACATTATATTATGTAAGCTTACAAAGTAAATTAAAAATCGGATGCGTCCTCTCAAACACCTGGTTCTTTTTTTCCTTCTGCTGTCCGCACTTACACTCGTTGCCTACTGCTATCTGGGCCGCCCGGCGCCAGGCATCGACGATGCGGATATTTTCCTGAACTACGCCCGAAGGCTGGCCCACGGCGAAGGCTTCGTATTCAATAAAGGAGGAGAAAGAATAGAAGGCTTTACGTCCCTGCTCTGGGTCGTCATCTGTAGCTCATTCTATCACCTGACCGCCCACCCTGACACCCTGATCCTGGTATTTCTGCTGATGCTGACCAGCCTGACCGTTACCATGGTCTACGAAGAGGTGATAAAAGATATCGCCGCCTATGCCCTTCCAGTCTTCAAGCGCTATTTTATTTACATCTTCTGCTGCTATATCATCTGCATTGGTCCGGGCTTTGTGGCCTGGTCCGTCATGAGTCTCATGGAGAACGCGTTGTGGAATTTCCTGTACACCGCCATCCTTGTCCTCCTGTTAAAAAGCTACTCCGGCGGAACACCTTCCACTGCCAACAAGACCCTGCTACTTGTACTCGCCCCGCTGCTGATCCTCTGCCGGCCGGAAGCCATGGCCTGGATCATCTTCTTTACGGGAGCCCTCGCCTGGATCTATCGCAAAAAAGGTCTCCGCCTCCTTTTCCCCGCGATCTTCCTGAGCCTTTCTATTGCAACGATCACAGCGCTCGTCCTGTTCCGCTTACATTATTTCGGATATCCCCTGCCCAACACCTACTACGCCAAAGTCTCACCCGACAGATGGTACAACCTCGTCAATGGACTTCATTACGTCCGGAATTTTCTCGCGCGCTACAATCCCGTTGTCACCTTACTGATCCTGGCGCTATTGCTCCATCTGCCCTTCGCCTTGCGCTGGCACTCCTCACCGCGTCTCGTCCTCTTGTCCCTTCTCACCTGGATGGCCCTGTTCTTACCCTGCATCACCGGAGACGACCACTTCGGGGGCTTCCGCTTTTACCAGTATCTTCTCCTGCCCGCTATCTGGGGCATCCCTGTCCTTCTGCAGTTCTACAATAGCAAGACCCGTCTTTATCCCGGAGTCCTTGTATCGCTGTTCTGCGTCTTCTACGCCATCAACAGCCTGTTTGGACTGAAAAGCCCGCCTCACAACGATATCGAAAAGGAATTTAAAGTGGCGGCCGACGGAAAAGCTATCGCAAAAGAGCTGAACGCATTCTTCAGCAAGACCGGGCAGCCATCGGCGGCAGTCATCACCGTGGGCGGCTTCGCGCTGGACTATGACGGCCCGACCATGGACCTCATGGGCCTCAACGACAAAAGAATGGGACATAGCCCCGGCGACAGGAAGGGAATAAGAGACCACGCCGCCTTCAACAAGGACGTATTCTACCAGGAGCTGCCCGATATCGTAATGCCCACGATCGTCTCCGGTCAACGGGAGGCCAACAGCTGGTACAACGGTCTGCTCGACTCCACCAGCTTTGAGAACAGAGCCATGAAGAACATCTTTTCAGATTCGCGGTTTCAAACCCACTACGTCGGCACCATGATCACCAATAAGGCATCCGGGAAAAGCATTTTCATGTTTTGCAGCACACGATGGATGCCCATGCTGGCCAAAGACAGCAGCCTCGCGCTTACCACCATCAACTAAGCCACATCACTTACCCTTCCCATCCTTTACCCTCGCGGCGAAGGAGGGAGCAGGCAGGCCGTCATGGAACAGGATATCCCTGTTGTACAGATTGGCGCCTTCCGGACTATCGGCCCAAGCATAACGCACGGCGACAGGATCCGGCACCGCATCGCTCCACACGATCACCACATTCTTTCCCTCAATGACCGCCTTCGCCGGCACCCACTTGCCGTCAGCGCCCGATATCGCAAAGCCGTGCAGCTCGCCGCCGCCCTTGACGATAAGCCCACTCTCCACTTCGCTGAAGACCAGGTGTATCTTCTCACCCTTCACCTTCATCGAATGATATTGCGGCCCGGTCCAGATCATATCGTTGTCGCCATAGGCAACATGCCCGGCCGACAAAGCCAGCCTTTTGCCCACGTCCTCCTTGTCAAGAGGATGTAGATCGTTCCATTCTCCCAGATCCATCGCCACCGCCATCCCGGTCCTTGGCAAAGACAGGGTCATCCGCTGCGCTTCCCGCAAAGCCGCCTCCTCGCTCTCCTCCGGCTGTTCCTTCACAGGCCCATAACCCGCCAGCTGCACAAAAATAAAAGGGAAAACGCCCTCGTTCCAGTGCCGCCGCCAGTCTGCTATCACCGCCGGAAATAAGGTCTGGTATTCCGCCGCCCTCGACACATTGGATTCACCCTGGTACCAGATCACACCCCGGATGGTATAGTCGGTCAGCGGGGCGATCATCCCATTGTAAACACCCATAGGCTTATACTGGATAAAGGTCTCCGGCGCCAACATACCCGCAACCATGCCAACCTTGTAAGCCCACTGCCCCTTCAGGTCGACAGTATCCTTCGCCCCCATCAGCCTGTAAGGCTTGCCAGGCACGAAACCACCCTTGCCCCCACTGTTGATCACTCGTACAACGACGGTGTTTTTTCCGGCCTGCAATAGCCCCGCCGGCACATCATAGCGCCTCGGCGGATACTGATAGCCGATAGTTCCGATAAATTTTCCATTGATATACACCGAATCCCGGTCGACGATCCGGCCCAGCAGCAGCTTTGCGGGCTGGCCGGCCATAGAAGCCGGCAGGTCGATGTCCTTCCGGTACCACACTACCCCATTGATATTCCCCGCTCCCTGGTCCGACCAGTACCCCGGCACCTCGATCGGCTTCCAGTCGTCCGGGGCAACTGCAGGATCATACCAGGGCCTGTCCCCATGCATTCCCTTATCCTCCTTCCAAACCTGGGCATACCAGCTCTCGCTGGCCTTCCTGTCGCTCTCAATAATTTTAGTGATATTGTTCGTATCGGCATACCGGGCTGCCTCGGCCGCATATTCGGGAAAGGACCGCAGCGCATCGGCGCTCAGCCAGGCCTCCGCAGGAGTGCCACCCACGGCCGTATTGATCAGCCCCACAGGCACATGATAGCGCGCGTTGATCTCACGCGCAAAGAAATAACCCACTGCAGAGAAAGAAAGCACGGTCTCCGGATTCGCAGACTCCCACCTGCCTCCTGAAAGATTCTCCCTCGGACCATTGAAATCATAGCGCATCGGCACCCTGAACTGACGAATAGCCGTATTCTCGCTATGGGCGATGACGTCGGGATATTTCTCCTTCACCCGCTCCATCGGCAGCTCCATATTGGACTGCCCCCCGCAAACCCATACCTCGCCCACCATGATATTCTTCAACCAGATATGATTGATCCCATTGATGTCCATCACAAAAGGGCCGCCCGCCTTCTTGGGCGACAGCGTCACCTGCCATTTCCCCCGGTCGTTGGTCTCCCCAGTGACCGTCTCCCCACCGAACTTCACGGTGACCTTCTCTCCCGGTGACGCCCAGCCCCAGACACGAATAGGTATCTCCCGCTGCAGCACCATCCCATCGCTCACCAGCCTCGGAACCTTCACCTGGGCGGCAACGCCAAAGCCAGACAATATCAGCAACCACCCCGTACATATTAAACTCCGCATACAACCAATTTTGACCCGCAATATCGGCATCATTTGGGAGTATGCCAATTCCAGACTTATTCGATCGCCCTCGGGCTGTTATATAGCCTTACCTTCTGTATCCCCCATTCATCGGTTGCGAACCGGATATGTCGTCCCTGATGGTCCTGGTCGCCATTCATTCGTCGGCCCTTCACCTCCCGACCATCGGTAATGGTCACCTCATCCACACTAACGATATTGGACACCTTCCCGGGATCGGCTGAGCTGAAGGTCGCTACAAATCCGGTGCCGGCAACATAGAACTCATCGGCTCCCGTCTGGATGATCATCCCTCCCGTGCTGCCCCACACCGAATCCATGCGCTCCGCAGCCCATGGCAGTACGTTATAATGGGCCACGACTATAGTATATCCACCCATCCGGATCGTATCACTTCGCCTTGCATGATCGAAAAGAAACCCGTCCATCGCCAGCCATTTTCTGTCCGTTATCAGCGGCGTCAGCTGCCGCAGCACGTCATAGCTCCTGGACAGGGGCAGCGAAGCATGCGAAGGCGATTCTATCGAGAAGGGGGAGAAGCCAAAGCCTTTGTAGTGTCCGACGACCAGAAATACCTTTGCCGCCACCGACCGGTCAAAACGCATCTCAGGTATGAACAACGGGTTCTGGTTTCGTACATAAAGATCACACCAGTACCGCGTATCAGGATTGTAAAAATCCGGCGACAGCACGTCAATAGCCGGAGCGGCCGCCTGCCAGATATCCATCAGATGCGGCAACGGACCCGCGCTCGGGTACCTCCCCGGAAGCGCCCCCGGACGCGGCAGAGCCGCATTGACATACATGGGCAGCGGATATTCCTTCTTACCCGCCGCGGCAACCTCATTGGCGTACCGGGCATAGTACCAGGCCTGGAATATCTCTTCTGTCTTAATACCCTTCCCAAATACTTCCTCCCAGGTGCCGTTCTTCTTCAAATGAGCCGCCAGCGCCTCCGGTATCTTCCCTTTATATAACGCATCGGCCCAGCTGGATATCTCCCTCGCAGTCGACAGCATCCCGATCTCGTTCTCCACCTGGATCATGATAACCGTCTTGTTCGACCCATCCACCTCCCGGATATGACGCATCAGCATAGCGAACGCCTTCTTGTCCGCCTCCAGCGTTTCCTTTCCGAATGCCGAGAATATCTCCTGGCTCCTGCCCGAACTATCTGCAGTCCGCGGAAACCGCCGTGGGTTCGTCTTCATCCACGCGGGAGTATAACAGCTCATGCTGTTCTTCCAGGTCCCAAACCACAACAGCACCAGCTTCAGATCGTGGCGGCGGGCCTCGCCGATCAGACTATCGACCAGGGCGAAGTCAAACCGGTTGTCCTCCGGCTCCAGCAACTCCCAATACACAGGCGCGATCACCGTATTCAGATGCATCTGCCGCAGATGTTCCCAATAAGGTCGCATGTACTCCATGCTGCTGGCGCTCGAGTTGCCCAATTCCCCACCCAGCACCAGGAAAGGCCGCTGGTCGACGAGCAGTCTCGCCGTGTTGCCCTCTCTTTCAAGCCGTATGGCCTGCGCACGCACGATCCCGCCCGTCAACAACACCAAGGCAACGACAACAGCAGCCTTTCTTAAAATCATTATAAAAATTTTAGTACCCCGCATTCTGATATTTTGCTTTATCGGCATCAGTTATAGCGTCCAGCTGCGTCTGCGGAATAGGCCGCAGCGCATTCGTAGCCTTGATGCCCGGTCCGCCCAGCGCATTATACGTCTGTACACGGCTGACCAGCAATCCCCTGCAGGCAAGATCGGGCCAGCGCACATTTTCTCCGTAGAGCTCCCTGGTCCTTTCCTCCATGATAAAATTAAGGTTCATATCCGACACCGTGATCGCCGTCCATACCGGTGCCTGCGCCGTACCCGTATTTCTGGACATGATCCCCGCCTGCCTCGCACCAAGATCAGATATCCCCGTACGATAGGCAGCCCTCGTCCTCAGCGTGGTGATCAGCGGCAGCGCATCCGCGGGGTGTCCCGCCTGTATTGCCGCCTCTGCCGCCAGCAAATAGGTTTCCCCCAGACGGCACACCGGCGTCGGCCTGCCGGAAGCATCGCTTACACCCGTCCGTTTGTTATCATCATATTTCCTCAGGCTGGGGTATAGCTGGACCTTGCTGGATTTTGCAGTGTAGAAAGAGTCCGGCTTCACGATCGCATAGTTCTTCGTCCCCAATGCCTTCACCGAATCAGCATATGCGTTGGAAGGAGCCAGAACATAGCAGGTATCACCCGTATGTATCCCCGCGCTCGCGCAGTTATTATTCGTAGCCAGCCAGACCGTCCTGAACGTATTGTCATACCGGCTGTCAAAGTATTTGTCGATAAAGGCGATATTATAGACATACGGAGTCGGCGTCAGCTGCCGCAGAGGCCGCATATACTGGATCACCCGGTCACAGGGAAAATGACCGCTGCCCCTTGGGATATCGTAGTTGTTCTGGTAGTTGGCCGTAAACATATTACCCTCGATATTCGTCTTTGGATCGAAGGAAGTGGGATTCAGCACCTCATTGTCATTCTGATCCCCGGGTATCCGCTCGACAGAATACAGGATCTCGGCGTTATACTCATTTCCCTCCTTGAAGATATCACCATAATTGGGCAACAGCGAAGTGCCATAACGGGATTGATTGCTGATCAGATTCATCGCCACCGTATAGGCGCTGTCATAATCTGTACCTGCCTTGGCCGCCGAATATCCCCTGAACAGATACGCCTTTGCCAGCATATGCAGAGCCGTCGCCTTGGAAAGCTTGAACGCCTGGGCCGGCCGCTGGTCCGGCAGGTTCTGCGCCGCATACGAGAGATCAGCGATGATAACCTTGTAGTCCTTCACGAACAGCTGATCCGTCGGCAGCCGGTTGAACCCCTGGTATGCAGCCTGGTTAAAGACCAGCTCCCCCATTCCCAGATCGAGCGGCACGGCGCCGAACTGCTGCACCAGGTTGAAATAATACAGCCCTCGCAGAAACCGCGCCTGCGCAATTATGGAGACTTTTGTCGCCGTGTCCATCGCCGCCGTCGGAGCCAGCTGCACGATAGCATTCGCCAGGTTGATATTGGGCCAGCTGTTTGACCAGAACCCGTTATTGTGCCCATTGGAAGAGTTTATCGTATAGTCCCCGAAGTTGGACTCCGTGGCTGAATTATATCCCTGGTCTCCCAGCGTTGACTCGTCGGTGCCGCTGTTAAAGGCGATCGTTCCATCCATATTGCCGTAATAGAATCGCATCCCCGAATAAAGTGTATTTACCCCATTCTGCAAACCATCAGGGGTCGTAAAATAGGCCGCAGTAAACACTGTATGAGGATTTTCCTGCAAGATCTTCTTGCACGCCCCGATAAGTACCGCACCAACGGAAAGGATACCAATTGCGCTATTTCTGATTTTCATTTTTTTTGTCGTTTAATGGTGATTAAAACCGGACATTCAAACCAAACAGAAAAGCACGCGTGGGCGGAGTAGCCAGCCCAATCGTTAGTGCCCTCCTGGACAGATTACCCGGATCCTGCACGCCCGTATTTCCCACCGCCGTGGCTTCCGGATCAACCCCGCCCTCACGCATATAAGGAGCATAGAGAACGAATGGGTTCTGAGCCGTTACATACACGCGTATCTGCTGCGCCTTGACGCTGCTCAATACCTTCGCATCGAATGAATATCCCAGGTTGATGCTACGCATCTTGATAAAGCTGGCGTCATAATAACCCAGCGTGGTCAACCCGATGCTCGACCCGAGCATACCCGCGGGAGAAGGGAATTTATTGGTCGGATTCGTGGGCGTCCAGTAGTCGACCTTTACACTGTTCCTCCTGCCATTCAGGATCGACAGATAATCCGCATAGGGCTGATAGACCTGGCTGACCAGCAGACCACCCATGCGCGCATAAAGGACAAAAGAGAGATCAAAACCTTTATAGCTGAACCGGTTGGTCATACCACCCTGCCAGTCAGCCTGAGAGCTGCCCAGAACCGTCCTGTCATTATTCGGGTCGATCTTGCCGTCCTTGTTCAGATCAGCGAGCTTGATCCACCCGGGCTTTGCACCATATCCGGCAGCAGCTGCGGAATCCCCCGATTGCCAGATCCCCGTCTTCTTATAGTCATAGATCGCAGACAGCGGCTGGCCGACAAACAGCTGGTTGCCGATATCCTGCGTAAATCCGTTGTATAGCTTTGTCAGCTTGTTCCGGTTCCAGAAAACATTGACATCTGTCGACCACGTAAAACCATCCGCAGTCGAGACGTTCAGCGAGCTGACGGAGAACTCAAATCCGTTATTGGACATCTCCCCGATATTTGAAACATAGTTTCCGATGACACCCGATGAAATAGGCAGCTTCAACCCAAACAGGACATTCCGCGTATGCGCGCTATAGTAATCGGCAGTGAAGTTCACCCTGTTGCTGAATACCGTAACATCCAGCCCGATATCCGTCGTCCTCGTATATTCCCAATCGAGACTGGTATTGGGCAGGCTCAGGAGGTTATAGCCGGTGACGATATTATTCGCGCCATAATTGTAGTGAATGGTCGAGCCGATATTCCCCGGCTGCGTCAGATTGTTGTAGGGAGTAACGTTACCCAGTGATGAATAAGGCGCGACGGACTGGTTGGAGGTCTCTCCATAGCCCACCCTGAGCTTAAGGTCATTTATGAAGGAGACAGATTCCATGAACTTCTCCTGCGAAATATGCCATCCCCCGGATACCGCAGAGTAGTGGTGGTAGTTATGCCCCTGCGCCAGACGGGAAGACCCGTCGATCCTGCCCGTTGCAGTCAGCAGATAACGGTCCTTGTAGGAATAGTTGATCCTGCCCATATACGATATGAGACCCCAGGTAGAATCGGATCCGCTGACCACAGGCTTGACATTATTGGAAGGATTGGATAAGCCCAAATTATAGAATTGTATAAAATCGGCATTGATCGAATCCTTGCTCACGGCCGTATTATGACTGATGTCCTTCTGAACACTGTAAAGCCCCGTCACATTCAATTTGTGGCCGCCTTTGAACTCCTTGTCGAAGACAAGAAGGTTCTCCACCGTGTACCCATAGCCTTCCTTGTTGTTGACGCTGGCTGTATTCCCCTGACTGGGACGGAAAAAGCTGGGCGTTAGCTTGGTGTCTGCACCCTTGAACTGGTCGTCCTCTTCCCGCCGATAGTTGAGACCCAGATTCACCCTGTACTTCAGCTCGGGAATGATCTGGACCTCTGCATACAGCGTATTAAAAGTGCGCATCCTTTTCACCAGGTCAACCCAGCTGTTGTTATTGTGCTTGAGAAATATCGGGCTATATGTGCTGTTCTTGTCGTCCGTGTTGCCATAGGGGGAAAGCACCGTGATCCCGCCCGAATCCGGAGTATAAAGGGGACTGGCCGCAAGCATATTGAACATCGCGCCCGTATTCAGGAACTGAGAACCATTGGTCTCATTATACGAGTTCAACGTATTCAACCCGACCTTTACATGTTTGCCCACTTTGGTATCAATGGTCGCGCGCAGCGAATAACGGGTAAAATCCTCGCCCGGCAGCACCGCCGACTCTTTATAATACCCGCCCCCAAGCGAATAGCTCGACCCATCCTGGCTCCCGCCGGAGACCGTCAGATTATTATCCGACTGGAATCCGTTCTGGTACATCAGCTTCTGCCAGTCGGTATTCACCCCCTTGGCCATATTCGAAGTCTCGAAAGCATCGTTAAGATAACCGGTATTCGCCGCTATCCGCATCGCCGTATATTCCCGGGGATTGAACATCGGATATTCCTTGGTGATATGATTGACACCAGCATACCCGTTGTAGTCCACTCTCGCTGGACCGGACCGGCCCTTTTTCGTGGAGATCAGAATAACCCCGTTAGCGCCGCGCGAACCATAAATGGCCGTCGCAGAAGCGTCTTTGAGTACCTCGATGGAGGCGATGTCCCCCGGATTGATATCGTTCAGACCACCACCTTCGAAAGGTATTCCATCCAATACGATCAACGGGTCGTTCGATCCGAGAATGGACCGCTCACCACGAACACGAATGACCGTGTTGGAACCGGGCTGCGTCCCCACCCGCTGTATCTCCACCCCAGCGGCCCTTCCCTGCAGCGCCAGCCCCATATTGGCCGCCGGCACCTCGTTGAGCGTCTTGGCGCTTACCGAAACGATGGAACCCGTCACATCCCTCTTCCTCTGCGTTCCGTAACCGACCACGACCACCTGGTCGAGAGACGCGTTCGATTTCACCAATACTACATTAAGAGATGTGCGCCCGTTCACCGCCATCTCGCGGGTCTGATAGCCGACAGAAGAGATGACCAGCACCGCATTCGGATTGGCGCCGATCTCGAACTGCCCCTGATCATTGCTGGATACGCCCCCCGTCTGTCCCTTGACCACCACGGACGCCTGCGTAACTGCCTGCCCGCTGTCATTCTTGATGACACCCCTGACGGTGAGACGCTGTGTCCCCTGGGCACTGACTGCAAAAGCGTAGAAAAAAAATAACTGGCATAGCAGTGCCAGTCTAAGAAAATGTCTTGAAGATGTCATAAGCAATCGTTTTTAGCATTGACGATGTAGAACTCACTGTTGACTTAATAATGGTATCGCTCCGCTAATATAGGAAGATTTCTGACAAAATGTAACCGATTACATTTTCTCTATAAAAAATATCCTAACTTTAGCCTTATTTTCGATATGTAAACGATTGTATGAGCAACGAGAAAGATGTAACAATATATGACCTCGCCCGCAAACTGAATATCTCGGTTGCTACGGTAAGCAGAGCCCTGAAGGACGACCCGGTAGTAAGCAAAAAAACGAAAAAGAAGATCTCCGACCTTGCCCATGAGATGGGGTACCGTTCCAACAATTTCGCCCGCAACCTGAGAACCCAGCGCACCAATACCATAGGTGTCATCATCCCCCGGATCAATAGCCATTTCATGTCCTCCGTCATAGCCGGCATGGAAAACATCGCCACCAGCGAAGGCTACAACCTTATTATAAGCCAGTCCTCCGAGTCGGTTGAAAAAGAAATAGCCAATACGATCACCCTCTTTAACAACCGGGTCGACGGCCTGCTCGTCTCGCTGGCCTATGACACGGACTCCCTGGCTCACTTCGATCCCTTCATCAAAAAAAAGGTCCCCCTCATCTTCTTCGACCGTACCGCCGATCAAAAGGACTGCACCTGCATCCTCATCAACAACTGGAAGGCGGCCTATGAAGCAACGACCCACCTCATCAGCCAGGGTCGCCGCAGGATCGTACATATCACCGCCACCCAGAAACGCAACGTATATATAGACCGGCTTAAGGGATACAAACAGGCGCTGGCCGATCAGCGAATCCCCTTCCGCGAAGACTATATTATTGTAGGCAACCTCAGCCAGGACGCCGGCGCAGAGGCTGCCCTCCGCATCCGGGAAATGCAGCCCCTGCCGGACGCCGTCTTCGTAGCCAACGACAACTGCGCCGTCGGCTGCATGATAGCCCTCAAACAAACGGGCATCCGCATCCCGGAAGACATCGCCTTCGTCGGCTTCAACAATGACCCGGTATCCACCGTCGTCGAACCAAATCTCACCACGATCAACTACCCCGGCTACGAAATGGGCCAGGTCGCCGCCCGCAACCTGATCGACCACCTCAACGGATCATCTAATATCCATTCCACCAATACAATTATATTGCGCTCTGAGCTGATCCTGCGGGAATCCTCGGTAAGCAGGCAACCCTAACTACCCATGAAAAACTTTCTGTTCCTGTTGCTCGCTCTTTTTGGTCAGTTCGCCCTCTACGCCGAAGACGGTTACCGGCTCTGGCTCCGGTACGACCGGGTCAGCGACCCCCACCTGACCGCTCTCCGGATCGAGGCTACCCCCGTAGCCCAAAAAGAATTGACGACAGCCCTCGAAGGCCTGGTGGGCAAACCCGTTCCGCTCCTCCACAATACCCTCACTGAAGGAGCACTCATAGTCGGGACGCCCACCCGGCTAACAACCGTCGCCAGCCTCCACCTGGAAAAAGACCTCGCTCCGCTCGGCGCCGAAGGCTTCCTCATCAGGTCGGTAACTCTTGCAGGCAAACACTGCACCCTCATCACCGCCAACACAGACAACGGACTCCTGTATGGCATATTTCAGTTCATTCGCCTGATCCAGACACAACAATCCATCCGCAATCTCAATATCAGCAGCACCCCTGACCTGGCATACCGGATACTCGATCACTGGGATAACCTCAACCGCACGGTCGAAAGAGGCTATGCCGGCTTCTCGATCTGGAATTGGTTTACCCTGCCCGACTACCTCGACCAGCGCTATACCGACTATGCCCGCGCCAACGCCTCAATTGGGGTCAACGGCACAGTGCTGAATAACGTCAACGCCAGTCCGCTGATCCTTACCCCGGAATACCTGGAAAAAGCCGCCGCCCTCGCGGGCGTGTTCCGCCCCTACGGCATCAAAGTGTATCTTTCGGTCAATTTCGCCAGCCCCATCACCATCGGCGGATTGAAAACGGCCGACCCACTGGACCCCGCCGTACAGGACTGGTGGAAGAAGAAGGCAGACGAGGTTTATAAATATATCCCCGACTTCGGAGGCTTCCTGGTAAAAGCCAACTCAGAAGGACAGCCAGGCCCGCAGAACTATGGACGCACGCATGCCGACGGCGCCAACATGCTCGCGGATGCCCTGGCCCCCCACAAAGGCATCGTCATCTGGCGCGCCTTCGTCTACAGCGAATCATCAGAAGACCGCGCCAAACAGGCCTACAACGAGTTCAAGCCCCTGGACGGCCTTTTCCGGAAGAACGTGTGGGTGCAGGTCAAGAACGGCCCCATCGACTTCCAGCCACGCGAACCCTATCATCCCCTGTTCGGAGCCATGCCCCGGACTCCCCTGATGCTAGAGTTCCAGCTGACCCAGGAATACCTCGGCTTCTCGACACATCTCGTATACCTCGCCCCCCTGTTCAAAGAATGCCTCGACGCGGGCCCCCCCGTCTCCTCTACCATTACCGGCATGGCCGGCGTCGCCAACATCGGCAACGATATCGACTGGTGCGGCCACCCCTTCGGACAAGCCAACTGGTATGCCTTCGGCCGGCTCGCGTGGAACCACCAACTTTCTTCCGCCGCAATCGCAGACGAGTGGATCCGCCAGACCTTCACCAACAACCCAGCCTTCGTTGACACGGTCAAAAAAATAATGCTCGCCTCACGCGAGATTACCGTCGATTACATGACCCCGTTAGGGCTTCACCACATCATGGGCTACGGCCACCACTATGGACCCGCGCCCTGGTATAACAAGGCCCCCCGCGCCGACTGGAACCCCGTCTATTTCCACAGGGCAGACTCAGCCGGCATCGGCTTCGACCGCACCGCCACGGGCAGCAACGCCCTTCAGCAGTACCCTCCCGCCGCACGCGCCCGGTGGGAGAACGCCGACAGCTGTCCCGACCGATGGCTGCTCTGGTGGCACCACGTCGCATGGGACCACCGAATGCACACGGGACGCAGCCTCTGGCAAGAGCTCTGTCATAAATATTATACCGGCGTCGACTCCGTCCGATGGATGGAAAAAGCATGGAATTCGGTAAAGAACAATATCGACCCACAACGCGCCCGTCAGATAAGCATGCTGCTGTCCATACAGGAAAAAGAAGCGGCCTGGTGGCGCGACGCCTGCCTGCTCTATTTCCAGACCTTCTCCCGCCAGCCCCTCCCGGCCGGCGCAGAGCAGCCCGCCCATACCCTCGACTACTATGAAAAACTAAACTTTAATTTCGCACCAGGCAACTCATCAAGATAAGAATATGACTACAACACAACGAATAGCGCTCGTTACAGGAGGCGGCTCGGGCATTGGCCTGGCCATAGCAGAGAAATTTACAGCAGCCGGCATCCAGACCATTATCGTAGGACGTGATAAAGAAAAGCTGACAGCCGCCGCAGAAAGGCTCGGCGCAAACTGCCACCCCCTCTCCGCAGACCTCAGCGACCTGGCATCCATCCCTACCCTCGTTCAGCAGGTGATCGACCGCTATGGCCGCATCGACATCCTGGTCAACAACGCCGGCATCAATATGAAAAAGGAATTCACCGAGGTCACCGACGCGGAGTTTGACCGCATCCTCCTCACCAACGTAAAGGCCGTATTCAGCCTATCCCGCGAAGTGGTGAAGACCATGCTTCCGCATGGCGCCGGCAACATTATAAACATCAGCTCAATGGCTTCCCGGTACGGCATCCCCAAAGTGATCGCCTATACCGCCAGCAAATCCGCTATCGAAGGGATGACAAAGGCCATGGCCGTTGAGCTCTCTCCGAAAGGCATCCTGGTCAATTGTATCGCGCCCGGCTTCATCGCAACAGACATGTCAGCAAAAGCACTCAACTCCGATCAGGAAAGAAAACAAAAAGCGCTGGGCCGGACACCGCTCGGCCGCCTGGGAGAGCCCGCCGACATCGGCGACGCCGCCCTTTTCCTCGCCTCCAACCAGGCTAAATACGTGACAGGCGTTGTCCTGCCCGTGGACGGAGGAAATTCCATCGGCTTCTGATCCCAATCCCAGGAGTCCCCGGCTCGGGATTAAATACTTTTTCTTATATTTATATTGAGAAAATTCCTTGCGTCCGATTTCCGTTGATCCATTCAAAACTAATGCTTATCCCGGCGACGGGCTCTTTGTTGAACCAAACTGGACTCCGTCCAGTTCAAAGACATTAGCGTGGTTGTTGCAAAAAATACTTTTGTTTTTATTTTTTGCAACGTCTATCTTCCGGCCATAAAACAATTCTGTTTTTATGGCAAGATACTTCTGCATCCTCCTGGTCTCCCTTACTGCCCTCACAAGCCTTAACGCCCAACCGCTTTATGTCCCCCGAAACATACAACAGGCGTATGAGAAAGGAACCCGCTCCACCGACGGTCGCCCCGGCAGCCACTACTGGCAGAACAGCGGCCGATACACTATCTCCATCAATGCGGCCCCTCCTGACCGGACCATCCGCGGGACAGAAAAGATCGTCTATACAAACAACAGCCCCGATACCCTGAAGGTCATCGTCATCCGTCTTACTCCTAACATCCACAAGGCAGGCATTGGCCGTCTCTTTACCGAAACACCCGACTATATCACGGAAGGCGTCACCATCGACAAGTATGCAGAGAATGGCGCCGCCAAAACCTGGCGGGCCTCCGAGCGCGACGGCACCTGGAAGAACGTCCGGCTGACCACCCCGCTGGCGCCACACGACTCCCTTCAGCTGGATATCGACTGGCATTATACCGTCTCCCGCAAAAGCAACCGGGAGGGCATGACCGATTCCACCACTTACTTCCTGGCCTATTTCTATCCCCGCGTGGCTGTGTTCGATGACTACAGCGGATGGGACCGGATGGACTTCACCGACTCCCAGGAGTTCTACAACGACTTCAACGACTATGTCCTCAACGTCAGCGTTCCGAAGAATTATATCGTATGGGCAACGGGTGACCTCAAAAATCCGGAAGACGTCCTGAGCTCCTCCTACGCCCGCAAATTCGCCGCGACGCTGCGCAACGACGCCATCGTACGCATTGCGGGCCCGGACGAGATCCTCCAGGGTAAAGTGACCGCCCAAAAGCCGCTCAACACCTGGACCTGGACCGCCAGGGATATCAGCGACGTGACCTGCGCCCTCAGCAACCACTTCGCCTGGGACGCATCCAGCGTGGTCGTCGATCCCTCCACGGGCAGAAGGGCCAGCGTTCAGTCCGCCTACAATGACACCGCAAAGGACTTCCACCAGATGGTTGAGTTTGGGCGTCACGCGCTCGAATGGCTCTCCAACAACTGGCCCGGAGTCCCCTATCCTTTCTCCAAGACTACCGTCGTCCAGGGCTATGCAGATATGGAGTACCCGATGATGGTCAACGATAATACAACAGACGACCCCATCTTCTCCCGTTTTGTCGTAGAGCACGAGATCGCACATAGCTGGTTCCCTTTCTATATGGGCATCAACGAATCGCGCTACCCCTTTATGGATGAGGGCTGGGCCACTACGCTCGAGCTGCTCATCGGACGCGCCGACCTCGGCGTCGAAAAAGCCGACAACGCCTACAAGGACTTTCGCATCAATCCTTATACGTATGATCCCTCCCAGGAAGAGGACCTGCCCATCATAACCCCCGCCGATGCCATGAAAGGCCCCGGATATGGCAACAACGCCTACGGCAAAGCCTCCATCGGCTACCTGGCCATGAAAGATCTTTTGGGAGATGCCCTCTTCAAAAAATGCCTGCGCGCCTACATGGACAGATGGCACGGCAAACACCCCATCCCCTGGGACTTCTTCTATACTTTTGACAACGTCTCGGGACAAGACCTCAACTGGTTCTGGAGCAACTGGTATTTCAGCAACAACTACCTCGACCTCGCCATCGACAAAGTAGCAGCAGGCAAGGTCTCTGTCAACAACATCGGCGGCCTCGCCATGCCCTTCGACCTGATCATCCACTACTCGGACGGCACTACTGACACCCGTCACCAGACACCCGCCGTCTGGAAGAATAACCCCAAAAACACAATAGTCGACATCAGCCCCGCCTCCGGCAAAACAGTTCAGTCCCTGGAAATAAATGGCGGTATCTTTGTGGACGCTGACCCCTCCAACAATAAGTGGACATCCAAATAACGTCGATGAAAAATATTCATATTACCATGGCGCACCAGCTCTCTCTGCTGGCCGCCCTCCTTACCTCCCTATTCACCTTTGCCCAGTCCCCCTCCGGTACGGTCAAAGGCACCGTCAAATCCCCGTCCGGCACCCCGCTGAGCCGGGTCTCCGTACAAGCCGCCAACAGCGGCAAGGGCGCCTCCACCGACGAGAACGGCACCTACACCCTCAGCCTCCCCGCCGGCAACTACGAGATCAGCTATTCCGCCCCCGGCCATACGACCCAGACAGTCTCCATCACCGTCACCCCCGGCGCCACCATCATCCAGGACATCATCCTCGCGACACAATCCGCCTCAGTTCGCCTCGATCGCCCACAACCAACGGTCGCTGAGAACCTGGTCCTGGTCTGCGAAATACCACTCAACCATAATTAAATTATCCGAGCGGCTCCTGATAGGTGTTAAAAACTCTGAGTATATTAACCGATCGAGCTGAATCGTCAGTCTCTTATCTCATCCCATTTTTGCATGTAGGCGGGATTGCTGGAAATTGCATGAAGCTCTTTATCCAGCGCTTCTTTTTGTTGGGAAGTTAGTTCAATACCTTCGTCTTCATCAACGGCCTCGACAGCATGCACCTTAATAAGGTCCCTGCAACCGATTGAAATCTGCAAAATTTCACCGATCTTGGGGCCCCAAAATTCACGCGCCATGTCCATGCATCTCCGTTTCTTCTTCGTCCTCCTCGTCACTATTCTCGCAGGCACCGCCGGGGCCCAACCCTTCCGCGACGCCAGCCTGTCCCAACAGGCACGCGTAAACGACCTCCTCTCCCGCCTTACCCTCGAAGAGAAAGTCGAACTCCTCGGCTATCGCAGCAAGGCCGTCGACCGCCTCTCCATCCCGGCCTACAACTGGTGGAATGAAGCGCTGCACGGCGTCGCCCGCGCCGGCGAAGCCACCATATTCCCCCAGGCCATCGGCATGGCCGCCACCTTTGACAACGACCTCCTCCGCCAGGTCTCCAACGCTATATCCACGGAAGCCCGCGCAAAATATAACCTCTCCACCGCCGCCGGCCGGAGAGAACAATACATGGGCCTCACCTTCTGGTCCCCCAACATCAATATCTTCCGCGACCCACGCTGGGGCCGCGGACAGGAAACCTACGGCGAAGACCCCTACCTCACCGCGACCATGGGCTCCGCCTTTATCAAAGGACTGCAGGGCAACGACCCGCACTACCTCAAAGCCTCGGCCTGCGCCAAACACTTTGCCGTACACAGCGGCCCCGAATCCAACCGCCATACCTTCGACGCCATCGTCGACGAAAAAGACCTGCGCGAGACCTATCTCTATGCTTTTAAAAGACTGGTCGACTCCGGCGTCGAATCCGTCATGTGCGCCTACAACCGCGTCAACGGCGAGCCCTGCTGCTCAGGCCCCACCCTCCTGCACCGTATCTTAAGAGAAGAATGGCATTTCAACGGACACGTAGTGACGGACTGCGGCGCCCTCGACGACATTTTCCAAAGACACAAAGCCCTTCCCGGCCCCGTCGAGACGGCCGCAGCAGCTATCAAGGCAGGCGTCGACCTCGACTGTTCCACCGTCCTGCAAAAAGACGTGCTGGAAGCCGTGCAAAAAGGCCTCCTGACCAGACAGGACGTCGACAGCGCCCTCGCAGCCCTCCTTCGCACGCAGATGAAGCTGGGCTTCTTCGATGACAGAACAAAGGTCCCCTTCAGCAGCTATGGCGCCGACAGCGTACACAACGACAGCCATATCGCCCTCGCCCGCGCAATGGCCACCCACAGCATGGTCCTGCTAAAGAACGACAACAAGGTCCTGCCCCTCAAAACACCCAATTCGCTGATGATCGTTGGCCCCAATTCCTTTTCCTTTGACGCCCTGTCCGGCAACTACCACGGCGTTTCCTCTCATATGGTCACCTTCGTAGAAGGCATCACCGCCGCGGCAGGTCCCGGCGTCCATATCGAATACGACCAGGGCTGCGACTATAAGGATACTGCTCATTTTGGCGGCACATGGGCTGCCTCCAACTGTGAGGTGACCGTCGCCGTCCTCGGTCTCACACCGGTCATGGAAGGAGAAGAAGGTGACGCATTCCTGGCCGCCCACGGCGGAGACCGTACCGACCTTAGCCTGCCCGAGGCACATATCGCCTACCTCAAGGCCCTGCGCAAAAGCATCGGCAAAAAACCCCTGATCCTCGTTATCACCGCGGGCAGCGCCATCGACCTGTCAACGGTCGAACCCTATGCCGACGCCATCATCCTCGCCTGGTATCCCGGTGAACAGGGCGGCAACGCACTGGCGGATATCCTCTTTGGCAAGGTCTCCCCCTCCGGTCACCTCCCCGTGACCTTCTACCGGACCTTGGGCGACCTTCCCGACTATAAGGACTATGGGATGAAAGGCAGGACGTACCGCTACTACAACGGCCCCGTCCAGTTTCCCTTTGGCTTCGGCCTCACCTACGCCAGCTTCACCTACGCATGGCAGCAGCAACCCAAAAAGACCTATATGCTAAAAGACAGCGTCAGCTTCTCCATAACGGTCGGGAATACGGCCGGCATCGACGCCGACGAGGTCGTACAGGCATATATTGAATATCCAACGGGAGACCGGATGCCTGTAAGAGAGCTGAAAGCTTTCAAACGCCTTAGCATCCCAAAACAGAACAGCAGGACGCTAGCCATGTCCATCCCGGTCAGCGATTTGCAGAAATGGGACCTGGCCACCGGCAAATGGCGACTATACAAGGGAGAATATAAATTGGTGCTCGGCGACAACTCAAGAGACCAGCAGCTGACGGCGTCTTTCACAGCCCGCTAGACCGACAGCCGGACCTTCTTCTTTTCCAGCACGCCCGTCAGCAGGACGATAACGTAGGCGAATACAAAAGATTTGCCTACCCCGACCCAGCCCGTCCTTAATGCATCCGGCAGCTGGTAGCCGACGATATGGAATAGCGCAAAATGGATATAGGGCAGTAAATAACAGGTTAGCGTGACCGTACCAGCCGGTTTGATCAGGCGCCACCAGTTTTCCCGCTCCCGGAAATCCACGATGATTGCGAGCACGACCATACAGACAATGCTGATGGCCGTGCAGATGAGTATCCACGAAGGTGTCACGTCTAACTTCGCGATCCCGCCGATCGGCCGCAACAAAAACCCCGCCACCAGCAATACCACTGCCACCAGCACGAGACGGAACAGCTGCTGCAAGGCTCGCGAACCACCCCCGCCGGCTACCCGCCGGTAATAGACCATCGCCATGATCCCGGCGATCGCAAAGGCGCAAAGCCCGCCGCTGTCAAGCCACCAGAAAATAGGGCCGTGATAGAATTGCCTTATCATCCCGTCATTCCAGCCGATCGAGATCCCCAAAAAGACGAGAAAACACACGAACAGCGCCCCCATCCGCTCGCCAATAAAGACATACAGCAGCGAACAGACCAGATAGACCCAGCCGATCAAACCCAGTATCCCATACCAGTGCGTACGCATCCAGACAGGATGTTCGGCAGACCCGCCCTTGTAAACGATAGCCAGCACCACGAGAGCAACCACTCCAATACCCCTGAACAGCCACTTACGCGCACGCGACCAACCCGATGGATAGACGAGCCAGATAAAAAAGAAGGCAATAGTAACCAGCAATATCCACCACCACCTTGACAGCGGCGCCGGACCAGTCGTATATTCTTCGTAGTTGACCTGGAAAATGCCCATCACCAGCAGGGCCAGGCTGCGACGCAGGATATGCATCAGCGTGTCCCGGCGGGTCATTCCCTTTTCCTGGCCATGCCGGATGGCCAGCGGAACGGAAAGGCCTACGATAAAAAGGAACGCCGGGAAGACAGTATCCGCCAGACCAAGCCTGTCCTGCCCCTCCTCCGCATGCTCCAGCCAGGCCGGCACCTTCAGATCGAGTATAAGGTCATTGACAAAGATCATCAACAACATGGTGATCGCGCGGAAAGCGTCTACTGAAGGCAGCCGGCGGGATAGACGGGTCATAGTCGGTTGATTGTTTTATTAAATAGAAGCTACCGATCCCCCATCAACGCGCAGATTGGTGCCCGTAATAAAGGAGGCCTGCTCGGAAGCCAGAAAGGCGACAGCCGCTCCCACCCCCTGCGGCGCCGCAATATCCTTTATCATGGACTCCACCAGCGTCGTATAGATAAAGGCCGGTGAAACGGTATTTACGAGGATATTATATCGCCCCAGCGTCTTCGACAGGCTCTTGCTGAAATTGATGATGGCGGCCCTCGTCAGATTATAGGGTGTCATATCCGGGTCAGGTTGTATCCCATTCTCCGAAGAAATATTAATGATCCGGCCCCACTTCTTCGCCTTCATCACCGGCAACACGGCTTTTACCATCCTCACCATCGAAACGACGTTCAGATCATAGACCTCGGAATATATGCTGGTCGGTATATCCTCGAACGAGCCGACCTCGCCGACGACACCTGCATTGTTGACAAGGATATCGATACCACCAAGAGCAGACTGCACCTCGTCGACAAGACGGTCGACATCGGCCTGCACGCCCACATCCGCCCGGATGGCCAGGACGCGATGACCGGTCTTCGTCTCTATCTCTACCGCCATCTGCCGCAGCTCTTCTTCATTACGCGAACAGATAGCCACCGTGGCGCGCGCTTCCGATAAGGACCGGGCGGCCGCGGCGCCGATGCCCTTGCTGCCACCCGTAACAAGGGCAACCTTGCCCGAAAGGGAAATATTCATATTAAAAGAATTTCTTCCAGTAAAAAAGCCAGTCGATCATCCGGCTGGTATACCCATACTCGTTGTCGAACCACGCGATGACCTTTACCTGTCTCCCTACGACTGACGTCAGCGTCCCATCGATCACGCAGCTATGCGTATCCCCCTTTATATCCAGCGACACCAGCGGCTCCTCCGTATAGTCGATAATGCCCTTGTACTCCTGCCTGGCGGCATTCCTGAACAGGGCATTGACTTCCGCAGCCGTGGTATCGCCTTTCAGCTGCACCGTAAAATCTGCCATCGCCCCGTTGGCGACGGGCACCCGCGTCGAGACCGTACCGATCCTGCCCTTCAAAGCCGGCAATAGCCGTTCAAGCGAACCCGCCAGGTCAATCTCAACTGGAATAATGGACTCAGCAGCGGCCCGTCCCCGGCGGAATTGCTTGTGCGGCGCATCCACCAGCTCTTGCCGCGACGTATACGAATGAAGGATATTCACCTGGGCAGATTCGATCCCGATCTGGTTCAGCAGGTAGAGGATATGCGTCGAACAATTCGTCATACACCCGCCCGGGCTGACGATCGTGCTGGCCGCCGACAGCGCGTGCTGGTTAAAACCATAGATCAGCAACGGCACGTCCAGGCTGCCCGTCGTAGACAATAATACCTTGGACGCTCCCGCCTGCCGGTGCAGCTCCGCCCCCTTACCGCTGGAAAAACGCCCCGAACACTCCAGGACGATATCGATACCCATTTCCTTCCAGGGCAGACCGGAAGGGTTCTCCTCCCGAAAAACACGGATCTTCCGGTCATGCACCGTCAGCTGTCCGTCTGAATACGCTACCTGAAACGGCAGCGTGCCATACACCGAATCATATTTGAAAAGATAGGCCAGGTTGTCGGGGTCCATAATGTCGTTGACGGCTACCAGCTCAACTCCGTCCAGCTCGAACAGCCTCCGGGTCATCAGCCGGCCGATACGTCCCATCCCATTGATTGCTATGCGCATGTAAGAAGTTATTGAATGAAGCGCAAATATCGGAAATAAATGTGCCTGAACGCGCTTCCCTCAAAACTAGCGCGTTAAGGCCCCAAGGACCTTCCAACAGGTCTTCCGGGTGTGATCCTTTACACAACTACTATAACGTTGACCAATATGCGCTACACCCGCCCCAATAAAAAAAAATTACGTGAAAACACATACCTGTTGGTACCATCGACCCCGCAATCCATATAGATTATACCGACAACATATTCCCGGCACTCTCCGCAATACGCTCTACTACTCATACCGGCTGAAGGAATAATTCGATATCTTTGTCCATGCCCTCCGTAACACCACCGATATCCGGGTCGCTGAACAGGATCCTTGTGATCGATGATTTACCCCTGATCCCGCTTGCCTTCCAGGAAGTCTTCAGAAAGATCAATCCATCCGCCGTCGTCTCGTATTCCGCAAATATTTATACCGCTCTTTCGGCAAAAGCCTGGGACAATACCGTTTTTGATCTTGTCATCATCGGCACGCTACAGGAGAGTTATACGACCAACCTCCGGCTGGCCGTCTCAGACCTGCGCAAACGCTTCGGCCAGCCCCTGATCATGATCTATTCCAGCGTCTATGACCCGGCCATCGTCCAAAATATGCCCGCCGCCGGCATCGACGCCTATGTCCATAAATACGAGCCCGTCCACGAGATACGCCGCGTCTACGAACAGCTGTCTAAAGGCGAGTCCTGCGTCTCCGGCATTTTCCTGACCCTGCTGTCCTATCCTCCCCTTCCTCAATAATTCGCCCCCGCCCGCTCCCCCATCTTCCCTGCGCCTCCCCCAACCACCCTCCCCCCACTAAAGATCTTTCCCAATATCCCAATTTATCCTATCTTTGAAGTCATCAGATGATATGATCATATGACGAAAAAGCCGATCCCGATCCAACGACACTCCCTCGCCGACGCCGTCGTCAGCAAGCTCCAGCAGCAGCTGTCCCTCGGCATATACCAACCCGGCGACAAGCTTCCGTCCGAGCCCGAGCTGATGCTGCAATTCGGCGTCGGCCGCTCGACCATTCGCGAAGCGATCCGCATCCTGTCCAATACAGGCCTGCTCAGCGTCCGGCAGGGCTCGGGCACGATCGTCCAGTCCCAGAAAGGCATCACCGAGCCACTGCAGCAACGGCTCCGCCGCGCCGACACCGCCGACCTCGAAGAAGTAAGACAGCTGCTCGAACTCAAGATCGCCGAAAAAGCGGCCCTCAACCGGTCAAAAAAAGACATCGCAAAAATGGCAACCCTGCTGGAAAGAAGGGCAGCCTGGGCGAGAGCCGGCGACGTGGCCGCAACCATCGACGCCGATATCTGTTTTCACATCGCCATCGCCGTGGCCTCCGGCAACGATATCCTCGCCGACCTGTATCGCAGCTTCACCGCACAGGTGAGCCGCTATTTTCACGAGATACACCTCACCGCTGAAACTTTTCTCAAAACCCAGTCGCTGCACGAAGCCCTGCTCCAAAGCATCATCGACCAGGACGCAAAAAAAGCCTGGCTCTACGCGGCAAAGATCACCGGCCCCATCTAAACCCGGCCGACCCATCCACCCGAACCGGCCCAACCTCCAGTCAAATCACTATACAAACATCAGATGATCAGATAATCAAAATTGCAGCATATGTCAACATCCACGACCACCCCGACCTCTATCACTGCCACCGCACAAAAAACAGTATTCCCCATCCTGGTGGCGATCAGCTTTGCGCACCTGCTGAACGATACAATGCAGTCCCTTATCCCCTCTACTTTTCCCCTTCTGAAGCATTCCCTGCACCTGGACTTCGGACAGGTCGGCCTGATCATGTTCTGTTTCCAGCTGACAGCCTCGCTCCTCCAACCCTTTGTAGGATTATATACAGATAAAAAACCACAGCCTTACTCCCTCGCCACCGGTATGTGCTTCACCCTGGCAGGACTCATTCTACTGTCCCAGGCAGCCTCCTTCCAGCTGGTGCTGGTCGCGGTCGCCCTGGTCGGCGTCGGCTCTTCTATCTTTCACCCCGAAGCCTCCCGACTGGCCTATCTGGCTTCCGGCGGGCGAAGAGGCCTTGCACAGTCCCTTTTCCAGCTGGGCGGCAACGCAGGCGCCTCCCTCGGCCCACTGCTCGCGGCCCATATCATCACCTCATATGGTCAGTCCCGGATCATGTGGTTTGGGCTCTTTGCCCTGCTGGCCATCGCCGTCCTGCTTCAGGCCGGCGCCTGGTATAAGAAGAATCTGCCCAGCCGCCCCAAAAAAGGCGCCTCACAACCAGGACAGCCCGCGGAAGCGAACGCGCTACCCTCGTCCCGCATCGCGGTCGCCCTGTCTATCCTGCTCGTTCTCATCTTCTCCAAATACTTTTATATGGCTTCCATGAGCAGCTATTATATGTTCTACCTGATCGACAAGTTCCACGTATCCGACCAGAACGCTCAGATGCACCTCTTCCTCTTTCTTTTCTCTGTCGCCGCAGGCACCCTCATCGGCGGCCATCGGCGACCGCGTAGGACGGAAATACGTCATCTGGTTCTCCATCCTCGGAGTTGCCCCCTTTACCCTCATGCTCCCCTACGCAAACCTTTTCTGGACCAGCGTCCTGTCCGTATTTATCGGCATCATCCTCGCCTCCGCCTTCTCCGCCATCCTCGTCTACGCCCAGGAGCTGCTCCCCGGAAAAGTGGGACTGATCTCCGGCCTCTTCTTCGGACTCGCCTTCGGCATGGGAGGCATCGGCGCCGCCGTCCTCGGGAAGTTAGCCGACCAGACCAGCATCAGCCACGTCTTCCACCTTTGCGCCTTTTTACCCCTGCTGGGACTGCTGACCGGCCTCCTGCCCGATACCAACCCCCGGGCAAAGGGCTGACGCATCCCCTCTAACCCGCGCGAGCTCTGTTCAAACATCCCAACCAATCAAAAACCCACAAAAAGACAAAGGCCCCGAAACGGGGCCTTTGTCTTATACCAACAAAAAACTTATTTCTTGGTCGTAGTGTCTTTCTTCGTAGTGTCGGTAACCATCTTGGTAGTATCCGTGGACATCTTCGTAGTATCCGAAGACATCTTCGTAACGGAATCCTTAACAACAGTAGAATCTTTGGGAGCTTCAGCACCACCGCTGTTATTACATGCTGCAAATGCACCGATAGCTAATACGAACAGGAACTTTTTCATTTGAGATTGTTTTTTGCGTTAATTGAATGGTTTCGGTGAATTAATACTTAGCCCAAAGAAAAGTAACCCGCGAAAATCAGTCATTTTTATATATTTTTTACCATAATACATAATCAGTTAATATCACTCAGCCCGCAAGCTTTTTTAGGTTTTTATCGGCTGTTTGGGTTACGAATCATTAATTTGAGTATTAAATATAGCTTAACGCGTGAGGACTGAGATATCCGAACAAAAATTACTCGAAGGACTGGCTCACAACGACAGAAAGGCCATCGAAACCATTTATAAACAGCATTATAACATGGTTTTGTCACTGATTCTCAACAATAGTGGCTACCCCGACGACGCAAGAGACATTTTTCAGGAAGCCATGATCGTACTCTATGAAAAGGTCAGATCCGGCACCTTTGAACTAAATTGTCAGCTAAAGACCTACCTCTATTCCGTATGCCGCAGGCTCTGGCTCAAACGCCTGAGCCAGCAACAACGATTCTCTACCGAAGTGGAAAGCCTGGAAGCAACAATACCGGTGGAGGACGAGCTCGAGAGACACGAACAGCGCAACCTGGACTTCCTTGTAATGGAGCAGTCCCTCAATAATCTTGGGGAACCCTGCCGCAGCCTCCTGAAGGCCTATTACCTGGAAAAGAAGAACATGGTCGAAATAGCAGCCGATTTTGGTTATACCAATGCGGACAATGCCAAGAACCAGAAGTATAAATGCCTGATGCGCCTGAAGAAAATATTTAGTCAGTACAAAAAATAAGTGCGAAAGATGAAAGACACCGCCCTATTAGATGCTGTTGAACGCTATATCCGCGGAGAAATGCTCCCCGAGGAAAAGGTGTTCTTCGAGCACATCCGGGCCACCAACCCGGAAGTCGACCAGCTCGTGGTCGAACATTCCCTATTCCTGGACCAATTCACCCAATACGGCGAGATCGAAAAGCTCAAATCACAGCTGAAAGAGGTTCACGAACAGCTGACCCGCGAAGGAGAGATCGAAAGATCCCGCCCGATCAAGGTGGTGACGCTTTGGAATAAGTACAAAAGGGTCATTGGCGTAGCCGCCTCCATCGCCGGCATCACCGCCCTCGGCATCAGCGGACTCGTCACCGCCCTGTCGCCCAAGGTCAGCAGAGAACACGTCGAATTCCTCGAGCGCAGCCTCCAGACCACAGATGCAAGGCTGAATAACCTTACCAAAAAGGTCAACTCCGCCTCGGCAGAGGCGACTACCACCCCCTTTACTTCCGGCGGCACCGGCTTCCTCGTCGACGGCAAAGGCTACCTGGTCACCAACGCCCACATCGTAAAGAACTCGACCCTGGTCGAAGTCCAGAATAACCTGGGCACATTCAAGGCCCGGATCATTCACCTCGACCGCCAGGACGACCTGGCCCTGTTAAAGATCGAA
>Ga0105239_10000580_pt1 | contig 52245 bp, 44 predicted proteins | sample KBSC44metaG_FD_92761 | JGI IMG/M metagenome (GOLD analysis project Ga0105239, IMG submission 92761) | Corn rhizosphere microbial communities from Kellogg Biological Station, Michigan, USA - KBS C4-4 metaG | ecosystem: Host-associated > Plants > Roots > Rhizosphere > Soil | place: Michigan, USA...
CCCGGGGTTATTTTTTTTAACAGTTCTTCATCAAAAGTGCCCAACTCTGCGACCACCTGGACGTTATTATTGGTAGAACCATCATTGAGGGCGATAAACTGATTGTTGCGGAAGCTCCGCACCCATCCCATAACGACTACTTGCTGGTTCTCCGGCGCGGTAGAAAGAAGCTCTTTCACCTTCACTCTTGTGTTGAACATGATCTTTTTTCAGAATTTTGTGGAGCAAATATAGCCCAACGCGGAAAAAGGTCATGTCGAAAACTGGGATATGCAATTTTTTCAGGTCAAAAATGCGCTGAATCTCAGTTGATTTTAAAAAATTTTTTTGATTTTCGCATTTTTATGCTAAAATTGCAGTGGAATTAAGCTGATCGGTTTCCTTTTCCAATGCTCACAGCTTATCAGTTTTAAGTCTTCTGGTTCACAAATAATCAATTCATTTCAAACATTTTCAGCTAGACAGTCCACTGTTTGAGAATGCTGTTCAACTCTCAAGTTTTTTTATGTACGATATTCTCCAATTGAACGACATGCTCGTTCCGGAACTCCTCGACATTGCGGAGCAGTTAAAAATTGCCGGTGCCAAGAAGCTGGACAAGCAGGAGCTCGTGTACAAGATCCTCGATAAACAAGCGGTTGCGGCCAGTGAAGGGAAAGCAGATGCTGCCGATGACAAGCCCAAACGTAAACGCATCATAAAGACTTCCACCGCCAATAGCACCGAAGAAGCCATCGTGGAAAGCGGCGAAGACAAGCCCAGGAAAGTAGAAGCCAAGAAAGATAATGTCAAGAACGCGGCTCCCAAGAAAGAAGAAAAGCCGATGTTGAAAAAGACGGCCCGCAAGAAAGAAGAAGAACCCGAGGAGTCTGTTTCGATCAGGACGGCCGCGGCGCCTGTAAAGGAACAAGTATCTGTAAAAGGGCCCGTGCAAAAGACTCCGCCTCCGGCTCATCCTCATCCGCAACCCCGCCGGGAAGAGCGCCGCGAACAGCCCGCTCCCCGTCCCCGTCGCGAAGACGCCGCTCCCGAATCGTCCGAAGAACAACCCGGACAAGACGACATTCCGTCCCTGTTGGATGAACAGGAAAGCATCGATATCAACGGTGAGAACCGGGGCGGCGACCAGCAAGGCGCCAGGGCCTATCCGCAGCGCCGTAACGAGGTTTTCAACATCGAATTCGACGGGGTCATCTCCGCGGAAGGCGTATTGGAAATGATGCCCGACGGCTACGGCTTCCTGCGCAGCAGCGACTACAACTATCTCTCCTCCCCCGACGATATCTATGTCAGTCCCTCCCAGATCAAGCTGTTCGGACTGAAGACCGGCGATACCGTCCTCGGCAGCGTCCGTCCGCCGAAAGAAGGAGAAAAATATTTCGCGTTGCTAAAGGTCGAGACCATCAATAACAAGGGGCCCGAAGAAGTGCGCGACCGCGTTCCCTTCGACTACCTGACCCCGCTCTTCCCCTTTGAAAAGCTCAATCTTTTCACGACGCCCAGCGACTACTCCACCCGGATCATCGATCTGTTCACTCCTATCGGAAAGGGACAGCGCGGTCTCATCGTCGCCCAGCCGAAAACGGGTAAGACGATGCTGCTAAAAGCCGTGGCTAACGCCGTCGCCACCAACCACCCCGAATGTTATCTCATGATCGTCCTCGTCGATGAACGTCCCGAGGAAGTCACCGATATGGAACGCAGCGTAAAGGCCGAGGTCATCGCCTCCACCTTTGATGAACCCGCGGAAAAGCATGTGAAAGTTTCCACTATTGCCCTTCAAAAGGCCAAGAGACTGGTAGAATGCGGCCATGACGTCATCATCCTGCTCGACTCGATCACCCGTCTCGCCCGCGCACACAATACCGTGGCTCCGGCTTCCGGGAAGGTGCTGTCCGGCGGCGTTGAAGCAAACGCCATGCAAAAGCCCAAACAGTTCTTCGGCGCTGCCCGTAAGATCGAGAACGGCGGTTCGCTGACCATTCTTGCTACCGCTCTGATCGACACCGGCTCCAAAATGGATGAAGTGATCTTCGAAGAGTTCAAGGGTACCGGTAATATGGAATTACAGCTGGAAAGACGTTTGTCCAACCGCCGTATCTATCCTGCCATCGACCTCGTTGCCTCTTCCACTCGCCGCGATGATCTCCTGCTCGAAAGAGACGTTCTGCAACGCATGAACTTGCTTCGCGTCTATCTGAATGATATGAACGCAGAAGAAGCCATGAACGAGCTGCTCAAACGCATGCGCGGCACCAAGAGCAATGAAGAGTTCCTGGCCAGCATGAATAGTTAGGCCATTGCATCGATCAATTTAGCCAGCTTTCTGTCCTTTTCGGTCACGGTATCCCCCGCACTATGGGTGTTTAGGCTGATCTCTACCGTGTTGTAGACATTGGACCAATTGGGATGGTGATCCATCTTCTCTGCGGCGAGCGCGACCCGCGTCATAAAAGCAAAGGCTTCGGAGAAATCCTTGAACTGGAATTTCCGGAACAGCGTGTTGTCCTTTTCTTCCCACATGGCTAAAGATTTTTAACGGGCCACCGGCCCGGGTTCCTAAAATATTAAATGTACTTTGTTCTTGATCTTATCGTGCGCCAGCTCCATCACCAGCTGCACGCCCGGTACGGTCCGGATACAGCCTATCAGCTCCCCCAGCCGCTCGTCGGCCACCACATCCCCCTTTAAGAGCCAGAGGAAATCCAGGTGTTTGAACTCGGGAAGCAGGTATTCTCCATCGAACTGGTTGTTATACAGATAATGCTGCTGGCTGCTGTCCCTTTCGTTGTATTCGTAAACCCCAAAATAGTATCGCCGCTGGCGCTTGGTCAGCTGGATCTCGATCTCGTTATTGATCCGGAAATCAAAGCGTAGCCGGTTGTTCAGCTGCCAGCAGAACTGGTAGTCCTTTACCGGCGCCACAATGCCCAGCAACCGGGTGTCCTCGAAAAACTCCCCCGTCAGATCCTCTATGTTCAGCTTTAGCTTCATTGTTAGAATTGCACAGCCCCCTCGAGCGTATCCACCCCCCGCTTATATCGTACCGTTGTTTTATCCCCTTTTTTGAACTTTCCCAGTGCTTCCATATAATTCTCCAGGGTCGTCACCGGGTAACCGCCCAGCTGGACGATGACATCTCCCGGTTTCATGCCTGCCTTATCCGCAGGCCGGCCCTCGCTGACCCCATCGGCCCGCACACCGCTCCCGCCAAAGGTATAATCCGGCAGGATACCCAGGGTCACGCTGAACCGCGGCATGTCCGGAGACACGTCCCGTGTCTTCGTAAACCCGAACCGGCCTCGCTTATCGGCCGCCTCGATAAGCCCGTAGACGAACTTCACTACCTCCAGCTCCCCTGTATAATTGATCTTCCCGGGATCGTCGCCAGGCATATGATAATCGGCATGAGCGCCGGTAAAAACAAAGAGAACAGGGATATCCTTCAGGTAAAAAGAGGTGTGATCGCTCGGCCCGACCCCGCTGCTGTCCAGCCGTAACGAGAATTCTTTCTTGTCCTTTACCGCATTGCACATCTGCACCCAGTAGGGCGAAGTACCGATGCCGCCCAAGGTCAGCAGATGCGAACTGTCATTCAACCGCCCGATCATGTCCAGGTTGATCATATAGTTCACCGTCCGCAGCTCGACGGGCATATGTCCTACAAAGTATTTGGAACCGAACAACCCCTGTTCTTCCCCCGAGAAGGCGACAAAAAGATAGTTGTTGGACTTTAATTTCGAGGCGGCGATCATCCGCGCCAGCTCGATCATCCCCGCCACCCCGCTGGCATTGTCGTCGGCGCCGTTAAAAGTGACGCTGTCCTTTCCATGGTACAGCGTATTGCCGTCCTCCCCATGTCCGAGATGGTCATAGTGAGCGCCGATGACCACGGTAGTGGCGGCGCCGTTGTTCAGATAGCCGACGACATTATGCCCCGTACGCTTTTTCTCCGTAAAACCTATCTTAAGGCGGATGTCCACCGAGGCGGACTCGTCCTTCAGGTATTTTCGTTTAGCCTCGCGGGTGACATAAACCACCGGGATGGCGACCGGTTCCGGTTTCTCATGCGGGTTAAAGACAAGGTTGTCGGCGATCCGCGAAGAATTGTAAAGGATAAGGGCGGTAGCGCCCTTCCTGGCGCAGGCCACTGCCTTTGCCCGGATGGCTGCGGAGAGATCGAAATGAGGATTGCCGCCAGCCGACTCCAGCAGCTCGCGCAGATCGAGAAACCAGGGTACGCCGCTCTCCTGTAAGGCAATGGCCGGCGAACCCGAAACGGCCGTCGTGGCGCTGAAGGGAAGAGGGAAATATTCTTTTTCCGGCACGAAGGGACGGTCGTTGACCACGAAATATGCGTCCTTGCTCAGCTCCCGGCCCTGGTCGATAGTAAAAGCCTGAAGCCAGCCGCTATTGTCACCTTTCGCCTGTACGCCTGCCTGTCCGAGCGCAACACTGATATAATCACTGGCCCCCTTCTCACCCGGCGTCCCGGTTCTCCGGCCTTCCAGCCGGGGATCGGCCAGGTAGCGGATATGAGTCTGCAGATTGGAAAGAGTGGCTTTATCGGTCTTTTTAAGCTTTTGTGCGGAGGAGGTGGTGATCAGGCAGGGTAAAAGGAGGATAGGTGTTAAAAATTTAATACGGGCGATCATATAAGCCGGTTTAAACATAACGATCTGTGGTACAAAGGGAAACTTGATTCGGGGCGTTCCAAAGGTAAGATGGATTTATTTTCTACACTCACCTTTTTTCCTTTAGTTTTGCAGATTGGCCTTTCCGCATTCAACACCCGGGAGCCGGGCCGTGGGAAGGGGATTTGTTAAAACAGCATATGGCGTTACCGCACCTTATTAAGTATGTTTATACCAATGGGACCGATGAAGTAATTCGACGGGGGAAGAAGATCCATGCCATTGGTTATGTAGAGCTGATCGAATACGACGAGTTATTCGAGTCCGTCACTTTCCGGGTGAAGGACGATAGCTATACGACCTATTACAAAGTGTACGTCCAGAAGTTCAAGGATCCGAAAACCCTTTCCATCCGGTGCAGTTGCCCCTACAATCTCGGGGATATCTGCCGTCATGAGGCCGGGGCCCTGATCCAGCTGCAGGAGCTGCTCGACCGCAATATGCTGAAGGCGGAGGAAGTGCAGTACGATCAGCGTCATACGGTCGTAAAGATGAAATTCATCGATCTGAAGAGCATCCGGCTGCTTTGCAGCCCGCAAACCCTCGCGGACGCGGAGAAATACCTGCGCACTCAGCGGGCCAAGATAGAATATGCGAAGGACGAAGTGGTGAAGGCCTCCGTCGATATCGACGACCAGGTGTACCAGGTCGTGCTCCGGAAGAATGAAGAACGCAACTTCGACACGAGCAGCGACTTTCCCGACGCCATCCATCCCCTTTCGCTGCCCAAAGTGATCGTATTCCTCCAGCTGCTGCATGCCCATGGTGCCTATTATTTCGACAGCATCCGCAACTGGGACAAGGAAAAGAACAAGCTGCTCGAAGCCTATGGTTATACCCTCTCCGACGATCTCAAAGGAAAATTCGAATTCTCCTATAAGGACGGAAAGCCCTTTCTGCGCGTGCTCGACACCTCGATCAAGCGGGTGGCGCCGGTAGCGAGCAGCCGTCCGCGGCCGGTGGAAGCCGAGGCGCCCGTAGCCGTGATCTCCGAAGAGGAGAAATTGATCGGGAATGCCCAACGGCTCGGGGTGGTATTCAACTTCAACGAAGAGAACTTTCCCGGTTTCGGCCTTGAGGCGGTAGCAGGAGAAAGCAATGAAGAGCAGACGGCCTATTGCGCCAAGGTCGACAAAGTAGACCTCTCCAAGTTCGTCAATATCGAGCCTTTCACCGAAGCCGACCGTCTGCTCGTCCAATCCCTGCGCAAGGTCCAGGGCCCCGAGATCAATAAATATCTGAACCGGAACTCTCCGTTCAGCGGGATCTGGGAGAATATCATCCATCACGAGGAAGACGACCTGCCCGAAGAGACGAAGAAGCTGATGGTGGAATACCTCCACCCCAAGCTGAAAAAGCTTTTCGCTGATCTCAACGCCAATCCCTTCGTCTATTTTCTTAACGGCCACAAGGCCTTTAAGACGATCAACCTCCAGCCGGTCGGACTCTCGCCGGATCCGGTGACGCCTTTCTTCCACGTCGCTGCGGTCAAGGATGGTTACGAGCTGAGCTGTTTTGTAAAGATCAACGGGCAGGCGGTCGACCTCGCCCGAAACGAGTGCAAGAGCCCGGTGGTCTTTTTCTACAACAACAACATCTATCTCTGGAATAAACCCGAGGACATCGCCCTGGTGGAACAGTTCGTCGGTCGTGACGGCCGGACGATCGGCAAGGCCGACTGGCCCGCGCAGCTGCGGGACTTTATCCTGCCGCTCACGAAGGACTACCAGGTGGACTTCGACGGCGGATTGGTCCGCGAGGTCAAGGACGGCGATCCTGACCGGAAGCTGTTGCTGCAGGAGAAAGGCGATTACCTGGTGTTCCAGCCCGTCTTCTCCTATAAAGGATTTGAAACGAGACCCGGCGGGAAGAATGAGATCGTCGTTCCCGACGGCGACCAGGTGCTCATCGTTCATCGGAATAAGGAAGCCGAGCTCCAGTTCTTCCGTAAGCTGGAATCCCTGCATAGCCAGTTCATTCATCCGGAAGGCTCGCATAGCCTGGCATTGAAAGGCGCGGACGTTCTCAAGAACAACTGGTTCTTCTTATTTGTCGACGCCATGGAGGAAATGAAGATCCCCGTCTATGGCTTCGAGGCGCTGAAGAATTTCCGGTTCAACACGGCCAAACCCCAGACCAAGATCCATATCAGCAGCAATACCGACTGGTTCGATGCCCGGGTGGACATCGTGTTCGGCGATCAAAAGGTGACGATCGCCGATGTGAAGAAGGCGCTCGGCAATCGCCAGCAGTTCGTACCCCTGCACGACGGCACCCTCGGCGTGCTGCCCGAAGAGTGGATAAAAAAATACTCGCTCCTCTTCCGCGTCGGCGAAGGCAAGAGCAACCAGCTCCGCTTGTCGAAATATCACATGAGCGTTATCGACGAGCTGTATGATAACCGCAACGAGGAAGAGCTGATCATCCGGCTGGAGGAAAAATACGAACAGCTGCGGGAGTTCAACCGCATCCGCGAGATACCTGTACCTGCGCATCTCGAACCCATCCTGCGGCCGTACCAGATGCATGGGTTTCACTGGCTCAACTATCTGCACGAGGTCAACTGGGGCGGTATCCTGGCCGACGATATGGGTCTTGGTAAGACGATCCAGGCCCTGTCCTTCCTGCAACATTACCGGGATGAACACGGCAAGCTCAGCGCCCTCGTGGTCTGCCCCACGACCCTGATGTTCAACTGGGAGAATGAGATCAAAAAGTTCTCGCCGGCACTTACCTACCATATTCACCATGGCGGCGACCGCACCCGTAACAAGGAGGTCCTTTCCCAATACAACGTGATCATCACCACCTATGGCACTCTTCGCAGCGATATCAAGCTCCTGCTCGAGCTGAACTTCGACTATGCCGTATTGGATGAATCGCAGGCCATCAAGAACCCCAGCAGTAAGGTGACCAAGGCCGCCTGTCTGCTACAAGCCCGCCACCGGCTTTGCATGAGCGGTACACCCTTGCAGAACAACACCTTCGACATCTTCGCCCAGATGAATTTCCTCAACCCGGGAATGCTGGGAAGCCTCGAGTTCTTCCGCCAGGAATTTGCCGTACCCATCGACAAATTCGGCGAACAGGACCGCAAGGAACATCTCCGGAAACTGCTCTATCCCTTTATCCTGCGCCGCACGAAGGAACAGGTGGCCAAGGATCTGCCCGAAAAGACCGAAACCATCCTCTTCTGTGAGATGGAGGACGACCAGCGGAAGATCTACGAGGCCTATCGCAACGACTACCGCGACAAGATCCTCGGCACGATTGAAACCCAGGGTATCCAACGGTCCCAGCTGACGATCCTGCAGGGGTTGATGAAGCTGCGCCAGATCTGTGATTCCCCGGCGATCCTGAACGAAACCGATAAATATCCCAACCATTCCATCAAGCTGGACGAGCTGGCCCGCGAGATCACCGAAAATATCGGCGACCACAAGGCCCTGATCTTCTCCCAGTTCCTGGGAATGCTGGCCCTGATCCGCGAACGGTTGAAGGAGCTGGATGTCAAGTTCGAATACTTTGACGGAAGCACCTCCGCCCAGGAACGCGAACGCGCCATTCAAAGCTTTCAGAACGATGATACCTGCCGCGTCTTCCTGATCTCCCTAAAAGCAGGGGGCGTGGGTCTGAATCTGACCGCAGCCGACTATGTCTACATCGTCGATCCCTGGTGGAATCCCGCCGTGGAACAGCAGGCTATCGACCGGACCCATCGTATCGGTCAGACCAAGAACATCTTTGCCTATCGCATGATCTGTAAGGACACGATCGAGGATAAGATCCTGCAGCTGCAGGAGAAGAAGCGCATCCTGGCCAAGGATCTTATTGCCGACGACGACGGATTTGTTAAGAGCCTGACCCGCGCCGATGTAGAATACCTTTTTAGTTAGGCAGGAAGCCTCTGCCGGGGACAGCCCCCATTCACCGACAACCCCAAAAGTTCATCCCCGGGGTTCACCCTATTGTCCACCCCAATTGCCATTGGTACAAGGGCATATATGTATGCTGCCAGCCGAGCGTTATTTTTACAGAATAATTCGAAGGAGCCGCTGAAAGCGGCTTGACCGAAGGTCAGACATTAGCCGTTTGCGCGGATAGGGCTAAGTTGAATGGCCAGACCTATTCGCGCAAACAAAAGCCCGGCTATGAAAAAGGCATTGATCTTCTTGTTGATACTGACCCTCGCAAGCGTAACTCGTTCATTCTCACAATCCACACGGGGAACGGTAAAAGGCGTACTGGTGGACACCGCAGGTGGCCGCCAGGCGCTCGTCAACGCCACCGTGTCCATCACCCCGCTCGGCGGGGATTCCACCGACGCGGAGTATACCGTCTCCGGCAAGGGCGGGATCTTCCAGCTGAAAGGGATCAGGGTCGGGCAATACAAATTGCTCATCACCTACGAAGGATACAATCACATCGAACGCCAGGTCCGGATATCGGACAGTAGTTCGGTCGTCGACCTTTCCACCCTTTACATGAACCGGTCCGATAAGATGCTGGCCGAAGTGGTGATCCAGCGCCCCCCCATGGGGATCAAAAAGGACACGGTGGAATACAGCGCGGGACAGTTCGCGACCAAACCCAATGCCGTAGCCGAAGACCTCCTCAAGAAACTCCCTGGCGTGACCGTCGATAACAGCGGGACCGTTACGGCTCATGGCGAACAGGTCCAACGCATCCTGGTGGATGGAAAGCGGTTTTTCAGCGATGACCCCAAGCTGGCGACGCGTAACCTGCCGCCGGATATCATCGACAAGATCCAGGTATTCGACGATCTCAGCGATCAAAGCAAATTCACCGGGTTCGATGACGGGAACCGGGTCAAGACCATCAATATCGTCACAAAGAAGAACAGCCGGAAAGGCTATTTCGGGAAGCTGGTAGCTTCCGGCGGTACTGACGAGGACTATGACGAAAGCATCAATATGCATCGTTTCAACGGCAACTCCCAGCTCTCGCTCCTGGGCCAGGCCAATGATATCAACAAGCAGAACTTTAGCCCCCAGGATATCTTCGGTAGTGGCGGCGGTGGCGGCGGACGCCGTGGTGGGAATGGCGGCGGCGGTGGCGGCGGATTCGGGGCGGCCACCAGTCCGCAGTCCACGGGGGTGACGACCGTCTGGGCGGGTGGCATGAACTATCGCAACACCCTTGGCACCAACCCCAATCACTCGACGGATATCTATGGCAGCTATTTTTATAATGCCCAGCACACGGTCGTAAGACAGACGGACAGCTCGATCTCCCCGGTGCATACCGACTACCCTTCCGACTCCGCGCTGGTATCCAACGGCAACAACTATAGCATCTCCCGCATTCAGAGCCATCGCGTCTACCTGAACGTGGAGAGCCGCCTCGATACCAATAATTCGATCGTCTTCCGGCCCAATATCACTTTCCAGAAAAGCACACCCAGCGGAACGAGCTTTACCGAAGAGACCGACAACCATCTCAATCCGATCAACAGCTCCTATAACCGGACCTCGAGCTCGAACAGCGGGTTCAATATCAACGGCTCCAACTTTCAATTCCGGCACCGGTTTGCAAAACCTTACCGGACAATCTCCCTCGATGTCAATACCACCGCCAATATCAACAACGGCACGGGGACCAACTATGCGATCAACAATATCTATGTCAAACACATCGTCGATACGCTCAACCAATTCTACTACGACTCTCTTCACAGCTGGACGGTGACTCCAACCCTTTCCTACACGGAACCCATCGCAAAGAACCAGATCCTCCAGCTGAACTATACCCATACCTGGACCCGCAGCACGACGATCAACCGCACATATGATTTCGTGGATTCGATAAAAGGGTACACGGCCTTTGACAGCCTGTTCAGCAATTCCTACAAGTTTACCCAAAACTCCGACCAGGTAGCCCTCGCCTGGCGCATCCAGCACGCGAAATACAACCTGTCCGTCGGCTCCGGCATTCAGTGGACCGATTTCAACAGCAACAATACGACCAAGGGCATCGATGTAAAGCACAATTACGTCAACTATACCCCGACGCTGAACTTCAGCTATCAGTTCTCGTCGACCCAGCATCTGCGGCTGAACTACTCGGGCAGAACGGGAACGCCTACGGCTTCTCAGCTGCAGCCCCTGACTACGACCTCCGACAGCCTTAGCTTCCAGATCGGCAGCCCGGGCCTCAAACCCCAGTTCACGCATTCGTTGCGTATCCTGTATGCCAACTTCGATCCCGGAACCCAACGGGTCATCTTCGCTACGCTGAATGCCAGCACGATCGTCAACGATATCCAGTCGGCGGTTTATCGCAACAGCCTGGGCGGTCAGAACAGCACCTATGTCAACTTGAACGGTACGTATAACGTCAGCGGATTTTTCAATTATGGCTTCCCGTTGAAACGACCAAAGTCCAATCTGAATTTCATGACCAATGTCACCTACGCACAGAGTCAGAGCCTGCTAGCGCAGGACTCCCTCTCGGCCGCAGAGGACCGTTATGCCCACCAATACACAAGGAATACCGCGCTGAACGAGACGATCCGGTGGACGACGAATATCAAGAAGAACTTCGACATGAACTTCAGCTCCACCACTGGCTATACCATCAACAAGAACCCGGGGGCGCAGCGTTCGGCGGGCACCGATACCGCCAAAGGCCAGTCCGGCGGAGTCAGCAGCACCAACAATCTGAATACGTTTACCGAGACCCTGTCCGCGGAATTTACGGCCTATACCAACAGCGGCTGGCTGATGGCGGCCAGCTTCGACTATACGTATACCTATACGCACTCGAATACCTATACGGCGCATATCCCGCTGTTCACGCCAAGTATCGCCAAACAGCTGTTCAAAAAGAAGAATGGGGAGATCCGGCTGACGGTATTCGATGTCCTGAATAAGAACACCTCCGTCTCCAAGACGGTAGGCACCTTCGGAGCGGTGACCTATAATCGAACGAATGTGCTGAGCCGGTATGCCCTGCTGACGTTCACCTATAACCTGAACAATTTTGCAGGGGCGAACCAGCGGCGCATGCCGGGGATGTTCCCGGGTGGCCGGTTCCGCGGCGGTGGCGGCGGGTTACGTGATGGAGGAGGCAATTTCCCGATCAATTAATTAGATCTAACGGCGACGGTCCTGACCGGCATTGCCGGTCCGCGCGACGCATAGCCTATGGCCGTACTTTTAACGCCTACGGCCATATACTTCGGAATGACCGATACGGGACTGACCCTGAAGGATGATGGAAAGAAGCGCGCCGAGAAGGCGGAAAAGGCTGGATGATGGGCGATACATGTCCTTGTAAATGCGAGCTTTACGGGCTTCAAAATGGAGGTGGGAATTCTTCATCGATAAAGGATTTGTACATTTTAACGTGCGATTTGCGGGATTATTGCATAAAGATGGTTAAACCGCGCGCAGTAGTTTTGCTATTGCAGGGCGGCGGAATCCACCGTATCTTGTCAAAAATCCTTACTTATGAGAAGCGCAATACTTGCCTTAGCGCCGGTGATGCTCTCAGCCTCCCTTACCGCCCAGGGGGTCTTCTCGAACAAGACCCAAACCGTTGTAGAAAAAGTTATCCAGGATTATCCCAATCATTTCTTGAATATCAAGGGAGAACTGATCGGCCAGGCCATGCAGACCTCCCGCTACAGGTCCACCCTCGAACTGCCGGGTGCGGCCTCCAGCACGGTCACCCTCGTCTCGATCGCGGGCGCCGAAGGCTCCGGCTGGACCTGCACCGTCCTGCAAACCGCCTCCTTCGATGAGGCCCGGACCCGGTTCTCCGAGATCTATGGCCAGCTCAGCAACAGCATTGTTTCTGCCGCGGGGCAAAAGACCTTTATCTTAAGCGGTCAGTATGAGGCGCCCGTCGCCGATAAAAAGGATAACGAGGTGCTGTTCTCGCTGCTGCCCGGTGTAGGGGAAATGAAAAGGCTGCATGTCGGGCTGATCCTCCGCAGCGAAGGCTCCGCCTGGATCGTCGCCATCAGCGTGAATGACGGGGACCCCCACCTGCTGGCGGTCAACTAGGCCGTTCTGGCACTACCCATCAACGTATAATCCCGTAAGACCTGGTCGATCTCTTCCAGCCGGAACGGCTTGGAGATGTATTTGTTCATCCCGGCTTCGAGGCATTTTTCCCGGTCTCCCTTCATCGCGTCGGCGGTCAGGGCGATGATCGGCAGACGGCACCAGGGCTCCGGCATCTGCCGGATATAACGGGTCGTGGTATAGCCGTCCATCTCGGGCATGTTCACGTCCATGAAGATGATAACGGGATCGCAGTGCGGCAGCCGCTCCAGGGCTTCCTTCCCGTTGCTGACCTGGATCACCTCGAAGCCCATGCGGCGCAGGACCTCGGAGATCAGCAGCATATTGATCGGATCGTCATCGGCCACCATGATAGAGGTCGGCTCGGCCACCTTCTCCACTCCATTATTGTTATTGCCGGGAGCCACAAAGGGCTGACCTTCCTGTTGAAGGCTCATTTCGGACAGGGAAAGCAGGGCGCCATATAGCTCGTGCATCTTCACGGGCTTGGAAAGGAATTTCGTGATACCCGTCCGGGTCGCCTCCTGCTGATAGAGGTCCTTTTCCAGCGGGGAAAGCATGAGGATGCAGGAGGGAGCCTCGAATTGCCGTTTCAGCTCCTTCACCAGCGTAATGCCGTCCATTCCCGGCATCCCCTGGTCGGCGATCATGAGGTCGAATGGCTCTTTCTTCTGCCGGGCCTCTTTGATCCGCGCGATCGCCTCCTGGCCGCCGGATGCCGGCACGGCCGTGATATGAAAATAGGAGAATATTTCCTGTATCAGCTGCAGGTTGGTCGCGTTGTCGTCGACGACCAGCACCTTTTTCACCAGCGGCTTCTGCGGCAGCTGGAACTCCGTCTGCTGGTTGGCTACCTCCAGGATGAGATGCAGGGTAAAGACACTACCCTTGGCCGGCTCGCTTTCCACGGTGAGATAGCCACCCATCAGCTCGGCCAGGCTCCTCGAGATGGTAAGACCCAAACCGGTTCCGCCGTATTTGCGGGTGGTAGAGCTGTCGGCTTGCGTAAAGCTTTCGAATATCTTCTGCAGCTTCTCCCGGCGGATACCGATACCCGTATCCTTCACCTCGATAGCGAGCCGGATAAAGGATTTGTTCTCGGATTGGTAGACGTTGCTGGTCTTCCGGATCGAAACGACGATCTCTCCTTCGCCCGTGAACTTGATCGCATTGCCCAGCAGGTTGACCACGATCTGCCGGATACGCACCGGGTCGCCGAGGAACTGGGAAGGGATCGACGGGTCCACCCGGTAAAGCATCTCCAGCCGTTTCTCAAAGGCCTTCAGGGTGAGCATATCGATGGTCTCCTCGATCAGCTCGTCCAGCTTGAAGGAGGTATGATCGATCAGCAGCTTGCCGGCTTCGATCTTGGAGAAGTCCAGGATATCGTTGATGATCTCCAGCAGTCCATAGGCCGATTTCTTCACATTTTGCAGATAGTCCCGCTGTGCCTTTTGCAGCTCGGTCGTCAGTACCAGGTCGGTGAAGCCAATGATGCCGTTCATCGGCGTCCGCAGTTCGTGGCTCATGTTGGCCATGAACTCGCTTTTCGCATGGCTGGCGGACTCGGCCAATTCCTTCGCCTGCACCAGCTCTACTTCGATCTGCTTCCGTTCGATGGCGGCGGCCAGCGAAGAAGCGTAGGAGCGGAGGATGGCAAATTCGGCTTCGTACCACTCGCGTTCTTCCTTCATCTCGTCAAACCCGACAAACCCCCAGAAGCTGCCATTCTTCAGATAGATGGGAACGGCGACGCTGGAGTATACCCCGGTGCGTTCCAGGATATCCTGCAGCTGGGGGTCTTCCTCCCTGCTCTTGTAGCTGACAAAGGGCTGGTGATCCAGCAACGGCTCGATGATCTTCTTTATATTCTCGAATGGGATATCCTTCATGTCGGCGTTGTCAAGGCGGTAGTCGCCCGACAATTCCGTCCACTCATGGGTCTCGGTCGTGGACCAGATATTGGTGCTTCGGTCAAAATGGTTCTGGAAAAGATAGACCCTGCTTACCATGGCCGTGCTGCCCAGCACCTGGATGGACTCATCGATCGCCGTATTCAGATCGGTATTGATCAGCAGGGAATGGGTCGCCTGCGACACGGCTTGCAGCAGGTGGTCCTTTTTCTTGAGCTTCTCCTGCGCGATCTTCTGATCGGTGATATTCCGCGAGGTACAGATCAGCTTGACCAGCTCGTCCTCATCGGTGATCGGCTTGAGGATGCTCTCCAGCCAGATATAGATGCCGTCCTTGCGAAGCACCCGGTAACGGATGATGATAATGCTCTCCGCGGTGTTCTTATCGGCAAACTGCGGCACCTGGTCCGCAGGCAGGAACTTATGCCGGTCATCCGGATGCACGAACTGCTCGAAGCTTCTGCCGATGATATCATCCACCTCATAACCGAGCACCGTGGTCACCGAAGGCGAAAGATACCAGACGGTGCCGTCCGTGGCGTGAACGCTGATGATATCTTCGGAGTGCTCCGCCAGCAGCCGGAATTTCTGTTCGCTGTTCAGCAGGGCATTCTCCGCCTCCTTCTGAGACGTGATATCCTGCGCGATGCCGAACTCCATTTGTTCGTCCACGACCTTTCCTTTTACGGAGATATACCGCATCCAACCCTGTTTGGTGATGATGCGGCAGGAGAACGAAGTCTCATAGCCGGTGCTTTCCTTATGCTGAATGGCACGGGCGAACTCTTCGGCGACGTGGTTGAAATCCTCCGGGACCACGTAAAGGTGGAGGAAATTGTCCATGGGGATCTTGTCGGGGTCTTCCTCGTCCATCGCCAGCAGGGCCTTGAACTCCTTGCTGAGAAAGAGCTCGCTGGTGATAAAATCCAACTTCCAGGAACCCATCCGCGCATAGGTCATCGCGTAGGACAGGGTGCGGATAGCCTCCTCCTTTCCCTGCTCCATCTGCAATTTTTCCGAGACGTTGGACCCGATGCCCTGGATCTCGTTCACTTCTCCCGCTTCATCGGTCAGGGCCAGGAATTCCCATTCGGTCCACAGGAATTCCCGGGTACGGCCGATCGGCTTGCGGATCAGCAGCCGGGCAACCTTCCCGGGACGGTCCCAGCATTCGCTGGCGATCTGCTGACAGCGGGCCATATCCTTGGGAAAGATCGTGGTATAGAAAAGCACGTTCTGGATCTCTTCTTCGGTATACCCGAAGGTCTTCAGAAAGGCCGGGTTGGCATAGGTGAATTGGCCCAACCGGTTGATGCGGATGACATAGTTGGTCTGCGACTGTAGTATAGACGCGAGAAATTTCTTTTCATTCAGCAGGTCGATCCGGGCCAGTTGCAGCTCCTTATAGTTCGTCTCGCCCTTCTTGAAAGCAGGCTCCAGCACCAGCAGGATAAGCCCGGCGATGGCGACCACCAGCGAGATCAGCTTCCCGGTGTCGACCGTAGCGACCTCCCCATTCTTCTCCGCAACCAGTTCGGAATAATGCTGGTTGACCTCGTACATCAGCGCGTTATACTTCTGCTCATTGTACAGCAGGTCGCGGAGGTACATCTTCCGGTTTACCGCGATCAGCGCGGAATCCGACTCCATCAGCTCCTGGCCGATGGCGTTGATGGGCTCGAAAAAGGTCTGGGAGGTATTGAGTAATAACTTGTTCTGGAAGATCAGCTGCGGCACCGGGGATGGCGTGGCGCTGGCCTGTTTTTGGAGCAGGAGCTGGTTTTCCTGGAAGCCGGCCATCAACCGGGTAAGAGTGTCCCGGAGGGTTGCTGCCGTATTCCTATCGGGATTGTTCAAAAGAAGGATAGACTCTTTGGCAATCCGCTGGCAGAGAGCCTGCTGGTAACCCGACCTATTGATCGCCACTATCAGTTCCTTGTTCTCGCCGGACCGGATCCGGTTTATGTAATAGCCAAAGAAATTGAAAAGAAGCACTAAGACCAATAAGACGACCGAAATACGTATGAGTTTGCGAAACGGGCTTTTCATGAATAGTTGTGCAAGGGTCTAGTCTACCCTATACAAACGTAAAATCACGAAATTAAGTTTCTCCGCAAGCCAAAAAACTATGTGGAAACACTTACATGTTGAAAATTAGTAATTTATAACCTGTTCTTCTATTGTGGCAGGCAGCTCGCGCCATTCATACTGCTGGTTTCGCAGCTGTGGTTCGAACCCCGCCTCCCGGATGGCGGCCTGGATGCCCCTGGCCGTAAAACGATGGGGGGCGCCCGCCGCGCTGACGACATTCTCTTCGAGCATGATGCTGCCGAAGTCATTGGCGCCTGCGTGCAGACATAACTGCGCGGTCTGTTTGCCCACCGTCAACCAGGAAGCCTGAATATTCTTCACATTGGGCAGCATGATCCTGCTAATTGCTATCATCCGGATATACTCTTCAGGCGTTGTAAGATTGTGAACCCCTCTGATCCGGGTAAGCAGGGTGTCCACGTCCTGGAAGGTCCAGGGGATAAAGGCCAGGAAACCCTTTGCGGCCGCCGGTTTCTTTGCCTGCACCTCCCGGATGCTGATCAAATGTTCCATTCTCTCGAGTAACGTCTCCACATGACCGAACATCATTGTCGCGGACGTCGTGATATGCTGCTTGTGCGCTTCGTGCATAATATCCAACCATTCCTGGGCTCCGCACTTTCCCTTGCTGATCAGCCGGCGCACCCTGTCTACCAGGATCTCCGCACCGGCGCCCGGCAAGGAGTCCATGCCGGCCTCCCGCAGCGCGGCCAGGACATCATGATGGCTCATCTTTTCCTTTTTGCAGATATGCGCTACCTCGGGCGGCCCGAGGGTATGCAGCTTCAGGTTGGGATACAGGTCCTTCAGCTGACGGAAAAGGGTCGTATAAAATTCCAGACCCAGCTCCGGATGATGGCCGCCCTGCAGAAGCAACTGGTCGCCGCCCCAGCGAAAGGTTTCCTCGATCTTCCGCTTGTAGGTGCCGATATCGGTGATATAGGCATCTGCATGGCCGGGAATGCGATAGAAGTTGCAGAATTTGCAATTCGCGATGCAAACATTGGTCGTATTCACATTGCGATCGATCTGCCAGGTGACCTTTCCATGCGGAACCTGCTTTTTCCGGAGTTCGTTTGCAACAAACATTAATTCGGTCAGCGGCGCCTTTTCAAAAAGAAAGATCCCTTCTTCTGCGGTGAGGAACCCGAAATTCAATGCCCGTTCATATAAGCCTGGCAGATCCATAGTAGTGCGTTGTGTGACTGCAAATGTACGCAACCCGCAAGAATATCCACGAACGGCTTGAATTCCTAACAAATAGGAATTATATTTAATGGACCAAAGACTGCCTATGATTCGCTCCTTATTCCTGCTTCTAACATTGCTCGTCTATTTGCCAGGTGAAAAGTTACATGCCCAGGAAACATTTGTCCAGCCGGCTTCCCGGCTCATCGCTACCTTCCCGTTCACGGTCTTCACCGGCGGCGTCATCCTGCTGAAGGCCAGGATCAACGATTTTCCCGACAGCCTCAATTTCATCCTCGATACCGGCAGCGGCGGTATCTCGCTGGACTCTGAAACCTGCGTGCGGCTGCGAATGACGCCCCTTCCTTCGGACAAGACCATCCTCGGTATTGCCGGGGTGCGACAGGTGAAGTTCCTGTATAACCAGGTGCTGCATCTCCCGGGACTGGACGTGGACAGTCTTAATTTTCACGTCAACGACTATGATATTCTGACCAGTGTCTATGGAGAGAAAGTCGACGGCATCATCGGCTACAGCTTCTTCTCCCGCTACATCGTCCAGATCAACTACGACAGTTCCCGCATCTCGGTCTGGACTCGCGGGAACTTCCGGTATCCAAAAGGCGGGTATATGTTCCGTCCCGTCATCGCCAGCCTGCCGATCGTCGGTGCACAGGTGCGGGATGCCCGCGATATCTTCGCCCGGTTCTATTTTGACACGGGCGCGGGGCTTTGCGCGCTGCTGTCCTCCGATTTCGTCAACGACAGCACCTTGCTCGACAGCCGGAAGAAAGTTTACTACACCTCCGCCCAGGGCCTCGGCGGGAAGGCCACGATGCGGCTGACGACTGTCCGCGACCTCCGCGTCGGACCCTATCGTTTTCACAAAGTCCCCACCTATATATTTGATGACCAATACAATGTAACGTCTTACCCAAATCTTGGCGGACTCGTGGGCAACGATATCCTTCGGCGCTTTAACGTGACCCTCAATTACGATCGCCGGATCATCTATCTCGTGCCGAACAGCCATTATCGCGACCTGTTCGACTATTCCTATACCGGCCTGGGGCTTTACTGGGTGAACGGCGAGATCCGGATCGGCGACGTCATGAAGGAATCCCCGGCCGAGAAGGCCGGGTTCAAGGAAGATGATATCGTCCTGTCGGTGGGGAACAACTTTAGCAATAATATCCAGGCCTACAAGAGCCTGCTCCAGAACACAGGCGACAAGTTGAAGCTGATTGTCAACCGGAAAGGAGAGCTTCTCCAGCTGACCCTCCAGGTGAAATCCATCAAATAGAAGCAATTCCGTAAATTTGGTGTTCTATGATCAAATTTGACAGGTTTGAATTACCGAATGGATTACGCGTATTAGTACATGAAGATGCCTCCACCCCCATGGTCGTTGTCAATGTCCTCTACGATGTAGGAGCAAGAGACGAAGACCCGAAGAAGACCGGATTCGCCCATCTGTTCGAACATCTTATGTTCGGCGGCTCCGTCAACATCGAAGACTTCGAGACCCCGCTGCAGCTCGCAGGCGGCGAGAACAACGCCTACACCACAAACGATTTCACCAACTATTATATCCAGTTGCCCGCGGAAAATATCGAAACGGCCTTCTGGCTGGAGAGCGATCGCATGCTCTCCCTGGCATTTAGCGAGAAAAGCCTCGAAGTGCAGCGCAAGGTAGTGATGGAAGAGTTCAAGGAACATTATATCAACAAGCCTTACGGGGACGTCTGGTTCAAAATGCGGGAGCTGGCCTATAAACAGCATCCTTATCGGTGGATGACCATCGGCAGCCAGCTGAGTCATATCGAGGAAGCACAGCTGAAAGATGTAAAGGACTTCTTCTTCAAATATTACCGGCCCGCCAATGCCATCCTTGTCGTAGCGGGCAAGGTCACCACCGCGCAGGTCCGGGCGCTGGCGGAAAAATGGTTTGGAGATATACCCGCCGGGGTGAAATATGACCGCCGGCTGCCGCAGGAACCTCCGCAACAGGAGACCCGAAAGTTGGTCGTAAAAGCCGACGTGCCTCTCGACGCCCTGTACAAATGCTATCCCATGTCGGCCCGCACGGAGCCGGGGTACTATGTCGCCGATCTGCTGACGGAAGTGCTGGGCGGCGGCGGCTCGTCCCGCCTGCATCAGCGCCTGATCAAAGAAAAGAAATTGTTCAGCCAGATAGAATGTTATCACACCGGATCCAACGATCCGGGGCTGGTCGTCATCGAAGGAAAGCTCATCAAAGGCGTCAGCATGGAAGAGGCCGATAAGGCCGTGGAAGAAGAGCTCGAGAAGCTGAAAGCCGAGGCGATCTCCGAAAAGGAGCTCACAAAAGTGAAGAATAAGACGGAGTCGGCCATCGTTTTCGAAGATATGAGCGTCATGAACCGCGCCAACAGTCTCGCCATCTATGAGCTGCTCGGCGACGTGAACATGATGAACACCGAATTGGAAAAATACCAGGCGGTCACGGCCGAAGAGATGCTGACGGCAAGCCGTCGCCTCTTTGACCCCCTTAACAGCAACACGCTTTATTATTACAGCGAAAAATGAGTACGGGAATGAGTGTACAAACAAAAGCCTTTTTAGACAGAACGATCGCGCCACCGATAAAGGATGCCATTGAATTCGATCTGAGCCTGCCGCCTTATCGCCTGCAGACCTTGTCCAATGGCGTGGAAGTATATGCCATCGACCTGGGAAATGTAGATGCCATGATGGTCAGCTGGATCTTCAACGCAGGCAACAGCTGGGAACCAAAGAAAGGGGTCGCCGCCGCCGTCAACCACCTGTTGAAGAACGGCACCTCCACCCGCAGCGCCTTTGCCATCAACGAACACTTCGAATACTACGGCGCCTGGCTCAACCGGGGCTCGCACCATGAGACCGCGGACCTTACCCTCCACTGTCTTAACAAACACATCGGCGAGCTGCTGCCGGTGGTGGCCGAGCTGATCACCGATTCGATCTTCCCGCAGGAAGAGCTGGATATCTATAAAAAGAACGCCCAGCAACGTTTGCAGGTGAGCCTGAAGAAGAGCGACTTCGTCGCAGGACGCCTGATCGATGCCTATCTCTATGGCCCGGCACACCCGTATGGTGTGTATATGGAGCAGTACGACTATCAGCAGCTGCTGCGGGACGACCTCGTGGCCTTTTACAAACAACAATACCTCGGGGGCGCCTGCAGGATCCTTGTCGCCGGGAAGCTGCCCGCGGATATCCTCGACCGCCTGGAAGCGTCTTTTGGCCGGCTGGCCATCCACGCGCCGGAGAAAGGCGTCGCCCTGCCGGCACCCGCGATCGTTCCGGCTACGCAGAAAAAATACAATATCGTCAACGATCCGAACGGAGTGCAGGGCTCGATCCGCATCGCCCGCAATTTCCCGAACAGGCATCATCCCGACTTTCAAAAGGTACAGGTGCTGAACAATGTCTTTGGCGGGTTCTTCGGGTCCCGGCTGATGGCCAATATCCGCGAGGAGAAGGGCTACACCTATGGCATCTACAGCTATCTCGTGAACAATATCCAGCAAAGTGCGCTGGTGATCAGTACGGAGGCGGGGAAGGAGGTTTGCGCCCCGGCTATCGCCGAAGTATATAAGGAAATGGACCTGTTGCGGGAAGAGCTGATCGACGAGGAGGAATTGCAGATGGCGCGGAATTTCGCCATCGGGACCATCCTCGGCGACCTTGACGGCCCCTTCCACGTGGCAAGCCGCTGGAAGAATATCCTGCTCAACGGGCTGGACGGCCGGTACTTCGACGAGGGGGTCCGGATCATCAAGACCATCGGCCCTGAAGAACTCCGTGAGCTGGCGCGGAAGTACCTGAAACCGGAAGATTTCTTCGAGTTGGTAGTAGTATAATTGTTCCGTAAATTCAACAAAAGAATCGCATGAATTTTCTGCTCCGCATTGTGATAACAGCGGTGGTTGCTTTTGCGCTATCTGCTGTTCTGCCGGGCATTCATATCCATTCTTTCTGGACGGCCATCGTGCTTTCGCTGGTGCTGGCGGTGTTGAACTTTTTCCTGAAGCCGATCCTGATCATCCTTACGTTGCCAATTACCATTCTTACCTTAGGTCTCTTCCTTTTCGTCATCAATGCCCTTATCGTCTACTTTGCCAGCGATCTGGTGCCTGGTTTCCAGGTAAACGGCTTTGGCTGGGCGCTGTTGTTCAGCTTGCTTCTTTCGCTGCTGACGTCGATGTTGTATAAAGAAAGCAAGGAGGACAGGAGGAGAGACAGGTATTAACTCATCTACCATGTATTTTGAAAGAAAAGACAGTAGCAACGAGGAACTGATCCGTCTTTATAAAAACATCTTATTGCCCCGGATGATCGAAGAGAAGATGCTGGTCTTGTTGCGTCAGGGCCGGATCAGCAAATGGTTTAGCGGTATCGGGCAGGAAGCGATCGCGGTGGGCGCTACCCTGGCCATGGATCCCGCGGAATGGATCCTTCCGCTTCATCGCAACCTGGGCGTATTCACCAGCCGCGGGATGCCTCTGTCGCGACTGTTCCTTCAATGGCAGGGAAGCCCCGATGGGTACAGCAAAGGACGCGAGAGAAGCTTTCACTTCGGCAGCCGCGAACACGCCATCTGTGGAATGATCTCCCACCTCGGCCCACAACTGGGCATAGCAGACGGCATCGCATTGGCGTATAAATTACAAAAGACAAGCCGTGCCGCACTGGTGTTCAGCGGCGACGGCGGTACCAGCGAGGGCGATTTCCACGAAGCTCTCAACGTGGCATCGGTATGGGATCTGCCCGTCATCTTCCTGATCGAAAATAATGGATACGGCCTAAGCACGCCCGTCTCGGAACAATACCGGTGCGAAAGCCTGGTCTATAAGGCCGAAGGATACGGGATGGAAGGCATCCGCATCGACGGTAATAATGTGCTCACGGTCTATGATACGCTGCGGGGTATCCGCGAATACTGTATCAAATACCAGCGGCCTTATCTCGTGGAATGCATGACCTTTCGCATGCGCGGCCACGAGGAGGCGAGCGGGATCAAATACGTCCCGCAGGACCTGATCGAGGACTGGTCCAAAAAAGACCCCGTCGCCGGTTTCGAGAATTTCCTGCGGGAGCAGGGAGTGCTGGACGACCGGCAGATGGCAGACATCCGAGAAGCGACCCGGCAAACCATCGAATCGGAATTGGGTCTTGCCTCGGGCGCCATCGTTATCCACCCCGACGAGGAGGAAGAGCTGGCCGATGTCTATGCGCCGGCGCCGTTCCCCGGTGAAGCGCCACCGATGGAAGGACCGGAGAAGCGAATCATCGACGCCATCACCGAGGGCCTGGACCAGTCGATGCTGCGACACGACAACCTTGTGCTGATGGGTCAGGATATCGCGGAATACGGCGGCGCCTTTAAGATAACCGAAGGACTGGTCCATAAATACGGGAAGAGCCGCGTACGCAATACCCCGCTGTGCGAAAGCGCCATCGTAGGCTCTGCGCTCGGGCTCAGCCTCGAAGGCTATAAGAGTGTGATGGAAATGCAGTTTGCGGATTTTGTGACCGAGGGTTTTAACCAGATCGTCAACAACCTCGCCAAGATCCACTATCGCTGGGGACAGCCCGCCGACGTCGTGATCCGTATGCCGACCGGCGCCGGGGTGGGAGCGGGGCCCTTTCATTCCCAAAGCAATGAAGCGTGGTTTATGCATGTGCCCGGCCTGAAGATCGTCTACCCCTCCAACCCCTACGATGCCAAGGGACTCCTCACGGCAGCCATTAACGATCCCAACCCGGTTCTATACTTCGAACACAAGGCCTTATACCGCAGTATCAGCGGCCCCGTTCCCGAGGACTACTATGCGCTGGAGATCGGGCGGAGCAGGACGGTACAGGATGGTGACGATCTGACCATCATCACCTACGGCGCCGGCGTCCATTGGGCACTGGAATATTCGGCCGCGCATCCTGATCTTTCGATCCATATCCTCGACTTACGCACGCTTTTGCCCTTGGATTACACGGCCATCCAGGAATCGGTCACAGCTACCGGTAAAGTGTTGGTTTTACATGAAGACACCCTGACGGGTGGTGTAGGCGCGGAGATCGCCGCCTGGATCGGCGAATATTGTTTTCAATGGTTGGATGCCCCGGTGCTGAGATGCGCATCGCTGGACACCCCCGTTCCCTTCAACGGTATCCTGGAGAAGAACTTCCTCGCCAGCGCCCGGCTTCATGAATATGTAGAAAAGTTGTTGCAATACTAAAAATGGGCCGCAGGCGCAAACTAACCGAGGCAAGTTTTGCACGATAAATGCACAGTTCTTGGAAAATAGTGGAAAGAATACTTATCTTTATATAAATAGGATAAGGTTTAATGGTTATGGAACTGATTAGGGCGACCTCCCCGGAACTGGGAGGTTTTTCCTTTTTAAGGCTGCAACAGGCCGGAAGCCTGCCGACCGAAGGTCAATAATTATTCAGCTTTGTCCCCCACGAACCACTGCTCCTTATTCCTGAACAGCACATTAAACGTGGTGAACGACCCATAGATGCGGGTTATATATTGTTGCAGATTGACCTTCTCTTCATCGCTTAATCCCTTGTGTCCATTGATCTGTTGCTCCAGCACCCGCAGGCGATCGCGGGCCATCACGATCTTATGAAAGAACATATCGATAGGCACCTCTTTCGCCTTAACGGACTTATCCCCGGGCTGCAGGACCATCATTCCTCCTTTCCATTTATCGCCCAACGGCACGACTTCGGAAAGTCCGCCCCACAGGCGGAGAATGCCCAGCAGGGACCGCTCGACCTCCGATTGCGTTTCTACTTCGACGGTCACATTCTCGGGAAGGATCTCATCCAGATGCGGATCATCTTTTTTGATCTCCTTGACGCCATGATGAATAAAGGAAATAAGATAATCGGCGTAGCGAACGCCGACGATCACCCCGGGCCCGAACTGCGTATGCTGCAATCGGGTTCCAATGCCCAATGTCAGTTGATCCATAATATATAAGTAATAAAAGATTTTACGGGCGATCTTTCCGGTCCTTCTGCCATTCCTGGAAGGCCAGCTTGATATAGTCGTACAGATCGTAGTCGGTGGCCCGTTTGCAGAAGTCGTAGGAAGGGCGGTAACGTACCATGAAGCTGTCCAGTTCATCGCCCTGCAGACGGGTGATCTTCAGTACGACGCTCCGGTTGAAACGATAGTCGACGAAGCCATCCCTTTCTTCATCGACCAGCCGCCGTTGAAACGCCAGCGATCGCCGGGTCTTGGCGCGATTGAACATATCGATCAGCTGGTTCAGATCGATCCCGACCCCCGCTCCCCCATCGGTGCCGGTCGTACTGCTCACTTTGAACCCCGGTTTTCTATAATTAAAGTATTTGGCATAGTCCTGCCGGTTCTGAAGCGAGTCCAGATGATAGTTCCGCGGCATCACCTTCACCTCTTTCAGTTCCACCGGGTCCACATGCAGGGCGATGTCGAACCCGCTCAGCGCGTTGATCTTGGCGACGGGGAATTTGGCGGTAGCCCGGCCCAGGTAGGAGAAATAGAGCGAATCGCGGATACTGACCGTGATCACATAATTGCCGTTGGAATCCGTGGCGGTACCCCTCCCCAGGCTGCTCATGACGCTGACCCCATCCAGCGGCTTGGTGCGATACATATTATATACCGTGCCATGAATCGTCACTTCCTGCCCCCGGGCCCGCCCGCAGAGCAGCAGCGTAACGAAGGATAAGGCAAGCAGTAAAGTTCGATGGGTAGAAAATGCCATATGTCCGCACATATTACTACCAAAACGGCACATACCAGCGGCTGCGCAGGCATTTTTAACGATGTTTTTGCACCTCATCTTCAATTATCTGTGCAAAGTGTTCGTATTCCAGCCCATGCACTTTTTTTGCCAGGGTCTCCGGGGTATCCTCCTTCTCGACGATGATCTTTGCCTGGAAGACCGGCTCCCCGTGATCATAAAATTCATCTACATAGTGGATCGTAATACCCGATTCTTTTTCCCCCGCGGCAATCACAGCCTCGTGGACAAAACGCCCATACATTCCCTTTCCACCGAACTTTGGCAGCAAGGCCGGGTGGATATTGATGATCTTTCCCCGAAAGGCCTGCACCAGCGCCGTAGGGATCTTCCATAAAAATCCTGCCAGCACGATAAACCCGATCTGCCGGGCCCGCAGCTCGCCGACATAGGCGTCCCCCCGGAAGAAAGGCTCCTTTTCTATTATTAAGGTAGGAACATGCTCGCGGGCAGCGATATCCAGCACCCCCGCTCCCGGCTTGTTACAAACAACCAGGGCGATCCGGATACTCGGATGATGACGAAAATGATCAATGATCCTGGCGGCGTTCGTGCCTGCTCCGGAAGCAAAAATGGCGATCTGTTGCATGCGCAAAGCTACGCCCGCAAATGATTTCATCCTGCGAATGTTAGCCGCAAATTTCATTGACAATACTATGACAGAAGGTCATAGCGATTTGACGTAATTCGCTGAAACCCACGCCCAGAGCGGGAAAAAAAAATTTCAGCATGTTGATATAATGTTAAAATCCTGACTTATTTTTGCAACCTGTTAAGGAGATTTTTCCACATTTATACAACCTTTTGTATATATGACCAACCATAGACCAATAGTCAGTCAGTTAAAATTCACTATCCTCCTCCTCTCTCTGGTTTCGCTAGGCAATAGGTTGTTTGCACAAGATGGTAAGGCGCTTTTTCAGACGAACTGTGCTTCGTGCCACAGCCCTGTTAAAGTGATCATCGGGCCGGCGCTGCAGGGAGTGACCACCAGAATTACGGATCAGAAGCTGCTCTATGATTGGATCCACAACAACGCAAAGGTTCTTGCTTCGGGGAATCCCTACTTCACGAAGTTGTACAACGACTTCAACAAGACTCCGATGAACACCTTCCCCAACCTGACCGATGCCGACATCAAGGCCATTCTCGGGTATGTGGAAACGTACAAGGCGCCTGTCGCGACAACGGACGTTGTTGATGGCAAGAATCCTAATGAGCAGGCCAAAGAAAGCGACAACACGCTGCTCTACGGCATCCTCACGCTGATCTTGGCGATCATCATGTTCGTGCTGATGCAGGTGAATTCCAGCCTCAAAAAAATGTCCGACGACAAAGAGGGTGTTCCCGCTTCCGAGCCGGTTCCCTTCTATCGAAATAAAGTCTATATCGCCCTGGTCATCCTCGTACTGTTCGTGCTCGGGGGCTTCTGGGTGGTACAAGGCGCTATCGGCATCGGTCGCCAGCAAGGCTATCAGCCGGAACAACCGATCTTCTATTCCCACAAAGTACACGCCGGGATCAACCAGATCAGCTGTCTGTACTGTCATAGCAACGCCCTCGACAGTCGCCATGCGACCGTTCCACCGCTGAACGTCTGTATGAACTGTCACGCCGCGATCAACGACTATACCAAGGGTCCCAAGCTGTTCCGCGAAGACGGCAGCGAAGTGGACGGTACCGCGGAGATCCAGAAACTCTACAGCTACACCGGCTACGATCCCAAGGCCCAGAAGTACGACCTCGCCAAAGCAAAGCCGGTAGAATGGATCAAGATCCACAATCTCCCCGACCACGTATTCTTCAGCCACGCCCAGCACACTAAGGCCGGACAGGTACAGTGCCAGACCTGCCACGGTCCGATCACAGAAATGGACGAAGTGAAGCAATTCGCTCCGCTGAGCATGGGCTGGTGTATCAACTGTCACCGCACCACCAAGGTCAACTTCCCCGACTCCGCCGGAAACAATGGCAACAAATTCTACAGCATTTATGACCGGTTCCACAAGGACCTGAAAACAGGTAAGATGGACAGCGTGACCGTTGAGAACATTGGCGGTACCGAGTGCCAGAAGTGCCACTATTAATCTTCTACCCCCTCCGTCAGACGGAGCACCAATAAAGTTTAACATCTCAAATATGAGCGACAAAAAGTACTGGCAAAGTTTCGGAGAGCGCAATAACAGTGAAGCGTTTCAGAAATCAACGGAGAACGAGTTCGAAGAGAGCTTACCGTTGGAAGGCCTGGATGGAAAAGGATTGCTCGATGCCAAACATCCCCGCAGGGATTTTCTAAAATATCTCGGCTTTAGCACCGCGGCCGCTACCCTGGCCGCCTCCTGCGAAATGCCCGTTCGTCATGTTGTTCCCTATCTTAATAAACCGGACAATCTCATCCCGGGTGTCGCCGATTACTACGCTACTACCTATATAAACGGCGGCGACGTCGTATCGGTTGTCGCAAAGGTCAGAGATGGCCGTCCGATCAAGCTGGAAGGGAATACGCTCTCCTCCCTGACCAAGGGGGGTACCTCCGCCCGGGTACAGGCTGCCGTACTCGATCTTTATGATATGGCCCGCCTCCGCTTCCCGGTTCAGGTGACCGACGGCAAGCCGAACGAGGTCAGCACCTTCGAAGCCTTCGATAAAATGGTCGGCGATGCGCTGGCCGCCGCGGGTGGTCCCGTGGTCCTGCTCACCAGCACCATCACTTCCCCCACCACCAAACAGATCATCACCGAGTTCCTCGCAAAATATCCAGGCAGCCGTCACGTCCAGTACGACGCCGACACGTATAGCGGCATGCTGCTGGCCAACGAAGCTACGTATGGCAAACGCGCCCTCCCCGCCTACCGGTTCGACAACGCGAAGGTGGTCGTTTCCCTCGGCGCCGATTTCCTCGGCACCTGGCTGACCCCCGTGGAGTTTGCCCGTCAATGGTCCACCAACCGGAAGGTCAGCGCGAAGAACCCCGAGATGAGCAAGCACTATCAGTTTGAAAGCCTGCTCTCGATGACCGGCGCCAGCGCCGATCAGCGGTTTACCCACCGCCCCTCCGAGACCGGCGCCATCGCACTGGCCCTGCTGGCCGAACTGGGCGGTTCCGGAGTCGGTTCCGTCTCAGCTCCCGCCCTCTCCGACAAGCTGAAGGCCGGCGTGAAGAAGGTCGCAAAAGACCTGATGGACAACAAGGGCAAGGCCCTCGTCGTCAGCGGCAGCAACAACCCGAATATCCAGATCGTCGTCAACGCGATAAACGAAGCCATCGGCGCCGGCGGCTCCACCATCACCTGGGGCGCCCCCATACAGGTTCGCCAGGGCATCGACAGCGAGATGAACACCCTCGTCACCGACCTCAACGATGGCAAGGTTGGCGCCCTGCTCGTCTATGGCGTAAATCCGGCCTATGACTATTATGACGCCGAGAAGTTCAAGGCCGGCCTCAAGAAAGTAAAAGTCTCTGTTAGCTTCAACGATCGACTCGATGAAACGACCGAGCTGACGAAATTCGTCCTGCCCGCACCGCACTTCCTCGAAAGCTGGGGCGACGCCGAACCCCGGACCGGCTATTTCTCCTTTCTTCAGCCGACCATCGCTCCCCTGTTCAAGACCCGCCCGCTCCAGGACTCTCTCCTGAAATGGACCGGCAACAATACCACGTACGAAGACTATCTCAAAAAATATTGGATCGGCAAGCTGGGCAGCGTAGAGGCCTGGGAAAAAGCGCTGCAGGACGGGGTTGTCGAACCCGCTACCGAACCGACCGCCAGCGCATCCTTCAGCAACGCAAAGCTCGCCGAGGCGGCCGGCGCCATCTCCTCCATCAAGAAGGGTGGCAAGTTCGAGGTCGTTCTCTACCAGAAGGTTACCATGGGTACCGGCGCACAGGCCAATAACCCCTGGCTGCAGGAAGTTCCCGATCCGGTGACCAAGGCCGACTGGGACAACTATGCCGTCGTATCCCCCAAATTTGCAAAAGACACCTGGAACCTCGACCTCGGCGATCGCCGCCAGGCCGATGGATATGAGGTGTTCCCCACCAAGCAGGTGATAAAAGTTAAGGCCGGTAATAAGGAGTTGAGTCTCCCCGCGGTGATCATCCCCGGCACCAACAACGAGGTTATCGGTATTGCCGTCGGTTATGGCCGCAGCAGCGCCAACCCGGAGAACACCGGCGACTTTATCGGTAAGGCCGCGGCCGGCACAGGCAAGAACGCCTTCCCCCTGCTGACCTTCAACGGAACGACCGTCGATTGGTATGCCGCCGACGGAGATTTCGAAAAGACAAAAGAAGAATACTCAGTCGCTCAGACCCAGACGCACAACACCTACGAAGGCCGTACGGAAGTGGTCAAGGAGCTGACCCTCGATACCTTTAAGAAAGAGCCCGGTTTCGTGAAGAACGAACGGGAAGAAGAACTGAAGCCCTTTGGCGGCATCGAGAAGTTCGACGAAAAAGGCACCCTCTACCCGATCTACGACAAGCCGGGGATCAAATGGGGCATGTCGATCGACCTGAACACCTGCACCGGCTGCTCCGCCTGTGTGGTAGCCTGCTATGCGGAGAACAACGTACCCATCGTCGGCAAGAGCGAAGTGCTCCGCTACCACGATATGCACTGGCTCCGGATCGACCGCTACTATACCACGCCGTCCAACAACCTGGATAGCGCCGAAGACGTACAGGTGATCTTCCAGCCGATGCTCTGCCAGCACTGCGACAACGCGCCCTGCGAGAACGTTTGCCCGGTCAACGCAACCAACCACAGTTCGGAAGGGTTGAACCAGATGGCCTATAACCGTTGTATCGGAACCCGCTACTGCGCCAACAACTGTCCTTATAAAGTTCGCCGCTTCAACTGGGCCGACTACACCGGCGCCGACAGCTTCCCGAACAACCAGGATCAGAAAACCGTCGGCAAGCTCGATCCGGCCGTCTTCCAGATGAACGACGATCTGACCCGGATGGTGCTCAACCCCGATGTCGTGGTCCGCAGCCGCGGTGTCATGGAAAAGTGCAGCTTCTGCGTTCAGCGTCTGCAGGATGGCAAGCTCAAGGCAAAGAAAGAGAACCGCCCGCTGGAGGATATGACCGATATTCAGACCGCCTGCCAGCAGGCGTGCCCGACGAACGCCATCGTCTTCGGTAACGTCAACGATAGCAAGACGAACATCAGCACGGCCCGTGCCGAGAACATGGACCGGCTGTACTACGTCATCGAAGAGCTCCATACCTTACCCAATGTCAGCTACCTGGCAAAGGTTCGCCATTCGGAGGCCGCTTATGGCGCCGCCGAAGCAGAAAAGGAAGAGGCAGCAACGGAAAAGCATTCGTAGTTAAGACAATAATAACAACAGCAAAAAGCTCAACATATTAATTATGGCAGCTCCTTTAAGATACGAATCACAAGTAAGAACCCCGCTGGTTGTAGGTCAGAAGGATTATCACCAGGTTACGGAAGATATTGTACGGCCCATCGAAGCGGCCCCGTCCAAACTCTGGTGGATCGGCTTCCTGATCAGCGTAGCGTGTCTTTTATTCGGCGTCTGGTCCGTCACCGAACAGGTGATCTACGGTGTAGGCCAGTGGAACCTTCACAGGACCATCGGCTGGGGTTGGGATATCACCAACTTCGTCTGGTGGGTCGGTATCGGTCACGCCGGAACCCTGATCTCCGCCATCTTGCTGCTGTTCCGTCAGGGCTGGCGTACAGGGGTGAACCGCGCAGCTGAGGCCATGACCATCTTCGCCGTTATGTGCGCGGGCCAGTTCCCGATCTGGCACATGGGTCGCGTTTGGTTGTGCTTTTTTATCATGCCTTATCCCAACACCCGCGGTCCTCTCTGGCCGAACTTCAATTCTCCCCTTCTCTGGGACGTATTCGCGATCTCCACTTACTTTACCGTTTCGCTGCTCTTCTGGTATTCGGGTCTGATCCCCGACATTGCCACCGTCCGCGATCGGGCAAAAGTAAAATGGCGCAAACTGATGTATGGTGTCCTTTCCTTCGGCTGGACGGGTTCCACCAAACACTGGCAGCGTCATGAAGCCCTGTCCCTCGTCCTGGCAGGTCTGAGTACCCCCCTGGTTCTTTCGGTACACACGATAGTATCCTTCGACTTCGCCACCTCGGTCATCCCGGGCTGGCATACCACCATCTTTCCCCCTTACTTCGTCGCGGGCGCCATCTTCTCCGGATTTGCGATGGTACAGACCCTGCTGCTCGTCAGCCGAAAGGTGCTGAAGCTGGAAGAATATATTACCCTCGAGCATATCGAAGTAATGAACAAGGTTATCGTCCTTACGGGTTCGATCGTCGGTATTGCCTATCTGACCGAGCTGTTCATCTCCTGGTACGGTCAGAATAAATTTGAAAGCTGGGCCTTTGCTCAAAACCGGGTCAACATCTTCAGCCCCTACGGCTGGGCCTACTACCTGATGATGGGTTGTAACGTACTCTCGCCCCAGATCTTCTGGTTCCGCAAGATGCGCCGCAACCTCACCGTCACCTTCTTCATGTCCGTGATCGTAAACATCGGGATGTGGTTCGAACGCTTCGTGATCATCGTCACCTCGATCTACCGCGACTACCTTCCCTCCAGCTGGGCTACCTACTACGCTCCAAGCATCTGGGAAATAGGTTTCTACATCGGAACGTTCGGGCTGTTCTTTACCTGTTACTTCCTGTTCTCGAAATTCTTCCCCGTGATCGCGATCGCGGAGATCAAGCATATCCTGAAGAAATCCGGCGAATCCTACAAAGACAATATGGATAAGCAGGAAAAGATGCCGGTCGAAGAATTTGCACATCAATACGCACATGCGCATTAAAAGCTAAATAAGTATGGCAGTTAAAAAATTTGTTGTAGGCATTTTTACGGACGAAGAGGTGCTCTTCCCTGCGATAAAAAAGGTTCGCTCCGCAGGATATAAGATCCATGACGTCTATACGCCCATGCCCATTCACGGGATGGACCATGCGCTGGGGTTGAGGGAAACCAGCCTGCATACGGCCGGCTTTATCTATGGCATCACGGGTACCACCACCGCCCTGAGCGGCATCGGGTGGGTCTTCAATAGCGACTGGCCCGTCAACATCGGCGGCAAATCGCACTTCGACCTGCCGGCGTGGATACCTATTACGTTCGAGCTTACCGTTTTGTTCTCCGCGGTTGGGATGTTCCTTACGTTCCTCTACATCTGCCAGATGGCGCCGTTCGTCCGGAAACACCACTTCAACCTCCGCAGCACCGACGACCAGTTCACCATGGTGGTCGAATGCACGGAAAAGAGCAACGAAGAGGAGATCAAGGCCTACCTGCAGAGCGTTGGAGCTGCCGGCATCAACACCCAGGTCGCCGAGACCGGCTGGTGGCTGGGTCGCTATGACAGAGACAAAACCCCATTCGAACACAAAGGAGCAACCTTAGCGTAATATCATGAAAAAACTTATTGTCTTATCATCCATAGTAGTAGTTGCGGCAACGGGCGTCATCAGCTGCGGCGGCATCCAGCGCGATCCGGGAAAGGTCTATATGCCGGATATGGCCTACAGCCGGGCGTATGAGACCTATGCGACGACCGAAGAGCAAAAGGCGGAACTGCTGAAGCAGGGCATCCATTTCAGCAATACCCCCGTGGCCGGTACGATCAAGCGCGGCGAGCTCCTGCCCTTCCTGATCGCCAAAGATGTTGCAGCCGGCGACACGACCAACTACCATGCCTCCAGGGAAGTAAAGAACCCGCTGACATCCATGGACACAGTGGAGGCTGAGCGGCTTTATCTGGTCAACTGCGCCATCTGTCACGGACCCAAGCTGGATGGCAATGGGCCGCTGTACAAAGGTGGCGACGGGCCCTTCCCGTCCAAGCCGGCGACGCTGGTAGGGGATCCTAAATACGATGGGATGCCCGAAGGACAGATGTATTATTCGGTCACCTACGGTAAGAACAAGATGGGTAGTTATGCTTCCCAGCTGAACACGACCCGTCGCTGGATGGTGATCGCCTATATTAAATCGAAACAGGCAGCATCGCATCCCGCCGGCAGCAAAGAGAGCGGAGCCGCGATCGTCGACACAGTCGCAAAAAAATAAATTTTTTCTCTTTTAAATACATTGTTGAATGTCATCCATTAAAGAACATTTTCAGATACCCGGCCGATACAAGCAATGGTCAATGGGGTTAATGGGCGTCGGTGTGCTGTCCCTGATCATCGGATTCGTGCTGTACGGTCGCGATAACCAGGGCGCGCGCTTCTGGGCTGCCCTCTTGCAGAACAGCGTCTATTTCCTGCTGATCGTCAACGCCGCCATGTTCTTCTTCGCCGCCACGACCCTGGCAATGGCTGGCTTTCAACTTGCCTTCCGCCGGGTGACCGAAGCGATCGCCGCCTGCGTCATCCCGATCGGCATCATCACCTTTATCATCCTTTGCTGCCTGGTATTCGGCGGCAAGACGGTCATCTACGAATGGCTCGACCGCGACATGGTGGCAAAAGACGCCGTCCTGAAAGGCAAAAGCGGCTTCCTCAGCGTCGGCTTCTTCATGACCTGGACGATCCTGACCATCGGCCTCTGGGCCTTCCTCGGGTGGAAACTCCGCCAGATCTCCCGCAGCATCGACAATACTCCGCTCTCCGTTGCCGACGGCAAGAAATATACCTTTAAGAACTCCGTCTGGTCGGCGCTCTTCATCGTTTGGTTCGGTCTTACCGTTGCATCCGTAACGCCGTGGCTCTGGCTGATGAGCCTCAACGCCCGCTGGTTCTCCACCATGTACAGCTGGTATTCCTTCGCCAGCACGTTCGTCGGCGGCCTTGCGCTGATCACCATCTTTGTCATCTATCTTAAGAACCAGGGCTACCTGGAATATGTCACCCAGGAACATCTGCATGACCTCGGTAAGTTCATGTTCGCCTTCTCGATCTTCTGGACCTACCTCTGGTTCGACCAGTTCATGCTCATCTGGTATGCAAATATCTCGGAAGAGACCGTCTACTTCCAGCCCCGATTTAACGGGCCGTATGCGGGCATCTTCTATTTGAACTTGATAATCAATTTCGTATGCCCGTTGTTGATCTTCATGACCCGGGCCTCGAAGCGCAACTATGCCACGGTAACTTTTATGTCCGTACTTTTGATCTTTGGTCACTGGCTGGATTTTTACCAGATGGTCTTCCCGGCCGAGCACATCTCCCCCGACCACGTGCCCCTCAACCTCTTCGACTTCGGCATCGCACTGGGCTTCGTTGGATTGATCATGTGGCAGACCGGACAAGTATTGAGCAAGCAGCCGCTGCTGGCAAAAAACCATCCTTTCCTGAAAGAAAGTATTATCCACCATACTTAAAACTTGTTTAACTATCATGTCAACTCTTTTTCTGTTACTGATCCTGTTGTTTGGCTTCCTGATCACCTTCCAGATAGCAAAAGCAAGTGAGTATGTAGGTGTACTAAGAGGTGAGAAGAAGAACTTCGAGCAGCACAATCGAATCAATGGCTTCCTGATGATCGTTTTCCTCGTGCTGGGGCTCATCGGAGTCTACTATTGCAATGAGCTCTACAGGGGCAAGATCCTCGGTGAATCTGCTTCCAAGCATGGCGAAGAGATCGACAGGATGCTGTATATTACCATCGCCATCACGGGCGTAGTATTCGTTATCACCCAGATCCTGCTTTTCTGGTTCGCCTATAAATACCAGTATTCCGAGAAAAGAAAAGCGCATTACTTCCCCCATGACAACCGGCTCGAAGTGGTCTGGACGGTGGTTCCCGCCATCGCCCTTACCGTGCTGGTCGGTTTTGGTCTCTTCTACTGGTTCCGGATCACCGGCGACGCTCCACAGGACGCCCTGCAGATAGAGGTCACCGGTAAACAATTTGGCTGGATATTCCGCTACCCCGGTCATGACGCGACATTCGGTAAGAAATACTATCAAAACATCAGCGATAAGGACAACAACTCCCTCGGGTTGATCTGGGATGACGCCAATACCCATGACGATGTCGTCGTCAACAACGAAATGTATTGCGTCGTCAACCGCCCGGTAAAACTGATCATCGGCAGCCGCGATGTGATCCATGACGTAGGTCTGGTATACTTCCGCCAGAAAATGGACGCCGTCCCCGGCACGCCGACAACCCTGTGGTTCACCCCAAAGTTCACCACCGAGGAAATGAAGAAAAAGGAAGGTAATCCCGATTTTGAATATGAGATCTCCTGCGACCAGATGTGCGGGAAGGGTCACTATACCATGCGCGGGGTTATCAAAGTGGTGACAAATGACGAATACCGGCTCTGGCTGGCCAAGCAGAAACCCAACTATGTGATGGTGATGGGCGATAAGGCCCCATCCGCTCCTGCAGCTCCGGCCGACTCAACCAAAACCACTGCAAAAAACTAATTCGTATTAGCGACAGCGAATAAAACACATTGAACATGAGCAACGAAGCAACCCTACACGGACATCCAGAGGTGGTAACAACGCACGAGGCCCATCATGACGAGCATGGCGTTCATCACCATAAGGAGACGTTTATTACGAAATATGTGTTCAGCCAGGACCACAAGATGATCTCCAAGCAGTTCCTCATCACGGGGATGATCTGGGCGATCATTGGCGGGTTGATGTCCGTGTTGTTCCGGCTGCAGCTCGGTTATCCTGACGCGCACTTCCAGTTCCTCGAAGACCTCCTGGGGAGCCAATGGGCCAAGGGCGGCCAGATCCAACCGGAATTCTATTATGCCCTGGTGACCATGCACGGTACCATCCTGGTGTTTTTCGTGTTGACGGGGGGCTTGAGCGGAACCTTTGCAAACTTCCTGATCCCCCTTCAGATCGGCGCCCGCGATATGGCGTCGCCGTTTCTCAACATGCTCTCCTACTGGTTCTTCCTGATGGCCAGCATCGTGATGCTCTCCTCCCTGTTCATTGCTACTGGCCCGGCCAGCGGCGGATGGACGTCCTATCCCCCATTGAGCGCACTTGGCGACGCCTCCGAGGGATCGAAGACCGGTATGGACCTTTGGATCATCTCCATGGCGCTGTTCGTCGTCTCATCCCTGCTCGGAGGCCTGAACTATATCTCTACGATCCTGAATATGCGTACCAAGGGGATGAGTATGACCCGCTTGCCGCTCACCATCTGGGCGCTGTTCTTCACGGCCGTTCTCGGGGTGTTGTCCTTCCCTGTCCTCCTCTCCGGCTTTATCCTGCTGCTGTTCGACCGTCACGGCGGCACCAGCTTCTATCTTTCCGAAATATTCCTGACCGAGACCAATAAGGCCCTTCCTAACGAAGGCGGCAGCGCGATCCTCTACCAGCACTTGTTCTGGTTCCTCGGTCACCCCGAAGTATATATCATCATCCTCCCGGCAATGGGCCTGGTATCCGAGGTCATGTCCGTCAATGCCCGCAAACCCATCTTCGGTTATATGGCCATGGTCGGCTCGCTGTTTGCGATCGCGATCCTCGCTTTCCTGGTATGGGCGCACCACATGTTCGTCACGGGTCTGAACCCGTTCCTGGGATCGGTATTCGTTCTGCTGACCCTGCTGATCGCCGTTCCCTCCGCGATCAAAGTGTTCAACTGGCTGACGACCCTCTGGCGCGGCAATATCCGGTTCACCCCGGCCATGCTCTTCGCGATCGGCTTCGTGAGCACGTTCATCTCCGGCGGCCTGACCGGTATCTTCCTCGGTAACTCGACGCTGGATATACAGCTCCACGATACAATGTTCGTCATCGCCCACTTCCATATCGTAATGGGGGTATCGGGGATACTCGGCATGTTTGCCGGTATTTACCACTGGTTCCCGAAAATGTACGGCCGGTACATGAACAATACCCTGGCCTATATCCACTTCTGGGTAACCCTGGTCGGCGCTTATCTTATCTTTTGGCCGATGCATTACGAGGGATTGGCCGGGATGCCCCGCCGGTATTTTGACTATTCGCAGTGGATCTCCTTCAGCCAGTTCGGCGGTCTTAACCGGTTCATCTCCACGGTGGCCATGATCACCTTCGCCGTTCAGCTGCTGTTTGTCTTCAACTTCTTCTACTCCATCTTTAAGGGTAGAAGGGTGATGAACCGCAACCCCTGGGGTGCCACCACCCTCGAATGGACGGCGCCGATCCGGCCCGGACACGGTAACTGGCCCGGAGATATTCCTGAAGTACATCGCTGGCCTTATGATTACGCCAAGGACGGCAGGGACTTCATCCCCCAGACCGAACCCATGGGCGCCAACGAGAGTGCACACTAGAGTAATAAGCTTTCGATGCCCTGGTCAAAATCAGGGCATCGATCAAATAATGATATGGAGGAGATTGTGAAGCAACCGAGTTCTTTAACATTTGCCGGCAAATTGCAGGACTACAAACTGCTGATCAAGTTCAACCTTAGCTTCATGGTCGTGTTCTCCGCCCTGATCAGCTATTTGCTGGCGCCGAAAGTAAAGGAATTCGACTGGGCTTCCATCGGCCTCTTCTTCCTCGGCGGCATGCTGGTCACGGCCAGCGCCAACACGATCAACCAGATCGTGGAGAAGGATACCGATGCGCTCATGAAGCGGACGGCCAACCGGCCCGTCGCGGCCGGCCGGATGACCACCCAGGAAGCCGGGACCTTCGCCGTACTGGCGGGCATCGGCGGCATCCTGCTGCTCTGGCACTTCAACTTCCTCACGGCAGCCCTGGCAGCTTTCAGCCTTTTTCTCTATGCGTTCGTCTATACGCCGCTGAAAAAGGTCAGCTCCATCTCCGTGCTGGTGGGCGCCATCCCCGGAAGCCTCCCCTGCCTGATCGGCTGGGCGGCAGGGAATGACGATCTCTCCATCGGCGGCTGGGTTCTTTTCGCGCTGCAATTCTTCTGGCAGTTCCCCCATTTCTGGGCGATCGCCTGGATTGCGCACAAGGACTACACGGCGGCAGGGTTCAAGTTGCTGCCTTCCAATGAAGGCCCGACAAAATATTCCGCCATTCAGGCCATCATCTATTCGCTGTTGCTGATCCCGGTTGGGGTGCTGCCCTACTTCGTCGGCGGCGAGAACGGCGGAATGAGCAGGATGGTTGGCCTGGTGATCGTGCTGGTGGCCAACCTGGTAATGGTAGCGCAATGCGTTCGGCTATATAGGGAAATGACCGTGAAAGCGGCGAGGAGAGTGATGTTCAGCAGCTATATCTATTTACCCGTGGTATTGCTGTCGCTGCTGGCGAATAAGGCATAATTATGGAAATTGTGAACGAACAGAGAAAGAAAATACATCCCCATAAATTTACGTTATGGGTGGCATTGGGAAGCATCATCATGATGTTTGCCGGACTGACCAGCGCCTATGTCGTAAAGCGCGATCAGCCGGGCTGGACCAGCTTCTTCATCCCCAAGGCCTTCTGGTACTCGACGGCGGTGATCCTGCTCAGCAGCCTCACCGTCCAGATGGCCCTGAAGTCTTTTAAGGATCGGCAGATGCTTCGCTACCGGAACCTGATGAGCGTAACGGCCGTGCTGGGGATCGTTTTTGTGTTGTTGCAATGGGCGGGTTTCCGCGCCATCTGGGATTCGGGTATCAACTTCCACGGATCGGGCGGAGGACAGTTCCTTTACATCATCGCAGGGCTTCACGCGGTGCATGTAATGGGCGGGATCGTTCCACTGCTGGTGATGGTGGGTAAAGCCTATGCGACAAAGACACGCAGCTATAACAGCGTACCCGTGGAGATCATGAGCACCTACTGGCATTTTGTCGATCTGCTCTGGCTCTATCTGTTCATTTTCTTTATGGCGATAAAATAGGATATAAATATTGTTTCTATAAATTTGCAAATCAACTAAAATCTCAACATGGCACAAGCAATACCGGCAGGTCAGAAATGGTGGAGTGGCGGGAAAAGCCCCTTCAACGTAGAGTATGGAAAACTGATGATGTGGTATTTTCTGATGAGCGATGCCTTTACTTTTGGTGCTTTCCTGATCTCTTACGGCACGATCCGGTTTTCGAGCAACAGCTGGCCCGACCCCAATGAAGTCTTCCGCGCCTTCCCGCTGATGGGCAGCTTGCATCTTCCGTTGGTATTTGTGAGCCTGATGACCTTTATCCTGATCATGTCCTCGGTAACGATGGTACTTGCAGTTGCCGCAGGCCATGCCGGCGATCAGAAGAAAGTGACTTTTTATATGATCCTGACCATCATCGGCGGCCTGATGTTCCTCGGCTGCCAGGCCTGGGAATGGACTCACCTCCACGAAGAAGGCGCCTGGTGGGGCCGGAATCCGTTCCTGAACATCAACGGGTCAAAAGCTTCCACAAATTTCACCAACTTCTTCTTTACCATTACGGGTTTCCACGGTTTCCACGTATTCTCGGGCGTGGTGATCAATATTATCATGCTGATCAAGAACCTTCGCGGCGACTTCGCCCGGAGAGGCCACTATCTGATGATCGAGAAGGCCGGTCTCTACTGGCACTTCGTTGACCTGGTATGGGTATTCGTGTTCACCTGCTTCTACTTACTCTAACACATCTAAACTGATTGATATGTCAAACGTCGATACCACTACAAGCCACGGCCACGATAACGCCCACGCCCAGTTCGATACGAGGCCGATCTGGCGCACCTTCTGGATCCTGCTGGGGATCACCATGGTGGAGCTGGCGCTGGCCACTCTCCATCTGAAGACCGGATTCCCGCCCAAATACGTCCTCAACGGCGTCTACCTGATCCTCACCTGCGCCAAGGCTTTCTATATCATCGCCGAATTCATGCACCTGCGCCATGAGATCAAGAATATGATCATGACCATCGCAGTTCCTGCGCTCCTCTTCGTCTGGTTCCTCATCGCCTTCGTTTCCGACGGTAACTCCTACCGGGAACTGCGTAACCGCTATGACAAATACCAGCTGGAGCAGAATGACAAGAAGGTCGCGCCCGAAGGCGGCGAGCACGAAGCCCCCGCTGTAAAGCCCGGCTCTCCCGAATAATATTCGTTAAACTATATAGGAACCATCGCCATCGGCGATGGTTTCGTATTTTTGTATCCATGAACAAAAAAGGCTGGTTGGCCGTCTGTATCGCGGTCGTGATACCTCTCGGCTTTTACCTGGTGGCCAGACAATATAGTGTGGCGATGCCGGGACACTATTTCCCGGATTCGGTCGTCACCTACATGAAGGATGGCAAGGAAATGAACGATACCCTCTGGCACAAGGTCGCCAATATCCGGCTGCAGAACCAGCTGGGCGACACCGTCTCTCTCGACTCCCTGAAGGGTAAGGTCATCATCATCGACTTCTTCTTTACGCACTGCGCCAGCATCTGCCCGATCCTGACCCGCAATATGCGGCACCTGCAGGATGCGCTGAAGCTAAAGGACTATAGCAAGCGCATCGACACCACCTTTGTGAAGTTCATCTCCCTTACCGTCGACCCCGAGCACGACTCGCCGCCCGTGATGAAGAAATATGCCGATCGCTATGGTGTCAATTCGGATGTCTGGTGGATGCTCACCGGTCCCAAAAAGACCATCTATGATTTCGCCTTGAACGAGCTGAAGCTGGGCCTGCAGGACAGCGTCAGCGTGGACTCCAATTTCGTACACACCGATTATGTCGCCCTGCTCGACAAAGACCGCGTGATCCGTGGCTACTATCACGGCACCGACACGGCCGCCATGGCAAAGCTCGGCGATGATATCGTCTTTATCATGCTGGAGAAAGACAAGAAGCGCAAGTCCACCGCCTTTGACGAATTGAGGCCGCTGGTGATCCCGATCATCGTGATCCTGCTGGCGACGATCGTCACGGTGGTTTATTTTAACCGAAAGAGATTATCCTAAAAAAGCAATTATGAGCGCGAATGTTCCTCTAATAAAAAAGAATTATACCAAGGCGATCATTCTGGTATCGATCGCGATCCCCGCCGCGGTGGCGTTCCTGATCCTCGGCCCGCAGGCGAAGATCGACCTGGGCTTCAACACCCACTCCCTGCCGCTGTTCCATGCGATCCTCAATTCCAGCACGGCGATCCTGCTGCTGGCCAGCCTTTATTTTATCCGCCACGGCCAGGTCGCCGCGCACCGCCGCGTCAACTGGATCGCGGTGATCCTCAGCGCCGTCTTCCTCGTTTCTTATGTCATCTACCACGCCACCAATCCTTCGACCCGTTTCGGCGACCTCAACCATGACGGCCTGCTGAGCGATGCGGAAAAGCAACAGGCCGGGTCGTTACGCTATGTCTATTATTTTATCCTCTCTTCGCATATCCTTCTCTCGGGCATTATCATCCCTTTTGTCCTCTTTACCATGCAACGCGCCTACCAGCAGAAATTTGACAAACACCGCAAGCTGGCGAAGATCACCTGGCCATTGTGGTTGTATGTCGCGGTCACCGGGGTCGTAGTGTATGTGATGATCAGCCCGTACTACTAAAGCTCCTTGACCGGGTCCCAAAACAGCCGCTCGAAATCCACCACCTGGTTGTCCCTCACGACAACCCCATCCTTTTCCAGCAATTGTTGCATACGCTCCGGCGGATGGTAATGATGTCTCCCCGTAAGCAACCCATTGCGGTTGACGACGCGGTGCGCCGGAACCGGTGGAGTAGCGTGATGCGCAGGGATCATTGCCCACCCCACCATCCGGGCCGATAATTTCGTGCCCAGCGCCGCGGCGATAGCGCCATAAGAAGTGACACGGCCCTTCGGGATCTGACGCGCAACCGCATGCACGAGTTCGAAGAAGGACTCGTCGCGGCCGCCGGAAGGTTTGATCGCCTTGAGGCGTTCAACCGCTGCACCCGGGGCCTTCGCCTTGCTCTTCTTATTGTTCTTCCTTGGTGTTGCCATTTTCTTTTCTTTGAGCAAGGAGCCGGGACCGGCGAGGTTCGCCGACCTCTTTGTAGTCATACGGGCAGTGCACGCAGCCATTGCCGCAGCAATAGCCCCGATCCAAAAGATATTTCTCCGTCAGGACCATCAGCCCCTGCTCGTTATAGTAGAAGTCGATCCCCTCAGTCAGCGGCATCCTCTTTCCTTTTTTTTGAAGAATGGATCCTCGCCGGCCGCAGGGGTGTCTCGGGCGTCGGCTCTTCCTCCTTTATCCGCGTAAGCAGCCGCGCATCCAGATCGGGCAGCGGTTCTGCCGGCAAAACAAAAGAAAGATAGTGCACCCGCTTGCTTTTAGCAATGTCGAGGCTTTCATAGTGTGTTGTAATTTGAAGTTCTGCCGAGGGCGCACCTGCATGAACATCGTCGATATTTTCGAGCAGGGTTAGCCCATACATGGCGATCACCCATTGAGTGAACGTATAGAGCACCGGCGAATCGGTCTTGAGGTGGATGATCCCCCCCGGTGCCAGGACCTGCTGATACAGCCGGAGAAAACGGGGATGCGTAAGCCGCCGGGTGGCCCTGGATTTCCGCAGCTGCGGATCGGGAAAGGTCAGCCAGATCTCGCATACCTCACCCGGCCGGAAATAGGTCGCGATCTTGTCGATATGCGTGCGTAGAAAGGCGGCATTGCTCAATTGCTCTTCGAGTGACCTTTTGGCGCCGATATAGATACGGTTGCCCTTCATATCGACTCCAAGGAAATTCCGATCGGGATACATCCGGGCCAGCCCCACCGTATACTCTCCCTTACCACAGGCCAGCTCGAGGGTCAGCGGGTGATCGTTTTTGAAGTATGCCGCCCATTGACCGGCCATCCCCTCAGGATATTGCAAGACATTGGGAAAGGATTTGATCGCTTCAAAGCGGATGAGTTTTTTCTGGCCCATAGAAGGGGCAAAAGTACGAAAAAGCCCAAACGGGGAAAAGTACGAAAAAGCCTACATCAATTGGGCGAGCTTATCCCGGTCCAGCGGCTTGTTCAGAAACCGTTTGACAAATTCATTGTCTTCGGCCTGTTTCCGGTCCTGCTCATCCAATGAGGTGGTAAGCATCATAATGATGCATTTCTTCCGGATATTGTCGGGAAGACGCCGGTATTCATCGAGGAAATCAAAGCCGGTCATCTCAGGCATATTGATATCGAGGAAGATCAGCGTAGGAAGCTTGTCGGAGGATTCATCCAGGGGTTGGAGGTAGTCCAGCGCTTCTCTTGCCGAGCCGACGCAGATGACCTTTTCGGCAAACCCGGTGGTCATCATAACCATTTCTGCGATATACAGGTCGATCTGGTTATCGTCAACCACCATTACGTTCTTGTATTTATAGTCCATAGATTTATGACTGGGATTGTAGTTGAACGGAATGCGAATGGGCGAGGTTAGGCAGCCGGACGCTGACTTCAGTGCCCTTGCCGGTCTCGGAATGGAGTCGGATGACCCCGTCCAGCTTCTCCACGGTCTCCTTGACAATATAGAGTCCAAGCCCCGAACCTGCCGATCGGTTGGAAACCCGGTAGAACATATTAAAGATCTTCCCCTGGTTTTCTTTGGCGATACCGATGCCGTTGTCTCTGACCAGGATATCTGCCCCGGTTTCCGAAACCTCGACCTGGATCTCGACAAAAGGATCAGTGGCTTCGGGGTTTTGATACCGGATGCTGTTTGAGATGAGGTTGTTGAGAATGATGCTGAGACGGCTTTTATCCGAATAAAAGGGGATGCCGTTGCGTACCGCCAGCCGGATATCCACCTTTTTCTGGTCTTCGGCGCACATGAACTTTAGGTTACCGAAAATATCGGTCAGCATCTCGTCGAAGTGGATCTCCTGCAGGCGCATTTCCAGTCTTGCATTCCGGGAATAGTCGAGGATATCCATGATAAAGCCGTCCAGCTTCTTGACGCTACTCTTCATCAGGGAGACATTCTTCTCCATGAAGGGGTCCATCTCTCTCATTTCACAAAGCCCGATGACCCCCAGCATGGACGACAGCGGCGCCCGAAGGTCATGAGAGACACTATAAACGAAGCTGTCGAGCTCCTTGTTGGATTTTTTCAGTTCTTCGTTCGACTGGAGGAGCGCCTTGCGCTGCAATTGTTCCTCCTGGTAACGGCCCATATCATAAGTCTGCTGGATCTGTCGTTCGTTGAGCAGCTTCATCTGGTAAGCCCATAGGCCACAGATGAAGAAAACGACGGTAGCCAGGATACCATGGATAATAAAGGTCTGCAGGGTCATATAATCCAGCTGGGTAAAATAGATCTTGTCATACCCTATATATTGAAGATAGCCGAAACTGGCATGATGGACGATAACGAGAGCCGCCAGGGGTATCTGTAACTTCCAATTTTGGTACGTGATCAGGATCGCGCTGCCGATAAAGGCGATGAAATGCATTTCGAACAACCCATGCATCTGGTAAATGAATTGGGCCATAAATAGCCCGAATACCCCGCTTACCATGTATTGATAGGCGTCGGAGTCCGGCAACAGCAGCCTGGTGGAGTAGTAGGCGATCAACGACAAGCTTCCGATGCCGATGGCGACCAGCCAGGTGTCATAAAACAGCGCAAGCAGGAGACCGCAGATGAAAAAGGCAGCCAGGAAATAGTTCATCAGACGGTCCGACTTGACCTTCACCTGCAGCAGGTAGGCGTCATGTAAGGACTGATATGTTTGTTGGGAGAACATTGGCTATTTTTTAGTGCAACCCGGCAATTGGCAGCCGTATGCTTTCAAGGCATATCCGGCAAAGAGGGGTCGCGGTACGTTGCTGAAAAGGGAATCCACCGCCATTTGAGCATAGTTGCTTCTTGTATCCGTACAATACCTGCTTTTGTTATAGTTACCGCGATAGTATAAGCGGTGATTCGCATCCAGCAGGACGGCCTGCGGAGTGCTATAAACGCCGCAAGCTGCCGCCAGGGTCGAGTCGAAGGAGACCGGAATGTCAAGGTCGAACTTATGTTTGATCTGCGCGGCTGTATAGTCGTCGTTGTTCAGCACGACGACGGCGAAGCTGATCTTATCACCGTATTTTCTTACCAGCGTCTTAAAATAGGGAATGTTAAAGCGGGAGCAGGGACAGTCGGGATTGAAAAAATGGAGGAACACCGGTTTATTCCGGGCGACCGGCAATTTGGAAGCCAGGTCGACATAGGCGCCCGGTGCGACCGGATGATAGGCGCTGGGGACGGGTGTGGGAAGGCTGTATTTCCAGTCAGTATACCAAAAGATACAGGCTATTCCGCTGAAGATCAACAACAGCCAGGTTATGGTAAGGGCTTTTTTCACGAATATAGGTCAAGGTTATAACGGCGCCGGGCCTTAGGATATTGTAAGGGATTCCCATTAAAAAGATACCCGGTGAACCCAATTTGTGGACCATTTCGTCCGCGAATTTTTAGTCTGCGGCCCTTTTAGCAATCCTGTTGGTATAGAATTTAAGAAAAATGCTAATTATCCCTTTTCTTTGAAGGATGTTGGCAAAGGACAAGAGATACGAGCTCATCGTACCGATGGTGTCGGCGGGACGTATCCACCACTTCCGGGATCTGTTTCATTTCATTCCCAAAACCATTGTCGCCAGGGACCTTGGGATCAATAATGTTCGCTTTACCCGGCTGATCGATGAAGTAGAAGACTTTACCCTGTCGGATCTTCTCCGGCTGGCGGCTCTTATGGAAATGGAGCCGCTTTCGCTCTTGCGGCTGACCCTCGACCAGCACGTGGCCGATAAGAAGGCAAAACGTCCAAAAGGCCCCAAATAAAAAACCCCGCCAAATCATTAGATCCGGCGGGGTTTTTCAAATCGCTGTAGAGGGAGGATTCGAACCTCCACGGGGCGGTTAGCGCTAGCGCAATGTGCGGTGGTCAACCCCAGTCGAACCCGATTTTAGTCGGATTCGGCATTACACTATGTTTATCCCTGGCTCCCCACCCCCGAGACAAGAGGGCATGTCTGCCAAATTTCATCACTCCACAATGGTAAAGAACTTTCTGATTCGTTGTTGAAGCAAAACTAACGAAATGGCCGAAATTTTTACATTTTTTGAATAAAAATTTTTGTGTTTTCAAAAATATTCAAATATTTGTATTCTAATGTAGATAAAATTCAAAAACTCTATTTAAGATGGCTGTCAAATTGAATCTCGACAAATTGGATCTGCAGATCATCCATGAAATGATGGAGAATGCGGAGATATCCTACGCGGAGCTTGGAAAAAAGCTATTTGTTTCGGGAGGTACGATCCATGTCAGGATAAAAAAGCTGCAGGAGCTCTCGGTCGTCAAAGGTACAAAATTGCATGTAGACCTGAAACAGCTGGGCTATGACGTTATTGCCTTTATCGGCATCTATCTCGAAAAAAGCTCCCTGTATGACAGCGTAGCCCGCGAGCTGCAAAAGATCCCCGAGATCGTTCGCCTCAATTACACCACCGGCAACTACAGCATGTTCGCCGAGATCGTCTGCAAAGACATCAACCAGCTGCGATTTGTCCTCCATGACGAGCTGCAGAAGATAAAAGGCATCGAACGTACCGAGACCTTTATCTCGCTGGACGAAAGCTTCACCCGCAACGTCCAGGTCTACAAAGAATAGTCCTCCCCCTTTACTGTCTACACGCGTACAAAGCGGACCACGGGTCCGCTGGCCGAAGGCCCATCATTAGACGGGTGGCCGAATGGGCGAAAATTTAATAGGTAGCCCTTGAGCCCACCAGCACATCTCTTAGTCCATTGCCCAGCAGGTTGAAAGCCAGCACGAGCAGCATGATCGCAATGCCCGGCGCCAGCGCCAGCATGGGATTATGTGTGATGATGAAGTTGTAATTCTCTTTGATCATCAGCCCCCAGCTCGGCTGCGGCGGCTGCACGCCCACCCCCAGGAAGCTCAGCCCCGCTTCGATAACGATCGCCGAGGCAAAATTCGAGGCGGCGACGACCCACACCGGCCCCATGATATTCGGCAGGATATGCCGGAACAGGATGCGGGCATGCGAATACCCCAACGCCCGCGCGGCCTCGACATATTCCCGCTCCCGCACGGACAGCACCTGGCCGCGGACGATCCTGGCCACATTCACCCACAGCGTAAGCCCGATAGCGATAAAGACCTGCCAGAATCCTTTTCCCAATACCAGCATGATCGCAAACACCAGCAGGAGGGTGGGGATGCTCCAGATCACATTCACCAGCCAAAGGATGACCTCGTCCACCCGCCCGCGGAAATAGCCGGCCAGCGCACCCAGCCCAACGCCGACGCTGATCGACAGGAGCACGGTCACCATCCCCACGGCAAGGCTCACCCGAACACCGATCAGCAGCCGGCTGAGGATGTCCCGGCCATATTTGTCCGTGCCCAGCCAGAATCGCCGGACCTCGATCTTCGGCGGCCCCGTCAACAAGTAAGCCCTCCGCTCATAGACGCCCTCGTCCACGAATTTCTGAACGACAAGACTGTCTCCCATTGCCTGGTAACCTTCGATCGGCACATAATCGTACCCATCCACCTGTCCAAACAGCAGGCGGTGAAAGAACCCCGCCGGCGCGGCCGCCCCCGGCTTCCTGACCAGCAGGAATTCCTGCCTGAACCCCGGTTTACGTCCCCCGATCTCTACGATGATGCGATTGGCATCCGGCGAGCCGTCGGGCGCGATCAGGTACCCGGTGACGGCGATGAATGTCGCCACGCCGATCACGATAAGCCCGAAGAGCATACCGGGATTGCGCAGGAGACGCCGGCCTATGTTTTGTCTTCCTTTCATTTAACGATTTTTCGGTCTTTCCACCGATAGCTCCCAAACTTCCCGAGCCAGCCGGCGATCAGCGTATAGGTGATATGCAGCGGCTGAAAAAAGGGAAAATACACCATCAGCCTGCGCTGTCCAAAGAAGGCCGCGACATCGCTGACAAAGGGAACCTCTACCATCGTCTTCGCCGCAAGCAGGATCAGCAGCAGCAGCCCCCACCAGCTGTTCCAAAAAGCGCCGGCAGCCAATGCAAGGAATAAGGCGTTCACGAGATAGACCAGCAACAAGACCCAAAAGATGCGCTTGTCATCATACCGATCCGCCTTGCTGGCCCAGCGGATGCGCTGGTTAAAAAATCCTTTCCAACGGGTTTCGGGACGGGTCGAAACGATCGCCTGCCGGTGCTTCAAAAAGAACACCCGCTCAGGATACTGTAAAAAGATCTTATGCATCAGCAGCATATCGTCCCCCGAGGGGATCTGGTCGATCCCCCTAAACCCGCCCACGGCATAGAAAACCTCCCGCGGGTAGGCGAGATTCGCGCCGTTGCACATGGAATGGATCCTCCTGGACACCGCCGCCCCGGTAATGCCTTGCAGCGTGATAAAATCCAGGGTTTGAAAGATCTCTAAAATTGAATTTCTCCCACCGCCGATCCGCACCGGCGCGGCGATAAACTTCGCACCCTGCTGCTCATAAAAGGCCGCAAGCGTCCCAAGCCATTCAGGATCGAAAGTGCAGTCCGCATCGGTCGTAACAATTAACTCTCCCGTAGCCGCCCCAATCCCGGTTTCGATAGCGAATTTCTTATGCGAAGTGATCGTCTCCGCCGAAGAAATAGCAGCCAGCGAAAGATAACGAACCGGCAGCGTCGAAAAATCCTTTACGACCGCAGCCGTTCTGTCCATCGAATGATCATCGATCACGATGACCTCGAAAAGATCGCGCGGATACCGCTGCGCCGCAAGACTCCGCAGACAAACACCAATATTATTCTCCTCGTTCCGCGCCGGGATCAGCACAGATATCCGTGTGCGTAAAGCGGCCGTTCGCGGCTGGAACACCGGCAACGCACGCCAGGCCTTGTGATACCAGGCGATCAGCGCACCATAGACTGCAAAAAGCAGACAGCTGAAAAGCGTAAACGAAAAAAGCATAATGCTAACTCGGCGGTAAATATAACGCGTTCGCAATGACTTCCACGAATTTAGGCTGGAGGATCGCGTGGCCGGCGGGCAGCATCGTCAGCCGGCCGTTAGGCCGGATACGATGCAAAAACCGCTCGCCCCGCCGCGAGCGGATGATCCGGTCAAAGCTGCCGTAAAGGAGAACGACGGGGATCTTCAATTCCCGGATCCGGCCGGCAATGGACCCGAGCGGCGGCCGGAATCCCCGCATTACCGTCCATCGACGGTATAGTTCCTGACGTACGGCATCGTCATCTATATAGTGCGCGGCAAACTTGAAGAGACTCCGGTTGACAAGACCCAACCGGTTGCCGGCACGCATCAGCAGGAACAGCCAGCCGGGCTGCTTCATCGTCCATCGGAAAAACCGATTACCCGCGACGGTTCGGGTGGCCAGCCAATACCAGGGATTGACGATCAACCCATCCGGCGCCAGAAGCACCAGGCGCTCGACACGGGCATATTCCAGCTCCAATAGCTGTAGTGCCACCCGGCCCCCCATGCTATATCCGAGCAACCACCAACCTACCACTCTTCCCGGCAATCCCAAAGTCATCTCCAGCATCAACGACCTAAGGTCCCGCGGATCGAGAAAAAGGGCTGCCTCTTTCCACTCCGTTTTCCCATGGAAGGGCATATCGAGCGCGATGATCGTGAAATCGCGGCCGAGCGCCTCCGCCAGAAAAGCAAAAGAGGCCCCGGACTCTCCATAACCATGGAATGCAAAAAGGATCTGCCCCCCTTCCCCCCAGCTGTAGTAATGAAACCGGGAAGACCGAAAGGTGATAAAATGCTCGGACATGAGATAAAGGTAATCCTGGTAAAAAATTGAAGAAAAATAATTTTTTACCAGGATACGAATCGGGCGGAGCCCGGTTCAGACTCAAAATTTTTCTCCGGAATCCTATTGATAAACCAAAAAAAAGCGTACTTTTAGTTAGTTGTTTAACTAACTGTATGCCAAACAACCAATTCAAGAGAGGAGAGCTTTACAGTTTTATAACGGGAAAGGCCAGCACGGCCATCGCCCGCAATCTGCAAAAGAAATTCAACGCCGCGGGACTGAAGATCACCATCGAACAGTGGAGCGTCCTCTATCATCTTTGGAAAGAGGACGGCAGGAGTCAGCAGGAACTGTGCAGCGCCACCTTCCGGGACAAGCCCAGCATCACCCGCCTGGTGGATAACCTGGAAAAGCAACAGCTGGTGAAACGGGTGCCTTCGGAACAGGACCGGCGCATCAACCTGATCTTCCTGACCCGCCAGGCCCAGAAACTGCAGGAGGAGACGATGCAATTGGCGGAGGCGACGCTCAACGAGGCGCTGGACGGGGTACCTACCGACCGCATCGACGTCTGCAAAGAAGTGTTGCAGATCGTATACGACAATCTTCGATAATATCGACGAGTAAAACATATACTAAAACTGTTTTCTATGAGTTCGTCCACTGAAAAAAAACAAACCCTGAAGGGTGCCGAATGGCTGATAAAGGAAAGTTCGCCTTTTGAGACCTTCATCCCGGAAGATCTCAACGAAGAGCAGCAAATGGTAAAAGACATGTGCAATGCTTTTCTGGATACGGAAGTACTTCCCGTCATCGACCGTATCGACAAGTTGGAGCCCGGTCTGATGCCCGCGCTGATCGCCAAGGCGGGTGACCAGGGGCTGCTCGGCGCCGCGGTGCCCGAGGAATACGGCGGTCTCGGCAAGGATTTTGTAACGGCGACCCTGGTGAACGAAGGCCTGGGTGGCGGTTTTTCGTTTTCGGTAGGCGTCTCGGCCCACACGGGCATCGGCACCCTCCCGATCCTTTATTTCGGCACGCCGGAACAAAAAAAGAAATATATCCCGAAGCTGGCGAGCGGGGAATGGAAGGGCTCCTATGGTCTGACCGAGCCCAACAGCGGCAGTGACGCGCTTGGCGCCAAGACCACCGCAAAATTGTCGGCCGACGGAAAATATTATCTCCTCAACGGCCAGAAGTGCTGGATCACCAACGGCGGGTTCGCCGATGTCTACACCGTATTTGCAAAGATCGACGGGGACAAATTCTCGGCCTTTATCGTCGAACGCGGGTTCGAAGGGTTCACCCAGGGTCCGGAAGAACACAAGATGGGGATCAAAGGCTCTTCGACGGTGCAGCTGTATTTCCAGGACTGCAAGGTCCCGGCCGGGAACCTGCTCGGGGAGATCGGGAAAGGACATATCATCGCCTTCAATATCCTGAATATTGGGAGGCTCAAGCTTTGCGCCGCCGCCGCGGGGGGTGCAAAACGCGCCGCCACGACATCCATCCAGTATGCCAAAACGCGCGAACAGTTCAAGACCCCGATCGCTGATTTCGGCGCGATCAAGCATAAGATCGCCGAAATGGCCATCCGCATCTGGACAGCCGAAAGCGCGCTCTACCGTACTACCAAATGGATCGACGAAAAGGAGGTCGGACTCGCAGCCGAAGGCAAGCCGTTCAATGAAGCAGTGCTGGGCGCGGCCGAGGAATATGCCATCGAGTGCGCCATTCTGAAAGTGTTCGGCAGCGAAATACTCGACTTCGTGGTCGACGAAGGCGTACAGATCCATGGAGGTAACGGGTACAGCGACGAATATACTATTTCCAAGGCCTACCGCGACAGCCGGATCAATCGCATCTATGAGGGC